>Ga0116219_10001727_pt1 | contig 19578 bp, 15 predicted proteins | sample Sb_taG_4_FD_91019 | JGI IMG/M metagenome (GOLD analysis project Ga0116219, IMG submission 91019) | Peat soil microbial communities from Weissenstadt, Germany - Sb_50d_6_BS metaG | ecosystem: Environmental > Terrestrial > Soil > Wetlands > Peat | place: Germany: Weissenstadt | collected 2010-09-21
CAAATTCACCGCCCGCCAATCGCCGCGAATAATCGCGGCCCGAATCTGCGTGGGCGTTTTCCCCTTCTGCGTGAGTTGATAGGAGAGGACCGCCTCCTTCTGGCAGATATCGCATTCCGCTCCGTGTGTCCCTACGAAGCAATCGAGCAAGCTCTTGTGCCCCGCGTGCCGGTCACAATAGCAGTAGCAAGGCTGCTGGTACAAAACCGGCCTGATCTTCGCGGCCAGCGCATAGACATTCCGATTGAGCGCATCGGGAAACTGCTTCGGATCAAGCGTAGCCGGAAACGGCGGTTTCAGCGCATACGCGTGGTACGAAGGAACGCCCAGATCCGCCGGGCCAGACATGTCCATCGGCATCTGCGAATCCTGGGTATTCCAATCGGCGCCAAACGCCGGACGCAGCCGAACCAATCCCGCACTCGCCAGCGTCAATGCCAAGCCGATCGCCGCTGCAATGTATTTGCCGGTCATAGGAACCTCCGCCACCAATCAAAACGGTAGCGCAAGATGGAGGCGGTTGCAACCGGCGCCGCCAATGTAGGTAGGGCAAGAGAAAAACAAGGAGGGGCCGCCAACTCCGCGACGCGATTCAAAATGAGTCTCATTCTATCTCATCAATGATCCGCCTACCCTACTGGTTGGGCGGGGCATTTGCGGGCTTCGGAGCTGGCGTTACCGTCGTCTTTTTCGAGATCGTGAGTGTGGTAGTGGGTCCTTCATCGCCCTTCGAGGTATTTGAATTGTTGCCGTCTTTTGATTCAGGAACCGTGAAAGTTAGCGGCTTGCCGTCCGGATCCACTACATCGATCGGCAAGTATTGGGGAGATACCTTTGGATCGCTAATTCTGTCGTGCGTATCGATCAGCGGCACCACGGTGTACATTCCGGCTTTCGGACCCTTGGTCGAACCGTCTGCCACTGGGGCCGGACTCGAGTCCTTTGCGGCGGCAGCCGAAGGTGCGGGGGGCTTGAGACTGCAGTCGAGTTTCTGAGGACTGACGGGTGTCCCGGTCACATTGAAAGACTTCGATTGTTTCGTCGTTGTTCCGATTTTGACGGAGATCGTCCCTGGTTGAGCCTTGTCCGGCACATTTACGATTATCGTCGTTTCATTCCAGCAGCCCTCGCCGACTGTCGCGGCAACGCCCTTCGCAAATTGGACGACGGGCTTTTTCGTGAAATTTGCACCGGTGATTGTCACTGCGGCGCCGATGGGGCCAGACTCCGTCGAAAGGCTCTTGATTTGCGGCTGGGACGGAGGATTTGGTTTAGGGGCGGGCGGAGTGGCATCCGTCAAGGTGACCACAGCGGCCTGCTGGCCCGACACAATTACGGCGGCGTTGGCGGGGCCCGGGCCCTGCACGGCCACTGCGTCAATCATCCCGGCATTTTCTCCTTGCAGCGTGAATTGATTGGCGCCCATACTCACGACTTTCAACGTCGTGGGAAACAGCATCGATTGGAGATCGGGGAGAGTACCAACCCTATTTAGGTTTTGTCCACGAAGAACGCGAATTTGTTTTTTCAACGGCAAGTTGCGCAGATCGTTTCGCTGCACCGTAAATTCCAGGATAACTTGACCGGTCTTGGTGGCCTCATCCCAATCCGGAACGCGCCGCTGGGTTGAGCCTTGCAACAATTGTTGGCAGGTCTCAGCGCCTGAGCGATTGATCTCGACAAAAGGCACACCGCTTGGGCCAACTTGCCACTTCGGATGCAAGTTTGCATTTTCTCCTAGGACGTCCAGAACGTCGTAACAATCAACCCGCCCGACGGGGATGTCAACCGTCCAGGAGTTGGCTGGCATGGTCTTTCCCGCCGGCATATGCGGTCTCACGTCAGGGGTGCCGTAATAGGGCTGAAATCGTGACGCCGAAAGAGACTCGGGATCGTTAGAGGTTTCGTACTCCAGAGCGATCTCCTCGTGCGTGAGAGCCACGGTGGGAATCGTGAACGAATTGCAACGCGGATTCTGACGAGGATCTCCCGGAGAAGTAAAAAATCGACGGAAGCTTTGGTCGAAGGGGATATGTCGTCCAAGAATAGTCACCCCTGAGTTACCCGAAAACTCGGGATAGTTGCATCCCACGACCGTCGTAGACTCCTGATTGGTCGAGTCGAAGTACCAAGAACGGAATCCTTTGTCGGGGACATTTGGATTTATGTCGCGGACATCCAGCAGTTGGTTGCTCCGCCCCATCGGATAGCGTCCGAGTTTGGCCGGGTCCGGTGTGTAAAAGGAGTTCTTGGTTTGAGAATCAGGGTCGTACTGCTCCACCCAGACTTGGAGCGAAGAAATCGAAGGGAAATCATCCCAGACTTTCGATATGGATGGACAACTTTCTCCACCGCTGCACAAATCGGCGACGATCCGATAAGAAGTTTGGATTTCTTTCCATGGCACATCGCACACAAGGTCAGGCCCTTGTACGTAGCAGGACAGGGACCAGGCGAGATCCAGGTCGGTGTCTTCGAGGATGACCTGCATCCGTGAAGGCAGCCACGTGTGTTTGTTGCGAGGCGGCTGGGTAGCACCATCTAGAGCGTCGTTAACTAGTTCAACAATAATCTGGACACCTGACTCGCCAAGGTAGGCGTCGATCTTTTGGTGGTCCCGCTCGGGAAGGAAAAGCGGGAGGAAAGTTCCGTACGCGTAAGGGCCAGACGGTTTCAAAGTTGGGACTGCTGGCACACGCGTGGTCCCCTGAACCCGAAAACGATCACCAATGTAGTTCCTGAGTTGCTTTTCGTCACGAACGGGGAGATGGAAATCATTCATGATGATTTCTGAAAAACCCTGATCCAAATCGATAGGCAGGAAGAACGTTCTCTTCGTAGGATCGATGATCTGAATAGTCGGAAAATCGTGCGTCCCGGCCAGATTCTTGGAAACATTGATCAAAAGCCGGTGGGAATCCACCTCCATCCAGGTATCGGGCCCGAGCCGGTCCGCTTCGAGCAGAGCTGAACTGGCAGCATTTTCCGACCGCGACGGCTGCGCGGCGGTAGCGGTGCCGCCTGCTGGGGTTGGGGTCATGTCCGATGCGGATTGTACCGGAGGAAGGATTGAAGTTGCCCGCCCCCGCCAGTCGCGCACGCGGCGGAGAGGCACACCCTTCACGCTAACTGCCAAGTTGGGATCAATGGGCTCCGCTAGCTTTACGAGGAGCGCCGAGCACTCATACTGCTTGCAGCCGGTCAAGGCGTCGGCCGTTGAAGGTCCACCGGTGCTGGGCGTTGAAGTAGTAGGCGGGGGAAGACTAACCGTCGCACTTGCCGTCGAGCCCCCGGTGCCCGAAGACGACACATTCGTCGTCCCCGCGCCGGTGATCGTCACGATTGAGTTGCCTGATCCTGTCCCGGTCGCGGCGGCCTGTGTCGTGCCTGGGCTCGGAACCGTCGTAGAGGGAGTTACTTTGGTGTCGGTCGGCCGGGGAAAATAGACGGGATTGTATTCGAGCCCAGTGACGTGGAGGCGTTCGCGCTCCTTGAAAACAATGGCTGGTGTGATTTCGATCGCATCCGTCCCCGGCAGAGTTATCTTGAGATCACGGCTAATGCCATGCTCTTTGTCACTTCCCACCTCGTATCCCGTCCACCACCCAGGCCAGTACCAGCGATGAGGATCTTGGCGGTACGGGTTGTCACGCTGCACCCAATCGGCATGCGCCTTTACGTGAAGCAGCAGCTGCTTCGGCCCGTCCTGTTTATGCGTTCCTTCAAGTTCGACTTCTCCGCCCTTCCTCGGACAGGTTACCGATAGAGCAGTCTCTGCTTGAACCTCCGGAATCTCATCCAGGCAGGATTTCAGGGTGTTGCGCGGAATCGAAATGATCGCGAACGTGGTCCGGATTCCGGGTGTCACACGTGTCTCAAACGGAGCCGACCCGTAATACCAGCCGAACCGCTGCGCGACGTCGCTTTTGTCGGATCGGTCCCCATTGCCAACCCGATCCTCGCTTTCCGCTCCTTCCTCGAAGCCGGATGTGTAGACAGACTGCACGAGGTCGCCGTGCAAAGTATCGGTCTGACGGCGATAAGCGGCGTTGATGCCAAAACCAAACAAAGTTGAGAAGGCGCCCCATAGACTGTACCGTTTGCTTGCGCCCTCATAGTTGGCCAGATTGTAACTGCTCTGGCCCGGATAGATCGAATAAACCTTGCACCCTTCACAGTTCATGGTGAATTCGACGACCGCAACATGATTCTGCGCCTGGCTCGCCGGATAGAGCCCCACATCGAACTGCACGAGGAAGGGTACATTGTCCGGGTCGCGCATCACGTCGTCCTGCAGCACGGAAATTTCGCGCGCCAGCCGTTCGTAGAGCAGCGTAATGAAGTTATCCATGCGCTTTGTCGCCGGAAGGCTTGGGGACTGTAGCTGCGAAACGATATTCTTAGTTAGGTCCGGCGGCAGATTTCCCAGAAACGAACCGAAGGTGTTTGCGCTCTCCGGCTCCGTCCCGCCGGTCGTAGACGTTAGGTTCGGCGCCGCGGGCATCGTCGTGGAACTCGCGGCAGTAATTTGACTATTGATTGAAGTCAAGTCCGCCTGCAAGCTGGTTACCTGGCTGGCCGCCGCTTGCTGCTGTGTGGTGAGAGACTTATACGTGGCGAGGGTCGGATCGGTGGCCGCAAGCTGACCTTGGAGCGTCGTATTGAGTTGCATAGCCGCCAGCAATTGACCCGTGACGCTAGTGCGCTCCGAATAGAGCTGCTGCAAATACACTCCATTGGCCTGAATCTGGGCGCTCGCAATCCCCTGGGTCGCGGCATAGTTTTGCAGCGTGATGGCGTTCGTGGCGGCAGCACCCTGGTTGTATTGGACGCCGATCTCGAGCATTGACTGGACAAACTTCACGGCGGCGCCGTTGGGGGTGTTGGGATCCAAACCGATGAGGTCGCTCGTCGAGATCCCTTCAACGTCGCGGAGTAGACCGTCGAGCAAAGAATTCACCCGCTCGTACTGCCAGATTTTCGGCTGTCCCACTGTGATCTCACCCCACTTCCGGGCTTCTTCATCATTCGGCGGCACAGCGGGAGCGGCTGGGGGAGGGGGCAACGGAGCTGGCGCCGGGACAGGTGCGGGATCCGCCGGCAATGCCACTGGCGTGGGAAGCGTGGAAGCGACGGGGCTGGCGAATCGCGCGCGCGACATAACAGGCAGCGGCGAAGAAAGCGCGTTCGTCGGCAGGCCTGACGCTAGAGCAAGCCAGGCGAGCGCCAGCGCCAGAAATTGTTGAGTCAAAGAATGATGGGGCAATTGTGCCTTGGGCCGGGTCATGTTGGCTCCTCGCTTCTTTGGAATTTTCCCGGGTGGGGGCCGCCCTCAGTAATAAAGACAAACACGTTCCATCAACGGCTACAAGATTGAATCCTAATTCGCAAGACGGGCCGACTTAATGGGCGGGATAATTTCACAAGTAATTATCGATGTCAACTAAAGATATTTTTCTGGAAGCCATTACCAATTGAGTGTATTAAGTGATGTAATCATCGCGGGGAATGTGAATGCCGGATTTTAGGAGAGGTCTGCGTCTGGTTCGGAAGGGCTTGACAAGTCAGCGGAAGTGGCGCGATCAGGCTCAACGTCGGAACCCGCAGCGGGCGGCAATGCTGCAGGTGCGGCTTCGGAAGGCGGCGCTCCAGGCACAGAAGAAGCTGACGCAGTATCCCCTGACCCGGCGGCTGCCGCTGAGGTTGATTCCAGCCGCGCCGAAAGCGCGTCCGCCAGCAAATCGATCAGCTTCCGCGCCCCTTGCCCATCGGCATCAAGGTCCGGGTTATACCCGGCGACTACCAGGGCGGCCAGATTCGGCTGGCTGACGAATACGCGAAGAGCATCGCGCACCTCGCTCAGGCTTAGGCCGCCCGCTCCGGGCAAATTTGTCCAGGGAAACTCTTCGCCGTTGATCGCGTCCACATCGAAGTGAAGGACGAACTCATGATTCAAGGCATGCACGCGTTCGAGCGCGAGGTGAGCGGCAGCAGCGGCTCCTACCGCTGATACTTCCAGCGATGGATGCCGCCGCAGCGGCGAGGCCACCAGATATTTTTCTTCCGGCGCGTCCAGCCGGTCGAATCCAAACAAGGCGATGTCGGGTTCGCGGACTAGCGGCGGCTCGCCCCAGAAGCGGACCAGTTCCGGAGCGCCGCGTCCGATGACCTGCGAGATCACCATGCCGTCGACGCATCCCGAAGGCGTCGTCGCCGGCACATTGAGATCGGCATCGCGGTCCATGTAGATCAGGCTGACGTTGCGATAGTAGCGGCGCGTCCCGGCGATGGCCGCCAGGACGGAAACGCAATCGCCGGTAAGGATGACCGGGAGCGCGCCGGACTTCACCGCCACTTCGACGCGCGGGCGCAAATCGTTCAGCGATTTCAGAATCGCGGAGACATTTCTGGCACGGGGATGGTCGTCGTCAGGTTGGGAAACGTAGGTGGCCGTGTCACCGAGATCGGTAACATGAAAGCCGGCGGCTTTCAGCCGATCCGTGATCCCGGCGGCGCGCAGCGCCGCGGGCGCGCGCTCATGCCCGGGGCGCAGTGCCGCTGCGCTCGTGGCCGAGCCCAGCAGGACAATATTCTTCGTCTGACGGGTGATCTTGACCGCCAAAGTCGCTCTCCTGAAATTGGAGACATGCTTCCCTGAAAGACGACAGCCCGCATAAAACCATTCCGCTCAATGTTTGCCAAACAACGCTTTCCCTAATTCGAAGCCGGCGCGATCGTCGTCAGTTCGGACGGCAGCGTGAACCGCACATCTTCGCGGATCAGATCGAGATCGCGCTGATTCGTGTAGCCCAGTCCGGCCAGGCGCTGGCTCACCTGCTCGACCAGAATTTCCGGCGCCGAAGCCCCCGCCGTCAGGCCCACACGGTTAATTCCTTCCAGCCATTTCGGGTCGATGTCCTTCGCGGCGTCAATCAATTCCGCCGGGACCCCCGAACGCTTGGCGACTTCCACGAGCCGGTTGGAGTTGGAGCTGTTGGGCGAGCCGACCACGAGAATCAGGTCCACTTCGCGCGCCAGCTGCTCGACCGCTTCCTGCCTATTTTGCGTCGCGTAACAGATGTCGTCGGAAGCCGGTCCCTCGATCGCGGGAAACCGCTCGCGCAGCCGGGTGACAATTTCCTGCGTGTCGTAAAGGCTCAGCGTCGTTTGGGTCAAAAACGCCAAGCGATTCGCGTCCTTCACTTCGAGCGCGTCCACCGCTTCGACGCTGTCCACCACCACCGTTTGCTTCGGAGCTTCTCCGGAGGTGCCCACGATTTCCTGGTGGTCGCGGTGGCCGATCAGGATGATGGTGCGGTTCTCGCGCGCGAATTTCAGCGCTTCGAGATGCACTTTGGTCACCAGCGGGCAGGTCGCGTCGATCACGCGCAACTGGCGCAGCCGCGCTTCCTCGCGCGTCGTCGGCGGAACGCCGTGCGCGCTGAACACCAGCACGGACCCGAGCGGCACTTCCTCCACCGTCTCGACGAAGATCGCGCCGTTCTGGCGCAGTTGCTCGACGACGTAGCGGTTGTGCACGATTTCGTGATGCACGTACACCGGCGGCCCATAGGCTTGCAGCGCCAGCTCCACGATGTCCACCGCGCGCACGACTCCCGCGCAAAACCCGCGCGGCCGCACGCGGATCAAGCTCTTGCCTTCCCCGCTGTTTTCCCCTTTGCCATTCGGTGACGCTTGCATCTGCTCGCTCATCCAGTAGCCTCAAAAATGCCACAATAGATTATCACGGCAAGGGATACTTATGCGACCTTTTGGAGGCAAACCGCCGCATTCCTAACGATGTGGGAGTTGAGCCAAGCGAGGGAATCTCGCGCCGGTTTTCGCAACCGTGTCGAAACTCCGAAGAAGTTACTGACAGCCAGGCCCTTCGTTTTGGCAGGACACGCAAGGTTCAATTGCGAAGGCCGGGCCACTCGACCGTTGCTCTTAACCGCACGATTCTTTCTCTTTTTGACGTGTCCAATAATTTTTTCATGTGATAATGCTGGCATGAAAGCCTTGGCCCTCACAGTTGCCCTCCTGAGCGCCTTAACAGTATTGGCCGCCCCTCGAGTGTGGAAAGACGCCAAAGTTGTCAACATCGGTTCCGAAAATGGTGGAAACGCCGTCATTCCGGTCAATGGTATGCTTTTTGGAGTGCCAATAACGAAAACTTTTTATCGGATAGAAACCGACGATACGATCTATATTCTTGGCCCCGCTATCACGAAGCGCCAATTATTAAACGTGACTTTGTTGGGGAAAACCAAAATTGCGGTGGAGGGGAACAACGCACATATTTTAGATGATGACGGCAAAGACAAAAAGATACCGATAGCCCAGAAGATTGCGCGAACACAAGCGCCGGACCCAGCCAAGCCTTAATTTAGACTCGCCATTGCCTTATCAGAATTTTCAAACCTTCCGTACCAATCGCCGTAAAGCCCATCATTGCTCGCACGACGAATCTGCCACACCTTGCGCCTTTCGGCAATCTCCGCCTGTTGTCCTTCTGGTAGCCCAAGGACATCAAACGTAGTCACCCTGGAATTTTTGCCATATGTCAATCCGGTTCGCAACGAAGATTTTGGCCGTTTTTCCAACATAAAATTTCTCCTTGATGCCAATTATAGCAGAAATCGGAGGCTGACTAGATGACGTTGTCGGCGGGTGGCGCACCCTTCAGGTTTTTATTTCTCTTGGCGGCGACATGCGGATAAATGATGCCACTCCAATACGTCATCGCCGAGGGACTGGTTTGGCTTTTCCGGGTGGCCGACACTTTCGGTTTTAAAGGGTCGGGGTTTTGACGTCCCATTCCTTCCGTGGGCAACGAACTCGTTCGGACGCGTGGCCCGCCCTTTAAGACGGCTTTCGGGTTCCTCATTAGTTAAACTCCGTGATAGAAGGAATACGGACGGCATAACTAACCGTTGGGACGGGTCGGCCGGGGCGCGCTCACTCTGGGTGGCATACTCCGTCCAACTAGATTAGAGATTGAGTGTATGTGCTCGCCTCCACTATAATGCCTTGTTTTGCCACGGGTGCGGCGGCTGTCTGCTTTTCGGAATCGCGGGATCTCCAGATAGCGTTGCGCGGGAGGATTTTCGGACGTGTGGGACGCTCTTCGTGAAAAAAAGATAGGTGTGCGGATCTTGCTCGGAATCGTCGTTGGGTTTCTGGGCATTGGCATGCTGTTGTATCTCGTGCCCCAGGGCACCAACGATTTGACCGGGTCGGACGCCGTCGCCCAGGTGGGAGACCAGACCATCTCCGTCGTCGATGTCCAGAATCTGCTCAGCAAGACGACCCGCAGCGGCCAGATCCCTCCCGCCCTTCTGCCGGCCTATACGCAGCAGGCGCTCGACCAATTGATCAATGAAAAGATGCTGGCGCTCGAAGCCGACCGGATGGGCATGCGCGTCTCTGACGAAGAGCACGCCGACCTGCTGAAAAAGCTCGTACCCACGGCGTTCACCGGCGACACCTTCATCGGCATGGACCGGTACTCCGCCGAAGTCCAGGCGCGCTTCCAGATGAGCGTCCCGGAGTTCGAGACGGAAGTGAAAAACGCGCTCCTCCAGCAAAAGTTCCAGGCGCTGGTGACCGACGGCATCACGGCCAGCGACGACGAAGTGCGCGACGAGTTCCGCCGCGAGAATGAGAAGATCAAGCTCGATTACGTGTTGATCAAGCCGGAGGATCTGCAATCCAAGGTGGAAGTTTCCGACGCGGACCTGGCCGCTTACTTCGACAAGAACAAACCCCAATACGTGGTCCCGGAACGCCGGACGATCGATTATGCGATTCTAAGCCTCGCGCAGCTTCGCCAGCGCACTCCCGTGACGGAAGACGATGAAAAGGTCTTTTACCAGAGCCACATCGACCAATACAAACTGGAAGACCGGGCGCACGTCGCCCACATTCTGTTCAAAACCGTGGGCATGACCGATGCCGAGGCCGCCGAGGTCAAGAAGAAAGCCGACGATGTCCTCAATAAGGCCAAGCACGGCGGCAATTTCGCCGATCTGGCCAAGCAGTATTCTGAGGACACCACCAAGGATAAGGGAGGCGACCTCGGCTGGATCGTCCGTGGACAGACGGTCCCTGAATTTGAAACCGCCGCGTTCAGCCTTCCCAAGGGATCGATTTCGGACCTGGTCAAGACGCAGTACGGCTTCCACATCATTCAGGTGATCGACCGCGAAACCGCGCGCACGCAGACGCTCGATGAAGTCAAGGCCAGCATTGTCAATCAGTTGCAGCAGGAAAAAGCAGAACAGCTGGGCGAAACCGCTTCTACCCAAATTGCCGACGAAATCCGCCGCGGCGGCCGAGTCCCGATCGAAGACCTGGCCAAGAAATTCAACATGACGACCGGGGAAGCAAAGCTGGTCGAGGCCAATCAGCCGCTTCCGGAGCTTGGCAACGCGCCGGGCCTGATGGACAACATCTTTCACCAGCGCACCGGAGATGTGAGCGCCCCGATTCACACAGATCTCGGCTACGTCGTGACTTCAGTGAAGGACATTCAGCAGACGCACCCCGCGACGCTTGCGGAGGTTCACGACCGCGTGGCCAGCGATTACCGGCATGGAAAAGCCGTGGAACTCGCCAAATCCCGCGCCGAAGAACTCGCCAAGCGCGTCAAAGGTGGCGAAAATTTCGCCGCTGCCGCCAAAGCTCTCGGTCTGGAAGTAAAATCACCCGAACCCGTCGCTCAAACAGGCTCGATCCCCGACCTCGGAAGCGCCAAGCAATTTGCTGCTGCGTTTAGTCTGCCGGTCGGCCAGGCCGGCGATCCGATCCCACTCGGGCAGAACTGGACCGTCTATCGGGTCGCGCAGCACGATCCCGTCAACCAGGACGATTTCGCGAAGCAGAAGGCCAAAATCCAAGAGCAAGTTTTGCAGCGCAAGCGGCAGACCGCCTACGATTTGTTCCGAACCTCGCTGAAATCGCGCCTCCAGCAAGAGGGCCAGTTGCACTTCAATGCCGAGAATTTGAAACGCCTGATAACTCCCACATAGGCTTTAAATAACAGAAAATACAATAGTTAAAAGTTTTAGGCACAAGGCTTGCTTTCGGATTTGCCCTGAGCTAGCATATTTGTGTTCGCAGTCTTAGGCCCTTCGCCAGGGGGCCAAGACCTTGAGGCTGCCGCCTTCCCAGCGCTCATTGCTTCTCGTGGATTTGGTCCTTCTAATGCTGACAGCGGTTTATTCGTGAGGTATTCATCATCGACAGGCACTCTTAAAGGCTAGGAATCTTTTTCTAATGAGGCATTTCCGAAGACCGAATCGAAGGGGAGCGAGCGAGGTGTACGATGCAGGGGAAGACGAATCATCGCAATGAGTATCAATGCACGATTGAAGTGAACCAGACCGGCAAATACTGCGTGCGCGTTCGAGCCATATTCGCCCGCAAGGCCTGGGTTTTACCCGTTTATTTCCTCGCCTCCACCTTCGACCGCGCCATGCGCAAGCTGGAACAAGTGCTACAGTTCCTCCAGCAGAAGGAAGAACGCCTGTGGTTCTGGGGCGTCGAATACTCGGACGACCCTAATTTTTCCGAGGAACTTGTTCGCGAAGCGGGGCTGCGCCTGGATCGCCGGGCGGAATTCCCGCGCAGGTCTGCGAGCGTCGCCCTTTCGCCCGAAAAGCCCGTTCCCGCCGTGTTGCTGGCTCCGGTTCGCCGGGGACTGGCGCATTCAATTGTTATCGGCCGGGCTGGCGCAGCTGGGAACTAACTCTTACTTTTCCCTTAAGATGACTTCACCGTTGCCGATGGGCTGGTCGTTCAACCAGAGGCGATATTTGTAGGAGCCCGGATTTGTGCCTGGGCGGGGTGGACCGCTTTGCAGTTGGCGTCCCGGGGGCGCCTGGAAGACGTTGGATTGGAACGGGCAGCGGTTGGGATCGAACTGGATCTTGAGAGTTCCCGTGTCCGATAGCCAGACGACCTGCTCGTCCGGAGCAATCACGACAATTTCGGGGAGTACACCAACCAGGACCAGTTTTTCCGCCATCGATGCGCATTCCTCCGGTGCCAGGCGAAGATAGCACAGCACGCCGCGGGCGCGCTTGGAGAATGTGTCTCGAGGGACAGTGTGCCGGCAAAAGGACAACCGCAGTATGGGGGCGATCCTCTCCGTGTCCTCTGTGCCCTCTGTGTTAAGCGGTTTTGAATCTTCTGCGTGACGGAGAGGCCGCAAAACTTTTTAACACAGAGGGCACTGAGAACACAGAGAAAGCGGGATATGAATTCATTGCTGCCGTTTGCCGCGAAGTAGCCGATAATTGTTAAAACACAACCATTTTGGCGGTTGCGCGGAGCCGGGGAATCGCGCAAACTAGATACTGGTCAGGAGCATATTTCGGAGTGAGGTCCCGGAGCGCAATCGGGACAAGCGCATTTGCCAGTGGCCCGATTCGCTGGTCTCCGCAATTCTCTTGTAGCAAATCTTTTTGGCGTCCCGGCAGAGAGCCATATGAAAGCTGAGGTTTGAAGTCATGATGAATCCTATGGATGAAGTGCGGCCGCCGACGAGGCTGATGCTCACGCCCGGCCCTTCGTGTGTCAGCCCGCGCGTTTACCGCGCGCTGGCGACGCCACTGGTGGGGCATGTCGACCCGTGGTTCACCGAATTTATGGGCGGCGTTCAGGAACTGATGCGCCGCATTTTTCAGACGCAGAACCACATCACATTTCCGATTTCCGCGTCGGGAACGGGCGGCATCGAAACGGCCGTGGTCAACGCCCTTGAGCCGGGTGACGAGGCGATCGTCTGCGTGAACGGCATGTTTTCCGCGCGCATGGCGGATATCGCCGAGCGCACCGGGGCTAAGATTCACCGCGTCCCCACGCCGCTTGGCCGTACCGTGGACCCGGAAGATGTGCGCCGCGCCGGGCAGGGCCGCAAGATCAAGTTCGTCGGCCTGGCGCACGGGGAAACGTCGACCGGCGTCGTAACGAAGATCGCTCCCTTTCGCAAGGTCGCCGATGAGCTCGGCGCGCTCCTGATCGTGGACAGCGTCGCGACGCTCTGCGGCGTGCCGCTCGACGTGGACCGCCTGCGGATCGATATCTGCTTCAGCGGAACGCAGAAGGCCATCAGCGCGCCTCCGGGCATGTCGCCGATCACGGTGAATGCGCGCGTTGAGGGTATGCTGCGGAACCGGAAGACGAAAGTGCAGAGCTGGTATTTCGACCTCACCACGGTCATGAACTACTGGGGCAAAGAACGCACGTATCACCACACCCCGCCGATTCCTTTAATTTACGCGCTGCATGAAGCGATGCGGATCGTTCTCGAGGAAGGGCTGGAAGCGAGCTGGGAACGCCACCGGCAAAATCAGGCGGCGCTGATCGCGGGCCTGGAAGCCATGGGCATCCGCCTCTTCGTCGAGAACCCGGAAGACCGCTTGCCGACCGTCACCGCCGTTTATATTCCCAGCGGCATCGACGGCGCAAAAACGCGCGCCCGCCTGCTGAATGATTTCAACATCGAAATCGCGGGAGGCCTTGGGGAGATTAAGACCACAACCTGGCGCATCGGCCTAATGGGGTATTCCAGCCAGCGCGCGAATGTGCTTTTGTTCCTCGATGCGCTGGAAAGAATCCTGCTTGACCAGGGCATGAAGTTGCCCGTCGGCGCGGGCATCGCGGCGGCCGCCTCCAGTTTTGCGCACGCTGAGCCTGTACCCGTCGGCCACGGAAAGTAGAAAAATGAGCACAGGGACTGGACTTTCAAATCTGGGCGCGATGAGCCAATTCGTGGGGGAATTTGACGTTACCTCACGGCTGACCGACCGGACCTACCACTGCCGGTTTTCGCACCTGTGGAACGGCATAGCCACGCGGCACAGCGACACGGTGGACACGAAGTTCCTGGTGGACGGCCAAGGATCGATCGTGGGCCTTGCGCACCCTGGAATTGTTCAATTTACGGCCAAATCCGGGCGCGACATTTCCGACCGTGAAGCGAGTTACGTCGCCGCGCAATACCTTCGAGAGCAGCTCGAGCAGGAAGACGAGCGGCCGCTGTACGACGTCTCCGCGGCGGATGTGATGCGAATTATTGCCCTGCTTGGAATTCAGTGATTCGTGATTAGTGATTCGTGAGGGACGTCTACCCGCCTTTTTACTTCTCTCCTGAATTTCTCCGCGTTCTCTGTGCCCTCTGTGTTGAAGCCTTTTCTGATTGAACCGCAGAGAGGCAATTACGCGTCGGAGAGCGATTCGTCAAAGCCGGCAGAGGGCTCCGGCAGCTCGCCGGACTCGAGGATCGCCCCGCAGTCCAGGCATTCTACATATTCCGCGTCGGAATCCTTGGCGATGAGTTGCGTGCGGGCATGGCGGCAGGAAGCGGGGTCGTTCATCCGGGTACTCCTAAACTACGTGGATCATAACATGGGCGCGGTTCCGGAGAGCCGAACGCAATCGCGAAGGAAACCCCCCAAAAGCCCTGACCTGAGTTATAAGAGGAGCCTTGCAGGGGCTCGACGGGCTTAACAGAAGGAGAACCGGATCGCCGTGGTTCAAAGTGCCGAATATCGCTTTAGCAACGTTTTATTCTACGGCGTCGTGTTGTGTCTCGCCTACCTCGTGTTTCTCGTCTTTCAGCCGTTTCTCGCGCCACTGGGATGGGCGGCGGTATTCGGGGTCATCTTTTATGCGTTGCAAAAGCGATTCGAACGGAAATGGGGCGGCACGCGATCGGCCGTGGTGATCACCCTGGGGGTCACCCTGATCTTGATTGTCCCAGTGCTTCTGCTCGCCACGTTGTTTGTCCGTGAAGGGATCGCCGCTGCGCGGGACATCCAGACAGCAATGGTTGGGGGAGGGTATGGCTGGCTCAGCCACGCCTGGGGATGGCTTGTTTCCAGCATCGCGGCGGAAGGCGTAACCGTGGATTTACCGGACCTCGTGCGCCAGGGCGCCAGCCGGGCCGGTGAATACATGGCTTCGGAGCTTGGCCGGGTGATTCGGAATTTCGTTGTTTTCCTGTTCGAACTGTTCGTCATGCTCTTTGCGTTGTTCTACTTCCTTCGTGATGGCGATTCGATGCTGGACCGCTTCCGGCATTTCTTGCCGTTCGAAGAGACGATGACGGAGCGAATGCTGGCGGAGGCGCGCGAACTGATTTTTGCCAGCGTCACGACGAGCCTGGTCATTGCGGCGGTCCAAGGAATACTCTGCGGCGGAGCTTTTGCCATCGTGGGCTTGGGTTCTCCGATCTTTTGGGGCGTGGTAATGGGATTTTTGTCGCTTCTCCCGGTGGTAGGTGCATGGCCGATCTGGATTCCCGCGGTGATCTGGTTGTTTTCGACAGGGCACGCGGGCCGCGCGGTCATCCTGATTGCTATCTGCGGAGCATTGGGCGCCTCGATTGACAATGTTTTGCGACCAGTGCTGTTGGGCGGGCGCGCCTCGCTAAACGGATTGCTGGTGTTTATCAGCGTGCTGGGCGGCATCGCAGTATTCGGCGTGCTGGGAGTCGTCCTTGGACCGATCGTGGTGGCCACCGCCGTCGGGATTCTGGATGTGTATTCCGGACATCATTTAGCGAAGAGCTCTCCAGATACTCCGGTCGGGTAATGTGCCGATGGTGGAAATTATCGATGCAGCGCCTATGCGCCCGCCGTCTTGCCTGTGCTAGAGTAACGCGCCTGAGGTCGAGTAGGGCGGGCTTCAGCCTGTCTCCGGCGTGTAGATACGCAAACGAAAACCAGACAGGCTGAAGTCTGTCCTACATAGCGAAGATTCTACGATGGCTACTGAATCCATGACTTTGCTCGCTGGATTGCCTCCCGAAAAACTTCGGTGGAGATGCGATCCGGCTACCATCCCGTTTGCAACGACGGCAGAGGCCGAGCCGGTGAAGGAGTTGCTCGGGCAGGAGCGGGCTTTCCGCGCCCTGAAAATGGGCGTCGAACTCAACGCGCCCGGATTCAACATTTTTGTGTGCGGCCTTGCGGGAACGAGCCGCGGCGGCACGATCACGCATTTGATCGATCAGATTCATCCTCCCGCGAAGGCATCGCTCGACCGTTGCTACGTCAATAATTTCAAGAGTACGGACCGCCCGCGTCTTCTGGCGCTGCCGCGCGGGCAGGCCAACGGTTTCAAGAAAGACATGCAGAGCGGTATCGAATTTCTGCGGCGGCGGATTCCGCAGGTGTTCGAGGGCGAGCCTTTCCAGCGGCAAAAAGGGCGGATCGTGGACCGCTTCACCGTGCGCGAAAAAGAATTGATGGACGATTTCACGCGCCGCATCGCCCGCGAGCAATTCGCGCTGGGCCACATGCAAGTCGGGGCCGTCGCGCTGCCGGAAATTTTTCCGGTCCTCGAAGGGCAGATGGTGCCGATCGAAGACATCCCGAAAATGGTGCACGAAGGCAAGCTGGAAACGATGGTCGCCGAGGATCTGGAGCGCAAGTACGAACAGTTCCGGCAGGAGTTCACCGTCGTTTACCGGAAGACGCTGACGCTGTCGCGCGAGCTGGCCAGCGAACTGAGCTACCTCGAGCAGGAAGCGGCTTCGGTGCTCGTCGACGGATTCATCGAAGAACTGAAGGAAAAATATTCAGGCAACTTGGTGGCGGAATATCTCGAGGAAGTTCGCCACAATATTCTCGACAACCTCGATCCGTTCAAGGAGCGGGAGGGCGAAGAAGAGCCGGGAGGAGCGCCGCCTCCGCCGGACGGCGGTCCGCGTTCCGCGCCGACCGAGCGCGATCCGTTTCGCGTGTACGGCGTCAATGTGATTCTCGCGCACAACGAAGAGGACACCTCTCCGGTCATTTTTGAAACGACGCCGAACTACACCAATCTTTTCGGCACGATCCAGCGAAGCTATGACTCGCGCGGCGGCTGGAATTCGGATTTCATGGATTTGCGGCCCGGGTCGCTGCTTCGCGCGGACGGCGGATTTCTGGTGATGTACGCGTATGACGCGCTGACCGAAGCCGGCGTATGGCGCACGCTCAAGCGCATGCTAAATCACTCGAAACTCGAGATTCAGCCGCTCGAAATGTTCTTTCCGTTCGGGACCTCGGCGCTCAAGCCCGAGCCGATCGACATCGACGTGAAAATTATTTTGATCGGTGACCGCCACATGTACGAGGTCCTGTACGAATTCGAGGAGGACTTCCGCAAAATCTTCAAAGTGCGCGTGGAATTCGACGAGGAAATGGTGATGAGCGACGCGGTCGTGCGCCATTACGGCGACCGGCTGCGCCAGCTCTCCGAACAGGAAAAGATCGGCCCCTTCGACCGCACCGCCGTCGCCACCATGCTGGAGTACGGCGTGCGGCTGGCCGGACGCCGCAACAAAGTGACGGCGCGATTTCCGGAACTGGCCGATCTGGCCCGCGAGGCGGCATACATTGCGCGGCAGGATGGAGCTATGCCGGTGAATGCCGTGCACGTCCGGCGCGCACGCGAGGCGCGCATCGAGCGGCACAACCTCACCGAAACCAAGATCCGGGAAATGATCGAAGAGGGCACGTTGCTGATTGAAACCGACGGCGCGCGCGTGGGCCAGGTCAACGGCCTCAGCGTTCTGGAAATCGGCGGTTATGCATTCGGCAAGCCCGTGCGCATTACGGCTTCGGCGGCGCTCGGCAAGGCGGGCCTGATCAACGTCGAGCGGGAAGCCAACCTGAGCGGCAGCTTCCACGACAAGGGGATGCAGATTATCGCCGGATACTTGCGCACAAAATTCGCACAGGATAAGCCTCTTTCGCTTGCGGCCAGCATTTGCTTCGAGCAATCCTACAGCGGCGTCGACGGAGACAGCGCCAGTTCGACGGAAATTTACGCGCTGCTCTCCGCGCTTTCCGGATTGCCCATCCGCCAGGACATTGCCGTGACGGGATCGGTCAGCCAGCAGGGTGACATTCAGCCCATCGGCGGCGTCAATCAGAAGATTGAAGGCTTCTTCGACGTGTGCCGAGTGAAGTCAGGGCTAACGGGGCGCCAGGGCGTGATGATTCCTTCCGAGAATATCGAAGATTTGATGCTGCGCGACGAAGTGATCGAGGCCGTCGCCGCGGGCAAGTTTCATATCCTGCCGGTCACAACCCTCGAGGAAGGAATCGAAATTCTCACAGGCGTGAAAGCCGGGCGGCGCGATTCCAAAGGCGTGTTCGAGCCCAATACGGTGTACGCCCTTGTGGACCGGCGTCTCCACGAAATGGCAACGACCCTCAAGAGCTTCGAGTCGTAATTATCGCTTCAGTATCAAAGTTTAAAATCCGCAGGGTGAACAAACCGCAGTAAAACCAAAATTTTTGTCATTCCGACGCGCGCTGCGCGCCGAGGAATCTCTCTTTTCCTGGGTTTAAACCGCAGAGAGATTCCTCAGTCACCGCGGCGACTTCGGAGTGACAAAATAATTAGGTTTTCTGCAGCGGGTGAAAGCTGCGCTACCGGGCGGCTGCGGTGCCTACGTCTTTCGGCGTCGAGAGGTAACCGTTCACCTTGTCTTTCGTCACGTCGAACACAACAATTTCATAGGGTCGCGTCGCGCCCTTGATGTAGAACTGCACCGGCTCGTCGGCCGTCTTGTCTTTTTTCTCGATGGTCTTATCGTCCGCGACGACCATCAGGGTGTATTTGAATTTCTTGGGGTCTGTTTTCGTCAGCGTGACTTGAATGGGGCCGACGTGCGTGGGCGTCTTGGATCGGGTCAGATGCAATTCAAAGATATTGCGTTCCCCGGAGCGTTTCAGTTGATCGAGTTCTTCCTGATTGCGCGCGATCAAGCCGCTTTGCACGCCGAGATCGCCGACCGTGCTAGTGAGCTTGGCCTTGGTCGCCTCCAGGTCCTGCTTCGTCGTGCTGATATCGCCCTTCGCGCCGGTCAGGTCCGTGCTCACTTGTCCGATTTTCGCATCGGCGTCTTGCTTCACCTGGCCGATTTGCGCCGTAAGTTTATCGTCGGATTCCTTCTGCGTTTGGCGAATGTTCTGCGCGAGGGCGCGCGCCTGCGCCAGTTCGGCCTGCGTGAAGCCGAGCTTTTGCGTGGTCACTTCCAGCTGGCCCTTGAGGTCCGCAACGCGCGAATTGGTTTGATCGATCTGCACGGAAAGGATCGCCGTTTTCGAGTTGGCTTGCGCGAGGTCGGTCTCCAGCTTGGATTTCTCGGCATTGCCGGCGTAAAGCAAATAGCCTAAGAACCCGAAAGCCAAGACAAACACGACGATAATCCAGCGCGGCGTAGGCGCCGCTTCGTAGAAATTGGTTTCATTGCCGCTCGGTTCGGGAACATTCGGGGAAATACTCATCATCGCTCCTTGGCGGGCCATTCTGGGACTGGCGACGCCATTTAGCTGAGATTATCACGGAGCCGCAACTGGTTGTCTACGATTTGCGGGGACGGGTGTTTCTTGGCCAGCGCGATTCCACCGTCGTGGTCAAGCCGCCGCGCGGCGTGAACTCGCCGCGCACGATGCACCAGGCCGGATGAATCGCCTCCACGATGTCCCGCAACATGCGATTGACCGCATTTTCGTAAAAGATGCCGAGGTCGCGGTAAGCCAGCAGGTACATTTTCAGGGCCTTGAGTTCCAG
>Ga0116219_10001728_pt1 | contig 19578 bp, 13 predicted proteins | sample Sb_taG_4_FD_91019 | JGI IMG/M metagenome (GOLD analysis project Ga0116219, IMG submission 91019) | Peat soil microbial communities from Weissenstadt, Germany - Sb_50d_6_BS metaG | ecosystem: Environmental > Terrestrial > Soil > Wetlands > Peat | place: Germany: Weissenstadt | collected 2010-09-21
CGCTGAGAATGCGCTCGTCCTGCATCAGGGTCTCAGAAAAGGAATCCAGAATCTGCTTCGGTGTCATGAGAGACACGCCTCCCTGCGTGTGCTTGCGAACACAATCAGGTTTGGGGCCCGAGACAGGGGAAGCGAGATCGACGATATACCCGGAGCCTGTTGATCTCCAAGTTAATTCTGCGGGATCAGAGCGACAACCGGAACGTCCTACGAGGCAGTAAAGCGAACTCTGGCAGGCGGCTGAGAAACTCACGTCGCTATCTGATCCTGGGTGGCGCAGCGCTTCAGTTTCCGCGCGAGAACCGGAAATTGACGCGAGCCATGGATCAAGACCCGGAAGATCCCAGCCGCGAAGCGGTGGCATTCATTAGCCCGGGGCGTAAGCCCCGGGTAAGTGGCAAACGGGAACAAGTCCCGGAGGGACGGCAGCCGTTCTCACACACTTCAGCGCCGCGGTAACGGCCTATTTTTCAACGCCGGCTTTAAGTCGCTGAGGTCGGACTGGTTGGCAAACAATTTCTTCAGCGGCCGGCAAGGCTATCTAGCGCGCCGCCATGGCACCGACCATCGACTGGAACACCTTGATTCCGTCCGTGCAGCCCAATTCGGCTTCGGATGAGCGCTCGGGGTGCGGCATCATGCCGACGACGTTGCCTCCCGGACTACAGATGCCGGCGATGTTTTCCAGCGAGCCATTAGGATTGGCTGCCGCCGTAATTCCCCCGGCGGGCGAGCAATAGCGAAACACGACCCGGTTTTCTCGACGTAACTCGTCCAGCGTCGCCGCATCGCAGAAGTAGTTCCCCGACATGTGACCGATCGGGATCGTCAGCACGTCTCCCTTCGCACATGCGTTGGTGAACGGAGTCTCGGCGTTTTCCACCCGCACCTGCACCGGCTTGCACACGTACTTCAGCCCCACGTTGCACATCAGCGCGCCCGGCAGCAAACCCGACTCGCACAGGATCTGGAAGCCGTTGCAGATCCCCAGAACCAACCCACCCCCGGCCGCGAACTTGCGCACCGAATCCATCACCGGCGAAAACCTGGCAATCGCTCCCGTTCGCAGATAGTCCCCATAGGCAAAGCCTCCGGGAACAATCACCGCGTCGCAGTTCTCCAGGTCGTGTGATTCATGCCACAAGAAAGTAACCGGCTGCTTGACCACATGCTCAATCGTCCAGTAAGCATCGTGATCGCAGTTCGACCCGGGAAAGATGATGACGCCAAATTTCATGTCGACCTCTGGTGTTGGATTTCCCGTTAGTCTAGCACGGCTGTCACGGGGACTTACGATGTTATGTTTTGCAGTTATGTTCGTAGATATTCACCTCTCAGGTGACAGGAATCACAGACACGATTCGATTTGCAGTGCTCTGATGCGGCCAGCGGATTTTCTTGACACTCGAGGGCGCCAATTGTATTCTCGCGGCCCAGAAGGTGTGATCTAGACATTTTCGTTCCGTTGGCGCCGTCCTGCTCGGCGTGGCCTCTGCATTCCCCCTCAGGCCAGCGAGTACAGCGGTCAAGAGAACGCCCTTAGGTGAACTGTGCCATGTCGCTCCGTCTCTCTGCTCCATCTCTGGCTGCATTCTTCGTCGCCTGCGCATTTGCCGCGTCCACGCCCGCGTACGCCATTGGCTTCCAGCCCGTCTCCCCCGACGAATTGAAGATGACCGCCGAGCCCAAAGCCCCAGGTGCCCCGGCCATCATTCTTTTCCGCGAGGTGGATCGCGACGACCGCGGCCGAACGGCTCACGAGGACGTCTACTTCCGCGTCAAGATCCTGACCGAGGAAGGCCGCAAGTACGCCGATATCGAGATCCCCTACTTCAAGGAGCAGGAAAACGTCGTCAACATCCACGCCCGCACCATCAAGCCTGACGGATCCATCGTTCCTTTCAACGGAAAGGCCTTCGACAAGTCGATCGTCAAGGCGCGCGGGGTCAAGTACCTGGCCAAGACCTTCACCCTGCCCGACGTCGAGGTCGGCGGCATCCTCGAGTATTACTACACCACTGACCTCGCGGAAAACTTTGTCTTCGACTCCCATTGGATCCTCAGCTACGAGTTGTTCACGCGGAACGCGAAGTTTTCTCTCCACCCGTACACCAGCGATTACCAGCCGTTCTACGTCCGATGGTCGTGGAATGCACTTCCTCCCGGAACCCCTCAACCAACTGAGGGAGCGGATCATGTGGTCAGACTTGAAGCCAACGATATTCCTGCTTTCCAGACCGAGGATTACATGCCTCCGGAGAACGAACTGAAATCTCGCGTTGACTTCATCTACAGCGACGAGATGTTCGAGAAGGACATGGACAAGTACTGGAAAAAAACAGGAAAGAAACGCTACGACCAGATGGAAGGTTTCATCGGCAAGCGGAAAGCGATGGACGAGGCCCTCGCTGGCATCGTTTCTCCCAGCGACTCGCCGGAGGTGAAGCTCCGCAAGATCTATGCCCGCGTGCAGCAACTCCGCAACACCTCATACGAAGAAGAGAAGACGGAGCAGGAGGAGAAGCGCAACAAAGAAAAAGCCCCGGACAACGTGGAAGCTGTATGGAAGCAACAATCCGGAAACGGTATGCAATTAACCTGGCTTTTCCTGGCCCTGGCTCGCGCCGCGGGGGTGCCTGCGGACGGCATGTGGGTCTCGGACCGGCACAACTACTTCTTCGTCCCTCAAACCATGGACGGCCGCCGGCTCGATGCTAATGTCGTGGTGGTCAAGCTCGACGGCAAGGATATCTTTTGTGATCCCGGGGCTGAATTCGTGCCCTTTGGCATGCTGCCTTGGGTCGAAACCGGAGTGAAAGGCCTGCGCCTCGACAAAGACGGCGGCGCCTGGCTGCAGACTTCTCTGCCCGACAGCAGCCAGTCCGGCATCCAGCGCAAGGCTCAGCTGAAACTCTCCGATACGGGCGATCTGGAGGGCAAGCTGACGGTAACGTTCACCGGACTCGAAGCGGCCCAACGCCGCGTGGAGGAACGCCTGGCCGACGATACCGAGCGCAAGAAGTCGCTGGAAGATGGGGTCAAGGACTCCATTCCCGTTGCTTCCGAGGTCGAGCTAACGAACCGGCCCGAGTGGAAAAGCTCGGCTCCCTCGATGGTTGCGGAATTTACCGTGAAGATTCCGGGCTGGGTCTCAGGCGCGGGGCGGCGCGCGCTTTTACCGGTTGGTCTCTTCAGCGCGCCTGAGAAACATCTTTTCGACCACGGCAGCCGCGAACATCCCATCTATTTTCCGTTTCCCTTCGCTCGGACCGACGACGTGAGCATTGACTTGCCTTTGGGCTGGCAGATTTCCACCCTGCCGGCGCCGCAAAAGCACGACGGCCATATCATCACCTACACCTTGCAGGCGGAAAACGACAAAGGCACGCTGCATCTGAATCGCACCTTGAACGTCGACGTTCTCTTGCTGGAAGCGAAGTACTACCCCGCCTTGCGCACCTTCTTCCAGGTCGTCCGGACAGCCGACGAAGAACAGGTCGTCTTACAACCGGCAGGAACCAATGCAAGCAACTAGTTCACGAACCCGTCGTCTGCTCACGTTCGCCGCTTTCTGTGCTTTGGTTGCTGCGCGACCGGCGCAGGCCGGTGATGCCCCCCAATGGATGCACTCCGCCGCCTCGGCGCCGTTGCCGCCCCACGACGAGAAAACCGACGCGGTGCTTCTCTATTCGGAGAGGATCGTTAACGTCCTATCCGCAGACAAGATCAAGACCCAGGTTCGCGAAGCCTACAAGATTCTTCGGCCCGGCGGCCGCGAGTACGGTGCGGCCGTAGTGCCGTTCAACGCTCACGAGAAGATCAACAACCTCCACGCATGGTGCATTCCCGCCCAAGGCAAGGATTACGAAGTGAAGGACAAAGAAGCGGTGGAGCTCGCGCTTCCAAAGGTCGAAGGCAGTGAGCTGATCTCTGATGTACGGGTGAAGTTCTTGCGAATCCCGGCTCCCGATCCCGGCAACGTCGTCGGCTACGAATACGAGGAAGACAAGCAACCGCTGGTGCTCCAGGAGGTTTGGGACTTTCAGCGCGAGATCCCCGTACGCGAGGCGCACTACTCGCTTCAGCTTCCCCCTGGTTGGGCCTACAAGGCACTCTGGATTAACTATCCGGAATCCAAGCCTGGCGAGGCCGGCGGCCAGTTGCAGTGGACTGTGAGCGATGTGAAGAGCATGCGCCCGGAGCCGGAAATGCCTCCCCTGGATGGAATCTCCGGCCAAATGGTGGTCAACTATTTTCCCCAGGGCGGCGCTTCCACAAAGGGTTTTACCAACTGGCACGAGATGGGCAATTGGTACCGCAATCTGACCGAGGGGCGTCGGGATGCCTCCCCGGAGATTAAGCAGCAGGTCGCTACCCTCACCACTTCGGCCAGCACGCCGCTGGAAAAGATGAAGGCTCTGGCTCAGTTCGTGCAGCACGACATCCGCTATGTGGCCATCGAGCTCGGAATTGGCGGCTGGCAGCCTCATCCTGCGGCCGATGTGTTTGTGCACCGCTATGGGGACTGCAAGGACAAAGCCACCTTGATGAGCTCGATGTTGAGCCAGATCGGCATTGAGTCCTACTACGTAGTCATCAATTCGGAGCGTGGATCGGTGACGCAAGAAACGCCCGCCAGCGCCGGTGTATTCGATCACGCCATCATAGCCATCAAGCTTCCGGCCAATGTTTCTGATCCATCGTTGACCGCAACCGTAAAAGACCCAAAGTTAGGAACGCTTCTTTACTTTGATCCCACCAACGAACTGACCCCTTTCGGACAAATTGGAGGATACCTCCAGGCAAACTACGGCTTGTTAGTTGCACCTGAAGGCGGCGAGCTGGTCGAATTACCGATGCAGCCTCCAGCGATGAACGGCATCCAGCGCACCGGCAAGCTGGCCGTCGATCCCGCCGGCACGCTAAAAGGAGAAATCAGCGAAAGCCGGATGGGAGATCGCGCCTCGTCGGAACGCTGGCGCCTGCGCACAGTCACCAAGAGTACCGATCAGATCAAACCCATTGAAGATCTGCTCGCTGGTTCCCTGTCCCTTTTCCACATCTCGCAAGCAAACTTGGTGAATCTCAACCAGACCGATCAGCCCTTCGGCTTCCGTTACTCTTTCAATGCCGAGAACTACGCCAAGAATGCTGGTGGGCTGCTGCTGGTCCGCCCGCGCGTGATTGGCGTGAAGTCCAGTGGGCTGTTGGAGACCAAGGACCCTCGTAAGTTCCCTGTTGAATTCGAGGGCCCCGCGCATGACACCGACACCTTCGACATCACCATCCCCGACGGTTACGTCGTCGACGACGTGCCGCCTCCGGTTGACGCCGACTACAGCTTCGCCAGCTATCACGCCAAAACCGTGGTGCAGGGCAACGTTATCCACTACAGCCGCACCTTCGAGGTGAAGGAACTCAGCGTGCCACTCAGCAAGATGGACGACCTGAAGAAGTTCTACCGCATCATTGCCGGCGACGAGCGCAACACCGCAGTCCTCAAGCCGGGCACAGCGAAGTAGCCATGTGTTCCCGGCCAGCAATCGCACATCAAGAATCAGGCGTATATCAGAAATCAGGATGCGAAAGACGCGCTTCCTAACCAGCTCCGCGCCATTTCTAAAAGGCTACTGAAAAACTGGCTTCGGGGCGCTTGATTTTGGGTGGCGCAGCGCTTCAGCGCTGCGATAACTGGCTTGTTTTTCAATGCCGGCTTTAGCCGCTGAAGTCAGATCGGTGGGCAAAATTATTTTTTCAGCACCCTGCTAGAGATGAGCCTATCGAGGAGCTTGAGGAGCCGCGCTCATGCTGGAGTCTTGCGGCGGCGTCAATGCCGGCACAGCGGGTCGGATAGAGATCGGGGCAGCGTCCTGACTTTGTGCGGTCTGCGCTGCGGTCCCGGTGTAACTTTGCGGCGGATACCCTTTCGCTTCTACGATCGCCCAGTGCCATTCCTGACCGGGACCGAGTTCCAGATTCAGCGGCGCACTGAATACCGTGGTTGCAAATGGCGCAGCCGCCGCCCGCATCCGGTAGATAACTGTCAGATCCGGTTTCCGCTCGGGCCGCACTTCGGATTCCTGCGCCTCGAGGGCCAGGCTTTGCCCGTCCGCCTTCATCGTCCCATTCGACGTTGTCCCGCCCATCGCCATCCCGTACGGCGCGCTCTCCTGTAATCCGGCCCTTTTCACAATCGTCAACGCAACGGCAACTTCGCTGACATGCCATTCCGTGGCGTTGAAGATCGAAACCGTCAACGCGTCGCCTTCGATGACGGCCGGCCCTTGCAGCTTGAGCACTTCGTTTGGGGGAAGCCCCATTTGCGCGTACTGGCTCGACAGCAAAGCCTTGGCATTGGCATTGAAGGAAAGACTGCAGGTCACATCCGGGGATGCGACCTGAAATCCCTTGCCTCCTCCAGCCATCAAAAAGCGCATCGCTGAACTGGCCGGGTGGCGGCTCTCCGACCGGTCCATCACCTGCGTCAGGTTGTCGTTGTCGATGACGTCGTCACCCGATGCCGTCTTGCGCCGCATATTGCGTGCGACATCTCCTAGAGGAGCGTCATTCGGATCGTCCTGCGCAACCACGCCCACTGGCGTCAAAACCGCCAGCATGGCCGCCAGCAACAGCGTTCGCCGCATTGTGGAAAGCCGCAGCACGAATCAAGCCCTTACTCAGATTGTATGGAGAGAGGTCACCAAGGCAGAGATGACCAAGGTACCCGGAACCGCAAAAGGAAGGAAGCAATGGGCGCGCAGACGAAATGGAGACGCAACGGGAAGCGCGCCCAAGCCCAGAAAAAACGTTCTACAGCAACCCCTGAGACCGAAAACGAGTGACTGGATCTGCGACTGGCACTACCTCTCGCCGGAACAGCCAACGAGCCACCGCAAAGCCAATCGCCGCGTAGCACAGATGCATCATTCGCATACACACCCCCGACCGGCTGGGTCGATCCACAGGGGAGAAACTACATAAAACTCTATCGGCACAATAGCAACGGCTATCACCTCAGACAAGGCACATCCGTGCCATCAAAGTGGCACGGAAGTAATAGCAGTAATGTGCAAAGTCAACCCCGACCTGCCACACAAAGAAAAAGGACCCTCGTGGAGGGCCCTTTCTCACTCTGTCAAAACGCAGCGAAGCTCAGTGCGCCACCACCACCTCGTCCGTCGCCCGCCCTGCCGGCGGCACCACTACCGTCGACAGGCTGCCCTCAGCCGCCAGCTTCTGGAAGGCTGCCAGATCCCTCCGCTGCAGGTCCTCCCAGCGCCCGATCAGTTCCCCGCTCTGCCGTTTCAGCTTTTCGAACTCACGCTGCTCGGCTTCAGTCGGCGCGGAATCAGCCGTGCCCGCATCCATCGCCAGATACGCCAGCTTCGCATCCAGCTGCGGAGGATACGCCAGCGAGTCCTCATTCGCGCTGATGGTCAGGTTAATCAGATCCTCGCGCACCGCCACCAGCTTTTTCTCCAGATCGTCAGCCGCGCTGCCAATCGTCTTGGCGCTGGCATTCTCCGGCAGTCGCCGCTTCAGGCCCGCCAGCTGCGATCGCACATCCTGAATCTGATTCACCGTGTCGTACACGCGACTCAGTTCATCACGGGTCGCGAGCAGCAGATTCAGTTGCTGCTCCAAATCGGCCTGGCTCACATGCACCCGCGGATCCAGCTTCAACTCGAAGGGCGCCGTCTGGCTTTGCCCGCCCACGGTCAGCCGCGCCTGATATTGGCCCGGCACCGCCACCGGTCCCCGCGCCCCGCCGCCGTACTCCCACAGATAGTATCCCGGCACGCGGCGCGCCTCCTCGTAGCGCAAATCCCACTCAAAGCGATTCAGCCCCGCTTCCGGCTTGATCTCTTTCTCCGGTTTCTTGTCGTCCGGACCAAGCGGCTCCTCCAGCGACACCAGCTCCGCGCTCGAATACCTGCGAATCACTTTGCCCGAAGCATCAAGAATCTCGATCTTCGTCTCCGTGTCCGCCTTGGGCGCATCTTTCAGATAGAAATAAATGGTCGCGCCCACCGGCGGATTCTGCCCCGTTTTCTTCGAAGGCCGCCGCTCTCTGGCCTCTCCCGCCTGAATGCGATAGGCCGTCGCCGGCTTGTACAGAAACACATCTTTCTGCGCAATCTCATCGCTGTATTGCCGCAGCGGCGTAACGTCATCGAGAATCCAGAAGGCACGCCCATGCGTCGCCACCACCAGATCATCATCCTTCACCGTTAGGTCGTGCACCGGAGTGGTTGGCAGGTTCAACTTCAGCGGACGCCAATTCGCCCCATCATTGAACGACACGTACACTCCCGACTCGGTTCCCGCATAGAGCAACCCGCGCTTTTTCGGATCCTCCCGCACCGCCCGCACGAACACGTTGTCGGGAATCCCTTGCGTCAGCTTCGTCCAGCTCTTGCCGTAGTCGCTGGTCTTGTAAATGTAAGGGCGCAGATCGTCAAACTGATGCCGATCGACCGCCACGTACGCCGTCCCCGCATCGTGCGGCGACGGATCAATCAGGCTGATGCGGCTCCACTCCGGCATGTCCTTCGGCGTAATGTTGGTCCAGGTCTTGCCTTCGTCCTGCGTGAGCTGGATCAAGCCGTCGTCGGTCCCGACCCATAGCAATCCCTTCTTGAGCGGCGACTCCGCCAGGGCAAATATCGTGTCGTAGTATTCCGTGCCCGAATCGTCGAGCGTGATGTCCCCGCCCGAAACCTTCTGCTTGCTCTTGTCGTTTCGCGTCAGGTCCGGACTGATAGCGGTCCAATGCACTCCGCCGTCCGTTGTTTTGAACAACATTTCGCCCGCGTGATACAGAGTGTTGGGATCGTGCTGTGAAATCAGCACCGGCGCCGTCCACTGAAAGCGATGCTCGAGATTGGCCGCCCCATGCGCATCAGAAAGCTCGGGTTGCACCGTGATGGCCTTCACCTGCCCGATGTGCCGGTCATAGCGCGTGATGTTCCCCTGGTACTCGGCCCCATAAACGATGTCGGGATCGCGCGGATCGGGCGCGATATAGCCGGCCTCGCCTCCGCCTACGTCATACCAGTCGGTGCGATCGATCGATCCATTGTCGCTGCGGCTCGCGATAGCCACCGTGCCGCTGTCCTGCTGCGAACCGTACACCCGGTAAGGCGTCTCGTTGTCGATGATCACGTGATAGAACTGCGCCGTCGGCTGGTTGTCCTCCGCCGTCCAGTTCTTTCCGCCGTCGACCGTCACCGTCACGCCACCGTCGTTCGAGGCGATCATCCGCCGCGTATCCATCGGATCGATCCACAGCCCGTGATTATCGCCGTGCGGCACGTGAACCTTGTTGAACAGGTGTCCGCCGTCGGTCGACTTGTAGGCCTCAACGTCCATGATGTAGAGCACGTCCGCGTCGCGCGGGTCGGCGATGATGTGCATGTAGTACCACGGCCGCTGCCACAGGCTGTGGTCCTCGTTCACCAGCCGCCAGTTCTCGCCGCCGTCGTCGGAGCGATAGAGCCCGCCGTCGGGATTGTGCGCCTCGATCAGCGCATAGACTCGGTCCGAATTCGCGGCCACGGCCACGCCGATTTTGCCGTACGGTCCCTTGGGCAAGCCGTGCTCCTCAATATGCTTCCAAGTCGTGCCGCCGTCCCCGGACCGGTAAAGCCCGCTGCCTGGGCCGCCATCGTCCATACTCCACGAAGTGCGCCGCGCCTGCCACAGCGCCGCGAACAGGATGTTTGGATTGCGCGGATCGAAGGCCACATCGACGCCGCCCGTGTTCTCGTCCTTGTACAGCACCTTCTCCCAGGTCTTGCCGCCGTCCGTGGTGCGGAAGATGCCGCGCTCCGCATTCGGCCCGAACACATGCCCCAGGGCCGCCACGAAGGCGATGTCGGGATTCATGGGATTGACAATGACCTTGCCGATGGCCCGCGAATCATGCAGCCCCACGTTCTTCCACGTCTTGCCGCCATCCAGCGTTTTGTAAACGCCGTCGCCGTGCGAGATGTTGCCGCGGATGCACGCCTCGCCCGTCCCCACATAAACCACGTTAGGGTTGGAGGTCGCCACCGCAATGCTGCCGATCGATCCTGAGCCTTCCTTGTCAAACACCGACGTCCACGTCATGGCGCCGTCGCTCGATTTCCACACGCCGCCGCCCGTCGCGCCGAAATAGTAGGTGTTGGGATCGCCCGGAACGCCCGCCGCCGTCAGCGATCGCCCACCGCGGAACGGCCCGATCAGCCGATACTTCATCCCCTTGAATGGCTTCTCTTCCGCCTTTTCGTCCTCTGATTTTGTCGAACCACTCTCGGCCGACGCGCTGGCGGCAGTGGTCTGGGCACTATCCGCCGACTTCGCCTGCTTCTTATCGGCTTTGGTCTGGGCTGGCGCCGAAGAACAAAGCGTAACCGTGGCAACAAGGGCAAACACCACTGCGACAATCAATCGTCCTGCAAGCAACGTGATTCTGCGACAGCCATTGGGGCCGACCATGGGAATTGTCTCCGGGAAGGGTTTTAAACAGGAAACAATACTAATCCCGTGGAGGCCGTATGAAAAGAGAGAGCCATTCGGAGGGGGAGGGCCCAACCTCGCTTCCCGATCAACCGTCCCAATGCGTCACACCCGCCGCTGCTGCGACTCCTGCCGAGTAACCACCTTCTGTGCTGAACTACCGAATGGGCACTCACGCTGGATCAACTCCCCAGCCGCTGACTTTGCGATCTCCCGCATCAACAGCAGACGCTTGGACACCTTCGGATCCGCCGGCGGCTGTTCCAAAAGAAGGTCACAATACCCCACAATCACCGCGAACCGATTGATCATGTCGTGCGCCAGCATACAGTGCGACTCGTATGTCTCCCCATTGGATTTCATACTGCCACTCCTTAACTTCGGGTTTCGTGCATGCGGCTGAGTATTCCATGCCTCATTTCGGCGACGTGTGATTGCAATCACAAACCCCGGGTACGGAAGACAGTGTCCGGCTGCGGAATACAGGGAGCACGTTGGGCTGCCTGGAAACCCGCTCCCTGAGCAGACTTCCGGCGCAGACGCTATTTCTTCGCCATGAGCTGCTTCTTCGCCGCCTCCAGTTCCCGCCTCTTCTGCTCATCCACCTTGGGATACGCCAGATCAAGAGACTCCAGCGTCTCCACAATCACCCCAGAAACCACAATCCGCGTGAACCACTTATTGTCGGCGGGCACCACATACCACGGCGCATGTTCGCTCGCCGTATTTCGAATCATGTCTTCGTAAGCACCCTGGTAGTCGTCCCAATACTGCCGCTCTTTTATGTCCGACGCCGAGAACTTCCAATTCTTCTCCGGCTCATCCAGCCGTGCCAGAAAGCGTTTCTTCTGCTCCTTCTTTGACACGTGCAGGAAGAACTTGCGGATGACGGTCCCGCTCCGTGCCATGTGCCGCTCGAAGCTGCGAATGTCTTCGAACCGTTCCTCCCAGATGTTCTTCCCACAAAGCACCGGCGGCGTCTTCTGGCTCTGCAGAATCTGGGGATGCACCCGCACCACCAGCACCTCTTCGTAGTACGACCGGTTGAAAATCCCGATGTGCCCGCGCTCCGGCAGGCAGCGCGTGGTGCGCCACAAAAAATCGTGCTGCAATTCCAGGTCCGACGGAGCCTTGAACGAATACACCTGGCATCCCTGCGGATTGACCCCCGACATCACGTGCTTGATGATGCCGTCCTTCCCCGCCGCGTCCATAGCCTGAAAAATCAGCAGCAAAGCCCAGCGGTCCTGGGCATAGAGCATGGACTGCAGTTCGGCCGTGCGCGCAATTCCCTGCTGCAAAGCCTCTTCGGCGTGTTCTTTCGACCGCCAGTGCCCGGTATCCGCCGGGTCAAAACCCTTCAGCCGGAAATGTTTGCCATTTTCAACCCGATACGCTTTCGCCAGTTTGTCAGTCTTCACGGAAGGTAACTCCTGACGACAACATTAGCAGGTTGATCCCGAACGCGCGCGCTGTGGCCGTCTTGAAAGGGCACGCCCGCGGTTTTGAGACGGCGTTGCCGCGGCGGCGCAAGTCCCGACGCAAATTTCGGACCTCGCCCACCTACGCGGGCTACTTGTACCGTTCGGGAAGGGCGGGCTGCCGTTTTTGAAAGGACCGGAATTTGATGCGAAACGTGGAACAAGACCCAGAAAACCCCAGCCGCAAAGCGGCGGCATTCATTAGCCCGGGGCGTAAGCCCCGGGTAAGGTGGGGAAGTGAGGGCAAGTCCCGGAGGGACGCCACCGGTTCTCATGCACACACTTTCAGCGCTCCGATAACCGGCTCATTTTCAAGGGAGGCCTTTACAGGTGCTGAAAGCTCGCTTCGGCGCTGATCCTGGTTGGCACAGCGCTTTTAGAGTCCGCGTGAAAACCGGAATTTGATGCGAACCGGAGATCAGGACCCGCAAAATCCCAGCCGCAAAGTGGCGGCATTCATTAGCCCGGGGCGTAAGCCCCGGGTAAGTGGGAGAAGTGAGGGCAAGTCCCGGAGGGACGGCACCAGTTCTCACGCACAGTCTCCAAGCGCGCAGCGAAGGGGACTATTTTCAATGCCGGCTTTAGCCGCTGAGGGAAACTGCAGTCAGCGAGGAGCCATGCGCAAGGGCCAGAAGCTAACCCATTGCAGCCGCAACACTTAGCCAAATATCCTACCACTGTACATACAATCCTATACATAGAAGTGTTGGCATTTATATACTTGGCACACGTTGCAATTTCTGCCCCAATTGGTGGCGGAGGGATCGGCGTGTCTAAAGAAATTTTACTGCTCGCGGTGGGTTGGGTGGTGTTTATGCAAATCGTCAACCCATCCCCTCCGACTGAGTGGCACGAGAAAACCAAGTTTTGGGGCGCAACTAGCGTCTTCGTCGCCTTCGGCCTTGCTGGAGGTGGCCTATGCGTGACTGGCCATCTTCTCCTTGGAAGAATCTTGTTTTGGTGTTCGTATCCCTTTGGAGTGCTGGCTCTGTGGTGTGTCGTGGTTGGGCTGGTGCGAGGGAAGCGAGCCAGATTGAGCATTTGGGTGATTTCGAGTTTAGTCCTAGCAATGATTATCGGTGCCCTCGACTACTGGGTAGTTCACGGCAGACTCCCATTGCCGTGACAGGGCTAGTTAGCGTCATTGTAAGTCAAACACTGGTTGAAAGTGTCTTCTGGACGAGTCAAGTAACTTTCTGGCGAATATTGGACGCACCAGTGAGTCCAGTGCCTTTCGTGGGTAGTGACATCTTCGTATTCGATAGCAGTATGAATGTAGAGTGTGTGCCCACTATTTTTCAGGGTCTCATGCAAGCCAGGCTGAATAACCGTCAGGGGCAACGACACTTTCAAATGCCCATCCGGAAGGATCAGTCCAATACTTGTGGTTTGTTTCTCATAGGTGGGATTTTTCGGGAATTTATCATAGTCCTGCATTTTTGGACCCTTCACAGCCACTTTTGCTGGGCGCCTACCTCGATTGAGAATCAGCATCGTAAATACAAACTTTTGGCCTTCTTGGATTCCATTTGTGGTAAAGGTTTCAATCCCAACCCACGGTCGGTCGCCTTCATCCCGGTAGACCAAACAGGTTTGCAAAAGGGTTATAGCAGCGTAAACGAAGATCAATCCGGCTCCGATCTTGCTCCAAAGAAGAACCTTGTCATTATGGGTGCTGCTTTGTGTTTGGCTGGATTCATACTTCTCTTTAAGGTCCTTGACAAGGTCTATCTGGACTCCAGGCTCAACGTAAACGTGGCGGTTTGTGGTTTCTTCGCGGCCTTCGGAGTGTTCTTGCTTGGAGGCTGGGTTGTTTTTGTTGTGTTTCGACTTGTGTGACATAAGGTGTACCTATGAAGCAACCTGAATACGTCGAGGGCCGGAAGCAAAAGAGAACTTTGAAGAAGGCATGACTGCTTTGTTCAAGGTTTCCAAAGACGAAGTTGTATGGGCCGAGATGCGAAGGAAGAAGAAGTCTTCCCGCGCCCAGAGTGTACGCAAACCGCATCCTTCCGACAAGGACCAGAAGCTAACCGATTGCGCCCGCAGCACTTAGCCAACTGTCATACCACTGTACATACAACCCTGTACATGCAAGTGTTCCTACAGAAACACCTGTGGAAAACCCACCTAAGCGCCCTCCCATCAGAGAGTTACAGCCCGACCGCTCGCGCAGTGAGCGAGGGTTGGTTGGCCTGCTGCCAGGCATCGAATCCGCCGATCACGTTGGTCACGTGCTTGAACCCGGCCCGCTGCAGCAGGCTGCACGCGATCATGCTGCGGTACCCGCTCTTGCAGTGCACGGCGATGGGCGCGTCCTGGTCAATCTCTGGCGGAGAGATTCGGAAATTGTCCAGCGGCCACCACGTCGCTCCCTCAATGTGAGCCGCTTCCCACTCGGGCGCGCGACGCACGTCGAGCACCTGCACGTCGCCACGCCGCAGCTGTCCTGCTAGCTCGTCGACCTTCACCTGCGCCATCGTCGCCACGGGAAGCCCTGCCTGCGTCCACGCCGTAACCCCACCGTCAAGATATCCATCCAGAGCCTCAACGCCCACGCGGGCCAGCCGCAGCCGCGCCTCCTCCACCTGCTGATCGGAAGCCGCGACCAGCACGGGATGCGCCGCCAGTCCCAGCACCGCGCCGGCCCACGACGCAAACTGTCCCGACAGCGCGATGTTCACCGAGCCCGGCACGTGCCCGGCGGCGAACTCGTCGCCGGAACGCACGTCCAGCGCCAGCTCCCCATCGTCCAGCATGGTCTTCAACTTAGACGGTGCGATGGCGCGCAGCGGCGCCAGCTCCGACAGCGCGGCTGCACCCGTGCGGTTGATCTCAGCGTCCTTCAGGAAATATTCAGGCCGCGCTGGAAGGTTTGCGGTGAGCTGCGCCACAAACCCGTCCCTGCTTTTGATCTGCAGCGCGTAGTTGGTCAGGCGTTCGGTGCCGATGGTCGACGAGCGCTCGGCGCGCATATTCTTTCCGCACAGCGAACCCGCTCCATGAGCGGGATAGACCAGAACGCCGTCCGCCAGCTTCATCAGCTTGTGGTGCAGGCTGTCGTAGAGCATGCCGGCAAGCTCAACGGGCGTGTGCTTCGTCGAGAGATCCGGGCGCCCCACATCACCGATGAACAGCGTGTCTCCAGTCAGCACGGCCCACGGCTGCGGCGACTTCTCCTCGTCCGTTACGACCAGGCAAATGCTCTCCGAAGTATGGCCGGGTGTCTCCAGCACACGAATCGAAGCCTTGCCAAACCTCAGCTCGTAACCGTCGCGCACGGCGACGTGGGGAAGCGTGGCTCCGGCCTGTGCTCCCATGTAGATCTTCGCGCCCGTGCGCGCGGACAGTTCCTTGTGGCCGGAGACAAAGTCAGCGTGCAGGTGTGTCTCAAAAATGTGGCGGATGGTGACGCCATGTTCCTCCGCGGCTTTCAGGTACAGCTCCACGTCGCGCTGCGGGTCGACCACCACGGCTTCACCCTCGGAAGCCAGCAGGTAGGAGGCATGAGCGAGGCATCCCAGGTAGAACTGCTCGAAGTACATAGCGCACCCCACAGAATTGCCCTCAGATGCTAGAACAAAACACTCAACAATGCCACGGCAGTGAGTGGGTCAGGAGTCAGGGGTCAGGAGTCAGGATCAGAGCCTAGGAAGGCAATGGCGCGATGAATTCCAGGCCAAAGCAGAAGCCGTTGCGCGAGCGGACGATAGCAGGGATGCGGGAGTGGAACGGAGTATCGAACTCAAGTTCGAGCAGGTCGCCCGGGTTCAAAAGTATCCCAGCGTACAGAACCATGCCGCCCTCGCTCATCTCAGTGCCGCGTCCGCACACGACCGTCGTCGAGAAGCCTTTGGAAGTGACCACCCGGACGGGCAAGTCGACGGGCAGGCGATCCCACCGGCGGGATTGAGGGGAACTCGGCATTGAAGGCTATGATTAGCCCTCTCTCAGCCCGTTTCAAATTACCAACGGGAAATCGACCAATGGCCAGGAGTACACGCGAAGGGCTGGTGAAACGGCCGGCGTGATCTCCCTTGCCTGGCGGGGGTTGCGGTGAGCCTTCCCACCCTCTCGCGAAGAACGCGAGAAGGGTGGGGCAACCGTGTGCTTCTTGCGCCTCAAACCCGCAGGATCATTACCTCGGTTGCCTTGATCAAGGCGGCCGCGGCCTGGCCCGGCTTAAGCTGCATCTCGCGCGCTGACCGCGAGGTGATGATGGAGGTGATGCGCTGGTTGCCGATGGAAAGCGTGACCTCCGCCATGAGACCGCTGACGCGGACCTCCTCGATGCGTCCGACCAGCTGATTGCGGCCGCTCACGCGGCGGAGGACATCGTCGCGCTCGGGCTCGGTCTTGCCGCGCGTGCGGTAAAGATAACGGTCGACCTCGCTCTGCGGGATGCGGTGGTGGCCGCCGGGCGTGCGCACGCTGCGAATCTTTCCGTGATAGATCCACTGCTTGAGGGTGGGAAAGCTGACGCGCAGCTCGAGCGCGGCTTCGCGTGGGCGCAGAAGTTCTTCTTTGGCGCGCGCTTGCTTCACTGGTTTGCGTCGCATGAACCCTCCATTCCAGACGGTATCGCAGTATAGGATGAATCAAGAGCCAGGGAAACCATATTGAAACGTAGCGTACTTGCGCTCCAAAGCATCTCATCTATACACTACAGAGCACTTCAACTGGAGCTAAACAATGCATAAATGCAATTCCTGGGTCGCGGTGGCGATCCTCGCGCTGTTGTCTTCCCTGTTCCCGGTAGCAGCCACCGCTCAGGACGATAGTAAGAAGCAGCCGAAGACCCCCGACCCCTGCACGAGCGGCCACGAGTTCGCCACCACCGATTGCACGCTGACCTGGCACGGCATCACGGTATACGGCGCGTATGACGTGGGCGTCGGCTACGTCAGCCACGGCTTACCGGAAAGCGGCTACAACTATGAAGGCGAATCTCTGGTGAACCGCAACGGCTTTCAACATCGATTCCTGGTCGCGCCGAACAACCTGTCGCAGACGGGTCTGGGCATCAGGGGCAAGGAAGAGTTTCTGCCGGGCTGGTCGGTTGTGTTCAACGCTTCCACCGGCATCAATCCGCAGTCCGGCCTGCTGGCCAATGCTTCAAAGACCGACATCATCAACAACGGCCTTCCCCGGGGCAGCTACTCGGAAGCCATCGACGGGGCACGCGCGGGCCAACCCTTCAATGACGAATACTATGCCGGGATATCGTCCACAAATTTCGGCACGCTGACCTTCGGCCGCCAGCGCGCGCTCGGTACCGATGCGATGCTGCTTTACGATCCGGCCGGCGGCAGCTATGCCTTTTCCTATATCGGGTACAACGGCACGATGGCGGGCGGCGGCGACACCGAGGACAGCCGTTGGGACTCTGCCCTGAAGTATCGCCTCGTTTATGGCCCGGTCCATTTCGGCGCGATGTATAAATTCGCCGATGGTTCCGCGGGCTGCTACTCGGCCACCGCGGGCTGGACTGCCGCCACCTGTACGGCGGAACAGGCGCATAACAACGCCTATGGATTCGACCTCGGCGGAGGCGCCGGCAAGTTCTCCGCCGACCTCGTCTTCCAACAGTACAACCAGGCGATCAGCGTATTGAACCCCTTGCTGGGGCCTCAGAGTCTGACGCAGCCCTATCAGTCGACCACGGACAGCGTCAATACAAACCAAATCACCGGGGCCAATCTGATCGACCCGAACGACACCGTATATGGCATCGTGACCGACAACCGCGCCGTTATGGTCGCTGCCAAGTATGCGTGGGACCCGTTCAAGTTTTTTGCCGGCTACGAATACATCTGGCAGAACAACCCGAAGGACCCGTTGGGCGTTGGCGCCTCGGACCAGGGCGGTTATTTCATGAGCGGGGTGGAAGACAACAATCTTGATTCTGAGAAGTTGGTGAACATCTGGTGGACGGGCGCGAAGTACACCTACCGCAGCAAAACCGACTTCACTTTCGCCTGGTATCAGCAGCGGCAGAACGACTTCCGTCGTCCGCCGACCTGCACGCCCGCCAGTTTCCGTGCCTCCTGTGCGGGCACCCTGAACGAGGGGTCGATCTATGTGGATCACCACTTCACCAAGCGTTTCGACGGTTTTGCCGGAATTGCGTATTCCTGGGTGAGCGGCGGTCTGGCCATCGCGATTCCTCATGGCCCCGGCGTCCCCTATAACTCCAACAACAACTTTGCTCCGACCATCGGCGGTCGTTTCGCATTCTGATCCCTTCCAGGGCAGGCTCAGTTGAGAGCGCAAGCAAGCGTTCTGTTTTCACATTTCAGAGTCACGACCTGGGCACTTTGCTTGGATCCGCCGGCATCGATCCGCCGTTTGCCAAATTGATTCGGGGTAGCCAGTTTGCTAAGGTCGTCCTCATGTCCGAGCGTGTCATGTCCGAATGTGTCATGTCCCAGTGTTCCCCCGAGCAGATACGCGAATTGCTCGACTCCCTTTATCGCGCGGATTCGGGACGAATCCTGGCAACTCTGATCCGCTTGCTCGGTGATTTTGATCTTGCCGAGGAGGCCATGCACGAAGCCTTTGCGGCTGCGCTGAGCCGGTGGCCGAGGAGTGGAGTACCCGGCAACCCGCGACCATGGTTGATTTCGACGGCCCGATTCAACGCCATTGATACTCTGCGCCGACGGGCAAGATTCGATGCGTCGCAAGACGAGCTCGCGCACTATCTCGAAACGCAATGGAGTTCGGCGGACAGGTCCAATCAAGCGGGCAGCCTTGCGGGCAGTGTTGAGGATGACCGCCTTGAAGACGACCGGCTGCGCCTGATTTTTACCTGCTGTCATCCGTCGCTGGCGCCGGAAGCGCGCGTTGCCCTCACCTTGCGTGAGGTGTGCGGGCTGACTACCGAGGAGATCGCCAAGGCCTTCCTCATCACTCCGCAAACGTTGGCGCAGCGCATTGTGCGCGCCAAGGCAAAGATTCGCGAGACACGGATTCCGTACGAGGTGCCGACGCCGCAGGAATTGCCCCAGCGGCTGGGCGCGGTGCTTCAGGTCATCTATCTCGTCTTTAACGAGGGCTACTCGGCTGCGGCGGGAGCGGAGGTAACGCGCGCCGAGCTGACCGGCGAGGCGATTCGACTGGGCCGGTTGCTGATGGAACTTCATTTGAGCGAGCTAAGGCCAGAGCCGGAAGTCGTTGTTTCAGAGATCATCGGTTCGGAAATCATCGGTTCAGAAATCATGGGTTCAGAAATCATGGGACTGCTTTCCCTGATGTTGCTGCAGGAATCCCGTCGCGCCGCGAGAACCTCTCCGACTGGAGAGCTGATTTTGCTGGAGAATCAAGACCGCGCGCTCTGGAACCGGGAGCAGATCGCGGAGGGAGTGGCATTGCTGGAGAAAGCCCTGGGGTACCGTGGGAAGCACCGTGGGAAGTCCCGTGAGAACTCCGGGCAGAAGTCCCGCGGCTTCGGCCCCTACACGCTCCAGGCTGCGATTGCGGCTGTTCATGCGCAGGCGGAATCGGTCGCCGCGACCGACTGGCGGCAGATTGTCGCGCTTTACGACCAATTGGTACGAATTCACCCTTCGCCCGTTGCACAGCTCAATCGTGC
>Ga0116219_10001737_pt1 | contig 19548 bp, 15 predicted proteins | sample Sb_taG_4_FD_91019 | JGI IMG/M metagenome (GOLD analysis project Ga0116219, IMG submission 91019) | Peat soil microbial communities from Weissenstadt, Germany - Sb_50d_6_BS metaG | ecosystem: Environmental > Terrestrial > Soil > Wetlands > Peat | place: Germany: Weissenstadt | collected 2010-09-21
CCAAAGATATTGCCGCGTTGGGGATTACCAACCAGCGGGAAACCACGCTGGTATGGAACCGGCACACCGGGCGGCCCTATTACAACGCGATTGTCTGGCAGGACACCCGCACCGACAAGATCGCGTCGGCACTGGACCGGGACGGCCGCGGCGACGTGATCCGCCGCAAGGCGGGCCTGCCGCCCGCAACCTACTTCTCCGGGGGGAAATTGCAATGGATCCTGGAAAACGTCGACGGGGTGCGGGAAGCCGCCGACAGCGGTGACGCCCTGTTCGGCACCGCCGACACCTGGGTGCTGTGGAATCTGACCGGGGGGCCGCGCGGCGGTGTGCACGTCACCGACGTGACCAACGCAAGCCGGACCATGCTGATGAATTTGGAGACGCTGGACTGGGACGACGAGTTGCTGTCCTTCTTCTCCATCCCGCGTGCGATGTTGCCGGCGATCGCGTCGTCGGCGCCGCGGCAGCCCTACGGCGTCACCGTCGAGACCGGGCCCGTCGGTGGGGAAGTGCCGATCACGGGAGTCCTCGGCGACCAGCACGCGGCGATGGTGGGTCAGGTGTGTCTGGCCGAGGGAGAGGCGAAAAACACCTACGGGACCGGGAATTTCCTGCTGCTCAACACCGGCGAGAAGATCGTGCGATCCGGTAACGGGCTGCTGACCACGGTCTGCTATCAGTTCGGGGACGCCAAACCCGTTTACGCTCTTGAGGGTTCGATCGCCGTCACCGGCGCGGCGGTGCAGTGGCTGCGCGACCAGCTGGGCATCATCAGCGGTGCCGCGCAAAGCGAGTCGCTGGCGCGTCAGGTTGCCGACAACGGTGGTGTGTATTTCGTGCCGGCGTTCTCGGGATTGTTCGCCCCATACTGGCGGTCCGACGCGCGCGGCGCGATCGTGGGACTCTCCCGGTTCAACACCAATGCGCACTTAGCCCGCGCGACGCTGGAGGCGATCTGTTACCAGAGCCGCGACGTAGTGGATGCGATGGCCGCGGATTCCGGTGTGCGCCTTGAGGTGCTCAAGGTCGACGGAGGTGTTACCGGCAACGACCTGTGCATGCAGATCCAGGCCGACGTGCTTGGCGTGGATGTGGTCCGGCCCGTCGTCGCCGAGACGACGGCGCTGGGTGCGGCCTACGCGGCCGGTCTGGCCGTGGGGTTTTGGGCCGATCCGTCCGAACTCCGTGCGAACTGGCAAGAGGACAAGCGCTGGGCGCCGATGTGGAACGACCACCAGCGCTCCGCGGGTTATGCGGGCTGGCGCAAGGCGGTGCAGCGGACCCTGGATTGGGTGGACGTGACCTGATCCAGGGTCCGCCGCATGGCTTAGTCCTCGCCGAGGATTCCGTAGATTTCGCGGCGCGCGGTGTTGAGGATCTCGACGATGCGCTGCTGCTGTTCGGCGGTGGCGGTGTGCGCGGATTGCGCGACCGCACCGAACAACTGGCCCATGGCCGCCCGAAGATTGATGTGCCCCGGGTCAGCGCCTTCGGCGATCTCCTCCCATGGTGGGGTCGAGATTTTCTCGGCTTCCGCACGACCCTCGTCGGTCAACTCGAAAAGCTTCTTGCTGCCCTCGGATTCGCTCGCGGTGATCAGGCCCTCGTCGTCCAGCAGTTGCAACGTCGGGTACACCGACCCCGGGCTGGGCCGCCAGAGTTCGTTGCTGCGCTCGGCGATCTGCCGGATCATCTCGTAGCCGTGCATCGGCCGCTCGGCCAGCAGGGCCAGAATGGCCGCGCGGACGTCACCGCGGCGCCCGCGGCCGCCGCCACCGCGGCGCCAACCGCCGCGCCGGCCGCCCGGGCCGAAGCCGGGACCGAAGCCGGGACCGAAGCCGGGGCCGAAGCCAGGCCCGAACCCCGACGGCCCGTCGTGGCCCCCGGCATGATCGCGGAGGTGTTCGAAGAACTCCTGGCGAGCCTGCCGCCTGGCGGCGTGCAGGGCGCGCCGTCCCCCGTGAGCGGGTGGGACGCCTAGTCCGGGGCCGAAGCCGAATCCGAAGTTAGGCCGGGCTCCGAATGGCTCACCGGCGGGTGTGAATGGGTGGTTCATTTTGTGTCCTTACGTGTATGGGATGCTGCGCCGGTCGCCGGCGTTCACGAAGTATCACGATATATCGGAAACTATCGTGATGCAACGGCAAAAATTACGGCTATCTCCTCCCGTGCTGTTGACCTGGGCCGATACGCCGGTGAGGCATTCCCCACCCGAACCTGCCGGGCCGGTTTGCCCCCGCCGGGCGCCGGGTAGGCACTGCGAGATGAACGCAGAAAACTCCAATGTGGCCGTCGGCACCGGGACTCCCGGTGCGGCGGAACCGCCGTACGTCGGCAGCGGTCGCGCCGTGTGGCCATGGGTCAATTGGGGCTTGGCGCTGACGACGGTGCCCGCCGCCGCCATCGTGACGCTGTTCGCGCTGGGTGCCGTGATGAGTACCGACGGCTGCAGCGATCGCAGTTGTCCGAACCGGGGGGGAATCGACTTCGGCGTCGCGTTCTACGGTGCGCCCGTGGTGGCCTTCGTCGTCCTCGTCATCTCTTTTTTCACCGCGAAGCGCCGTGGGGGCATGGTGGTTCCGCTGTTTGGGTGGGTGCTGCTGGTCGCCGACGTCGTGTGGATGGCGGCGACCGTATCAGGCTGACCCGTCAGCGAGGCGGCGAAAAGCCGCCGCTTTCCTCCGGCCAGGTTGCGGGTTGTGCCGGTCCCGGCTGCGGCTGCCATCGCGGCCATGACGGGGCGCCGGACGGGGTCGACCCCGGCGGCCGTGGGGTCGCAGGCATGGCCGGGCGAAGCCGGCCAAGCTCGCGGCGATGCCGTTCGGCAAGGACCGCGGCGAGCACGAGTTCCGGCGGGGCGCCGGGCGGGGGCGGCGGCGCGATTCGGGACACCACGTCTCCGGCGATCCGGTAGGCCATCTGCTGGCGTAGCTGGCGATCGAGTTGTGGTGCCCGGGAGAGGAATTGGCGCGCGACTTCGGCTCGTCCGGCGTCCAGGCCGGACAGTTGCAGCGATGACGCCCACCATGCCAGCCCCGGTGGCATCACCGGCGGGGGGGCCAACCGCGGTGCGCGTTCGCTGACGACGACGGTGCCGGCGAAGACGTCACCGATGCGTTTGGCCTTCGGCGACAGGAGGCTGCAGATGACGGCCGGGCTCCCGAAGAGCATCCAGATCTCCACCACCGACGCCAGGGCACGAAACAGTGCCTGCCGGAACCGTTCCGGTCCACCGTCGTCGGCGACCACCCGCAGGCCCATCACGATCTTGCCGACAGAGCGCCCCCGCGTGGCGGTTTCGAGGATGAAGGGGTAGCCGACGACCACCAGCACCGTGAAGATGATCAGGACGGCGGTGCTGAGCGCGCTGTCGAACTGAGTGAGGGTGACCGCCCACAGCATCAGGCCGAGCAGGTAGCAGACGAAGATCACGGTGATGTCGATCAGCGCACTGACGGCGCGCACCGGCAACTGGGCAATCTGCACGTCGAGCACCACGGCGTCGCCCGTCACCACCTCCGACATAACACCGAACGTACAGGCTCTAGGGCCGCGAGCTGTTGCGGTCGCCGCGCCTGGCGAGCGATTAGGCTGCCATGGTGGACGTCGACGCATTCGTGCTGACCCATCGTGGAACGTGGGACCGGCTCGACCAGTTGATCGGGAGGCGCCGGTCGCTGACCGGGGCCGAAGTGGACGAGCTTGTCGAGCTCTACCAGCGGGTGTCCACCCATCTGTCGATACTGCGCTCGGCGTCGTCGGATTCAGTCTTGATCGGACGGCTCTCGAGCCTGGTGGCCCGCGCGCGCTCGGTGGTGACCGGCGCCCACGCCCCGCTGAGCAGTACGTTCACCCGGTTCTGGACGGTGTCGTTCCCGGTGGTGGCCTACCGGACCTGGCGCTGGTGGGTGGGCACGGCGGCGGCGTTCCTCGCCGTCGTGGTGGTCATCGCGATCTGGGTGGCCGGTAGTCCGGAGGTGCAGTCGGCCATCGGAACACCCAGTGACATCGACCAATTGGTGAACCATGACGTCACATCGTATTACAGCGAACACCCCGCGGCGGCGTTCGCCCTGCAAGTCTGGGTGAACAACTCCTGGGTTTCCGCTCAGTGCATCGCCCTGTCCGTCGTGCTGGGCCTGCCGATCCCGATCATCCTGTTCCAGAACGCCGCCAATGTGGGACTGATCGCGGGGTTGATGTTCTCGGCCGGCAAGGGCGGCCTCCTGCTGGGTTTGCTGGCCCCGCATGGACTGCTGGAGCTGACGGCCGTATTCCTCGCCGGCGCAACGGGTATGCGGCTGGGCTGGTCGGTGATATCGCCCGGGGACCGGCCGCGCGGGCAGGTGCTCGCCGAGCAGGGCAGGGCCGTCGTGTCGGTCGCCGTGGGCCTGGCCGGCGTGTTGTTGGTCTCCGGTCTGATCGAAGCATTGGTGACGCCCTCGCCGTTGCCGACGGCGGTCCGCGTCGGCATCGGAGTCATCGCCGAGGCGGCGTTCCTGTCGTATATCGGGTACTTCGGCCGGCGCGCCCTGAAGGCCGGAGAGACAGGCGATATCGAGGATGCGCCCGACGTGGTGCCGACGGGCTGACCCGCGCCGACTGTGAACTAGCCGACGCGACACGCCGTGCGTGCGTCGTCCAGTTCACGGCGGCGATCGAACGTCAGAGCCGGCCGGTCGCCTTCATCGCCAGATACCGGTCGGCGAGGGCGGGCGCGATTTCCGTCGGGGCAGCGTCGACGACTTCAACCCCGCTGCGGCGCAGGCGCGCGGCGATCGCGCCCCGATCGTTGCGCGACTTCTCGGCTGCCGCCGCGTCGTAGACAGCGGCCGCGTCCGAACGCCCGGCCGCCATCTGGTCGACGCGCGGATCGGTGACCGCGGCGACGAGCAGGTGGTGCTTGGCCGACAACTGCGGAAGGACCGGCAACAATCCCTCGTCGAGCGCAGTCGCGTTGAGATCGGTCAGCAGCACCACCAGCGACCGTCGCCGGGTGCGCCGCGCGACGGCGGCAACCATTGCGCGCCAATCCGACTCGATCAGCGTGGGTTGCAGCGGGGCCATCGCATCCACCAGCTGGGCGAGCAGTTCGGTGCGCGATGCGCCGAAGACGGCGGCCCGGCTGACCCGGTCGTGGGCGAGGAAGTCGACATGGTCCCCGGCCCGCGACGCAAGTGCCGCCAACAGCAGGGCGGCATCCATCGACCAATCCAGCCGAGGCCATCCCGCCGGGTCGGCGTCCGTCGGGTCGACGCCGACCCGGCCCGCCGCCGTGCGCCCGGTGTCGAGCACGATCACCACGCGCCGGTCGCGTTCGGGCCGCCACGTGCGGACCACGACGTCGCCGCGGCGCGCGGTGGCGCGCCAGTCGATGGAACGCACGTCGTCGCCGACCACGTACTCGCGCAGCGAGTCGAATTCGGTTCCCTGCCCGCGTATCAGCGTCGGCAGCAACCCGTCGATCTCGCGCAGCCTGGCAAGCCGGGACGGCAGGTGCTTGCGCGACAGGAACGGGGGCAGCACCCGAACCTGTCCCGGAACCGACTGCGAACCCTGCCGTCCCGCCAATCCGAGCGGCCCGATCGATCGGGCCGTGAGAACCGCCGCCCGCTGGTCGCCGCGGCGAACGGGTCGCAGGTGCGTCTGAACGTGCTGACGTTGCCCGGCGGCGATGTTGACCCGATGGGTGCGTGGCTCGGCGCGGGCGCTGGGGGGCCAGGCGTCGCGGATCTGGCCGCGAAACCGGTGGCGGCCGTCGTTGTGGATCAGCAGCCCGACGTCCACCGGCTGCGCGAGCCGGGCGGAGCGGTCCGGGGAGCGGGTGTAGCGCAATCGGCGGGTGTTGGCCGCCAGCGCGGTGTCGACGATCACCGCTACCGCCAGAGCTACCAGCAGCAGGGCGAAAGTCGTTGTCGGCAAGGGCGACAGCGCTATAGGCAGGACGCAGATCAGCGCCACCAGGCCGGTGCGTCCGGTCAGGATCACTAGCGGGGCACCGGAACCGACGCCAGGATTCCGTCGAGCACGCCGTCGGGTGTGGCTCCTTCGAGCTCGGCTTCGGGGCGCATCATCACGCGGTGCCGCAGCGTCGGGCGGGCCATGGCCTTGACGTCGTCGGGCGTGACGTAGTTGCGGCCGGACAGCCAGGACCACGAACGTGCCGTCGCGAGTAGTGCGGTCGCCCCGCGGGGCGAAACCCCCAACTGGAGGGCGGGGGAGGTACGCGTGGCGCCGACGATGTCGACGATGTAGCCCAGGACCTCGTCGGCCACCAGGACGCGCTGCACGGCTTCGCGCCCCGCCGCGAGCTCGGCGGGCCCGGCCACCGGCTCGATCGCGGACAGGTCGCGGGGATCGAAGCCGTGCGCGTGCCGGCCGAGGATGGCGATCTCGGCGTCGCGCGGCGGGAGCGCGACGTTCAGCTTGAGTAGGAAGCGGTCCAGTTGGGCTTCCGGCAGCTGGTAGGTGCCTTCGTATTCGATCGGGTTCTGGGTGGCGGCGACGATGAAGGGGTCGGGTAGCGGCCTGGGTTCGCCCTCCACGCTGACCTGACGCTCTTCCATCGCCTCGAGGAGCGCGGCCTGGGTCTTGGGCGGGGTGCGGTTGATCTCGTCGGCCAGCAACAGATTGGTGAAGACCGGACCCGGCCGGAAGACGAACGCGGCGGTGCGCGCGTCGTACACCAGCGAACCGGTGACGTCGCCGGGCATCAGGTCGGGGGTGAACTGCACCCGCTTGAACTCCAGGCGCAGCGCGGCGGCCAGCGCCCGGACCAGCAGCGTCTTCGCCACTCCCGGAACGCCTTCCAGCAGCACGTGGCCGCGACACAGCAGCGCGATCACCAGGCCGCTGACGACTCCCTCCTGTCCGACGACGGCCTTGGCGAGCTCGGCGCGTAACGCAAGCAGCGCATCGCGTGCCGAGTCAGCGGCGGGAGTCTGGGCGCCAGAGGTTTGTGTCACGTGTGTGTGACCTGCCTTTCGATATCGTCGAGCGCACGGGCAAGTTGTAACAGGTCGTCGTCGGTGGCCGGGGGCGGACCGAACAGGTGGTAGGACACGAATCTGGCGTCGGCTCCGGCGCGCTGGGCCACGGTCGTCACGACCGCCGTCGGCGACGCGTCCGTCCCCAGGCCGAGCCGGGGCAGCAGCCGCTGCAGCGTGGCGGTGCGCAACGACGCCGCGGCGCGATCGCGGGCCCGGCGCGACCGGTAAAGCCGGCCGCGGCCCTCGACGGTCTCCGACGCGCGCACCACGACGGGCAATTCCTCGGCCACCAGCGGGCCGGGCCGGCGGGCCTTCCACACCGCCACCAGCAGCACGACCAGGCACAGCTGTGCGACGATCCAGTTCACCTTCTCGGGAACTAGATCGAAAAGGGATGCCGTGGAGGAACTTTCGCCCTCGACGCGATGCGGCGCGTACCAGATGAGGCGCGGCCGGTCCCCGGCGAGGTTCATCGCGAGCGCGGCGTTGCCCGCCTGCAGCAGGCCACCGTTGGTCATGAAGTCGGTGCTGCCGACCGCGGTGACCGTCCGCCCGCGCTCACGGAAGCGGATCAGCACCCCGTCGTAGCAGCTGGTCATGGTCGGGCGGTCTTTGGCCTTGTAGGTGTCACTTGCCTCGAATCGAACAGGCCCGGCCCGATTGGCTTCGCGCAGCGTGCAATTGGGATTGCTGTCGAAGGTGCTGGCGCCCGAGACCCGGATGTCCGGCAGCAGTGCTTCCCGGGCCCGCGCGGTCGGCTCCACCAGGAGCAGATCGCCGGGGACCTGTGTGAGGCGGTCCAGCGTGGTGTCGGTCAGGTACTGACTCTGCGCCACGAGGATCAGCGTGTCGGGACGCGCCGCATTCTCGACGTCGGCGATGCCGTCCGCCACGACAACCTCGACGGCGCCGTCGCTCAGCAGCGCCACCAGCGCGTGGGCGCCGTCGGGACCGGTCGAGGCCGGGTCCATCCGGGCACCCGGCCGCGGCGCGGTCAGGTAGGCGTCGACACCGGCCAGGACGGCGAGCACCAACAGGATCAGGACCACCCATCGCCACGACCGCCGGCGCCGCGACGCGGCGGTCGCGGTTTCGGAACTCACCACGGCGGCGGCCATCAACGGACCTGCGCCCAAGATTCGCGCGCGGCGGGCGGCCCGGCCGCCGACGTGGCGGCGGGAGATCGGTACCGCAGGTGGTCGTCGAGGTCGGCGATCATCCGGTAGGCATCCGGCGTTCCCGGCCGCTCACCGTACGTAACGTCATTGAAAGCCGTCGCGCCTTGCGATAACTCGCCGCTCAGGTGCGGCAACGCGGTGCCGGCGTCGCGGGCCAGCTCGTTGGCGGTCCGCCCGAGAGCCGGTTCCAGTACGCCGGTCTCCTCGAGCTGGCGGGCGACCGCGCGCAGCCGATGGCGAATGGCTGCGACCCAGTCCCCTTCCGCCGCAAAGCGTTCCGCAATGGCCCGGTGCTGGGCGGCGGTGAGCTGACCGGCTCCGAACAACTGGTAGTCACCGCCGCGGTGGGTGCGCATGGTGCGCCGGGCGACGTGGACGGCGACGACGACCGCGACCGCCAGGAGGACGAAAAGCACCATACTGGTCAACCAGCCGCCCGGTATCGAGGCGGCGTTTTGCAGTAGTCGGTAGATCAGCTCGTTCACCCAGTCGCTGAATTCCTCTCCCGCGGAGGCCTTGCCGTAGATCGGTTTGTTGAGCTCGCTCTGTGCGGCCTGGTGGGCGGCATCTCGATCGATGTCGATGGAAGGCACGGTCAGGCGGGCCGCGTCAGCCAGAGGTTGTCGGTGGATGCGACCGCGTAGGGCCCGCCGGCAGCGCCGGTCTGCAGCACCAGGTCGAATGCCTCGGCGCGCATCCGGCGGTCCGTGTACAGCAGCACGATCACCCCAGCGTTGAAGGGCGCGGTGATGATCTGCCCGATCGCCCCCCCGATCGACGCCACCGCCGTGCCGGCGAGGACGATCCCGACGGACGTGTCCCCGGCCGCGATTATCTGGCCGACGATGTTGAACGGCGCGCCGACGGCGCCGGCGACTACCGATGCGACCAGAAAGGTCAGCGCCCGGATCCCCAACACCCGCCAAAAGCCGTTGCGGACCAGGGCGAAAGATCTGGTGATCGCGTCCACGACCGGCAACCGCTCCAGCACGATCAGCACCGGCGCGAACAACACCACCGTGTACAGGTACACCGTCAGGGCGAGGACGACGAGCACCAGCGGGAACCCCAACAGCACCGCGGCCGGCGCGCTGCCGATGGCCGCCAGCACCGCGACGATCACCACGACGAGCCCGACCAGGGCCGCCAGTACGGCGGCCTCCAGCAACGCCAGGCCGAGCAACGGCAGCAGCCGCCCTCGGATCTTGGCCCACGTTTCGCCCATCGTGATCGGGGACCCGAACACCGCCCGCCCGACGACGACGGTGAGCATCCCGGACAGCAACATGCTGCCCAGCCAGCCGACCAGCAGGCCGCCTCCCAACGCCGCCAGCGAGACGCCCACAGCCCCCGCGGAAACCTCGTCCGTGCGACCGGTGCCGAACCGGCCGAAGGCGGCCAGGGGACTGAGGGTGGCGACCATCGTGACGATGTGCATGACCACGACCACTACCGTGGTCAGTCCCAGGGTCACCCGCGGGTTGCTGCGGACGTAACCGACTGCGCCGTTGAAGATTTCGCTCAGGGTCAAGGGGCGAAGGGGGATAATCCCCGGTTTGACCGCCTGGCCGTACGGCGGGCCCGGTGGGGGACCGTAGGCGGGCGGCGCTCCGTATCCGGGCCCGTAGCCCGCCGGGGGCCCGTAGCCGGCCGGGGGCCCGTAGCCGGGTGGGGGCCCATAGCCCGGCGGCGGGCCGTACCCCGGCGGCGGGCCGTAAGCGGGTGGGGGGCCATACGGCGGTGGCGGGCCAACCGGATAGCCAGGCGGCGGCGCGCTCACCGTGCTCCGCGGCCCTTCAAGCCGGCTTTGAAGCCGGACCCAAGGTTGGTCATGGGATCCATCCTGTCGGCGGTCTGGGCATTTTTCAATCTTGGCTGACGCCCCGGCGCGTAGCGTCTCAGGCATGGCGGAACTCAAATCCCGGCTTCGGGCGGACCTGACCCGGGCGATGAAGGAGCAGGACAAGCTGCGAACGGCAACCCTGCGCTTGCTGCTGGCCGCGATCCAGACCGAGGAAGTCTCCGGCAAGCAGGCCAGAGAACTCTCCGACGACGACGTCATCAAGGTGCTCGCCCGTGAATCCCGCAAGCGCGGCGAGGCCGCCGAGATCTACACCCAGAACGGCCGCGGCGAGCTCGCCGCGGCCGAGCACGCCGAGGCGCGGATCATCGACGAGTACCTGCCCACCCCGCTCACCGAGGCCGAGTTGGCCGACGTCGCCGATACCGCGATCGCCCAGGTGGCCGAGGAGATCGGCGAGCGGCCGAGCATGAAGCAGATGGGCATGGTGATGAAGGCGGCCACCGCGATCGCGGCCGGTAAGGCCGACGGCGGCCGCCTGTCGGCGGCCGTCAAAGAGCGGCTGTAGTTTCACGGCGCGTCGGTCGAGATTCCGTCGTGCGGCCGCCTGACAAGGAACGAAGTAGTCAGCGCGCTGCCGCTGGGTGACAGCTTTATCATCCAGTCATGCTGATCCGGGTCCCGTCTATCCGGCCGACTCTGCAGCAGTTGCATACCAAGGATCCGGAGCACGACACGCTGCGGCGCGCCGTCCGTGCGGCGATCATGGTGCCGGTTGCGGCCGGATTCGCCTTCCTCGTCGTGGGCGGCAGTGCGGCACCACTGTATGCGTTGCTCGGCGCGTTCTGGCTGCTGGTGGTGACCGATTTTCCCGGCAACCGACAGCAGCGCGCGGTGGCTTACCTTGGTTTGGCCGTCACCGTGAGCGTGTTGATCACGGTCGGCACGGTGGTTGCGCCCATTGCGTGGCTGGCGGTGGCACTGATGTTCTTCCTCGGCGTCGCGGTGACACTGGCCAGCATGCTCAGTGCGACGATGTCCGCCGGTCAACGTGCGGCCCTGTTGTCGTACGTCTGGCCGGTCTGCACCCCGGGCGGGCCAATCGGCGAGCGGCTGCTGGGCTGGCTGATCGCGCTGGTGGTATGCGTGCCGGCGGCGTTGTTCTTCCTCCCCCCGCGGCACTACGACGAATTGCGCCGTCGCGCCGCACGGGTGTGCGCGGCGCTGGCCGACCGGGTCGAGGGCGTTGGCTCGGCCGCGGACGTGACCGAGGCGATGGACGCGCTGCGGGACAACTTCCTGGCCGCCAGCTTCCGGCCGGTGGGCCTCAGCGCCGGCAGCCGCGCACTGGTACGCGTCGTCGACTTTCTCGAACTGGTCGCCGACCTCGTCGACGACGGCACCGCGGCGACTTTGGGGCCGGTGAAACCGCCGGCCGTCGACATCCTGCGCTGCTGCGCCCGCTTGCTCGATGCATCGCAACTGGCCCAGTGCGCCGCGAATCGCGCCGCTCTCGACCAGGCACTTCCCCGATTGCGGTCGCTGGCACGTGGCGTTTATCGCGAAGACGTGCTCCTGATTCTCAGCGCACCGAACGACGCGTCGGCGGTCGAGGCTGGCCGGACGCTGCTGTCGTGCCGAGTCATCGCGACGACCATCGGCTTGACGGGCAGGGTCATCGCCACAGCCGCCGCTGCCGACGCCCGACCGGTATGGGCACGGGCTCTCGGCCTGCGATTGCCACCCACGGGCTTCGCCGAGCGGCTGTCGTCGGAGACCGTCGCCGGCACCACGATTCTCACCGCGTTTCTGGCCGCCCGTTCCGTCGCCGCACATAACGGCCTCCGCACGGGTGTGGGGCTGGCTGTGGCGGTCGCCCTCACTCATCTGCATATCGTCGAGCGCGGCTTCTGGATCGTGGTGGGAACGATGCTGGTGCTCGGTAGCAGTGCGCTGTACACCAGAACGAGAGTTGTTCAGGCTGTGGTGGGTACCACGTTGGGCATCATCCTCGGCGGGCTGCTCTTTGCCGCTGTCGGGGTACATCCGGCGGTGCTGTGGCCGCTGGTGCCGGTCGCGGTGTTCGGATCGAGCTACCTGCCGCGTTTCTCTTCCTTCGCTGCCGCTCAGGCCATGGGAACGTTGAGTCTGTTGATCACCCTGAACCTCACGGCCCCTACCGGCTGGCACATAGGTCTGCTGCGCATCGAAGACATCGCGATAGGCGCGGCCGTGGGCATGGGCGTATCGCTGCTGCTGTGGCCCAGGGGCGCGACGGCTGCGGTGTCTGCTTTGACCAGAGCCGCACTCGATGTCAACACGCGCTATCTGCAAGCAGCCGTGGTGCGTGTCACCCGGGGTCCTTCGGAGGAGAGGGAGGCCGGCCTCGCGGCCCTGAGCCACGATGCCCTGGTGGGCAGCCGAAGAGTCGATGACGCTGTGCGCCATTACCTTTCGGAGACCGGCAGCGGGGCCAACCTGCGGACCCCGGTGGTCAGGGCGGCCAACCGCGCCACCTGGGTGCGCCTCGCTGCGGACATGATCGCCGACATCAGGACGTTGCCGCCAACCGGCGTGTGCCCGACCGCCCGCGCCGTGCTGGAAGCCCACCTGGAGTTCGTCACCGAAAGGATCGCAGGGCGCAGCGGCACGGCAAGTCAGCCGATTGCGGGCGAATTCGTGCGATCGTTGCGCGCCGAGTCGACCGACCACGCCAAAGCGGTCGAAATCGCCCAGCCGCTGGTCACGGTCGCGGCGAACCTCGCTCAGCTCGAGTTGATCTCGATTGCGGAATCTGAAAGCGACTCAGCACCAACGACTTCGATGGCCGACTGAATCGCGGCCGGGCCCCGGGTCAGACCACTATGCGGGTGCCGTCGCCGCCCCGCCGCGTGACCCGCCGGGCGTCGAGCTGCTCCAGCAACGGCACGGCTACCCGACGGGTGGTGCCCAGCGCGCGGCGCGCCTCGCTGACCGTGAACGGTTGCGGCAGCGTCGCGAGGACCTCGGCCGCGCGCTCCAACGCATCAGGCCCGAGCACCACACCCCCGGCGATCTGAACCAGCCTCCCCGCGCGTACCGCCGCGGCCAACTCTTTGGTGCCGAGGTTCAGCTCGGCCAGCTCGTCTGCCTCCGGTGCCCGAAACGGTTCGGCGGCCAACCACTCCTCGACGCTGCGTACCGCCTTGTCGACGCGGGCGGGCAGGCTGGCGCCGGGTGGCCGCACCAGTCCGTCGACCACCTCGAGGCCGGTGCCCTCGAGCAGCTTCGGGATCAGATCTGTGGTGGGCAGCCCCACTTGCTGGCGCAGCGTCTCCAGCGGCATACCCGCCGCGATCTGATGATCGGCGGTCCACCGCCGCACCGTCGCGGTCGCGCCATCGCGCCGCGCGGCCCACCACTGCGGGTCCACCACCCAATCGCCGAGCCGCCGGCCGGCCAGCGGTTTGCCCATGGCGCGCAGCTCGGCCGCCCGGGCACAGTCCGGCAGACGGACCTGGCCGGTGGCCAGCTCGGCGGCACGGTCGCGGGCCGCGCCCCGGCGGCGCAGCCCCGGTGGCCGGACGTCGAGCACTTCGATCCCTGCCGCGATCCGGTGCTCCCCGGGATCGCGCAGCAGCCCGACGTCGCCGATGCGCAACGGCAGCGGCCGTGCCAGACGCAGCCGCGCCGCGGCCGTCCCCAGTTGACGGACCTGAACCGGCACGGCCGCGGACCCGATGTGCAGCACCAGCTGGCGGTGCAGGGTGTCCGCCGAACGCAGGCCGACGTCGATCTCCCCGGTGTCCAGCCACGCGCCCGGCGTCCGAACGGTGTCCCCGCGGCCGATGTCGTGCCGGTCCACGCCCCGCAGGTTCAGCGCAACGCGGGCAACCGCGCCGACGTCGGCGCGGTCGCGGCCCAGCGACTGCAGGCCGCGGACGCTGACGCGCCGCCCGGCATGTTCCAGCTCGTCGCCGACCCGGACCGTGCCCGCCGCCAGCGTGCCGGTCACGACCGTGCCCGCACCCCGGACGGTGAAGCACCGGTCGACCCAAAGCCGCACGTCGGCGGCGGGATCCGGAGCCGGCAGCCGGTCGGTCAGCGCCACCAGTTCCGCGCGCACCCGCTCAAGGTCGGTGCCGATCGCGACGGGAACCCCGGCAAGCGAAGTCGCGGCGAATCGCTCGGACACCTGCGCGACGGCCGGACCAGGATCGGCGAGGTCGGCCTTGCTGATCACCACCAAACCATGGCGGACCCCGAGCGCATCCAGCGCCGCGAGATGCTCCTCCGACTGCGGCATCCAACCCTCGGTGGCCGCCACGACGAACGTCACCGCCGAGACCGCACCCACCCCGGCCAGCATGTTGGCCACGAATCGCTCATGTCCCGGCACGTCGACGAACGCCAGCTCGCGGCCGCCGAGCTCCGTCCAGGCGAAGCCGAGGTCGATGGTCAGGCCCCTGCGCTGCTCTTCGGCCAGCCGGTCGGGCCACATGCCGGTGAGCCGGTGCAGCAGGGTCGACTTGCCGTGGTCGACGTGTCCCGCGGTGGCTAGGACGAACACGCCCGCACCGCCGCCAACACCAGCTCGTCGTCCTCGGGTGCCACCGTGCGCAGGTCGAGCAGGCACCGGCTGGCCTCCAGGCGGCCGACGACCGGCGGGCTGCCGGCGCGCAGCGCGGCGGCATAGGACTCGGGCAGGCTGACCGCGGCGCTGGGCAGCTGAACATCCGGCGCCCCGCCGCCGCCGACGGCCGCGACGCAGTCCACCGCCTCGGCCCCCACGCTCGGGGGCAGCGCGCCGGCCAGCGACTCCGCGCGCGCCCGCAGTTGCGCCACCTCCGCGGCCAGCGCTTGGGCCACCGGCGGCGGCGGACCCACCAGGGTCGCTTCCAGCGCGGCCAACGTGAGCTTGTCCACTCGCAGCGCTCGCGCCGCGGGATGGCGGCGCAGCCGCTCGATGAGTTCGGCGCGGCCGAAGAGCAGTCCGGCTTGCGGGCCGCCGAGCAATTTGTCGCCGCTCGCGGTGACCAGGTCCGCCCCGTCCCGCAGCGTCGAGGTCGCGTCCGGCTCGTCGGGCAGCGCCGGATGCGGGGTCAACAGCCCCGAGCCGATGTCGACCACCACGGGGACGTCCAGCTTCACCAACTCGGTGACGTCGACAGCCGAGGTGAACCCGCTCATGTGGAAGTTTGACGGGTGGACCTTCAGCACGAAACCGGTCTCGGGCCCGATCGCCTCGGCGTAATCCCGCACGCTGGTGCGGTTGGTGGTGCCGACTTCGCGGAGCCGCGCACCGCTGGACGTCAGCAGCTCGGGGATGCGGAAACCGTCGCCGATCTCGACGAGTTCGCCGCGGCTGAGCACGATTTCCTTGCCCGGGGCCAGCGCGAGGGCGGTCAAGAGCAGCGCGGCGGCGTTGTTGTTGACGACGTGCACGCCGCCGGCGATCGGGACCGCGCGGGCGAGCGCGGCCAGCGCGCCTCGGCCGCGGCGGGCGCGCCGGCCAATCGCCAGATCGAACTCGACATCCGTGGCGCCACCCGCGGCAACCACCGCGTCGAGCGCCGCTCGCGACAGCGGCGCCCGGCCCAGGTTGGTGTGCACCACCACGCCGGTGGCATTGACGACGGGCCGCAAGCTCGACGCGGTGGCGGGCAGTGCGGCGACGGCGTGCTCGGCGACCCGCTCGGGCTCGATCTCCCCGGCTCGCGCCCGCTGCTGGGCGTCGGCGATCACGGACTTCACCAGTGTCCGGCCCAGCACCCGCTCGGCTTCGGCGAGACGGGGGTCGGCGAGCAGGACGTCGGTGCCGGGCACCCGCCGTCGCGGGTCACTCATGTCGGGTCCGAAGGGGCATGGCGGAGGCGGACGGGAATCGAACCCGCCAGCGGCAGCGTCTGCCGTTCGACGGTTTTGAAGACCGCGCCGGTCACCAGACCGGAAACGCCTCCCTGGACCATGACGCCAATTGTCGCAGCCTTCACACGGCGGGCACCATGGACGGTGTGACGTACCGACTGACCCAATACGCCCACGGCGGCGGTTGTGCGTGCAAGATTCCGCCCGGTGAGCTGGAGGAGGTGCTTCGCGGGTTGGGCCCTAAGTTATGCGCCGCGCCGCGCGACCCGCTCGGCGAGTTGCTGGTCGGGCTGGACAGCGGCGACGACGCGGCGGTGGTGCGCATCGATGGCGACATCGCGCTGATCGCGACGACGGACTTCTTTGCGCCGGTGGTGGACGACGCCTACGACTGGGGCCGAATCGCGGCCACCAACGCGCTGTCCGACGTGTACGCGATGGGCGGGCGCCCGGTGGTCGCGGTGAATCTGCTCGGCTGGCCGCGCGATGTGCTGCCGTTCGAGCTGGCGGCCGAGACGCTGCGCGGCGGGCTGGATGTGTGCGGCCTTGCCGGCTGCCACCTTGCCGGCGGGCACAGTGTCGACGACCCGGAGCCCAAATACGGCCTGGCGGTTACCGGGATCGGAGATCCAAATCGCTTGCTGCGCAACGATTCCGGGAAACCGGGCCTGCCGCTGTCGCTGACCAAGCCGCTGGGGGTCGGCGTGCTGAACAACAGGCACAAGGCCACCGGGGAGCGCTTCGATGAGGCGGTCGCTGTGATGACGACGCTCAACGCCGAGGCGGCCGGTGCGGCGCTGGCGGCTGGAGTCGAATGTGCAACGGATGTAACGGGTTTCGGCCTGCTCGGACACCTGCACAAACTGGCGCGGGCCAGCGGCGTCACGGCGGTGATCGACTCGGCGGCGGTGCCCTATCTGGATGGCGCCCGGGAGGCGCTGGCGGCCGGCTACCTCAGCGGCGGCACGCGGCGAAACCTCGACTGGGTGGCGCCGCACGTCGACTTGTCGGCTGTCGGCGAGGAGGAGGCCCAGTTGCTCGCCGACGCGCAGACCTCGGGCGGGCTGCTGATCGCCGGCGAGATCCCCGGCGCGCCCATCATCGGCGAGCTGGTGCCTCGAGGTGAGCACACGATCGTGGTGCGCTGAACAGGCAGGGTTTCGCCGTGACGCACTAGGGTAAAGGGCATGGCTCCGAAAAACGCCCTGCGGAAACTCTTTCTGGAATGGCCCGTGCTGCGTCAGTTGCGTTCGGGGGACAAGCTTGGCCGGGGGTCGGCCGTGACCTCCGAGCGCACCCGCACCATTGCGCCGCGCACCACCACGGCCGACCGGGTCGTGCAAAGCGTGTGTCCTTACTGCGCGGTCGGCTGCGGGCAGCGGGTGTACGTCAAGGATGAGCGGGTTGTCCAGATCGAGGGCGACCCCGACTCGCCGATCTCGCGAGGGCGGCTCTGCCCGAAGGGCGCCGCCAGCGAGCAGCTGGTCAACTCGCCGGGCCGGCAGTTGCACGTGCTCTACCGCGCCCCCCGGGCGACCGAATGGCAGCGCCTCGAGTTGGACAGCGCGATCGACATGATCGCCGACCGGTTCCTCGAATCGCGCCGCCACACCTGGCAAGACATCGATAAAAAGGGTCACCCGCTGCGCCGCACCATGGGTATCGCCGCACTCGGCGGCGCGACGCTGGACAACGAAGAGAACTACCTCATCAAGAAGCTCTTCACCGCCGCGGGCGCCATTCAGATCGAGAACCAAGCTCGTATTTGACACTCTGCCACGGTTCCCGGTCTGGGAGCCTCCTTCGGGCGCGGCGGCGCCACCCAAACACTGCAAGACATGGCCAACGCCGATTGCATCGTCATCCAGGGCTCCAACATGGCCGAGTGCCATCCGGTGGGTTTCCAATGGGTCGAGGAGGCCAGGGCCCGCGGCGCCCGGGTCATCCATGTCGACCCGCGATTCACCCGCACGTCGGCGGTTTCGGACAGGCACATCCCGATCCGGGCCGGTTCGGACGTTGTCTTGCTCGGCGCGCTGATCAACTACATCCTCACCAATGACCTGTGGTTCTCCGAGTACGTGGTCGCTTACACGAACGCCGCCACGCTGATCAACGAAAAATTCAGGGACACCGAAGATCTCGGTGGATTGTTCTCCGGCTTCGACCCCGAAACCGGGCAGTACGACACGTCGACGTGGGCGTACGAAGAACGAGAGAACGGCCAGGTCGAGTCCCCCGGCGGCGGACACCCGCACGGCGCCAGCGCCGCGGCGAGTGCGGCGGGACAAGAGCTGGGCAGCGGCGGTCCACCGCTCGCGCACGCCCGGGTGAAGCGGGACGAAACGCTTCAACACCCGCGGACGGTATTCCAGATCCTCAAGCGCCATTACGCCCGCTACACGCCTGAGATGGTCACCGACGTCTGCGGCATCAGCCGCGAGAATTTCGACTACCTCGCCCGCTCCATCGTCGAGAACTCCGGGCGCGAGCGCACCACCTGCTTCGCGTACGCCGTCGGCTGGACGCAGCACACCCTGGGCGCTCAATTCATCCGCACCGCAACGATTTTGCAGCTTCTGTTGGGCAACGTCGGCCGTCCGGGCAGCGGCATCATGGCCCTGCGCGGGCACGCCACCATCCAGGGTTCCACCGATATTCCGACCCTGTTCAATCTGTTGCCCGGGTACCTGGCGATGCCCAAGGCGAGGATGCACGACACCCTCGCCGACTATCTCGACGCGGTCGGGTCGAAGAAGCAGAAGGGATTCTGGGCGAACGCCGACACCTACATGATCAGCCTGCTCAAGGCGTGGTGGGGGGATGCGGCGACCAAGGACAACGACTGGGCCTATGACTACCTGCCGCGGCTTTCCGGCCCGCACGGTACTTACCAGACCGTGGTGGGAATGTTGGACGACGAGGTGGAGGGCTACTTCCTGCTGGGCCAGAACCCCGCGGTCGGTTCGGCGAACGGACGGATGCAGCGCCTGGGCATGTCCCACCTCAAGTGGCTGGTAGTCCGCGACCTGAACCTCATCGAGTCGGCCACCTGGTGGAAGGACGGACCGGAGATCGCGTCGGGCGAATTGCGCACCGAGGACATCGAGACCGAGGTCTTCTTCCTGCCCGCGGCCACGCACGTGGAGAAAGCGGGATCGTTCACCCAGACGCAGCGGCTGATTCAGTGGCGTCACAAGGCCGTCGAGCCGCCGGGGCAGTGCCAGAGCGAGCTGCAATTCTTCTTCGAGCTGGGCAAGCGCATCAGGCAGCGGTTGGCCGGATCGACCGACGAGCGCGACCGGCCGCTGCTGGACCTGACGTGGGACTACCCGGCAGACGAGCACGGCGAGCCCGATGGCGAAGCGGTCTTGGCCGAAGTCAACGGATATTACGTCACCGGCGCCGCCGGGGGTAAGGCAGCCGGCGAGCCCTTGTCGTCCTACACCGAGATGCGCGCCGATGGGTCGACCGCCGCCGGTTGCTGGATCTACACAGGCGTGTACGCGAACGCCACCAATCAGGCCGCGCGCCGGGTACCGCACGGCGGTCCGTCGCCGAGCCAACACGAATGGGGTTGGGCGTGGCCCGCCGACCGGCGGATTCTCTACAACCGCGCCTCCGCCGACCCGGACGGCAAGCCGTGGAGCGAGCGGAAGAAGTACGTCTGGTGGGACCAGGACAAACAACGGTGGGTCGGCTACGACATACCCGACTTCGTGGCCGACCG
>Ga0116219_10001751_pt1 | contig 19456 bp, 15 predicted proteins | sample Sb_taG_4_FD_91019 | JGI IMG/M metagenome (GOLD analysis project Ga0116219, IMG submission 91019) | Peat soil microbial communities from Weissenstadt, Germany - Sb_50d_6_BS metaG | ecosystem: Environmental > Terrestrial > Soil > Wetlands > Peat | place: Germany: Weissenstadt | collected 2010-09-21
GGAGGCGTTCCAGGAGCAGCGCATCGAGCGGGAAGTGGAGCGCCTCTATCCTCACCGTGACCTCGTCGCCGGTGAGGCCTTCTTCGCCTTGGCACCGTAGCGGACGGGCGGTTACGCCCAACGTGTTTCAAGGTACTCTTCAACTTTCGACGCTGACCAAGGGTGGTATTCAGAGGAGTTTAGGCGTCCAGTCTTCTTTGGGAGGGGCAGCTCCTTCAGGAAGAAGTCGAGGTCAAGATCCAGCACGTTCACGTCATTCTCTTTTCATGTCATGTCATGTAGGGAACAAATCGGCGAACAAATCGGTGTTAGATCCTTGTTTCAGTAATAATGATCTGCTCTGAAAAGAAGGGGGCGACCTGATAAACCGTCCACTGCATGGCCCCCCCCATTTTCATGGTTTCTGGGTGAACTTCAGTTCATGACGACCGATACCGATTTGTCACCCCATTCGTTCTTGATCCCTTTTCGCTTCTGGCCGCTCCGAGCAACGGCGCGATGTCGCTTCCTCGTGCCCGCTCGACCACGACGTACAGAGTTGGCCCGTGGCCTGGTTGATCTGCACTTCTCCGAACTGGATGGCGGGTAGCAGTCGGCGGTCGAAGGGCCGCGCGGCACGGGGATGCAGGACACCGAGGACATGCGGAGGGTCGTAGCCGAACCCGCAAAGCAGCAAACCGGACAGGGATGTGCGGGTCGCCCCGAGTGACCCCGGCTTCAAAAACGGCGCCAACCGAAGCTCTGTGGTTTGGAATGCGTCACCGATTCCCTGGCCTGTCTCGGTATCGACGGTCCAGCTCAGGGATGTTTCCCCCGTTAGCAGCATGTCGGCGAACTTCCGGGACATGCACAGTACGGACCACTGATGGAACGTGCCCACGGCCAGGAGTGTTGGCAGGTTCGTCCTACTGTATTGTTCGTATTTCCTCAAGCACTTCTTGAAGATGGCGTCGTTCAGATGTGCGTAGTTTTGGGCGCCGAACTGCAAAGAGTGCGGCAGGCCGGTTTGCTCCACCACCGTGGCAATGGAGATACAAGTGACCTCAACAAAGAACGCACCTTCGGGACGGGAACAACGAAAGTCGGGACGCGGCTCGGGGCCGGTCGGAGCTTTGCCGACTAGATCTTCATTGGGTTCAACGGTACTGCCGTGAGCTTGGAGGAGGCGCCGAACAGCCGCTTCGCATAGGGCCGCCTCGTAGTTGTCGTTACGCAGATCCTCCCACTTCTGCAGGTATGGCCGATCAAAAGCCGAGAGCCACTGGCGATGCTCTACCTCCAGCTCCGCCCAGGTGGGGCAAGATTCCAACGAGGTTTCCATGTCGTCTGCTCCCTCACGATGATTGCCTTATCCCTTGAACACTCGATGAGAATGACACTGCAACTCGCCTCTGTGTTCGGGTGCATGCCGATCAGGTGCTTTGCCGTAACGGTTGCTTCTGTTTGTAGAGTTCCAGGCGCCGGCGGAATTCATCCCCGGCCCGCCCCCGGTAGGCTGGATCTTCTAACGCCTGCGTCTGGTAGCGACTGGCTTCGCCGAATTGACTGGCTTGCGCATATGCCGCCGCCAAGATGGCCAATTCCAAGCCACTTTTCCAATCGGTTAGTTCGCACGCTGTCGTGGCCATTTTGATCGCGCGCCGGCCGTCACGTATCTTTTCTGTTGGGCATGTGGCGAGCAGCCACGCAAGGCTGCCATAAGCGGTGACGTAGTTCGGATCGATCTGGATGGCCTCGCCGTAGTCCCTGGACACGAAAGGGGGACAGCGTACTTTTGCGCATGCTTTTGAGGAATAATTCACGCTGTCCCGTTTTCTTGCCCTCGCCGCTCGACCAGCAATCTGCGACCCTTGTGTGTCAGAAGATAGCGATCAGGAATGGAGTGATCCATGTTCATAAACCTGTCAACTAGCCTGTGCTTTCGATCTAGCTCATCGAGGTAGAACTTTGCCTTTTCTTCGGACACATGCACTGCTGATGCCACCTCACGCACGGTTGCATGCTGTTGCTTGCCAACCACCACAAGGATCTTAAACTCCTGTTCTGAGAGTGACGGAGGTTCTGGTGTACTGCCTTGAGAGGTTGTTACACCATCGGAACGGGGGGTTCGCCCTATTTCCGGAGGATATTGGTAATTGTTGATCGTATTCGCCGTCTGGCCCCCACTCTGGTTCGCGGACATGACGACGGGGCCGGACAACAATGTGTGGAGCGTTCCGATGGCAAACCGCTCGGCAAGATCATCTGCCGGCGGAAGGGTGCCGCGGTACTTGCGCTCATGCTTCTGCTTTACGTCGAGAAGCCACTCTACGGTGTAGGTCGCAACATTCGCCTTATTGTCGATGATATCCGCATGGTTGGGGCACATCGCTACCAGGTTCGCCAGGCTTTGTCGCTCTTCGTCCGGCTGATTCTTGTCGTGCCGCGCCGATCCCTCTCGATTCCCCTTGATGTGGCAAATCCTGGCTGCCAACACGTTCGTCTGTTCATCAATCAGGCGATTCTTACATCCAGGGAAAGCGCAGTGGTTGCCTGAGAGGGCGAACAGTGTTTTCGCTGTGGGCACTGATGGCTTTGCCATGCGTTATGAGCCTCCAGCATCGGCCGGACGAAGCGACCCAGCTTGTACATCAATCATTCTATCTCGGCTCATCCGTGGCGCGAAGTGCTCGTGCGCTTTTTTCGATGAGGGAGAAATCGTCGGTGTGGTATGTCCAGAGTTTCGTCACGACCTCATTCGGTGAGATCACCAGCCCTCCCGTTGGCACAAACGCCCGACCTCCAGCAACTGCTGGGGCAGGGGAAAGGTTTCAGGAACTGCAAAGACTATTTGTCCTTATGGTCCCTGTTAGTCGGCTAGGCGATCCCCGCCCCCCTGGAGTTCCCTCAGGCGCCGTTGTATCGCCCAAAGGCGATAGGCCGCCCTGTAGGCTGTGGCCGGGAAGGCGTAAGCGGGATCGAGGCGGTTGGCCTTGTCGAAGTCTCGAACGGCTTTGTCGAGGTTCTCCTTGTCGAGGTTCTCCCTGCCCAACAAGGCCACGCCGCGATTGTAGTAAGAGGCGGCGGCTTCGGGATCGAGCCGGATGGCCTCGTCGAAGTCCGTGATGGCCTTGTCGTAGTCCTTCTTTTCCAAGCAGGCGCGGCCGCGGCCGTAGTAAGCGAGGGCGTCTTTCGGATCGAGGCGGATGGCCTCGTTGAAGTCCCTGATGGCCCGGTCGTAGTCCTTCTTGTCGTACCAGGCCTTGCCGCGGTTGTAGAAGGCGAGCGTGTATTTCGGATCGAGCCGGATGGCCTCGTCGCAGTCCCTGATGGCCTTGTCGTAGTCCTTCTTTTCCAACCAGGTATTGCCGCGGTTGTAGTAACCCAACGCGCAGTTCGGATCGAGCCGGATGGCCTCGTCGTAGTCCCTGATGGCCTTGTCGTCGTCCTTCTTGCCCCTCCAGGCCAGGCCGCGGGTGATGTAAGCGAGCGCGTCTTTCGGATCGAGGCGGATAGCCTCGTCGCAGTCCCTGATGGCCTTGTCGTAGTCCTTCTTTTCCGCCCAGGCCTTGCCGCGGTTGTAGTAGGCGAGCATGAATTTCGGATCGAGGCGGATGGCCTCGTTGAAGTCCTTGATGGCCCGGTCGTAGTCCTTCTTTTCGTACCAGGCGCAGCCGCGGTTGCAGTAACCTGACGCGTATCTCGGATCAAGGCGGATGGCCTCGTCGTAGTCCCGGAAGGCCTTGTCGTAGTCCTTCTTGTACGCCCAGGCGTTGCCGCGGCTGGAGTAAGCGAGCGTGAAGTTCAGATTAAGCCGGATGGCCTCGTCATAGTCCTTGATCGCGAGGTCATACTCCCCCTTGTCCACCCAGGCCAGGCCGCGGTTGTAGTAAGCGGTGGCGTAGCTCGGGTCGAGCCGGATGGCCTCATCGTAGTCCCTGATGGCCCGGTCGTACTCCGTCTTGGCCCTCCTGGCGTTGCCACGGTTGTTGTAAGTGATCGCGTCTTTCGGGTTGAGGCAGATGGCCTCGTCGTAGTCACTGATGGCCCGGTTGTAGTCCTTCTTTTCCGCCCAGGCCAGGCCGCGCATCGCGTAAGCCGAGGCATATTCGGGATCGAGCCGAATGGCTTCATCGAAGTCCGAAATCGCCCTATCGTACTCCTTTTTGTTCCACCAGGCGTAGCCACGCTTATAGTAGAAGACGGCATTATTGGGATCAGGCAGGACCGCCTCGCCCACCTGGAGGAAGCGACCTTGTGCCAAATCCGCAATCCCGCGCGACACTAGCGGATTCGTAGGAGCAACGGGCGCCAAATCGCGACGGCCTGTTGGCACCAGGCTCCCGTCATCGCGGTTGTCGTGATCGCTCATGACGTGGCCTTGTTCGTTGCGCGTTTTAGTTCTTCCCGCGCCTGGGCGATTTCCCCGTCAAGTTGCTCGCCCAAGTCCTTCAACAGATCCCGCCCGTTCGCTTGTGCTTCCTCGACCGCTTGTTTCAGCTTGAATAGCTCCCCCTGACGATGTTGCTCCATCTCGGCATCGATGGTCTTGAGCCGCTTTTCCACCTGGGCGACCTTCCGGATGACACGGACCAACTCCGCGCCGGGACCGTCCCCTTGCACGCTCTCGGGTGAAGCGTGCCATTCCCGAAGGATCGCCCGAATCCGTTCCTCGTCGCCCCGGGCGTAAGCATCGTTGACCTCGGCCATGAGGCGGTTGCGTTTTTCCCGCTCGACTCCATCCAGGGTCAGGTCGGGATGGAGCAGCTTGGCCGCCTGGCGGTACAGCTTGTTCAGGCTCTCGGAGCGTTTAGGCCTCGAGGCCGCAGCCGCGTCATCCGGCAAAGGCGCCCCGGCGTTTTCTTCGCCAACGGCCCGCGCCGACTCCTGGGCGTTCGACCGTGCCTGTCGGGCCTGGTCGCGGGCATCCTGCCGGTGGGGATTTTGCCGGGCGCGGGCTTCGGCGATCTTGGCCTTCAACTCGTCGAGGATCGCGTAGCGGCGGCCGACCGTTTGCAGGTAGCGCTTCTCGAAGTATACCAGGTCGGCCAGGAATGCGGCGAGTTCCAGTTCCCGATCCGCAAGTTGAGCCTCAAGGTCGGCCAGGCTCGCCTTCTTGCGTTGGAGTTCCTCCTCTTCGGGAGTCAGCAACTTTTCAGGCAGGACGGACACGGGAGTCACTCTTTGCTGGTGGAGTCATGAATGCTTTAGCTCTTTGTGGCACGACCACCGAACCCCACATGAGCTGCGCTAGTGTACACCCTGTCACGAAGTCGCGTCAAGGAAAAAGAGCCCCGCGTTTGGCCTGCGGTGTGGCCGAAGAGAACCAGAGCAGCCGCATCCCGTTTGTTTCTGCTCGTCCCCCCTCAGTTTGCATTGATTTCGCTCAATCTCGGTCGATGCATGCTAATGCGCATCAGCTGAGCAAACTGGTACCACCGTCGGCGCAAGAAGCTTATGATAAAGGGTTTGCGCTCACGACCCCACTTTGCTCACGTGAGCAAAGTGGCCTCCGCATGAGCAGACTGGCTCGAGAGGTGTGGGGCGAAAGGCGGGGTGGGTCGGCAGTTGCGGGCCAACCCTGGCACACAACTCGCCTCCCCCTGGCACGCACTCCGGGTGCGAAGCCGCCAGCGGCTACTCCATTTTGAGCATCAGCCACGACAGCGCCAGGAAGCCGGCGCCGAACCCGACCAGCACCAGGCACGACGTCAGCACCATCTGCGTGTTCGGCTCGGAGCTGCCCAGGAGTTGCTTGTAAGCGTCCAGCGCCCAGGCGTGCGGCGTCACAAGGCTGACGTGTTTCGCGTTCTCCGGCATCTGCTCGCGCGGCCACAGGCAGCCGCTGACCAGCCCCAGCGCCATCACCAGCACCGATCCGTAGATGGCTACCTGCATTTCCGTCCGCACCAGCGCCGCCACGAACAGCGACAGGCCCATCGCCGCGAAGGCGGTCGTCAGCACCACGGGGAAAAGCCAGGCGACCTGCTTCGCCACCGGCCAGGAGTCGGGCCCCCAGCGCATGCCGAAGACGAGCTTGCCCGCGATCAGCAGGAAGGTTCCTTGCAAGGCGGCCAGCGCCAGGCACGGCAGGAACTTGCCGAGCAGCACCTGGCTGCGTGTCACCGGCGCCGCCCGCAGGCGCTTGAGCGTCCCCCGCCGCCGCTCCGACACGAACAGCCAACCGACGACGACCAGCAGGGCGAAGGCGAACATCACCGTGTACGACGGCACCAGCGTCTGGTAGCGCATCGCCCCGCGCTTCAACAGGCCGTTGCTGCCGTCGGCGGCGTACTTCGTCGCGCTGCCGGCCTGGCCACCGCCCGGCTCTTGCGCCCGCGTCAGGGAGGCCCACGTCTTGCCGGTCAGGTCGAACTTGCTGAACTGCTTCTCCAGCGCCTGCTGCACCCCGTGGCCGACGCGACGGCGGTAGTCGTCTTCGGCCTGCTCGTTCGGGGCCGCGACGTGCAGCGCCTCGTTCAGCGTCACCTTGCCGTCCTCGATCTTGACGCCCTTGTTGCGGAACTTGGCCGCGACGAGTGTCCGCTCCCACGGGTAGTCGCCCTCCGGCACCGGCAGGCGCACCCGGTCGCCGAGCAGCTTGATGAACTCCTCCTTGCTGATCTTGTCGAAGGCCTTGCCGATCATCCACGGTAGCACGACGCGCAGCAGGCTGACCTGGGCCACCTGCTCGATCACCGAGGCGGTCAGGTCCTGCGTCCGGTCGCGTTCCAACTTGGCGTCCACCTCCTGCATTTTCACGCCGTCGCGGTAGAACGGGTTGAGGCCGCCTTCGAGGAAGGAACATTCGTCGAGACGACGGCTGAAGCTCGGTCCGAAGACGAGGACGGCCGGCCGCTTGCTGTCTTCGCACAGGCGCTTCGCGGTTTCGCGATCGGAGATGATCTCCAGGCGGATGCTGCCGGTCTCGGCAAGGTCCTTCTGCACCTCGGCGGACCATTTGCCCTGCGGGAAGCGCGTGAGGCGGTTGACGGTGGCCAGCGTCAGGCCGGGCAGCGGTCCCGCTTCGGGTGTCCCGGCGAGCCAGGAGGCGCACTCCCGGGCGTCCTCGGCGGGGAGGCCCTCGTCCAGATCGACCACCGACACGCGCAGCCGCTCGTCGGACTTCTGGCCGAAGCCTTCGCCGACGAGCAGGCCGAGCAGGAGGATGAACAGCAACGGCATGCCGAGGAGCAGCACCGCGGCGCGCGGGTCGCGCAGCAGCAGACGGAATTCCTTCTTCGCCAGGGTCCAGATCGGCGCCATGGGAGGGGCTCCGTGCCGCTTGCGGCTTCGCAGGCCCTGCGAAGCCGCAAGCAGCTCAATCGCGCAGCGCCGTCTTCGTCAGGTCGAAGAAGACGCGCTCCAGGTTCGGCTCTTCGGTTTCCAGGCTGTGCAATTCGGTCTGCGCCTCGGTCAGCGCCGCCATCAGCCGCGGCAGCACCACCTTCACGTCGCCGCACTCCAGCTCCAGCAGCGTCTCGTCCGGCTCGGTGAGGCGCACGTCGGGCAAATCCTTGACGCGCTCGCGCAGGGCCGAGCTGATGACGCCGACGCGGCAGCGGATGACGCTGCGCACCCGCCGCAGCAGGTTGGGCAGCGTGTCGCAGGCCACCAGCCGGCCGTGGTCGATGATGCCCACGCGCTGACACAGCGACTGCACTTCCTCCATGTAGTGGCTGGTGTAGACGACCGTGACCCCGTCGCGGTTGAGGCGGCGCACCTCCTCGAAGATGTGGTTGCGCGACTGCGGATCGACGCCGACCGTCGGCTCATCGAGCAGCAGCAGCCGCGGCCGATGCATCAGGGCGATGCCCAGGTTCAGCCGTCGCTTCATGCCGCCGGAGAAGGTATCGACGCGGCCGTCGGCCCGGTCGGCCAGGCCGGTCGCCGCCAGCACGTCGTCCACGCGCCGCCGCAGCTCCGGGCCGCGCAGCCCGTACAATTCGCCGAAGAACAGCAGGTTCTCGCGGGCGCTCAGCTCGACGTACAGGGCCAGTTCCTGCGGGACGATGCCAAGGATCCGGCGGGTTTCGCGGTCGGAGGGGCGCAGCGGCCGGCCGAGGAGACGCACCTCGCCGGAGGTCGGCGTCAGCAGGCAGGAGACGATCGACAGCAGCGTCGTCTTGCCGGCGCCGTTGGGGCCGAGCAGGCCGAACATCTCTCCTTCGGGGACGCCGAAGCTGACCCGGTGCAGGGCCACGAGCGAGCCGTAGCGCTTGTGCAGGTCGAGGACTTCGAGGAGCGGTGGTGTCATCGGTCGTCTATCCGTCGGGGGCTTCGCCGCGGGCCATCTTAGCGGAACGCGGGGGGCAGGCCAATCGGCCGTGACAGCGCCGCCCGATCCGGGTACGATCATATTGACGGCGCGATCGTGTGCCCCGCAGCCAAGAGGAGGTCCCCCGATGTCCTGGTTTTCCCGACGCACTGTGGCCGTGCTGGCGCTGGGCGCCGCCCTGGCCGGCTGCAACAACCTGAACCAGGCGAACAGCCCGGGCCGCACTCCCATCGGCAGCCCCGCGCCAGAAACGGCGGGCAAGGACCTCGACGACAAGCCCCTGAACCTGAGCGAGTATCGCGGCCGGGTCGTGATGCTCAGCTTCTGGGCGACCTGGTGCGGCTACTGTGTCGAGCTGTTCCCCGACGAGAAAACGCTGGTGCAGCAATACGAGGGCCGGCCGTTTGCCCTCCTCGGCGTCAACGTCGATCACGAAATGGAAGCGGCGCGGCGCATGCAGGAAGGCAAGCACCTCACCTGGCGTTCCTTCTGGGACGGCCCCGGGAAAATCAGCGCCGCCTACGGCGTGGACGGCTACCCCTTCGTCTTCCTCATCGATCACAAGGGCGTCGTCCGCTTCATCGCCCGCGGCCTGCCGGATCAGAAGGCACTCCAGAATAAGCTGGAAGAGCTGGTCGCGGAGGCGGAGGTCCCGAAATAAGTCCGTTTATACCATCGCCATTGGAAAACCGACGTTTTGCCGCGAGCGCGCTGGTAGTGACCCGATTTATCGGGTCCTTCTGGTGGGACGACCGCATAAATGCGGTCACTACGAGCGCGCTCGCGGGACGACCGCATAAATGCGGTCACTACGAGCGCGCTCGCGGCTAAACCACCGGAAATGGAACGGCGCCAGTATAGCGGCCGCCCTCGGGGCGGCCGCGGATCCATCGTTTCGCGAAACGATTAATCGACGGCGGCGGCCGTCATCGCGTACAGCACGCACTCCGTCTCGTAGAAGCGGCCCATGCGCTCAAAGGTCATGCCGATCTTCTTCATGACGTTGACCGACGGGGTATTCGCCGGGTCGGCGATGGCGACGAGGCGCCCGATCTTCATCACCTCGAAAGCGTAACGCACGACGGCCCGCGACGCCTCGGTCGCGAACCCCTGCCCCCAGGACGCCTTGCTCAACGTGTAGCCCAGCTCGACGTCCGTCGTCTGGTCCAGGTAGCGCATGCCGCAGCGGCCGACGAAGGTGCCGTCGGCCTTGCGGAACAGCGCCCACATGCCGAAGCCGTGCCGCAGCCAGTGGTCGATCATGAAGTCGAGCCGGTCGCGCGTCTGTTCGCGCGTCAGGGCGCCGCGCGCGCCGATGAAGCGCATTACGTCCGGGTCGCCGTAGAGGGCGGCGAAGTGATCGAAGTCGTCGTCCGTGACGGGGCGCAGGCGCAGGCGCTCGGTTTCGAGGATGGGGGACACGTCAGCCTCAGGGCTTCAGCCACTTCTCGAACCAGTCCAGCGCCGCCTTCTTCTGCTCGGTGGTCACGGTGTGGCCGCTGTCCTTCGCAACCATGATCTTCAGTTTGTCCTCGGCCCCCAGGGCCTTGTAGGCCTCCTCGGCGGCGGCGAAGGCGATTTTTGCCCCCTCGATGGGGCAGTTCGCGTCCTTGTCGCCGCTCAGGATCAGCAGCGGCCGGTCGGCGAACAGGCGGATCATGCTGGGGCAGTCGAACTCGTCGAGCATCCCCGGAATCACCTTGTTCCAGAGGGCCTTGCACACCTTGGCGTTGACCTTGGCCTCGCCGAGGTCCTTGGCGGCCGCCTCGTGAGCCGCCTTGATGGTGTTGGCCCGCGCCTGCCACTTGTCGTTGTCCAGCGACCAGCGAAAGCTCTGCACCGCGATGGCCGGCACCGCGACCTTGATGCGCTTGTCCACGGCACCGGCCAGCCACGTCTCGATGCCGCCCTTGCTGAAGCCGATCAGGCCGAGCCGATCCGGATCGACGTCGTCGCGCGTCTCCAGGTAGTCGATGGTGCGCCACACGTCCCAGCAGGTGTCGAAGTAGAAGGGGTGCTCTTGCTTCTCGCCGTCCTTGGCCCGCCAGGCACGGAGGATGGCGTCGTTGTAGGCTTCGGCCCCCTTCTTATCGCCGGCGCGCTCACCGTGGTAGCGGCCGTCGATGGCCACGGCGATGATGCCGCGTTTGGCGAGGTGAGCGAGCCATTGCTTCTGTCCCTCCTTGTTGCCGCCGGTGCCGTGCAGCACGATCACCGCCGGCAGCTTCTTCTTGATCTTCTCGGGGCGCATCAGCAGCACCGGGACGCGCTCCAGTTCGCCGTCGGGCCGCTTTTCCGAGGCGAAACTGAGCTTCTCGGTGACGAGGCCGTCGTCGTCCTTCTCGGCGCTTTCGTTCTTGACGTTGAACAGCGGTTGGGGGCGCTCGAGCAGGGCGAGGAAGGCCGCCCGCACCTTGGTCGGGGCCGGGTAGCTCGGCTGGTCGGCGCGCACCAGCGCCGGCACGAGGAGGAGCAACGCGGAGAGGAAGTGTCGCATGTTGGGTATCCCCGGGTGTACTGACCGCGCTTGTAGTGACCGCATTTATGCGGTCGGGGGCGGTCGGGGGCGGACAGGACCGCATAAATGCGGTCACTACGAGCGCGGTCGATCAATCGCCGTGCTTCTGCCGCAGCCGCGCCGACAGGCGCAGCAGCCACTGCACGCGCTCAAATTCGTCGAGCCAATCCTGTGTCACCAGGGCCGGCAGCGGGTCGCCGGGCAGGACGATGCCGGTCGGGCAACTCGCGCCGACCTGGTCGCGCATCATTTGCCGGTACTTGCTCAGGGTGCGCTCGCCGTAGCGGGCCGCCTCGAAGCCGTCCTCGCTCAAGAAGACGACCACCGGCACGCGATTGCCGCCGTTGATCTGCAATTCCCGCTGGACGTCGGCGTACTCGTCGCGGTCGAGGTAGCGCGTGATGATGACCGGTGCCGCCGCGGCGAAGTGCTCGAAGATGGGGCACTGGTTGACGCAGTCGCCGCACCAGGCCCCGGCCAGGACGAGGACGTTCATGGTGCGCGTGAACGAGCCGAGCAGCTCGCGCTGGGCGGTGGTCAGGGCGAGCTGCTCGCGCATCTGCCGCCAGCGCTGCTTCTGGCCGTCGTTGGCGTAGCGGGCGAGGAAGGCGTCATAGGCGAGGCCGGCCGAAAACTTGTCGAAGAGGTTCATCTGGGCAGTTTAGCGACGCTTCTGCGAAGCGTCCGCTGCCGGGATCGCTAAAATGAGCGGCATCGATCCTTCCCCGGAGAACCTCGCATGAAACGTGCCGCTCTTTTCCTGATCGCACTCCTCGTGATCGTGGCTCCGGCGCCGGCCGCCGACAAGAAACGCCCGATGACCGTCGAGGATCTGTTCAAGTTCAAGCGCGTCAGCGACCCGCAGATCAGCCCCGACGGCAAGCAGGTCGTCTACGTCGTCGGCACCGTGGACATGGACGCCAACAAGATTCCGTCGAGCCTCTGGATCGCCGCCACGGACGGCAAGACCGAGCCGCGCCAACTCACCAACGCGGCCGGCAAGAAGGACCGTCACCCCCGCTGGAGTCCCGACGGCAAGCGCATCCTCTTCGAGTCCAATCGCAGCGGCGAGACGCAGCTCTGGATGATCGGCCTCGACGGCGGCGAGGCGAAGCAGCTCACGACGATCAGCACCGGCGCCTCGGATGCCATCTGGTCGCGCGCCGGCAAGCAGATCGCCTTCGTCTCCGCGGTGTATCCGGAGTATTCGGAGAAGCCGTTCCAGGAGAGCGACGCCGCCAACAAGAAGCGTGCCGACGAGATCGAGAAGAGCCCCATCAAGGCGAAGGTCCACACGAAGCTCTTCTATCGCCACTGGGACAGCTACGTCGAGGACAAGCGGGAGCATCTCTTCGTGATGAGCGCCGACGGCGGCGAGCCGAAGGACGTGACGCCCGGCGACCGCGATGCCTTCCCCACGTCGGACACCTTCAGCACCGGCGACAACTTCACCTTCAGCCCGGATGGCAAATATCTCGTCTTTACTGCGGTGCCCGAGAAGAACGAGGCGTGGAGCACGAACTACGACATCTGCCGCGTGCCGGTGACGGGCGGCACGACGAAGTGGGAGAACCTGACGAAGGACAACCTCGCGGCCGACAGCGGGCCGGTGTTCTCGCCGGACGGCAAGAAGCTGGCGTACCGGGCGCAGAAGAAGGCGGGGTACGAGGCGGATAAATGGACTGCCACGGTCGTTGATTGTGCTGCTTCGGGGGCATTCCAAAGTAAGCCAATGCCGAATCTCCCGAAATGGGATCGCTCTGTGGATGTGATTGTCTGGAGGGACGACGGTGAGCGAGTGCTAACTGTCGTGGACACAGAGGGCTCCACTGCGATCGCAAATTTGGCCGCTACCAAGGAATACCGCATCGACTCGATCATAAGTTCCTACGGCCAAAACACATCGCTGTCCGCGAACCTTCAGGGGACACTGTTGGCGTTCACAAGGGCGCAGATAAATTACCCGCCTGAGGTCTTCGTTTGCCACACGCGTCATGATGGTACTGGCTTCCAGCAAATCAGCCACGCCAACGACAGACTCCTGGCCGAACTCGACCTGCCGCGCCCCGAATCCGTCACCGTCGAAGGCGCCGGCGGCACGCCGATGCAAATGTGGATCCTCAAGCCCCCCGGCTTCGACCCGAAGAAGAAATGGCCGCTCGTCTACCTCGTCCACGGCGGGCCGCAGGGCGCCTGGGAAGACGGCTGGTCCTATCGCTGGTGCCCCGAATTGTGGGCGGCGCAGGGCTACGTCGTGGCGCTGCCGAACCCGCGCGGCTCGACCGGCTTCGGTCAGAAGTACGTCGAGGAGATCAGCGGCGACTGGGGCGGCAAGTGCTACGAGGACCTCCTGAACGGTCTCGATTACATGGAGGCGCAGCCGTACATCGACAAGGATCGCATGGCGGCGGCGGGGGCGTCGTTCGGCGGCTACGTGATGAACTGGTTCGCGGTCAACACCGGCCGCTTCAAGACGCTCATCTGCCACTGCGGCGTCTGGAACTTCGAGAGCATGTACGCCACGACTGACGAGGTCTGGTTCGACGAGTACGAGCACGGCGGCCCGCCCTGGGGCAAGAAACGCGACAGTTACGAGAAGTTCTCGCCGCACAACAAGGCCGCCAACCTCGGCAAGTTCAAGACGCCGATGCTGCTCATTCAGAACGACCTCGACTTCCGCTGCCCGGTCAGCCAGGGGCAGGAATTGTTCACCGCCCTGAAGCGCCAGGGCGTCGAGGCGCGCTTCATCAACTTCCCCGACGAGGGGCACTGGGTGCTGAAGCCGAAGAACAGCGAATACTGGCACAAGGAGGTCTTCGCCTGGCTGAAGAAGCACGTCGAGCCGGGCGGGAAATAGAGCCCCGGGTGCCGCTTGCGGTTGGCCGCGGCGCGCGCGTTCGCTACAGTAGAAGGAGATTTTGTCCCGAGAAGGGAGGACCGATGTCCGAAGGCGTGGCGAAACTGGCCCTGGAAGACGGCACCGTCTACACCGGTCGCGCCTTCGGCGCCCGTGGCGAGCGCTTTGGCGAGGTGGTCTTCAACACCAGCATGACCGGCTACCAGGAGGTGCTCACCGACCCGTCCTACAAGGGTCAGGTCGTGACGATGACCTACCCGCTGATCGGCAATTATGGCATCAACGCCGAGGACGTCGAGTCGGGCCGGCCGCAGGTCGAGGGCTTCGTCGTGCGCGAGCTGGCCCGCCATCCCAGCAACTTCCGCTCGCAGGGCTCACTCGACGCCTACCTGGCGGCCAACGGCGTCCTCGGCATCGAGGGGATCGACACCCGCGCCCTGGTCCGGCGGCTGCGCGTCCGCGGCGCCATGACCGGCGTGCTGTCCACGACCGACCTCGACGACGCCGCGCTGGTCCACAAGGCACGCACCGCCCCCGGCATCGTCGGCCGCGACCTGGTGCGCGAGGTGATGCCGGAGCGCTCGTCCGAGTGGCACGAGGGCTTCACCAGCCCGTTCGTGACCTACCTGCCGGCGCAGCCGCTGTCGCACCACGTCGTGGCGCTGGACTACGGCATGAAGTGGAACATCCCGCGCTGCCTGACGCAGGTCGGCTGCCGTGTCACGGTCATGCCGGGCCGCGTCACCGCCGCCGAGGTGCTGGCCGCCCGGCCCGATGGCGTCTTCCTGTCCAACGGCCCCGGCGACCCGGAGCCCTTGACCTACGCCCAGAACACCATCCACGACCTCGTCGGCAAGAAGCCGATTTTCGGCATTTGCCTGGGGCATCAACTGCTGGGGCTGGCGCTGGGGGCCAGGACGTTCAAGCTGAAGTTCGGCCACCGCGGCGCCAACCAGCCAGTGCTGAACCAGCTGACCAACCGCGTCGAGATCACCACGCAGAACCACGGTTTCGCGGTGCGGTTGGACGACCTGCCGCGCGACCTGGAGCCGACGCACGTGAACCTGAACGACCACACGCTCGAAGGGATGCGCCACCGGCGACTGCCGGTGTTCAGCGTGCAATACCACCCCGAAGCCTCGGCGGGCCCGCACGACAGCAGCTACCTGTTCGAGGAGTTCCGCAAGCTGATGGGCTAGCCGGACGAGCCGGACGCGCCGTTTTCCGGCGGATTCTTCTTGCGGGCGCAAAGCCGGTTGCGTTACCATGTGGACACTCGCAATCATCGTCAGACCGCGTGAGCGATCGGGGGTGCGATGCCTTTCCCAGAGCCGGGAGCCTAATCCATGCCCGTCCGCGTGACCTGTCCCGAGTGCGACGCCAGCATGAGCGTCGATGACGACAAGCGCGGCAAGAAGGTCCGTTGCCGCAAGTGTGAGGCCGCCATCGTCGTCCCCGCCAAGGCCAAGGCGGCCGTACGCGACGAGGAGGACGACATCCAGGAGGTGGTTCCGGTGAAAAAGAAGCCGGCCAAGACTGCCCCGCGCAATAATGAGGAGGACGACATCCAGGAGGTGGTCCCCGTGAAGAAGAAGCCGGCCAAGGCGGCCCCGCGGGACGACGAGGACGAGGACGTGATCGAGGAAGAGGCTCCCGCCAAGAAGAAAAAGGGGGCCGAGGCGCCGGTGGCCGGCAAGGCCAAGAAGCGCCGCGATGACGGTTACCAGGAAGACGAAGAGGAGAAGCCGCGCGGCAAGAAGGGAAAGAAGAAGGAGCGCTCGAAGGGCGCGACGATCGCCATCGCGGCCGTGCTGATCGTGCTCATCGTCGGCGGCGTCGGCAGCGGTATCTACTTCGCGTGGCCCAAGGACGATTCCAACCAGACCCCCAACAAAAACGTCTCCCCGCCGCCGGCCGGTGGACCGATAGGGATGGGACCTCGCGGCGGCGGGCCGCAAGGGGATGGCCCGCAACCCGGCAAGCCCGAACCCGGCAAGCCCGAACCCGGCAAGCCCGAACCCGGCAAACCCGAACCCGGCAAACCGCAGCCCGTTGGTCCGCAACCGGGTCCGGGGCCGAGGGAGGCCGGCGCTGCGAGCAGCAGCATCTACAAATACGTCCTCAAATCGACCGCCTGGATCGTCACCCGCCATGTCGAGGGCGGGGCGATGGGGAGCGGCGAGTTGATCGACCGCGATAACCGCTTGGTCCTTACCAACTACCACGTCGTGCATGGGATGATCGATTTCTTCGTCATGTTCCCGATGTACGACCCGAAGGACGGCCGGCCGATCAAGGAGCGGAACACCTACATAGCCCAGATCCAGGGCGGCACCGTCATTCACGGCAAGGTGGTGGCCGTCGATAAGAGGCGCGACCTGGCGCTGATCCAGCTCGACCGCCTCACCGAGGAGGTCGAGTCACTGCCGTTCGCCCAGATCGAGCCGGAGGTGAGCGACAACGTCCACTCGGTGGGCAACCCCGGCGCCAGTGACTCGCTGTGGGTGTACACCTACGGCAAGGTCCGCACGGTCCACAAGATGAAGTGGCTCGCGGGCGGTGGGGACCTCTTGCTCAATCTGGAAGCGATGGTCGTGGAGACCAGTTCGCCCGTGAACCCGGGCGACAGCGGCGGGCCGTGCGTCAACGACCGCGGCGAGTTGATCGGCATCACCCAGGGCAAGTCGAACGAAGGCGACAACATCAGCTTCTTCATCCACCGCAGCGAGGCGGAAGACTTCATCGGCAAGGCGTTCGCGTCGTCGCCCCTGCTCCAGGGCAAAACCTGGGTGCGGGCCCAGCGGTCGCTCGTGGCCGCGGGGGGCGGGAACCAAGCCCTGCTGCCGCAGCTTGTCAAGAAGCTCGGCGACTCCGATGACACGGTTCGCGCTGAGGGGGCGCAGGGACTTGCCTTGCTCGGCCCCGACGCCCACAACGCGATGCCGGAACTCGTCAAGGCGCTGGGCGACAAGAGCGGGCTGGTCAAGCGGTTGGCCGCCCAGGCCATCCGGCAGATCGGCCAACCGACCCAGGACGACATTGAGTACCTCCTGCCGACTCTGGAGTCCGATGCCCCGCCCGAGGCGAAAGTCTTCGTCCTCGACGCGCTGGCGGTGCTCGGGGCCGAGCCCAAGGCGGCGCCGGCGGCCCCGAACGTCGTCAAGGCGGCGCAGGATCCGAACGCCCGGGTCCGGCAATCGGCCATGCGCGCCGTGGGCCGAATGGTGGTCGTCATCGGCGAAAAAGACGCACAGCCGGTGCTGGAAAAGGGCTTACAGGATAGCGACAAGAAAGTGCGTGCCGCCGCCGCCGAGTCGCTGACCATCTATGTGACGGCGGTGAAGAACGACGTGGCGAAGCTGCGGGAGTTGCTCAAGCACAAGGAGCCTGAGGTCAGCGCCACGGCGGCGCGGGCGGTGGCTCGCCTCGGCGAAAAGGGCAAGCCCGCGGTTCCAGAACTGATCGCGGGTCTCCGCGAAGAGAACCGTGACCGCGACCTGAGACGAGGATGCTTCGTGGCCCTGAAGGCCGTGAAGGCTGACCTGAGCGAGTTGGTCCCGGTGCTGCGCGGCGGGATCAATGACGGCGACATCGAGGTGCGCCGGGCGGCCCTGGAAGCCGCAGGCCGGGCGGGATCCGCGGCGAAGTCCCTGGTACAGCCGATCATCGATGCCCTTTCGGACACCGACGTGCGCATCGCCGCGCTGTCGGCACTGCGGCAGATTGGGCCTGACGCCAGGGAAGCGGGGTCCGCCGTCGCCGGCCTGGTGGAGAACGACAAGGTCCTGCGGATGGACACGCTGACAACCCTGGAGGCGCTGAAGGTCAGCGGGCCGAGCGTCTCGGTGATCGTCCCGAAGCTGATCGTCATCTTCGGCGACGAGAAGCAGAAGCCCGTGCGCGACAAGTTGGCCCAGGTGATCGCCGAGATGGGCAAGCCGGGCATAGAGTACTTGCTCAAGGCGCTCACTAACTCCAGCCCCGACGTGCGCCGCGGTGCGGCCTCCTCGCTTGGCGCGATGGGCTCCGAGGCGTACTTCCCCCAGGTCCGCGTCGCTCTGCAGCACGCGTACGAGAGCGAGCCCGAGAATAATGTGGCGGCCAAGGAGGAGATCATCAACGCCCTCAAGCGCATCACCCCCGTGCCGCCGTCGAAGCCTTGACCGAAGCAGCCGCAAGCGGCTTCGCGACTCAGACGTCCGAAGCCGCTTGCGGCCGGGCGGAGGCGCCAGCTTCCGTTAGCGCCCCTTGTAAGGGGCGCTAATGCTCGTGTCAATCTCCGCCGCCGCGGGCCGGTTATCGCCGCGGAGCGCCGCGACATAACTCTTTGTCCCACAAGCAGATCGGTAATCCGATCTCAGGTTCACTTTCCGCGGGGCGCCGCGGCACGCGGATTGCACTTCCCCTCTGAGACGGGGTCCCTCCCTCCGCCTCCGCTGGCCCGGTTGATCCGGCCAGCGGCTCCTTCGCCGACAGAATCCGACTCAGGTATACCTTCTCCCCGAGGGCGGCGGGCCGGCTCCGCCCGAGTGCGGAGCCGGCCAGGCCCGCCGACCCCTTTCAAGGAGAAGATTGATGGCTCAGCTCATTGATCTGCTGGTGCGGTGGTTGTCCGGAGGACTCAGACCGGTCCCCGTGATGGTCCGCCGTTCGCGGTGTGGGCGCTGAGAGGACGTGGGGCAGGCCGCCGGCCTGCCTGGAATTAACGGCAGGCCGGCGGCCTGCCCCACGTTGCAGCAGGTAGATTCCCAGACTCCGGTGAAACGAGGCGCGCGATGTCTGCTCCGATGGGGGCCGGTCGTTCGGTCGAAGTTCGGCTGCACGGGTACGTCACCCTGCAGGACGTCTGTTCGCACGTCGGCGAGATCTGGCGGCGGGCGCGGCAGCAGCAGGGGTTGCTCTTCGCCCTCGACTGCTCCGCCGTCCTCGACTTCTCGACCCTGGCGCTGACGGCCCTGAGCCGCCTGCGCAAACACCTGCGCGAGTTCGGCTGCGACCTGACCGTGGTCAAGTGCAGCCCGTCGGTCCTGGAGCGCCAGGACGACCCGCTGTTGGCGCCGCTGCTGGCGGCGCCGGCGCCCCGCGAGCCCGCGCCGGCGACCGACACGCAGCCGCTACCGAAGAAGAACCGCCTGTCGAAGAAGCCGTCGCGCACGGACAAGAGCCACGCCGCCCACGCCCTGCCGGCGCCGCACTACCTCCGCCGCCTGGTGAAGGGGTACCAGAGGTACTGGCTGAACTGACGCCCGGCCGCTTGCGGCTTCGCAGCCGCACCGTGCGAAGCCGCAAGCGGCCATTCCCAGTCACGGCACCGGATACTGCCCGAGTACCTCCCCTCCTTGCCCGGTCAGGCAGACCTCCAGCGCCAGCGACGTGCCGACCAGGGTGGCGGCAAAGTTCCACGCCTTCCGGCACAGCACGCCGAAGAACCCGCCCGCCCCGGCGGCGCCGACCATCTCCGCCACCTCCTGCGCCGTGTTCGCTCGGCCGATCCGCTCGACCAATTCCGTGTCCGCCCCGACGGCTCGGGCCGTGTCGGCGAGGAAGGCGAAGTCCTGGCTGCTGTTGGTGCTATGGACCGATTCGTTGCCGGCCGCGAACTTCGCCAGCTTGCCGATCATCGCCGCCAGAATCACTCGTTCGATGCCGGCGCGGGCGCAGTGGCGCAGGGCGTCGCCGAAGAAGGGGCCGATCTGCACGAACGCTTCTTCCGGCAGCGGGAACAGGGCCCGCGCCAGGCGCTCGCCGCGCGCCCCCACCGTCAGCACGAGCCGTTTCAACCCCTGGGCCGCGGCCACGTCGATTTCCTGGGTGACGCTGGCCA
>Ga0116219_10001758_pt1 | contig 19423 bp, 17 predicted proteins | sample Sb_taG_4_FD_91019 | JGI IMG/M metagenome (GOLD analysis project Ga0116219, IMG submission 91019) | Peat soil microbial communities from Weissenstadt, Germany - Sb_50d_6_BS metaG | ecosystem: Environmental > Terrestrial > Soil > Wetlands > Peat | place: Germany: Weissenstadt | collected 2010-09-21
GACGAAGCTCGATGCCGTCCCGGGCCCACAACGCCGCGAACTCGGCCCGCTCGCCCTCGGTGCGCACCGGTACCGGGCGTGGCGTGCGAACCGCTCCGGAGAGGAATGGGGCCGACTCCTGAGCCATCGCCTGGACCCACCACGGCAGGTCGGCCAAGGGAACGTCGCCCGGAGCGCACCCCACCTCCCAGGCATAGGCGCGGCCCGAGACGTGGGCACTGGGCGGGCAGACCACGAGCCCGCCGTCACCCTTGACGTCGAGTCCCGGAGCGATCGACCGGCAGGGGACAACCGTCCCGAGATGGCGGAAGTAGAGGTGCTGGCCGCCGCCCCCGGTGAGCGACTCGACGGTGTGCGGCACTGGGCCGTAAATGGTCTCCAGGGCGGCGAGCGACTCTCCCCCGCCGTGGCGAGGGTCGACGTCGAGCACCACCAGTGCGGAGACCGCGCCGGTGACGACGCCCACGTTGGCCTCGGGCCACCGGCGCCACCACCGCCGGACCTGCTCGGGACCGGCGGGGTCGTGCATGCGTCGCTTCCAGGCGATATGCGTGTGCTTGCCCGGCGCTGGGCACGAGAGGTCGCCGCACGAACAGCGGCCCGCTGTCGCGCTGTGCATGGGGAGCACCGACCACCCCCGGCCCACCGCATCGAGTGCGGCACACGCTCGGGGTGTCTGGGTCCTCGTCATCGTGGAGTCCACGACCACAGCGTCCCCCATCGCCCGCACGGGGCCCAGAGGAGGAAGTCCCGGACCCGACACCTCCTTGCTGTCACCGACGAAGTTCGAGGGCGTCACCGGCGCCGATGGCCGACGTTATTTCAGAGAGACCCGGCGTCGTGCTGGGCGGCGGATGTCCTCCACCAGGGCAGCGAGGCGGTCGTCGTGTGAGCCCTGCCAGTAGATCGGGCTGAAGTCCGGGCACATCCGGAAGTGGTTGTAGTCCTGGCGCGTCCGGGGCTGCAGGCGTTGTTCCTACCGACGTGGTGCCGACCGTTCGCCGTCATCGAGGGACTGTGAGCTCGCGGCTCGTCTCCAAGGCGTGTCAACCGTGCGTGATCGCCACCTTCGTGGCTTCTGGCGTAGTCACCTCGATGCCGTCGCCGTCGGGCAAGCGCACGTCGAGTACCTCAAGGTCTGGGCGGGTCGATGGCACGGCACGCGAGAGGTGGCTTCCTGTGCCGTACCGGCTTCTCCAACCACGCTCAGACCTTCTTCCGCGTCGAGAAGTTCTCTGGAGTCCCCATCGCACCACTTCGTGTTCATCGAGAAGGAAGACCTGCCCGATTCGGAAGGGTACATAGGCCGGAGCAGTGCGCCTCGATCTGAGGGGTGGCCCGCTGCCAGGACGACACTTTCGTCGGTCCATCAACTGAGGAAGGTGTAATTGACCGCCCTGTGGCAGTGCGGGCAAGGAGGAAGCTCTTCTCCGACTCGCATACGAACCGTCCACTCTGGACCACAGTCCGATGCGTATTTGCCGGTCTGAGGGGCGAATTCTCCCGTTCTGGGCATGGCCGTCTCCTGACGTGTAAGGCCCCCACCAAGAAGAACACTACGAGGGGGGCTGAGTTGGCCCTTGCCACGCTTGCTGCCACGGCTCTTGCGCTTACACACCCACACTGAATGACGTGATGTCCCACTGCCGTTTTCCGGCCGAGCATCCCGTTGCTCTCCGATCGCATACCCCGCCGTCCGACCCCACGGCGACCCCACGGGCGACCACTGCGGCACCCTCTTTCTGCATCAGATTCGGGGCTCTCACCCGTAGCGCTTGCACCGCCGTACTTGACCAGGAGGTCTAGTTTCGCCGGAAGAGATCCGAGCCCAGCACCATCCCTGGAAGCCCTCCTGCGTAGAATCCGTTCTATTTTTCCGAAAGACACCCTGGTCAGAGCCTCGCGTGTGATGTTCTTCCGTAGCCTGAACTCAAACGCTCGCGAAAGTATGCGTATCGTAGAGATCCCCCTGAGCGTCGCTCTTTGTCACCCTTCAAGCACGAGCGGGGGGGCAGGTGGGGGTTGAGGGGTCTCGGACCCGCCTCCGGGACCCCTCCCCCCGCCACAGGGCGTGAGCAGTCGGGGAGCGGAGTCCAAGGGGACAGTCCGGGCCTCACCAGTTCTGCACCTGGCGCGACTGCCGGTCCTGGTCGTTCGTTAGGAGTCGGGTTTCGTCGACTGGGGCGTCGGCGGGGGCCCACGCCGGGGGCGAGGGTTTCTGTCAGTGGTGGGATCGTCGGAGAACGCGTACAGGCCCACGGGATGGTCTCCCTTCGCCGGCATTGCCCGGATCAGGTGGTTTGGGGTCGCTGAGTTTCCTCAGCCTCTCAGCCTTGCGGCTCCCTCTCTCATCTCGCAGACCCACAACCATCCCACACCGTCGAGCATCGGTTAGGTAGGGCCGAAGGTCCCAGGGTGACCCCCACGCCTCGCGCGAGCAGGACGCAGCGTCATGGTGTCGGTGTCGGATACCTCGGCAAACACGCTCACCAGCGCGCCGACGGCCTCCGCTAGGCACGTCACCCGATCCGGTCCCCAGGCCTCGAGGATGCTGTCGGCGGTATGGGGCGCGAGCCGGAATCCCCGATCGTCGGGCAGATGGGCCGGGAAGTGCCCGGTTGCCATCACCGGGCGCCCTCCCGCACCCGAGCCAGTGGTCCAGGCGTCAGATGCGCCAAGGCGACGCAGTCCCTCCCACCCGGACAGGTGTTGAGAGCGGCGCGGTGGGCCAGCGCGGTGCGCACGAGCGCGCCTTCGAGGTCGCGGGGATCGACGCCGGCCGCCGACGACAGGGATCGCACCCGGCCGAGCGGGTCACGGGCACGTTCGTCGATGAGGCCGAGGTGGCGGGCACAGGCCGCCGCCCGGGGGTCGAGTGCGGGCGCCGCGAGGGTCCATACACCACGCAGCTCGCGCAGGAACACACCGACGGTGACCGGGCCCCAGCCGGGCAGGTCGTCGAGTGCCTTCTCGAGCTCCGACGCTGTCCGCGCGTTGTCCGGGATGGCGCACACGCGCCCGCCGTAGTGCTCGCCGAGCACGTTGCACAGCGCGTGCAGCCGCGTAGCCGTCTTGTAGTCGTATCGTACGTATCCGCCACGATCGAGCAGGGCGACGAGGTCGTCCCACGTAAACGCTCGGGCGGTGGCCACCGTCACCCCCGCCTCGTCCAGCACGAGGAAGGTGCGCTCGGCGATCGTGGTCGGAATCCGGGCCCCGAATAAGGTGGCCGCCAAGAACCACCGGTCGATCTCGGCCTCGCCGCCCTCGACGTCGATGCCCAGGGCCGTTGAGAACCGGCCACCACTCGCCACGAGGCGCCGCACCAGGTCGGTACGGGCGCGTCGAGCAGTGCGTGCCGAGGCCGTTGTGACCGTGTCCATCTCCCCACCGTCGCTCGGGCGGACCTATGCCGCAAGTGCCGAAGGTCACCCGTTCAACAGAAGCGCGGACCAGGAATGGGACTCGACTCCGACCGCCACGGCACGCCGCTGGAGTGGCGTCACCGATGCTGATGGCGGACGTGCTCAGTGCGACGCGGCGTCGTGCTGGGCGCGACGGATGTCCTCAATCAGGGCAGTGAGGCGGTCGTAGTGCGACCCCTGCCAGTAGATCCGGCCGCAGTCGGGACATGTCCAGAAGTCGTTGTAGTCCTGACGCGTCCGGGGCGGCAGGCGTTGTTCCACCTCCGCCTTTGCCACGGGCTCGAGCACCCCATTGCACGCAAGGCATCGGCCGAACGGGGCGATGGCCCCGAACAGGTCGAAGCGGCGCAGGATCTCGACGATCTGGCGACGGCGGTCGGTGTCCCGTACCAGATAGCCGTGGGTGACCTTTGCGCGCTTCAGAAGGCCGCGATCCCTGGTGAGGAGGATCCGCTCCTTATCCACTGAAATCGCCGCCAGCTCGTCGTCGGTGGCGTCGTTGCGCCATACGGTATCGAAGCCGAGGAGCCGGAGGGTGCGGGCGAGCCGACCGAGATGGACATCCAGGACGAACCGCGGCTCGCGCAACGGTGTCGGGCGCAGTCGCACGAGCGGTGACACATCCAGTGCCTCGAACACCGGGTACACGCTCACGCGGTCGCCCTCACCCACCTGGCGTCCGAAGTCGACGGACTCGCCGTTCACGAGGATCACGTCGATCTCGGTGTGTGGCACCCCCAACGACTCCGCCAGGTCCTTGACCGTGGTGCCGGCGGCCACCTCCAGTGTGATCGGCTGGCCTCTCCGGTCCGACGGCAGGAAGTCGTTCAACTCGGCGTAGAAGCGGACGTCGACCAGGTGGGGCATCCCGAACCGAGCGTAGAGGCCGTGGATGCTCGATACCTGTCGATGTCCGGTCAGCCCCCCAGCTCGATGCAGGAGACCCTCGTCAAGCAGGCCAGCACACGCTCGGCGCAGGCGCAGGCGCAGGCGCAGGCGCAGGCGCGCTGGCGGGGATCATTGTGGGCAGGTCGTGGGAGGCGAACTCCGTGCGCCCAGCCCTGCTTGCGACGTCGTCGAGCATCGCCGCGGTCGCAGAGCAGAACTAGCGTTGGAGGGCAGCGCCGGATTTCGCTGTCGTCGTCACCGAAGGGCGCTTATCCATTCGAGGAGGTCGTTGTGGAGCTGTACGTCGTCCCGATCGACAAGCCCGACGACATGAACGTCATCGTGGGGCAGGCTCACTTCATCAAGACGGTCGAGGACATCCACGAGGCTCTGGCCGGCGCCAGTCCACATCTGCGTTTCGGCGTGGCGTTCTGCGAGGCTTCAGGGCCGTGCCTGGTTCGTAGATCGGGCAACGACGAGGAGCTCATCAACTTGGCCACGACGAGCGCCCTGGCCGTCGGGGCAGGGCACTCGTTCTTCGTGTTCCTGAAGAACGGTTATCCGGTAAACGTCCTCAACCAGCTCAAGCAGGTCCCGGAGGTGTGCGGCATTTTCTGCGCCAGCGCCAACCGGGTCGAGATCCTCGTGGCCGAGACCGAGCTGGGTCGTGGCATCGTGGGCGTGATCGATGGGCAGCCGCCAGCCGGGGTCGAGAGCGAAGTCGACGTGGCCGACCGCAAGACGCTGCTCCGGGCGATCGGCTACAAGCTGTAGACACGCTCTCTCTGCGCGACCGGACATCGTTCCCTGAGCTCGGCGACCAGGGCGACGATGCCATCCGAGACCCGCTTCTCCAATGGGTCCGGCCCACGCAATCTGGCTGGCGGTCAGGCTCAAGTCTCCCTACATGTCGATCGAGACGGCCCGTAGCTTTCATCCCGATCTTCCCTGTGCCCGTGGGCCGCCCGCAACGTCCAGTCGAGGCTGCGGTTTGGGGGGCCATTCGACCCTGGCGCGCTAGCGGCCACCGAATGACAATGGCCACTATGAACCTGACCACGACTTCGCAGCCTGTCGTGCTCACGCCGGAAGCGGTCGCTGCGCTCCCGCTCGTCCCGTTGGGATCGCTGGTGGGCGTCACCCACAGGGTGATGTGGCGAAGCGACACCTCGATGGCGGGAATCTTGACCGTCGAGCCGGGCCACCGCCTGGGCTGGCATACGCACCACGCCAACGATCACCACATGTGGGTCCTTGAAGGGCGGGCCACCATCCTCGCCACCGAGCTTGGCCCAGGCTCCTATGTCCACATCCCGAGCGGAGTGGAGCATGACATCGACGCTTCGGCCACCGGCGGGTGCACCGTCTTGTACCTGTACCTGAGCCCTACGGGCTGACGCCAACCCCGGACGGTTTGGTGGCGCGCCACCTCGCGGGAATCCACGCCTTTGTCCTGGTGGGCGGGTGACGTGGACCTGGGCACGGCGGAGCGCGCTCGAGCAGGCACGGGGCGAGCCGAGGGCGTCATCGTCTGGGCGGCAACACGACCGATGGCTCGATGGTCAGGACCAGTCGATTACGAGGCGCCCGCCCTCCTCGGTCACCTCTGTGCCCAGCTCTTCGCAGGCGCGGTGGAAGCGGCGCTTCACCCACCTGGCATCGTCGCCGGAGGCGAGCCCGGTCTGGCAATAGCCGAGCGCGAGGGGCACCGCTTCGAGCCGTGTGGGCCCGTCGGCGTCGAGGGTGACCAGGAACAACAGGCCGAGGTCGTTGCGAAGAACCGGGTCGGTGGCGTAGTCGTCGAGAAAGTCTCCGAGATCGAAGAGAACAGGACGCCTCACTCCGTGGAACACGTGCGCCGAATGGCCCGCCACCAGGGTGGCACCGGCCTCCACCAGGGCATCCGCCGCGCGCCGGACATGGGCAACGGGTCGGGACGTCATGTTCGGTCCCCAATGGGGCATGACGATGACGGCATCAGGTGCCTCCGGGGCAGTGGCGGGCCCAGGTGCGGCGGACCGCGTCAACCACGAGGGGATGCCAGCACGGAGGTCGGCGTACGCCACGCCGGGCCGATCGGGACCGGCGGCGAAGGCCGGTGGATGGTCGGTGACCCCCACCACCGCGATGCGGTGGCCGTGGACCTCGAGGACTGCCGGTGCCCGGGCACGCTCCAGGTCGACCCCGGCGCCCACCCATGTGATTCCAGCCGCCTCCAGGTGGCCCAACGTATCGAGCAGCGCCTCTGCTCCGTAGTCGAGCGCGTGATTGTTGCTCAGTGTGACGCAGGTGGTTCCCAGTTCGACAAGGGTTTCTATCGCGGCCGGTGGAGCGCGGAAGAAGAAGGACTTGTCGGGATCGGGCCAGGGGTGGCCGCGGGTAGATACGCAGCACTCCAGGTTGAGCAAGACGACATCAGCTTCGCGGACCACCTCGACGACCTCGGGAGTTACCAAACGCGCCAACGGATCCTCGGCAAGCCTGTCGGCGACACCTCGCCCGAGCATGGTGTCACCGGCGAGTGCTACTCGCAGCATCCTGTCTTGTCGGCCGGTCTGCGCCACGTCAGTCCGTTCCTGCTCTCCGCGCCCCTGGTCGTGTACCGGGGGCGAGTGTTTCGGTCGGTGTTCATCACTCGGGGGGGTCAACCCATAGTGCCCGTCGTAGCAGCAAAACAGCACGTTGCCCCGCCCCGCCCCGCCCCGTCATGGCTCGACGAAGACACCTGTGGTCTTCGCCGGAGCACCGGCTCGAGGTCGTCCCAGGCTTGACCCATCTCTTCGAGAACCGACATCACGAGTCCACCAGTTTGTGACCATCACGCGACGGTGCGTAGCGAGGCTGATTGCGATTGGGACCGAGGGCCCTGGTGTTTGGGGCTTGGGCGCTCCAGGCTGATCTTGGTCTGTGGATCGAGGAGGTTCGGCCCGGCACTCGGCACCGAGAGGCGAGAGGATACGCACCCTAGGTTCGTCTCTCGTGCAGGGCTTCGGCGTCTGGCCAGGCACAAAGAAGCTCGTGGACATGGAGGGGAGGAACAGAGAATGGTGGATGACAGCGAAAAGTCCGAAGCCGATGCATCGGAGCAGCAGGAGCCAGCCACGAGCGTGTCGGTCGAGGATCCTTTCGAGGTGCTCGAGGACCTCGGTGAGAAGCCTGAGGCCGACGTGCTCGAGCAGGCCATCCCAGTCGATGAGGACCAAATCCTCAGACCTGGAGGAAGCCGGATCGAGGCCTCCGACGCTGACTGGATGGAGCAGTCCATCGAAGTACCACTTGACGAAGACGAAGACGAAGCTGAGCAGTAGCCGGCGGTCGGTAGCTACGTCGGCAGAGGGTCAAACCCAACTGCGGGTTGCTCTGGGGGCCATTCTCCCCATGGCAAGGCGATTCAAGGCACAGACGGTCGCAAATCAGCCATCAGGGCGCCGATCGATCGCAGTTGGTACCGAAGCGCTCCCCAATCCGCCGGCCGGCGCTGGCTGCCATTCCAGGCGGATCTGACTGCTCAGCCCGCCTCAGCTGTTGGCGGGCGTCGGCGGGGCTTGGTGAGAAACCGACGGAGCTTGGCCAACGGCCAGGTGTTGATGATGTCAGCACGCCCCGCCCAGCCTCGCTGAGCGGTGGCCACGCCGAAGCGCATGTAGTCAAGGTGGGGCACGGCGTGGGCATCGGTGGAGATGGCGAAGTGCACGCCGGCGTGCCCAGCTCGGCGGATGAGGGCGTCGTCGAGGTCGAGGCGGTCGGGGAACGAATTGATCTCAAGTGCCGTGCCGGTGCGGGCGGCAGCGCGGAAGACCTCGTCCAGATCGACATCGACGCGCGGGCGGTGGCCGATACTGCGCCCGGTGGGGTGACCGATGACGTGCACGCAAGGGTGTTCGATGGCGCGCACCATCCTGGTGGTCATGGCGTGGCGGGACTGGCGAAATGCGGAGTGCACCGAGGCGACGACGATGTCGAACCCGGCAAGGAAGTCCTCGTCCCAGTCGAGCGTGCCGTCGGGTTGAATGTTGAGCTCGGTGCCGTGGAGCAAGGGGAGGCCCATGGTGCGCTCGAGCTCTCGGATCCGGGCGCGCTGGTCGAGCGCCTTTTCGGTGGTCATGCGCTGCATGTACAACAGGGGCGCGTGGTCGGTGACGGCGTAGTAGCGGTAGCCGCGCGACTTGGCGGCGCCGACCATCTCCTCGAGCGAGGCGACGCCATCGGTGAGGTCGGTATGGGTGTGGAGGTCGCCGCGGATGTCGCGCAGTTCGACGAGATCGGGGAGGGCCCCGTCGAGCGCCGCCTCGATCTCCCCGGTGTCCTCGCGGATGGTCGGTGGGATCCAGATGAGCCCGAGACGCTCGTACACCTCGTCTTCGGTCTCGGCCACGATCAGCCGGCCGGTGTCGACGTCGAACAGGCCGTACTCGGACAGCTTGAGCCCAGCACGCACCGCAAGCTCGCGGACACGGATGTTGTGGGCTTTGGAGCCCGTGAAGTACAGCAGCGCCGCCCCCCACACCGGTGGCTCGATGACCCGCAGGTCGACCTGGATGCCCTTGGTGGTGACGATCGAGGATTTGGTGGCACCCCGGGCCAGGACGCGGCCGACGAGCGGTAGGGCGCAGAAGGCCTCCATGACCGGCCCGGGTTCTCCGGAGGCGACCAACAGGTCGATGTCGCCGATGGTGTCGCGCATGCGCCGCAGCGACCCCGCATAGGCAGCCTTGTGTACCTGGGGGATCGCCGACAGGGAGGCAAGCAGGTCGTCGGCGAGATCGAGGGCGACGCTGAGCTGGATGCGGGCGCCGCCGGCGTGGGCCTCGTGGACGGCCTGGGCGAGGTTCTCCTCGCTGCGCTCGCCCCAACCATGCAGAGGCCGAAGGCGCTGGTCGTGCACAGCGTCAAGCAGTTCGCCGATCGAGGTGATCCCGAGCTCTTCGTACACCTGCCGTGCCCGCCTGGGGCCGAGACCGGGCACGCCGAGCAGGGTGCGCAGCCCGGCGGGGACGCGGGCACGGAGGTCGTCGAGTTCCTCGACCGAGCCGGTGTCGCGGAACTCGACGATCTTGCGGGCCAGGTGGCTACCGACGCTGGGGATGGCGTCGAGGCCCTTCTCGTCCAGGTCGGCGACCTCGGCGTGGTAGCCGGCGACCGCACGGGCCGCCTTCTCGTAGGCGCGCACCTTGAACGGGTCGCCCCCGGAGATCGCCAACAGATCGGCGAACTCCTGGAGCATGTCCGCCGCGGCGTCGTTCGAGCGGGCCATCACACTGCTCGGGCTACCCGGTGGCGTGGCCCTGCCAGAGCGCCCGCAGCTCCGGGGGCAAGACCGCGCCGACATCCCCCGTTTCCTCCGGCACAAGTCCCCGCAAGACCTCGATGACCGCCGTGGTGACCTGCTGCGCCTTGTCGCGGGGCAATTCACCGGTGGCGGCGGCGATCCCTGCGACGAGCTCGTGCACGGTGCGGGGCGGCGATGGGCGCCGGGCCCGCCGCGGCGGGGAGAACATGGGGCGCACGTCGACGGGGAGGTGAGCGGCGACGTGATCCCGCTCGCCAACAGGGAGTCGGTCGGCGAAGGTGGCCAGGATCCCGCGTACCACCCGTTGCGCGGCGTCCGGATCGACCCCAGCGCCGACGGCTGCGTCAAGGAGGTGCCGTAGCGCGGCGGAGGGCGGGTGGACCGATCGGCCGGCAGACGGCCGGGTGTCGCCGCTGCTGAGCCCGACGTGCAGGTAGGACTCCACGCCGGCAACGCCCGAAATCGCCATGATGGCCCGCTCGAGCTCGTCGACGTCCTCGGCGCTGCCCACGGCGCCGTGGAGGAGGGCGACGTGGTCTTCGACCATGACGTGGATGTGCGGCAAGTCGAGGCGCTTCTCGACTCCGCCGAGGGTCGAGCGGATCCGGTCGGCCACGACGTTATCGATGACGTGGGAATCCGGGTGTTGGCCACTTAGCCGGTAGCGCGCCCCCTGGAGGCGTCCGCCCAAGTAGCGCAGACGCCGGACGATTTCGCCCAGCTCTCGGTGCACGAGCTTGTTGGCTCGGGTCCCGGGGCGGAAAAGCACCACCACGCCCGCAAGTGGCAAGCCAACTGCCACCCGTCTCGCTGCGGTGCGCATTTCATTGTCTCCTCGTGGTGGGGGTTTGGCCATCGTCCTTCGGGACGAGAGCATGGCGCCAGGGTCTATGGTCACCTCTCCCTCGAGGGCCCGAGATGCCACCCACCGGCGCGAGGATGTCCGGCCTCGGCATAGCCAGTACTGCTCAAGTGGTGGTTCGATCCCCCGTTGACCAGGGTCGGAAGTCGGAACCGATCGGGTAGGGAGCCGTCTCCCAACCTGTCGTACCGCCTCGTCGTCCTCGGGTCGGGGTGGCCGGCAGCAACCTGCGCTTGACGCAATGGCGAGGGTGCTGTTCAGCCTGCTCGCGTCATGAAGGGTCTACCCGTTCCGGATGATCGACATCCACGGGTGGCAAGTCCTGTACTTCCCTCCTGGTGATACGGAGCTGGATTCCTTCGTCAACCCGAGTTACGGCACTGATCGGGATGGCCACTTCCCTGCGGCCCCAGAGGTGTCCCTCTTGGAGAAGAACGTGCGTGACGTGATGATCACCAGGGTCAATCACCAATCCCTGGACTCGCCCGATGTCGCCGTCCGTGGCGTGGACTTGATCGCCGCGACGCACGGCTACCTCGCCCAGGGGGACCTTGTCATTGATCACAGCTTGCGAGGTGCTTCCCATGTGCAGGTCCATGCCACCACGTAGGCCGTAGTAGGGCCAGGAGAGCCACTGACCCGGGCCATAGCCCGCGTAGCCGCCGCTTCTTGGTAAGAACTGGGTCTCTTCCGCGAAGTCGAGCTTCTCAAATTCGGCCACGGTGCAGCGCAGCCGCACCGTGGCCGTCGTGGTATCGACAAGGTCGAGAGGAACGAGTCGGCCGAGCCCTCGCCGGTGCCTTGGTTCGACCACCAGATGGGTAACTGCCCGGGCGACGGGGTCAACGACGACGCGAATCACCTCGCCACAGACTCCATCGGTACAGCTGGCGTCGGCCCCGATCGTGAACTGCGTCGTCTCTGCCATTGCCACCCACCTCCTCTCCTTGGACTCTACGCCTGCCAATCCCCACAGCCCGCCCGTGTCTGTTCGCCCTGTTACTCGGCCTCTGGTGACGGACGAGATGCAACATTCGAGAAGGCCACCGAATGGCGGGCCCTATTGGTAGCGCTCTGGAGCCTCGCGGCATAATCACGCCATGACGAAGATCTACTACGAGGACGATGCCGATCCCCGCGCCCTGGCCGGGAAGACCGTTGCGGTGGTCGGGTACGGCAATCAGGGTCGCTCCTGGGCCCTCAACTTGCGGGACAGCGGGTGCGATCCCGTCGTCTGTGTCCGACGCGACGCAACTCGCGAGCAAGCTGAATCGGATGGGTTCGAGACGAGCGATCTTCTCATCGCCAACGACGCCGATGTCATCTGCATCCTTGTGCCCGACGACGTCATACCCCTGTTGGGGCTCGCGCCTGGCCCCCAGTCGTGTGTGATCGTGGCCTCCGGCTACACCCTCGCATTTGGTCGCCTCTCGCCCGTGGGAGATGCGGGCATGGTGGCCCCCCGTATGCTCGGACCCGAGGTGAGGCGCTGCTATGAGGAGGGCGTGGGGTTCATCTCCGCTCTCGGCGTGCACCGAGACGTCACCGGCGGTGCTCTTGCCCGTGTGCTCGCGGTGGCCGGGGCCATCGGTGGCTTGCGTCAGGGCGGCATCGGACTCACGCCCATGCAGGAGGCAGTCCTGGACCTCGGGGTCGAGCAGGTGCTGTCACCAGCGCTCACGGCGGTGAGCACCGCATTCGTCCAGACCATGGCCGAACGCGGCATCCCCATCGAGGCCGTGATCACCGAGCTGGTGTTGTCGGGTGAGGTCGAGCGGACGTATCGACTGCTGCGCGAGGTCGGCTACGCCGTCCAGTCGGAGTACCACTCGCCCACCAGTCAATATGGCCAGCTCACCCGACGCGGCCGGTACGACCATCTTGACCTGCTGCCGACGATGCGGGCGCTGGCCGACGACATCGAGAGCGGGCGGTTCGCCGATGAGTGGGACGCGGAGCGCGATGCCGGCTATCCGAGGCTCACCGCGCTCAAGGAGCAGCACGCCGGACCCGCCATCCGCGAGTACGAAGCCGAACTGCGAACTCGGCTCGGTCCGGGTGCCACCCATCGGTCCAGCTGAGCCCTTCGATCAGCCATCGATCTGACGGGAGGAGAACCCCGTGGTGAAGAGCCAGATCGGGAGGATCAGCTCGAAGAGCCCACCCGGGACCAGCGCCAGCATCCCGGCGCCGTGGGTCACGTCGATCAGGCCGAACATGGCGAGGACGCTTCCCACCAGGAACACGGGATAGCCGATGACGCCCGGGATGGCCGACGAAGGTACCTCGCCGATGACGGCGACGAGAGGCTGACCGAGTGAGACGCTTCGAGAGCTGAGCGTCGGGCGAAGGGCAGGTGCGGCGAAGCCGCTCACGTGACAGCTACCCGGAGCGAAGCTGGTCCCGCAGGACGAACTTCTTCACCTTGCCCGACGGCGTCCGGGGAAGCTCCGGCACCAGCCTCAGTTCCTCCGGCCACTTCTGCCGGGCCATGCCGGCCCCTTGGAGCTGGGCCCGCACGTCGGCCAATTCCACGGGAGTCGACCCCTCGGTGAGACGTACGAACGCGCACACGTGTTCCCCGAGGCGCTCGTCGGGGGCCGCCACCACCGCCGCCTCCGCCACGCCGGGAATGCGCATCAGCATCTCCTCGACCTCCAGCGCGCTGATGTTCTCACCCCCCCGGATGATGATGTCCTTCTTGCGGTCCACGATGGTCAGGTAGCCGTCCTCGTCGAGCACCCCGACGTCTCCGGTGGCAAACCACCCCTCGACGTCGAAGCTCGACGCGGTCAGGGCCGGGTCGGTGTAGCCGATGCAGCAGTCCGGGCCACGGCTCAGGATCTCCCCTCGCCCCCCGCACGCCACCTCGTGACCGTCCTCGTCCACGAGGCGGAGTTCGACGCCGAGCAAGGGCCGGCCGTCGGTGTAATGCCGCTTGACCTCGGGCTCCTCGTGTCGGCTCCCGGTGGTGGAGGGGTGCTCGGTCGACCCGTAGGACCGGATGGCCGAGATCCCGAGCGCTGCCATCCGCTCGGTGACTGCGGCCGGCACCGGTGACCCCCCGAGGCCGATCCGGCTCATCAGCTTGAGGTGCTCCGGCGTGCAATCTGGATGGTCCAGCAGGCTCGTCAGGAAGTAGGTGGCGCCACTTCCCGAGGCCACGCCGTCTTCGAGCATGGCGGCCAGGACGGCACCGGGGTTCCACACGTCGATGAGATTGATGGGCTCGCCCTTCCACACGGGGAGAAGGAGCCCACTCAGCATGCCGATGGCGTGACCCACGGGTGCCCCCACGAGCAGCGGTGGATTACCTGTCTGCATCGCCGCCAACTGGCGGATCTCGAAGCCGATGGTGCGATGGGAGTGCACGACCCCCTTGGGGTCTGCCGTCGTGCCCGACGTGTATGCGACCAGGGCCGGTGAGGAAGGGTCGACCACAGCGGGTGCGGCCATGGGCTGGGAGTCGAGCAGCCGGTCGAAGGGGATCGCCCAGGACGGGACCGGATCGTCGCCGACGACGGCCACCAGCTCCAGGGAGGGTGCGCCTACTCTGACTTCATCGAGTGCTTCGAGATAGTCCTGGTGACCGAACCGATCTGCGGTGATGAGCGCCCGGACCGCCGTGCGTCGGAGGATGTAGGCGACCTCCTTGGGGCCGTAGAAGTGGACGATGGGTGTTACCACGGCACCGAGCAGGGCGGCCGCCCAGAAGCTCACCGCCGCCTCGATCCAGTTGGGGAGCTGAAAGGCCACCACGTCCCCGGCACCTATCCCGCGCTCCTGCAGGGCACTGGCCATTCGACGTGCCGCCCCGAGAACATCGGCGAAGGTGCCGGTCCACGGCCGCACCGACGAGCGGATCTTGACCGTGAGCTCGGGCCTCTCGCCGATGGCACCGGCCAGCATCTGGCCCACGGTGTCATCCCGCCACCAACCCGCGTCCACGTAGCGATTCATCAGGACCGGTGGGATCTCCCGGAGGCCCCACCCGTCACTCCGCATCGGCTCCACCACTGTCTTACGCGCCGGACCGGATTCGCATTGGCTTCACCGTAGGCGAGACCCCGGTCCGCTGGATCGGCGAAACCTCCGCCGCCGCGGTCAGCCCCGCTCGGTACCCACGACCGATACGAACGAGACCATCTCGCCCGGGTAGCCCCCGAGATTGTGCACCACGGCGAGCTTGCGGTCGTTGGTGATACGCCGGTCCTCGGGTGCCTCGCCGCGCAACTGGAGCCAGCACTCGTAGTGCATGCGCAGGCCGGAGGCGCCCACGGGGTGGCCGAAGCTCTTCAGGCCGCCATCGGTGTTGACGGGCAGGCTGCCGTCGAGTGCGAAGGTCCCGGCGAGGACCTCCTTCCACGCCGTCCCCCGCTCGGCGAAGCGGAGGTCCTCCATCAGCACGAGCTCGGTCGGCGTGAAGCAGTCGTGGACTTCTGCCATGGCGACCTGGGAGCGGGGGTCGTCGACGCCCGCCTGCTGGTAGGCGTCCTCGGCCGCCAGGACCACCTCGGGGAACGTGGTGAAGTCGTAGTTCGGGTCGACGAGGCCCGATCCGTCGCCGGCGACGACCGACATGCCCTTGATGAACAGGGGCTTGTCGGTGTAGCGATGGGCGTCCTCAGCGCGAACGACAATGGCGGCCGCCGCGCCGTCGGCCACGCCGGCGCAGTCGAACACCGAGAGCTCGCCCGCCACGGCGGCCATCTTGCAGATGTCCTCGGCCGACGTCTCCTTACGGAACTGCGCCCGCGGGTTGCGGGCACCGTTCCAATGGTTCTTCTCGGCGATCTTGGCGGCCGCCAGCCGGAGCTCGGTTGCGTCGACGCCGTATTTCTTGGCGTATGCCGGCAAGATCATCGAGTACATGGCCGCCGCCGTCAGGGTGCGGGCCGTGCCGTCGTTGGGCGGCAGGCTGGCGTTGGTGCCGGCGAATCCCGTGTCCTTGAACTTGTCGCAGCCGATGGCCATGGCGATGTCGTAGGCGCCGCTGGCGACAGCGTACGCCGCTTGACGCAGCGCCTCCGACCCCGTGGCGCAGTAGTTCTCGACGCGGGTCACCGGCTTGCCCTGAAGCTTGAGTGCCGAGGCGAGCACGATCCCGGAGCTCCCCGAGATCGCCATGCCCATCCAGTAGGCGTCGATATCCTGCTTCGTGACACCGACCGATGCCAGCACCTCGTCGGCCGCCTCGATCAGGAGATCGTCTCGGCTACGGTCGAAGTGCTCCCGGAACGGGGTGCACGACATGCCGACAATGGCGACGCGGTCCTTGATGCCGTTCGAGCTCATGGTGACTCCTTCGCTCCGATCGGACGAGCCTTCCAGAAGTAATTGTGGATCTCATCGGCGGTGAACAGCCGGCGGAATGTCATCTCGACCCGGGTGCCCACCTCGACGTCGTCGACGTCGCAATCGGTCAGCTGGCACGGGAAGCGCCCACCGCCATCGAAGTCGAGCACGGCGAAGATCACCGGTGGGCTCTCCGAGTAGATGAGACGGTCGACCGTGTGGGTGGCGACCGTCGCCAACGTCTCGGACTCCGGGACCTGCTCCATGTCGTCCGTGGTCCCGCCGTAGATCCCGACCCGCTGGGGCGGCAGGTGGACGATGTCGGTGTGCCGATCGCGGGAGCCGACGAACCCGAATTTCCAGTCCGTCGAGCGGGCCGCTGCCGACGAAGAGGGTCGATTGGGGGTCGGTCGGTTGGGTGGCTCGACCTCGACCATGTTCCGCCATGTCAGGAACTTGCCGTATGGGACCGGCGCGCTGCGGGCGATCTGATCGGCGACCGACTTGGCCGGGGAGAATGAGGCAATGGCGTCGGTGGTCCGGAAGAGCAGGACGTCGACGCCGTCAGCCAGTACGACCACGGCGATCGTGGTGTTGGGCTCAGCCTTGTCGAGCACATCGGCGAGCACGACGCCGAAGTGTGCCGCGCCGGTGTTGCCCACGACGGCGTCGAGGTTGTCGGCGACCGCTGTGGTGCCGAGGCGGCGCGCCGCGGCTTTCACCGCCCGGGCGTGCATACCGGTGACGACTGCGACGTCGACCTGGCCGGGGTTCAGCTCGCAGGTCTTGAGGGCTGCGTTCCAGGCGCGCTCGGCCATGGGCACGTAGACCGTCTCGCCGAAACGCTCCTCCCATCGCCGCCGTCGCTGCGAGCCGGGCGTCCGCCAGCGATCGACGAACTCCTCTGTCTCCGATGCACCTCCCAGGTACTCGGCGATCACCGGACCCTTGCTGTCGTCGCCGACGAGCAATGCGGCGCCGCCGTCGCCCCCCTCGGCCTCATCGGCGCTCAGGGGTAGGCCGCCCCGCATACCGGCCACGGCGACGAGCACTTCGTCGACACCGCGCGCGGCGGCGAGGAACGCTCCGACCCCTGAACGGAAGGCGCCGTTGACGTCCATGACCGCCACCGTGGGATCGAGCCGCAACGCGGCGTGGATGGCGGTGGCGTTGGTCTTCTCGACATAGGCGGGTTCAGCGGTCGCGAACCACAGGGCGTCGGGTGACGCTCCACCGATGGACCGTAGGGCTAGGCGGGCCGCCTCGAACCCCATGGTGGTGGTGTCCTCGTCGAACGAGGCCACGGTCCGCTGTCCCCGACCGGCAGCTCCGCCGAAGACGGCGGCGATGTCCTTGCGCTCGAGCCGGCGATAGGGGACGTAGGCGGCATAGCTCCGGATCCCTCTCATCGAGCTCCAGGATGGCCGCGTCGGGGAGCGTGCCGCACCTTCCACCTCCGTGAGTGTTCGTCACGCCATTTGGCGATGCTCAGCGTAGCAACGCGGCCGCCGCCGCCCAACCTCGGTGGACGCTCGGCCGAACCCCCCTCGTCCGAGGCACAGGGCTGGCTCTACCGCACAAGTGCTTCCGGATGGCGCGCCTGCACCATCCGGCGCATGCCCTCCTGCCACGGCACCATTGTCCGGCCCAGCACCTCGTGCATCCGGGTCACGTCGGGCCACAGTGGCCACGGCGCGCCGTCGTCATACCGGAACTGCGCCTCCCGGCCGACCAGTGACGCGAGGAACTGGCAGTACTCCTCGGCGCTCACCGTCTCGCTCCCGGCCCAGTTGACCGTCACGGCTGGCTGGGTGGCCTTCTCCAGCGCCCTGATGCCCAGCCGTACGTAGTCGTCCTCGTAGATGGGGTTGTAGTTGTTGGGGCGATCCGGGTGCAGCACCACCGCCTTGCCCGCGAGGATGCGATCGAGGCGGTCGGCCGGGGCCCCGCCGAGGGGCCCGTACGTCGAGAAGATGCGGATGACGGTCAGGGGCACGCCGTGTTCGGTGGCGCTGAACCGGGCGACGGCCTCACCGGCGATCTTGGACAAGCTGTAGAGCCCGAGGTGCACCCCCGGGGGGTCGTCCTCGCCCAGAGGACGTCGGCCCTGGTACTGGTAGGTCGAGCCCGACGAGCAGAAGACGAAGCCACCGAACGCAGAGCCTGCGTTGCGGGCGCAGCCGGCGATCAGTCGTCCCGTCGCCTGGGCGTTCACCTCGAAGGTGCGTTGCCAGTCGGTCCTGGCCTCCGCACCGATGCGCGCCGCGGCGTGAAAGACGTGGGTCACGGGGCGGCCCCCGACGTCTGCGATCGACTTGGGGTCGAATGCGGCCACATCGCCCACGATGGGCACGATGCCGGCGGCCCGGAGCCGCGCCTCGTCCCCCGGCCCCGAGCACCGGGCCAGTCCGTAGACGTCGTGGTCACGGGCGAGGGCCCGGGCGATGGGAAAGCCGATCCGTCCCGTGGCCCCGGTCACGAGCACGGACCACCGCTCTGGCGTGGCCATGGCGGAGCACCCTAGCTTTTGCCCTCGTGGACGACGCACAGGACACCGCCAGACAGGACGATCCCGGTCGGGCACGGCTCGACGCGGCGTGGAAAGTGTGGATCGATTCGCAAGAAGCGGCGATCCAGACGGTCAGGACGGCGGAGGGGGTCCCCCGCACCGCCGTCGACGAGGCCGAGGGCTATCGGTGGATCACCCGGTTGGCCTCCCTGGCGCAGGAGTGGTTCATCGAGAAGTCGGACCCGTTGCACCCCCAGTTGTTCCAGTCGCAGACCGAGTACCGCAAGCTCCTCGTCGACAACCCCGACGTCCGCTACGGGTTCTGCGCGCTCGACGAGACGCGTACGTACCGGCTCGTCGGCACGAGGGGTGAGGCTGCCTACATCGGTCTCACCTTCGGCACGCCGGTCGGGCAGGGTCCGGTGGGTGGCAGGACGGGCACGACGGTCCAGGCCCATGTCGACCAGTTCGCGCTCGGGCCGAACGGGGAGGTGGACATCCTCATCGTGCCCGAGGGAGGCCGTCGCGCCACTGACCCGAAGAACTGCGTCGAGATGGCGCCGGGCACCGGGCAGCTGGCGGTGCGGGAGACCTTCTTCGACCGTCGTGTCGACAAGCCTGCAGACCTCCGGGTCGAATTGGTGGACAGCGAGCCACCCCCCGTCCTCGGCGCCGAAGAGCTGGCCGGCAAGCTCGAGTTCGCCGGAGTGTTCCTCCAGTTCGTGGCGGCGACGGCCGTGAACATGTGGCACGACACCGCCGACAACGTGAACAGATTCGGAGGCACCGCCGGCGCCCAGCATGTCGCCGCCCAGGACGACGAGATCCGGTCCCACAGCAACGCCGAGATGACCTACCACGGCGGACGGTGGGTGCTGGGTGAGGGTGAGGCTCTCGTGGTGACGGTCCACGACCCGCCGACGGAGTTCCTGTACTGGGGCCTGACCACGTCCACGGCGTGGATGGAGAGCCTCGACTACCGCTACACCACCACCAACCTGAACAACAAGACCGCGCAGCGCTCTGCGGACGGGGATTGGCGGTTGGTGATCTCTCCGACCGACCCCGGGGTCCCGAACTGGTTGGACACCCAGGGACGGCGCGAGGGCTACATGATCGTGCGGTGGGTGCTGGCCGATGGCCCGCCCCATCCC
>Ga0116219_10001759_pt1 | contig 19419 bp, 16 predicted proteins | sample Sb_taG_4_FD_91019 | JGI IMG/M metagenome (GOLD analysis project Ga0116219, IMG submission 91019) | Peat soil microbial communities from Weissenstadt, Germany - Sb_50d_6_BS metaG | ecosystem: Environmental > Terrestrial > Soil > Wetlands > Peat | place: Germany: Weissenstadt | collected 2010-09-21
CAGGCCGTCGACGCGGTGGCCGAGCTGATGCCGGTCTACCGGCGCGCTCTCGAGGATGGCATCGATCAGGTACTTCGTGGCAGGCCGGTCAGGCCCACCATCAGAGCGCGTGGATAGGCGCGCAAGGGAAACAGAAAACAGGGGAGTTGCCGTGTCAATGCGGTCCATGCTCGCGAAGCCCGTCAATGATGTGCTTCGCCCACTGCACGTGCAGATCGTGGCAGGAACCTCGTCGGACCCGGCGGTTAAGGGCTTCCTCCCGGCTCGCAAGGCCATCGCCGCGGCCAACAAGGCCGGGATGCCGCTCGGGGCCTACCTCGACCAGACCTATGCCAAACCTGGCGCGACGCCGGACACGGTCCGCGCCATGCTCAAGCTCGCCGACCTGCCGGAGCCCTGCGAGGCGGTGTGCGAGATCGGGGCTGGGTCCGGGCGGTTCGCCGAGGAAGTCATCGCGGCCGTGCACCCCGCCCGCTACGAGATCTACGAGACGGCCCGGGACTGGTGGCCCCGGCTGAGCGAGCTGCCGAACGCCGTGATGCGGAAGGCCGACGGCCGGACCGTGGCCGAGACGCCCGACCGCTCGGTGGATCTGGTGCACGCCCAGAAGGTCTTCGTCTACACGGAATTCTTCGTCACGGCGGGCTACCTCGAGGAGATGGCCCGGGTGGTACGGCCGGGCGGCGCGGTGGCGTTCGACATCCTTTCCGAGGACTGCATGGACGAAGCCACCGTCCGGGAGTGGATCCGGATCTCCTCCTTCTACCGGCCCACCCCGCGCGCGTGGGTGGTGCAGTTCATGAAGGACCGCGGTCTTACCCTGGCCGGCTCGCACTTCTCGCCGCTGCCGCCGGGCACCGCCGAGCTGCTCGTCTTCCGTCGCGGATAGCCCGCGACAGCGGCGGTTCCGCAGGCCTGAGGGCCGCCCCGGGGGGAGGTCGGGACCCCGGGGGGCGAGCGGGCGGCGGCGTCAGCCGCCGCGGGTCAGCGGGAGCCGCCGCGGGCCAGCTCCCGCCCGGCCGGGGCCGGGCCGAACAGCACGGCGGACAGCTCGGCGCGCTGGCGCTCGATCAGTGCCTCGTTCGCCGCCTTGCGGTCCGCGATCACCTGCCGCAGCTGGGCCGCGTGCGTTTCCAGCTTGGTGAACTGCTCGATCAGCCGGCCGACGTCCAGCGCGTTGATCGTCTGGCAGTACTCGTCCAGCCCCATGCCCGCCATCAGCGTGGCGTTCTTCGCCCCGTAGCCGATGGAGATGACCGGCTTGGCCAGCGTGAGCGCGCAGATCACGTTGTGATAGCGGGTGGCCACCACGGTGCCCGCGGGCTCCATGGCCCGCATCAGCTCCGCGAAGGTGGACACGGATTCGGCGGTCACCCAGTCCGGGCCCAGGTCGGGCCGGTACGCCCGCAGGTCGGCCAGCAGCTCCCGCACGACGATCTCATCCGAGTTGTTGGTGTCCCCGCCGAACAGCCGGATCCGGTGGCCGCCGTCCACCAGCCACCGGGTGAACTCCTTCATCTTCGCCACGTAGGCGGCGCGGATCTCGTCGGCCCGGGCCCGGTCGTCGTCGTTGGTGCCGTGGTAGTCCATCACGCCGACGCCGACCGTCCCCGGGTCACCGGGCCCGGAGGAGGGGACCGGGAGGCCGAACGCAAGGTCCGGATAGACGTAATCGTGCGAGGTGTCCAGGCCCTGCTGGCGCATCGCGTCCCGGGACAGCGCGTCCCGGTAGGAACGGTAGGCGGCGCGCCGGGCCGCGGCCACGAACAGCTGCCGGGTCAGCCGCTTGCTTGTCACGTTCGCGCCCACGCTGACCAGCGCCACCTTGGTGCCGAACAGCCGCCCGGACACGCACAGCGCCAGCAGGTCGAACGGCCATTGCCACGGCCGCAGCGGGAGCGTGGTCTCCAGCACCCCCATGCCGGGGATGATCACCGCGTCGTGGCTGCGGACCCACCGGGCCGTGCGGACCGCGTCGACCCCCTTCCCGAGGGCCTTCAGCGCCGCCGCCGCCGCGCCGGAGGCCTGCCGCTCACCGCCGTTCCACTTCGTCGGGATGGCCGGGACGCCGTACCGCTCCGCCACCGTCTCCGGGCCCAGGCACATCGCGTCCAGTACCGCATCCGGATGATCGGCCCGCAGGTACCCGAGCATGGCTTCCAGCGAGGCGTCATTACCGATATTCCCGGAGCCCAGGTTGCCGTACAAGCCCACCCGGGGAGTGCGGCCGGCGGGCGGCTGGCGCCGGCCGATGCGCCGGTAACGGCTCATTCCGGCTTGCCCCGTCCCGACACCATGGCATCGATCGGGATAGAAACCTCTTGCGCAATAGGTTGTTCCGCCACGTACCGGCCGCTGCGCACGCCGAACCGGTCCGTCAGCCACCGCAGCAACTGTATATAGCAGGCGCGCTTGTCGGCGCGCGACAATGGTGCGCGCCGGATCGCCTCGACGAAGCCCCAGACGTATTCCGCATACAGCCGGATGGCCGGGTTCCGCAGCGCGTTCGACCGCCGCGGGTCCAGATTCGCGCACCAGGACCGGACCGTCACAAAGGCCCGCTCGGCCCGCTCGGGATGGTCGCGCCGGAAATACAGCCAGTCGGGCACCTGGTGGAACGGGCCGTGCAGGGCCAGTTCCGCCACCAGCGTCCGGTCCGAGTGATGGTAGCTCCCGAGCAGGGCGGTCTTGCGGAGCACGTTCATCCGGATCACGCCGCCGTCGTCGTCGCCGCCAATGTCGAACAGCATGCTGCGGAACCGCTCCGGGGCGCTCAGGGAGGCGGTAGCCAGCGTGTACCGCACGGCGTTGACGACGTCGCCGGAACCGTCGACGGTGGCGGTCCACGAGTGCGCCAGCACCACGTGCGGGAACTTGTCCAGCGCATCGACGCAGCGTTGCAGCAGGTCCCGCGCGTACAGGTCGTCGTGCGCCGCCCACTTGAAGAACTCGCCCCGCGCCTGCTCGACCAAATAATTGTGATTAGGCGCGCCGCCTATATTCTGCGGCTGCCGGTAGTAACGGATCCGCGGGTCCTGCGCAGCATAGCCGCGGCAGATGTCCTCTGTTCCGTCAGCCGAGGCATTATCAGAAATAATCAGCTCGAAATCACCGTAGGTCTGGCCGAGCAGCGACTCGATGGCCGCGGCGAGATAATTCTCGCCGTTGTATACCGGGAGGCCGACGCTAAGCCGGGGCCCTGTCGTCATTTCCGGTCAGCCTTACTGCTCAGTGCCGCACCCGACGGGAACGGCTCGAAGGTAGCCATGCTCAAGTCCTCCATGCTGCCGGAGACGGTTAGACCACGGCGCCAGGCCGTCCGCGATTTATAAGATCCGCCCCACCCTGGTTTTGATACCAGACGGCCACCGATTTGCCATCAGATTCTCCAGCGTGCGGTGCCCTGGAAGGCGTGATCGTATCAGCCGGTTCCGCCGCGCCGGGCGGACTCCCGCGGCGGTCAGCCGGAGTGCAGTCACCTCAGGCGTCCCTGCCTGTATCACGGGCGCTGCCTCGGTGCTCATATGCATGAGGTTCGGCTCCCTAAGCGCGACGGACGAGTGAGGTGACGCGGTTGAAGATCACGGTCGGCGGTCTTCGCCGGGCACGGCGGGCGACGCCGGCCGGGCTGGCGAGGTTCTCATGCGTACCGCGCTAGGCGCCCCGGGCGCCCAGGCTCCCGCGGCGGCCGGGCCGCGCTCCCGGGTCGGGATCCTGCTCGACCGCGACGGAACCATCATCGTCGACCACGGCTACGTGGGCTCGGTCGACCGCGTCGAGTTCATCGACGGGGCCGCCGAGGCGATCGCCCGGTTCAACCGGGCAGGCATCCCGGTCGCGGTGGTGACTAACCAGGCCGGGGTGGCCCGCGGCTTCTACGGCCTGGACGACGTGACCGCGGTGCACCGTCACATCGCCGGCCGCCTGGCCGCCCAGGGCGCGCGCATCGACCTGTTCCTTTTCTGCCCCTACCACCCGGACGGGGTGGTCGAGGGCTTCGCCCGTACCAGCGAGGACCGCAAGCCCGCGCCGGGCATGGCCAAGGCCGCGGCGGCCGCGCTGAGCCTGGACCTGACCGCCTCGTGGGTGGTGGGCGACCGGCCGGAGGACGTCGGGCTGGCCCAGGCGATCGGCGCCTCCGCGGTCTACCTGGGACCGGACGGCGCGGACCGCCCGCAGCCGCCGGGAGTGTGGTCGTTCCCCAGCCTCGCCGCCGCGGCGCCGTTCCTGCTCGAGCGGGTGGCCGCATGATCTACGACAGTGCGGTGAAGTTCCCGATGGCGCCGTACGTCAGCGCCGGCTCGTACTTCGACGCCTACGCCGACGAGATGGCCCGTGCGGCCAAGACGATCGAGGCCGTCGCGTTCGACCGGGCGGCGGCCATCCTGGCCGAGGCCTACGCCCGCGGCGCCCGGATGTTCTCCTGCGGCAACGGAGGCTCCGCCTCGATCGCCAACCACATGCAGTGCGACCACCTGAAGGGCATCCGCAACCAGACCGACCTGGCCCCGCAGGTGCTCAGCCTGAGCACCAACGTGGAGCTGCTCACCGCGATCGCCAACGACCTGGGGTACGAGAACACCTTCGTCTACCAGTTGCAGTCCCAGGCCCGACCCGGCGACGTGCTGATCGCGGTCTCCTCCTCGGGCGGGTCGCCGAACATCATGCGCGCCCTCAGCTGGGCCCGTGACCACGGCCTGCGCACGATCGCGATCACCGGCTTCGGCGGCGGCGAGGCGCGGACCACCGCGGAGGTCGCCATCCACGTGGACAGCACCAACTACGGCGTCGTCGAGGACCTGCACCAGAGCGTGATGCACGCCCTGGCCCAGTACATCAGGCAGTCGCGGATGACCGCCGACGCGATCGCGACGACAGTGTTCTGACCCATGACCCCTCAAGCAGCCGGCAGGTACGCATGCGCGTGGCGATCAACCTACTGACCGAAGACCCGGCGAACCCGTCGGGCGCCCACTGGTTCTGGACCCGGGTCATCCCGGAAATGGCCAAGCGGCTGGAGTCCGGCGAGGAACTGCACCTGCTGGTGAGCCCGAAGTCCCGGTCCATGCACCAGGGCTACGGGCCGGGCGTGCACTACATCACCTACCCGTGGTCGAACGAGCGGCGCAAGCTGCGCACGCTGTCTGAGCACCTGTACTCGCCCGTGCGGCTCCCGCTCGGGCGCATCGACGTGCTCAACACCCTGATGGCGCCCGTGGTCAACCCGTCCTGGTCGGTGGTCATCCACATGAAGACCATGCACGCGTTCACCGAGCCCGAGTCGGTGGCCCCGCTGACCCGGGCCTACCGCCGGTTCAGTTACCCGCGCTCGATCGCGGTCGCCGAGGCCATCATCATCAACTCCGAGAGCCTGCGGGCGGAGATCAAGGAGCACCTGGAGGTCGACGACCGCAAGCTCAAGCTGATCTACGAGGCCGTCGACCACGAGCTGTTCCGGCCCGGCGACCCCGCCGAGGCCAGCCGGGCCGAGGCTCGGGCCCGGGTGGCGGCCCACGGTGTGACCAAGCCATTCGTGCTGTTCGTCTCGTCCATGTGGCCGTACAAGAACACCGACGGGCTGCTCCGCGCCTTCGCCCACGCCCAGGCCGAGCTCGGCGACCGCCAGCTGGCCATCGTCGGGCCGGTCCGGGACGAGAAGTACGGCGCCGCCCTGCGCGCCCTGACCAGCCAGCTGGGCCTCGGCGAGCGCGTGGTGTGGGTCGGCGGGGTGCCGCTGACGGAGACCGTCCAGTTCTACCGGGCCGCGGACGTCTTCGTGTACCCGTCGTTCAACGAGACCTTCGGGCTGCCGATCCTGGAGGCGATGGCCTCCGGCTGCCCGGTGGTAACCTCCGACACCAGCGCGATGCCGGAGACCGCGGGCGGCGCCGCCGTGCTGGCCAGCCCCGGCGACCCGGCGTCCATCGCCCGAGGCATCCTCGAGGCCATCGAGGGCCGGGACCGGCTGCGCGAGGCGGGCCTGCACCGGGCCGGCCAGTTCACCTGGGGGGCCACCGCCGCGGCCACCCTCGACGTCTACCGGGAGGCCGCCGAAAGCCGGGCGGCCCGGCGGAACGCGCGGAAGGAGCGCATGTGAAGATCCTCGTCACCGGCGGGGCTGGGTTCATCGGGTCGCACACCTGCGACCGGCTGCTGGCCCTCGGCCACGAGGTGGTGGTCCTCGACGCGCTGACCCCCCCGGTCCATCAGGGCGGCCGGCCCGCCAACGTGGTGCCCGGGGCCGACTTCTTCCGCGGTGATGTCCGTAACCGGGACCTGCTCGCCAACCTGCTGCGGCGAGTGGACGCGGTCTACCACCTCGCCGCCTACCAGGACTACCTGCCCGACTTCTCCCGGTTCTCCGACGTCAACGTGGTCTCCACCGCGCTGCTCTACGAGATCATCGTGGCCGAGCGCCTCGACCTGGCCCGGGTGGTGGTGGCCTCGTCGCAGTCGGCCATGGGCGAGGGACTGTACCGCTGCCCGGCGGACGGCGAGCAGCTGCCGGGCATGCGCCCGGAAAGCGCGCTGGCCGCGGGCCAGTGGGACATTCCCTGCCCGGTCTGCGGCGGCCCGCTGGAGCTGCAGAGCACGCCGGAGCGGGTCTCCAGCCCGCAGAACGCCTACGGCATGTCCAAGCTCGGCGAGGAGATGGTGGCGGTCAACCTCGGCCGCCGGTACGGCATCCCCACCGTGGCCCTGCGCTACAGCATCGTCCAGGGGCCCCGGCAGTCGGTGTACAACGCGTACTCCGGTGCCTGCCGCATCTTCTGCCTGAGCTACCTGCTCGGCCAGGCGCCCGTCCTCTATGAGGACGGCGGCAACATCCGCGACTACGTCAACATCGACGACGTGGTGGACGCCAACGTGCTGGTGCTGTCGGACGAGCGCGCCGCGGGCCGGGTGTTCAACGTGGGCGGCGGGAAGCCGGTCACCACCCGGGAGTTCGCCGAGACCGTGCGGCGGCAGTACGGCTCCGAGCTGCCGCCCGCGGTGACCGGCGAGTACCGGTTCGGCGATACCCGGCACATCCTGTCCGACATCAGCGCGCTGCGCGCGCTGGGCTGGGAGCCGCAGCACTCCCCGGCCGACTCGGTCGCCGCGTACGCCGAGTGGCTCAAGGGCCTGGACGGCCTGGACGGGGTGCTGGCCGAGGCCAACGCGAAGATGCGCGCGCTGGGCGTGGTACGCCGGTCGGCGCAGGGGCCGGGCGAGTGAAGGCCTTCCTGCTCGCCGCCGGGGTCGGCAGCCGGCTGCGGCCGATCACCGACACCATCCCCAAGTGCATGGTGACCATCGGCGGGCAGCCCATGCTGGACATCTGGCTGGATGCGTTCGACCGGGCCGGCGCGCGCGAGGTCCTGGTCAACCTGCACCACCTGCCCGAGGTGGTGCGCGCCCACCTGGCCGGGCGGACCGCCCCGCCCGCGGTCCGCACCGTGTACGAGCCAGAACTGCTGGGCAGCGCCGGCACGCTGCGCGCCCACCGCGACTGGGTGGCCGGGGACGATATGTTCCTGGCCTGCTACGCCGACAACCTCACGGACTTCGACCTGCGGGACCTCGTCGACGCGCACCGGGCCCACGACGTGGTGGCCACGCTGGCTGTGTTCCACTCGCCGAACCCGTCGGCCGGCGGAGTGGTGGAACTCGATGCCGACGGCACGGTCACCGGGTTCACCGAGAAGCCGGCCGCGCCCGTCTCGGACCTGACCAACGCCGGCATGTACGCCTTCGACCCCCGGGTGCTGGACGAGATCGACGGCGAGCCGCCCTGCGACATCGGCTACCATCTGCTGCCGCGGCTGGCCGGCCGCGCCCGGGCCGTGCCGGTGGAGGGGGTCTTCCGCGACATCGGGACGGTCGACGCCTACCGGCGAGCCAGACAGGAGTGGTCCGAGAGGGCCTTGCGATGATCATCACTCAGACGCCCTTGCGCATCGGCCTGGTCGGCGGGGGCACCGACCTGCCCGGTTACTACACCGAGCACGGCGGCCGGGTGCTCAACGCCGCGCTGGACAAGTACGTATACGTCATCGTCAAGCAGCGCTTCGACGACGACATCTACGTCAACTACTCCAAGAAGGAGATCGTCTCCCGGGTCGAGGACCTCGAGCACGAGCTGGTCCGCGAGGCCATGCTGATGACGGGGGTGACCAGCGGGGTCGAGATCACCACGCTGGCCGACATCCCGTCGACCGGCTCCGGGCTTGGGTCCTCCTCGGCGGTGACCGTCGGGCTGCTGCACGCGCTGTACGCCTACCGCGGCCACCAGGTCCCGGCCGGGGAACTGGCCGAGCGGGCCTGCACGATCGAGCTCGAGCGCTGCGGCAAGCCCATCGGCAAGCAGGACCAGTACATCGCCGCCTTCGGCGGGATCCGCGACATCAGATTCGGTCCCGGCGACGCGGTCGTGGCCGAGGAACTGGGGCTGGACGCCCCGGCCCGCCGCGGCTTGCAGCAGCAGATCATGCTGTTCTACACCGGCATCACCCGCAGCGCGGACCCGATCCTGGCCGAGCAGAACGCGAACGTCGGGGCCACCCAGCCCCAGCTGGACCTGCTGCGGGACCTGGCCGGGTTCGCGGCCGAGCGGCTCCGCGAGGGCGACGTGGACGGGCTCGGGGCGGCGCTGCGGGAGGGCTGGGAGGCCAAGCGTAAGCTAGCCTCCGGGGTGTCGAACGACCGGATCGACGCGGCGGTCACCCGGGCGCTCGACGCGGGCGCCTCGGGCGCCAAACTCACCGGGGCCGGCGGCGGCGGGTTCCTGCTGGTCATCTGCCCGCCCGAGCGGCAGCGCGCGGTGCGGGAGAACCTCACCGACCTGCGCGAGTTCCCGGTCGGGCTGGACCGTCTCGGCTCCCGGGTGGTCCTCAACGTGCTGCGCGATATCTGGGGATGAGCCGACGATGAAGCTGCTCTGGCGGGACGCCTGGCTGGACGCCCCCGGTTACGAGGTGCCGGACGGCGGGGTCGCGATCGCAGTGTCCGCCGCGATCCCGCTGGTCGCGGTGGAGAACGCCTCCGGGCGCAAGCAGCGGCGGCCCGGCCGGAAGGTCGCGGTTTTCCTGCTCACCGACGGCCCGCGCAGCACCGTGCGCAAGGCCCGGACCAAGCGGGACGAGCCCCGGTTCACCGGCGACTACCGCACCATCGTGGTCCTCGGCCGCACCGCCGGGCAGGGCGACCCGGTGGTGGCGCTGGCCCCGCGGGTGCCGCCCGCCGCCGAGCAGCTGGTGGTGCACCGTGACCTGGTGCGGCCGGTGCCGGACACGTTCTCCGCCGAGGACCTGCGCCGGGTCGCGGCCCGGCTGTCCGAGCAGGCCGGCCTGCTGGGCCGGCTGGGCCGGCAGAGCTTCCTGTACTCCGGCATGGAGCCGCCGGCCGAGCTGACCGCCGCGCTCACCGGCGCGCTGGCCGCCAGCGACGCGGTCCCGGTCCCGGACGGCCAGGTGATCACCCCGCCCGCGGGCGACGGCCGGCCGCCGGACACCGTGCTGCGGCTCAAGCCCGCCGCAGCCCGGGCCGGCCTGCCGGTGGCCGTGCTCGGCGCCGGGGACTACACCCGGACCGAGATCATCCCGGCCCTGCGCCGGGCCCGGCTGACCCCGTACGCGGTGGCCAACCGCGAGGCGCAGATCGCCGCGCTGGTCGGCCGGGAGTACGGCTTCACGCTGGCCACCACGGATGCCGAGCGGGCCATCGCCGAGACCCCCGCCCCCGGCCTGGTCGTGGTGGCCACCGCGCACGACTCGCACACCCAGCTGGCCTGCGCCGCGCTGAAGGCCGGGCACCGGGTCTTCGTCGAGAAGCCGCCGACCGTGACCGAGGAGGACACCCGCCGGCTGGTGGCGGCGATGCGCGCGCACCCAGGGGCGGTCGAGATCGGCTTCAACCGCCGGTACCACCCGCTGATCCGCCGGGCCCGCGCCCGGCTGCGCCGGGAGTCCGGCCCGGTCTCCATCTCCTGCCTGGTCAAAGAGCTCACCTTCGAGCCGGACCACTGGTACTTCTGGCCCAACCAGGCCACCCGGATCACCGGGAACCTGTGCCACTGGATCGACCTGGCCGTGTTCTTCCTCGAGGACCAGCCGACGCCGGTGTCGCTGACCATGTCCCCGCGGATGCCGGGCACCGAGCCCGGCAGCGACGAGGAGCGGGTCCTCACCGTCACCTTCGACGACGGGTCGCTGCTGACCGTGCTGGGCACCACCCGGGGGGACGACATCCGCGGCGTGCAGGAGCAGATCGACATCCGCCGCGGCAAGACCACGATCACCATCGACGACCTGTGGAAGATGCGGGTCCGGTCGGACGGGATCGAGCGCTACTCCCGGACACTGTTCCGGGACAAGGCCCACACCACCATGTACCGGGAGGCGCTCGGCCGGATCGTGGCCGGCCAGCCGTCCGTGTACCCGGTCAGGGACCTGGTGGTGGTCTCGGCCATCCAGATCGCCGCCAGCAACCTGGCCCGCGCCGACGGGCGGTCCGCCGAGCTGCCGGACTGGCTGTCGCTGGCCGAGCCGGATGCCGGTATCACCACGCCCCCTTCCAGAGTCTCCTGAGTATGAGGTTTCCCCGGTCATGAGCTCAGCCGTCGCGCCGCCCCGGCCGCGCCCGTTCGCCCGCCCGGCCCGTTCGCTGGCCCCGGCCCAGGCCGCCGAGCGCAGCCTGGAGCGCAGGGTCATGCTGGCCTGGGGCCTGCTGCTCTTGAACGTCCTGACCTGGGAACCGGACACGACGATCCTGCACATTCCCTCGACCCTCGGCCAGGCCATCACCCAGGGGTCGCTGTCGGCTTCGCTGCTGGTCATCCTGACCGTCAACCGCCGGCTCATCATCCGGCCGAACGTCTTCCTCTGCCTGCCCAGCCTGCTCGTCATCGAGGCCGTGCTGACCTGCCTGCAGGCCCAGTACCTCAAGGGCACCGCGTACCGCACGTTCCGGCTCGCCGAGTTCGTCGCCGTGCTGTGGCTGTTCACGCCGTTCTGGGGCCGCCGCGACCTGCTGCTGGTCCGCTGCCACCTGAAGGCGATGACCATCGTGCTGGTCACGGTGGCCATCGGCAAGGTGATCGCGCCCGGGCGGGCCAACGACTACGGCCGGCTCCAGGGCATCATCTGGCCGGCTCCGCCCACCCAGGTCGCGCACTACGCGGCGATCACCCTCGGCCTGGTGGCGGTGCTCTGGTTCTGCAACCACAAGCGGAGCAAGCCCGCCCTGATCACCATCGTCGGGGCCGGCGTGATCCTGATCCTCACCCACACCAGGACAGCGCTGGTCGGCATGCTCGCGGGCCTGCTGGTCGCCGGGCTGAGCCTGATCGTGACCGAGACGCGGGTGCGCCGGATGTTCGCCGCCGTGGGCGCGGTGGCCGCGATCGCGGTGCTGGCGTTCTCCGGCCCGATCACCACCTGGCTGGCCCGCGGCGAGGGCACCACCCAGATCACCAACCTCAGCGGCCGGACCAACTTCTGGGGGCCGGTGCTCGCCTACCCGCGGAACAAGTTCGAGGAGATCTTCGGCTTCGGCCTGTCGAACGCGCAGTTCGGCGGCCTGCCGATCGACAGCAACTGGATCGCCTCCTACCTGGAGCAGGGGCTGTTCGGGATCGTGATCTGCGCGACCATGCTGCTATTCCTCTTCGTGACGGCGTTCTTCCAGCCCCGGGGCGTGCAGCGCGCCCTGGCCCTGTTCCTGGTCACCTACTGCCTGGTGGCGTCGTTCACCGAGGTGGGGTTCACCGACGCCTCTACCTACCTGCTGGACATGACCGTGGCCGCCTCGCTGCTGGTGCCCGCCGTGGTCAGCCGGCGCCAGCCCCGGGAACGAGTTGAATTCAATGGCCTGCGCGAGCCGTAACCACCGCCGGGGCATAACCACCGCAGACGGGAGTGCATGGTGATCGATGAGTGGATAACCGCATGAGGGTCCTGCTGTCCGCCTTCCAGTGCGGCCCCGGCCAGGGCAGCGAACCGGGCAACGGCTGGCACTGGGCCACCTCGCTGGCGGCGTACGGGCATGACGTCACCGTGCTGACCGCGGCCTTCGAGCGGCCCAAGATCCTCGAAGCCAATCCGCAGGGCATCGACTTCCGCTTCATCGACCTGCCCAAGTCGGCGTTGCAGCCGGTCTCGAACCGGTTCGGCTCCTACGACGTCTACCGGCGCTGGCAGGCGGAGGCGCTCAGCCTGGCCGAGCGGACGCCGCGGGCCTGGGACGTGGCACACCACGTGACCTGGGCGTCGCTGCACCTGGGCAGCATGCTGTGGCGACTGCCGGTGCCGTTCGTCTATGGCCCTATCGGCGGCGGCCAGACCGCCCCGGTGCGCTACTGGCGGCAGTTCCGCCGCCAGCTGCCGATGGAGACGTTCCGGACCGTGTTCGCCGGCCGGCTGCTCACCATGAACAGCCGCAGCCGGGAGACACTGCGGAACTCGACGGTGACGCTGGTGGCGAACTCGGCCACGGCGGCGTCAGCCCGGCGGCTCGGCGCGACCGACGTCCGCTTCATGATGGCCGACGGCCTGCCGGCCGCCTGGCTGGCCCGGCCCCGGCCGCGGCCGGAGGGCATCCCGGTGGTGCTGTTCGTCGGGCGGCTGCTCCCGCACAAGGCGCCGGTGCTGGCCGTGGAGGCGTTCGCCGGGCTGCGCCGGACCATGCCGGCCAAGATGGTCTTCGCGGGCGCGGGCACGCTGGAGCAGCCGGTCCGGGCCGCCGCCGAGCGGCTCGGCGTGGCCGGCGACGTGGAGATGCTCGGCCACGTGTCCTGGGAGCAGATCACCCGGCTGTACGACTCGGCCAGCGTGCTGCTGTTCACCTCGCTGCGCGAGACGTTCGGCGCGCCGTTCCTGGAGGCGATGGGCCGCGGCCTGCCGGCCGTGGCCGTGGACCTGCATGGCATCGCCGACGTCGAGGCGGGCCTGGCGGCGGTCAAGGTTCCGCTGACGCCGCAGCCGCGTGACCTGCCCGGTCAGCTGGCGGCCGGGCTGCGCACCGTGCTGTCCGACGGCCAGTGGGAAGCCCGCAGCGCGGACGCGATCCGGTGGGCCGCCGAGCGGATCTGGCCGGAGCGGGCCGCCGCCGCGACCCGCCTGTACAAGGAGCTGGTCGGCGGCCGGGCGGGCATGAACCGCTAGCCGGGCTGCCGGGCGGCGCTGGCCGCCGCGGCCCGGCGCCCGGACCGCCGCGGACCGCGGCGGCCGCCAGCGGCCAGCCGCGCCGCCAGCCAGGCGCCGATGGCCGCGCCGGCGACCTGGACCACGACGTTGAGCACCGAGGTATGCCGCCCGGCGAACAGCCACTTGCCCGCGGCCAGCGCCAGCGCCAGCGCCGCGGCCAGCACGGCGGCGGGCAGCACGGTGGCAGCCAGCCCGGCCAGCCGCGGGTGCCCCGCCCGCCGCCGGGCCAGCACCAGCACGAAGCCGAACGGGATGAACGTCAGCAGGTCGATGCTGGCGGTCAGCCACTGCCAGATGTCCGTCGGCGGCCACGGCTCGAGATGGTCCGGGACATACAGGTAGGCCGCCGGGATGGCCAGCGTGCCCGGCCGCACGTAGTCGACCGCGTAGTGCGGGGTGCGCACCGCGGCCAGCCGGAGCTGGCCCGCCCACGGGTCACCGCCGTGCACCTCGTCGCCCAGCGCGACCTGCCCCGGGCTCCAGGTCCGGGCGAAGCCGGCCGGCACCCGCGCGGTCAGCCGGGTCCGGCCGTCGACGCTGATCCGCAGGGTGCCGCCCGCCACCGACACCGTGATCATGCTCCACTGCCCGGGCCGGAACACCCCGGGCACCGAGAACGCCGGGTTGCCGTCCTGGTCCGATCCGGGCCGGCGCAGCCACACCAGCAGCTCGGCGTTCACCTGCCCGACGCCGAAGTCGCCCTGCCAGTAGTTGCTGGCCAGCATGATGATCGAGGCGTTGCCCTGGGCCGACTGCGGCTCGGCCAGCAGCTGGACCTGGATCTGGCCGGTGGCGCGCACGTCCGCCAGCCAGTCCGGCGGGCCGGGCGTGTCCGCCCGGTTCATCTCGCCGAACACCAGGGCGCCGGAGGCGTTCCTGGTCACCTGGTTGGGCACCGTGCGCGGCGGGCTCCAGGAGAACGGGAAGTACGCGATCACGATGAGCGCCAGCACCAGGCCGGCCAGGACCAGCCGCCAGGTGCCGGGCCGGGCCGCCCGCGCCGCCGCCAGGACCCGCGGAACCGCGGCCCGCGCGGTCATGCCCGCCGTCGGCCCAGCGGCAGGTTCGACCAGAACCGGTGGCCGGCCGGGACCTTGCCCGACTCGCGCATGGCCACGTGCAGCTGCCACCAGCCGCAGACCGCGTTGAACCACGGCGCCACCACCGCGCCCCACACCGTGCCCTCGGCGCCGGCCACCGCGGCCCCGCCCAGGGTGAAGACCAGGAAGATGACCGCCCACCAGTAGGCCAGCCGCAGGCTGCGCCGCGACGCGCCCAGCGCGTGCAGGCCCACCCCGGCGCCGTAGCTGAACCCCTGGCCGATCACGAACGCCATCTGCGGTACCACCAGCGGATAGGTCGCGTGCCAGATCGGGCCAAGCAGCCAGGCCCCGAGGCCTCGCGGCACCGCGATCAGCAGGATGATGCCCCAGGCCGTCCCGGCCGCGACCAGGGCAGCGGTCACGGCTAGGCAGAACAGCGGCAGATGCCGGGGCGAGCGGCGCAGCACCCGCGCCCCCTCCGGGATGGTGACCAGGGACATCCCCAGGAACAGGATCGTCGTCGGGCCGAACAACGTGGCCGACGCCTGCACGGCGCCCAGCGAGGCCAGGCCCAGCATGAAACCGATGCCGTAGGCGCGCAGCTGCAGCGCGGCGCTGGCGGTCGTGCCCTCAAGCAGGTACCGGGGCCCGAGGTCGCGCTGCGCCGACACCCAGTCCCAGGCCCCGGACAGCCGGGGCAGCACCCGGGCCTGCAGCGGCCCGACCGCGGCGCCGATGCCCGCGGTGACGCCCCAGGCGAAGACGAACCAGAACACATCCGCGTGCCCGGACCTCCGGACCAGGATCAGGGCCGGGAACAGCGTCACCGCCCAGACGCAGTCGTTGAGGAAGGCCTGGCTGCCGCGCCCGAGGGCGAAGAACGAATACCGCCAGCTGTCCTGCAGCATCAGCACCGGCAGGGTCAGCCCGAGGGCCAGGAAGGACGCCCGCGCCGCGCCGCTCAGCAGCATGGCGGCCACCAGCACGCACGCCCCGACCAGCAGGCCGGTGCCGGCGGCCGTCCCGGTGCACTTGGCCACGGCACGCCGCCAGGTGGGCTCGTCGATGCCGCTGAACCTGACCATCAGCGGGTCGGTGGCTAGCCCGCGGGAGGCGTTGAGCGCGAACCCGTAGGTCACGTAGGCCAGGCTGAACGCGCCAAACTGCACCGCGCCCAGCGAGTGCACCACGTAGATGCTGATGGCGAAGTTGGTCAGGCTCGACACGATCTGGTCGGCCAGGCCCCAGCCCATCCGCCGGGCCGCTTGCCCGCGCAGCTTCCGGAGGATCGCCAGGGGCGAGCCCGGCCGCCCGAGCCCCGGTGTCCCCGTGCCCGCGTCGGCCTCAGCTGCCATGCGTACCGCCCATGCAGGCCCGGAGCGTCAGCCCTGCCCGGGCGCGGTCACGGCGCCGGGCGGCGGGAACGGGGCGGTGGTGGTCCGGTGCAGCATCTCGTCGATCAGGCCCGCGGACAGCAGCTCGCGGATCCGGCGCAGCCGGACGAACCGCGACGAGGTGAAGTCGTCGTAGCTCAGGCCGTACTTGGTGTAGGCGGCGACGAGCTCCTCGATCCCGTCCCGGACGCTCCAGCGCAGCTTCAGGTCCGGGAACGTCGACTCCAGCTTGGCGAAGTCCACCTGGTAGTTGCGCAGGTCCGGCCCGGCGCCCGCGGCGATCGACAGGGTAGCCCCGGGCACGGCGTCACGGACCAGCTCGGCGATGTCCCTGACCTGAACGTTGTCCGGCCCGCGCCCGACGTTGAAGGCCTGGTCGTGGACGAGCTCGCGGGGCGCCTCGAGCACGGCCAGGAACGCCCGGCTGATGTCCTCGATGTGCACCAGCGGCCGCCACGGCGTCCCGTCGCTCTCCAGCCGGACCTGGCCGGTGGTCAGTGCGACCGCGGCCAGGTTGTTGACCACGATGTCCAGGCGGAGCCGGGAGGAGGCCCCGTAGGCGGTGGCGTTGCGCAGGTAGGTGGGGGTGAAGGTGTCGCCGGCGAGCTCGGACAGGCCCCGCTCGGCCTGGACCTTGCTCTCACCGTACGGGGTGACCGGGAACAGCTCCGCGTCCTCGGCCACCGCGGCCGAGCCGGCCGCGCCGTACAGGCTGCAGGACGAGGCGAACAGGAAGCGTGGCACGCCGGCCTGCTTGGCCGCCCGGGCCAGGTGCAGCGTCCCTCGCAGGTTCACCGAGTAGGTGGCCTCGGGGTTGAGGTCGCCGAGCGGGTCGTTGGACAGCGCCGCCAGGCAGATCACCGCGTCGTAGGAGGCCAGCTGCGCGGGGGTCGCGTCGCGGATGTCGGCGGCCGGCTGCGGGCCGCCGTCCGCTCCGGCGGGCCCGAGGTCGCAACCGTCGTACAGGCCGAGGTCGAGCCCGTCGACCTCGTGCCCGGCCGCGCGCAGCACGGGCACCATAACCGCTCCGATGTAGCCTCGATCGCCGGCCACGAGCACTCTCATCTGCTTTTTTCCCCCAGGTTCGGGATCTGGCTGGACGCCGCGGCGCGCACACCACCCCGCGGCTTTAACCTGACCTGCTCACAAGACACGCGGCGGCACGATTCTGATACCTCCCAGCGCGCTCCGTTCATAACAGCACACGCATAAGGCGCGAGAAGGACAGAATCCATGAGAACGATTGATGCCGTATCAGACCACCTGCCGTGCGCTCTTATAAGGGTGACACGTCGCGTTCTGATCATCGTGCAGAACCTCCCGGTTCCCTTTGACCGGCGGGTGTGGCTGGAGTGCCAGGCCCTGGTCGCCGCGGGCTACCAGGTCGCCGTGGTCTGCCCGAAGGGCCGCGGGGATCCCTCCCGCCAGGTCATCGACACGGTCGAACTGTACAAGTACCGGCCGTACGCGCCGGGCGGCAGCAAGCTCAGCTTCATCGCCGAGTACGTGTACTCGTTCCTGGCCACCGCCTGGCTGACCGCCAGGGCCCGGCGCAAGGGCCGGTTCGCGGTGTGCCAGGCGTGCAACCCGCCGGACATCTTCTGGCCGATCGGGATGGCGCTGCGGGCCCTGGACGGGACCAAGTTCGTTTTCGACCACCACGACCTGTGCCCCGAGCTGTTCCAGTCCCGGTTCCCGACGGGCCCGAAGCTGCCGTACCTGGGGCTGCGTGCGCTGGAGCGGCGGACCCACCGGACCGCGGACCACGTGATCTCGACCAACGACTCCTACCGGGACGTCGCCATCCGGCGCAGCGGCAAGCGGCCCGCCGACGTCACGGTGGTGCGCACCGGCCCCGACCCGGACCGGCTGCGCCGCGGCCAGCCCGACCCGGCCCAGCGCCGCGGCCGCAAGCACCTGGCCGCCTACATCGGCGTGATGGGACCGCAGGACGGGGTGGACATCGTGGTCCGGGCCGCCGAGATCGTCGTGCACGAGCTCGGCCGCGACGACATCGCGTTCACGCTGATCGGCTCGGGCGACTGCTTCGACGAGCTGGTCGCGCTGCGGGACGAGCTGGGCCTGGCCGGCCACGTCGAGTTCACCGGGCGGGCCCCCGACGAGCTGGTCGGCCGGGTCATGTCCACCGCCGACGTGGGCCTGTCGCCCGACCCGAAGAACCCGCTCAACGACGTCTCCACGATGAACAAGTCGATGGAGTACATGGCCTTCGAGCTGCCCGTGGTGGCCTTTGACCTGCGCGAGACGCGCGTGTCGACGGGCGATGCCGCGGTCTACGTGACGCCCAACGACGTGCGCGAGTACGCCCAGGCCATCGTGGACCTGCTCGACGACGAGCCGAAGCGGGCCCTGCTGGGCAAGCTGGGCCGTGCCCGCGTCGAGGACGAGCTGGCCTGGTGCCACCAGGAGCGCGCCTACCTGGGCGTCTACCGCAAGCTGACCGACCAGACGAACGATCAAGGGATCCGATGAAGCAGATCGCGCAGAACTACAAGTCCGGGGAGCTGATCGTCCTGGACGCGCCGGTACCGGCCTGCCGGCCGGGCGGCGTCCTGGTGCAGTCGCTGTTCTCGCTCATCTCCACCGGCACCGAGATGATGAAGGTCCATGAGGCCAAGATGTCCATGGTCGGCAAGGCCCGGGCCCGGCCGGACCAGGTGCGCAAGGTGCTGGACACGGTGTCCCAGCAGGGTGCCATGGCCACCTACAAGAAGGTGATGAACCGCCTGGACTCCTACACCCCGCTCGGCTACTCGCTGTGCGGCGTGGTCGTCGAGGTGGGCGCCGGGGCCGAGGAGTTCCGCGTCGGGCAGCTGGTCGCGGCGGCGGGCAACGAGTACGCCCTGCACGCCGAGTACAACTGGGTCCCGGTCAACCTATGCGCCCCGGTGCCGCGGGGCGTCGCCCCTGAGCATGCCGCGTTCTCCACCGTGGGCGCGATCGCCATGCACGGCGTCCGCCGCGCCGAGCCGCAGCTCGGCGAGACCGCCCTGGTCATCGGCCTCGGCCTGATCGGCCAGCTGGTGGTCCGGCTGCTGATCGCGGCGGGGGTCCGGGTCGTCGGGCTGGACGTGATCGCGGACCGCTGCCGGCTGGCCGAGCAGGCGGGCGCGGTGCTGTGCGCGGCCCCGGACGACGAGGGCCTGGCCGCCGCGGCGGCCTCGCTGGACGAGATCACCAGCGGCCGCGGCGCCGATCACATCTTCCTGGCCGCGGGCGGCTCCTCCAACGCGCCGGTCGAGACCGCGGCCAAGCTGGCCCGCGACCGGGCCCGCGTGGTCGACATCGGCAAGACCAAGCTGGACCTGCCGTGGAACGCCTATTACGACAAGGAGCTCGACGTCCGGTTCTCCCGGTCCTACGGGCCGGGCCGGTACGACGACCGGTACGAGCTGGAAGGCGTCGACTACCCGGCCGGTTACGTCCGCTGGACCGAGCGCCGCAACCTGGAGTGCTTCCTGGACCTGCTGGCCCGCAAGGACATCGAGGTGGAGACGCTGATCTCCGGCACGTTCCCGATGCCCGAGGCCAGCTCGGTCTACGCCGACCTGTCCTCCGGCGCGCTGAAGGCGGTAGGGGTCCTGCTCGCGTACCCGGCGCCGGCCCCGGACACCCGGCCGCGTCCGGCGGCCAGCCTGGTGCGGGCCGGTACCCCGGCGGCGCCCAAGGCCCCGGACGGCCAGCGCACCCGGAAGCTGGCCATCGGCTTCATCGGCGCGGGCAACTACGCCTCGTCCATGCTGCTGCCGCCGCTGGCCCAGCTGCCGAACGCCCGCC
>Ga0116219_10001762_pt1 | contig 19381 bp, 17 predicted proteins | sample Sb_taG_4_FD_91019 | JGI IMG/M metagenome (GOLD analysis project Ga0116219, IMG submission 91019) | Peat soil microbial communities from Weissenstadt, Germany - Sb_50d_6_BS metaG | ecosystem: Environmental > Terrestrial > Soil > Wetlands > Peat | place: Germany: Weissenstadt | collected 2010-09-21
GCGCTCCCCTCGCCGAATCAGCACAATGGCTCCCAGAATCGCCAGAGACGCCAACACCACGCGCGCGGTCAGCGGTTCCGAGGCAAACAGCCATCCCAGAAGCACCGCGACCACGGGATTGGCATACGTGTGCGTCGCCACCAACGTGGGCGGGCATTGTTGCAGCAGCCACGTGTACGCCGTGAATGCCACCACGGAGCCAAAGACAATCAGATATCCAAGCCCCAGCACAGAGCGCAGAGAAATAGCCGACCACTGCGCCCTCTGAAACTCGCCCGACACACCAGCTGCGATCAGCAGCATCAGGGCACCACAAAGCAGTGGAATTGCCGTACGCGCCAGCGCATCCGCTGGTAGACGGAGCCTGGGCGAGACTATCACCCCCGCTGCCCACGAGATGGATGCCAATAGCACCGCCGCCAGTCCCAGCAGACTCGAGCTCTTCATAGCGAGTTCGGTTCCCGTGAGCAGTCCCACGCCCAGCACGCCGAGCCCGAGTCCGAGAGCGCTCAGCGGGCTGATCTTCTGCTGCCCTGTCAGCCATCCCAAGACCAGGATGAACATCGGCTCTGTCGCAATTAGAAGCGCCGCCAGTCCTGATGCCACAGTTTGCTCTGCCCAGTACAGCATCCCGTGCGAAACCAGGAAGAAGAGCGCGCCCACAACCGCTCCGGCCATCCAATGTTCGCGCTTGGGACGAAACCCGCGCGCCCACGCCCACGCAAACAGGATGGTCCCTGCGACCGAGAAGCGGACGCCGGCCGTCAGCAGCGGCGGAATTGTCTCCACCGAGTAGCGGATCGCCAGATACGTCGATCCCCACACCAAGTAGATTGCCGCGAACGCCAGCGCCAGTTTGACGGCATAGACACGGCCATTCCCAGTCGCCGGCCCGCGCGGTCGAGGTCGAGAGATGATCACAGGTTATCTCCAAGGTCTATCGTTCGGCTTCGGCTGGAGCGTGGATGGACTCTCTATCGTCGCGTCTTTGACTATTAAGCACAAGTGATTTGTTCTTTGCCGTTTAGTTTAGAATTGCTACATGTTTAATTTTGAACGATTGCGCACTCTCCATGCCGTTGCAGCGCGCGGATCGGTGAACGCCGCTGCGACCGCGCTGCATGTGACAAACTCTGCCGTGTCACAGCAGATCGCGAAACTTGAGGGTGAGCTCGGGCAACCGCTCCTTGAGCGAAACGGGCGAAGCGTACGTCTCACTGACGCTGCGACCATGCTCGTGGAGCACACTGAGCGGATGTTGTTGCTCATGGAGAACGCCGAGGCCGAGTTCGACGCGCAACGTAATAGCATCTTTGGGCAGATTACGGTGGCGGCGTTTCCCACCGCTGCCCGCGGTCTCGCACCCCATGCGTTACTGAGCCTCCGCAGAACTTGTCCGCAGCTACGGGTTGTGCTGACCGAGCAGGAACCTCCTGAGTCGGTTCCGCTTCTGGTTCGGGGAGACGTCGATCTGGTAATTGCTCAAGATTGGGCAAATGCTCCGCTGCCGCAGCTTGAGGGCCTCTCCAAGGTGCCGCTGCTCGACGACATCGCCGACATCGCATTGCACGCAAGTCACCCACTGGCAGGACACAAAATAATCGACCTCGACGATCTTCGGTCCGATCGATGGATCACTTGGGGGCAAAACGGATCCATCCTTAGCGACACGCACCTCCCCGCCAGTTGGTGCAGTGAGTGGCTCGTGTACACACTTCGATCACGCGGTCATGAACCTGTGGTTGCCCATACCGCCGGCGAACACGCAACACAGCTCGCGCTCGTCGCGGCAGGACTTGGCGTTTGTGTGATTCCTCGCCTCGGTCGCGATCCGCTGCCTCGGGGAGTGCGCGTCGTTGCCGTGAGGCCGACCCTTCGCCGGCATGTCTATGCTCTCTGGCGTACTGCAAACACGCGCCGAAGGGCCATAGAGGTTACGGTCGAGGCGTTTCGTACGTCAGCGTCTATGATCGCGAAGGTGGACCCGCTAATTGCGACAAAGTCGGCTAGGAAGCGGCCGCAGAACGTAAAACATAAGTAGAGGCGGTGCATGCCACCGACTTACGGATCCGCTTGAAAGGCGGGCCGTACTCCAACACCTACATTCGGTTCAGCGCCAATTCCGTCAAGACATTCTAGTGATGATGATTATGATCCTCGTTGTGGTGCGTCGCCCACGGCCCGGCAGCGGTGCCGATGATGATAGTGTCCACCTCGGCGCCCAATGGTGTGTTTAACATTGGCAGGCACCAACAGGTAGCTTCCGACCGGGTAGCCTTTCGCTCCGGCTTTGTCGAGAGTATCGCCGAAGGCTACTTTCAGCTCCCCTTGGATAACGGCGACGCGGGCGTCCTGGCTGTGCCAATGGTGCTCCCAATATCCGGCGGGAATGAAGAAGGCGTATGTGAAAGCTTTCCCGGGTACGCTTCGGTCACCTTCTAGCACCGAGTACTTGGTCCCATCAGGTTCTATATCCTGCCACACGATGCTTTTTGCATCCCATGCCTGTGGCGCTTGCGCCCGGGCGGCCAACCCGCTCAAGAATAGCAATGCCGTCAGAACAGCGAATTTCATGCTTCCTCCGCAGAGAACAATTTCGGGTGACTGTACTTCGTCCCGATCCATGCGCAGGTTAGCGTGATGAACAGGCGCGGTCTATCCGATTCTTGCTGCCAAATCGGTGAGATCGAATCCAACCCGCACTGCTTCTGTTGGGTAGGAGATGAGGCATGGACAGCGTCAACAAAGCGGCACCAGCCAATGCTAGCAATGCTATTTCCCTCGTCGCTGGTTGTGACGCCGCCGAAATACGAATCCCGTGAAAGCAGCCCTCCCTGCGTCTAGCGCGATGCCCGTGGCTTGCCAAGCTTCAGGTTGCCCGAATGACGCTTGTCCTGGGGGACAATCGCGGGAGGCTGGGCTTCGACCCTTTTCGACCTCGAGCGTTTGATTTCCCGCCAGAAGGTCGCCCGCGCCACAGCTCGCGTCATGTGGAGCACCTCGGCAATTTCTTTCCAATCAAATCTTCTGTGATGCGCGCCAAACATGGTTCGACTCTCATGAGAAAGTTTGCGACCAGGTTTCTCCCAACTCCGATTGGTGAACTACCGACGGCGAAACTTCATCGCATAGCGTCAAGTCTGTGGGACACCCAAACACTTCAGACGAAGGTGGGCTACTCAGACGAGAGCAATAGTCGCGGCACAAGGATATAGACTTCTCTTGTTGGGGGCGCCGTTCTGGGATGGCTGGCATAACAACCGCCTCGGGAGGCTGGCGCCGGTCAGTCCACCGGCCTGCGCCGCCCAGTTCTGGTACCTTGCTTTTCCGGGTTAAACCCACTTGGGAGCACTTCGTTGCGGAGAAAATGTCACTTTTTGCAAAAAAGCCTCTCTTCTACACAGCCCGAGTCTCCGCGTCCATAGCTGGATTTCGAACCCATATCGCCCAGGAATGGGGCCGACGCTGGTGTCAAATGTTTGTAACCTTGCACGTTCCGGCTTTAGGCGAAAGCTCGGCCAAGCGGGCCGATTTTATGCGCCCGAAGTCGCCATCTGCACGAATTCCTGCAAGAAAAAAGTTTTTGAAAAGCGGCTTGACTATGGATATACGCTGCCCGCTACCACTTGGCTCAAGTGTGGATTAACTCCACCCGCCACCTTTGTCGCCCAGCATGTTCCGAATGAAGTCGGCGCATGCGCTTTGCAGCACGAGAGGAGGTATTCCGGAGGCGTAGAGACAAGTGCGTGTAAACGGCTCTGGGGACGTTAACTGCCACCAGGACCCAGCCCCCCGGAAGGCAGCAGTATGGGCGAAGCCGACGGTGTCCATAAGCGGCGTATGTTCCGCTGGCCTAAAGAAGCAAGAGAACTGGTCAGAGAATACAAGGAACGAACCAACAGAAGCCAGGAGCACACTGAGACTGGCCGGCGAGTGCTGGTCACAAAGCTTGCTGCGATTTCTGGGAACCCGCGAGACGCCTGTCTACGTTTCCTACGCGAGCTTGGCGTAAATCAAAAACGAGCGTATCGCGAATGGACAAAGCCCGAGCAGCAACGCCTCCTGGATCTGATCACCGCGATGCCGGTAGAAGAGGCCGCGAAAATCCTGCGGCGTCCCGCGGGGTCCGTGCGCTCGATGTTGCATCGGCTCGGCATCGGCGGCACAACAGGACGAGAATGGTTCACCAAGTTCTCACTCTCTCGGGCATTGCACACCCGCCCCGACGAAATACAAAAATGGATCGACCTGGGTTGGCTCAAGTCGCGCTCTCTCACTGCTGCCGGAACGAAAGCCAACATCATCCATGCCGACGATTTCTGCCAGTTCGTCAAGGAGCATGGGCGAGCCGTCGCGAGCCGACGACTTACCTACGAGGCGCTTTGGTTCGTGCAGAACTATGTGTTCCCGCCAAGCCACGCGGAACTGCTGTCGGTGAGAGGAACATATAAAAGGCACGAGCCAGGCGATGAGACTGACCCGAACACGGAGTCTCAATCGGCCTGCGGTTCCGACGAAGACGGCGGACAGGAAGGTTAGGGTTCGTGATGTCAGCAGCAGAGGAAATCGTTATCGTTGAGCACAGCAAAGAGCATTCTCTGAACGCAAGCAAGGAAGTAGGGAGCAACGGATCAGGAGACGCAAACGGCACGCCTGCCGCGGGCACGGATGGCCCTCCAGCGGTGAGGCGACGTCTGCCGGACGAGCGCCACAGCTTGACCCATCACTTCTCGGTGGGCGGGCAGGAAGGCTACGTCACAGTAGGGTTATACGAGGATGGTCTGCCAGGCGAACTGTTCATCAGGATGGCGAAGGAAGGTTCGACGGTTTCCGGGCTCATGGATTCTTTCGCAACCGCAGTGTCCCTGGCGCTGCAGTATGGCGTCCCGCTGCGGGTCCTGTGCGACAAGTTCAGCCACACGCGTTTTGAGCCAAGCGGCTGGTCGGGCAACCCCAAGATTGGATACGCCAAGTCGCTGACCGATTATCTATTCCGCTGGCTCGAACTGCGCTTCCTGAAAGGCGAGCAGGGACTTCTGTTCGAATTGCCGAAACCCGCCCAATCGCATCGCGAGCCCAGCGGCGTAGTCGAGGCGCTCGGCCAAGTGGTAGAGCTGGGAGACGCACCCGTGTGCCAATTCTGCGGCTCACTGATGGTGAGGAACGCCTCCTGCTATCGGTGCATGACGTGTGGCAGTACGAGTGGTTGCTCGTAAATTGAAGAACTGGAGTACGACATGGCAAAGAGTGTGAATTGATCCTGGTGCGGAACGTTAGACAGGATCCTGAGGTCAAGTACACGGCCAGTGGGGTTCCTGTCGCCAAACTCAGCCTTGCCACCAACGAGCCATTCAAAGACAAGAACGACGCATGGCAAGACAGGACAGAATGGAACAGCGTTGTGGCTTGGCAGCGTTTAGCGGAGATTGTGGGCGAGTACGTACGCAAGGGATCGAAGCTCTACATCGAAGGCAAGCTGCAGACATCGACTTGGGAAGACAAGCAGAGTGGGGAAAGGAAATACCGGACAGAGATTGTCGCCCGGAACATTGTTTCGCTAGAGTAGCGGGACAGCGGAGACGAGGGAATGCCTGAGAGGTCCAGCGACGAAGCTAACGCCGCGTCGGCCTTTGCAGGAGTCGTGGATTCCGAGATTCCCTTCTGAAGATGGTGTTTCGGCCCGCACCCCTCTATCCTGGCACCCTGCAGCGGCGGTGGAGGCGTGGAGGAGGAGGCAGCCAGGCGGTGGAACAGTTCCGGGTGGGCGACGATACGCCCGGGATCGTCGGATCTCTCCGCGCATGAGACATTGTTGGTCCACGCGAACCGATTAAATCCGCCACAGGAGATAAAATCCAAGCAGCAGAAGTGAGCTACCGAGGATTGGATCAATTAAGCGGCCGAAGCGGCTGCAATCCAATCTCTTGAGGAGGCCTCCTGCTGCGGTACCCACTAGCACCAGAGGAAGACCTGTGCCCAAGCCGTAGAGGAATAGAAGCAATCCTCCGTAGATGAAACTCCGCTTGTACGCAGCATAGGACAGAACCGACGCAAGGACAGGTGTCCCGCACGGCCCAATCACGAGTGACAACAGAAGCCCGGTTCCAAATGCCCCACCGAAGCCGGGTTGGAACGGCTTCGGAGTGAACGCTGGGAGTTTGACCCAACCCAGCCGATATATGCCCATGAAGATGGGAATGACCGCGATTGCATACTTCACCGGCGTTCCAATTTCCGCGATCCTTCCGACATAGGCTGCTATCGAGCCAAGCGTACCAATTGCGATTGCGACTCCCAGGACGAATGCGACTGCGTTACCGAACGAGCGCCGGACGGTCTGCTGTTCCTCCACTGAACAGCAAGCCCCAGCCGCTGCGGGGTAGAGAGCCAGGCAACAAGGATTCATCCCAGCTAGCACACCACCTGCCAGGGCGAGAGGCAAGGCAAAGAGATTGCCGCCAGAGAGCGCTTCACTCAGATTGAGGGGGACACTCATAATGTTGACTAATGCAACCGCGCAAGCTGAGTGCGAACGGCCGTAACTGTCTGGGGATCCTCGCCCTCAAAGCGTGAGATAACTTGTCCTCCACGATCTAGGATCAGCACCGTAGGAATGGTGAGGATACCGTACCGCCTCAGCATCTCTGATTTGCTGTCATGGCTGAGTTCCTGCACTTGAACACCACGTTCACGTGCTGCCCGTACCGAATGAATGATCTCAGCGCAGGCATCTGCTGAGTCAGCCTCGCTCAGATCGGCGACGAGGAGGACCCTGGGAAGACCGTCCACTCCGGCGACTGTTGCGTGCTTGGTGTGTACCTTGTAACCGGTGATCGCTATCACGATGAGCGCCACAGCCACGATTCCCGGCCAGCTCACCTTCATTGGCAGCTCCCTTCTTCCGTGTCGGAGCAACCGCACGCACTGCCCGACTCGGAAACGCTCTTGGGTGGGACAGGAAACAGAGCACCGGGTGCCGCGTCCTGCACGAATTGAGTCCCTTGCAGCAAGCTCTGCTCGGCGCGTGCCAGTTCACGACCTAGATAGGCGGCATGTTCAAGACGGGTGACGAGGCTCCGTTCAACTGCCTCGGTGTACAGCGCACCCGTGGAGCATCCTTCCATCATGCAGTCGAGCACTCCTTGATTTGTGTAGTGCTCCACCACGAGGCTCTTGGTCCGTCGCTCTGGATATATAACGAAATATCCCGCCTTATCAAGCGTCAGACGCGTTGGGTCCGTCGCATGAATTCGCTTGACCGCGGTTTCAACGAACGCATGCGCATACGGTCCGGGATTGCGCTCGCTGCCAGCGCGGACGCACTTGATGAGGATATCCTCATCCTCCTCCCCAATCAGAGGCACCAACTCGACTTGGTTCAGAAAGGCACGGACCTCTTCTCGGCTAACATTCCTGAGGAGAGGCCGCCTTCCATGTGCGCCGTTAATCTTGCCTCGATCATCGAGGCCGTTGCGGAATAGGCACTCTAAAGACTGACCCGGCAGGTGTCCGACCGCCTGCTGGGTGTCCTCCCCGCAAACCAGCAGGAAACGGATGTTCGAATTCGCGGGGATATTCTTGATCACCCGCTCGATACCGAGGTTTTCGGTATGCATGGTGCCGACAATGGCGAGACCCTCGGGCTTGCGGTTGGCAAGACTCACAGCAAGAGCTTCGCTGTTGAGCGTGCAGACAGCTACTGGAGCGCCGTAGCGCACGACATAGAAGTCTCCCGGCAGCGGTGGCCAACCTGGGCGTGCGTCCGGCTCCTCAGTAGGGCAGAGATCAAGTCCAGCCCCCACCTCTGGATAGGCTTCAACGAATGCATTGGCTGCAATGGCCGGATAGCAAACTGGGCAGCCGAGGCATTCGTATTGCTTCGGCACAAACACCGAGCGAGCCTCAGCCAAGATCGGAGCAAGCTCATTCTTGCCAGCTTCAGTTCCCGAAAGAGCTTCAACTGTCTTATGCAGGCAGCCACACTTGTGACACTTGGGTGCAGCGACTGCTTCTGCTAGTTGATTGCTGACGATCTTGAAGGCGGATTCCTTTTCGCTCGTCGCATTCATATCGCGACCTCTGCACGTAACACGCCGTCAGCCAACTTTCCAGCAAGTTCGCTGCGCAACGAGTAGTAAGCCATTCGACCGTCGTTGCGATATTTCAAGAGCTTGAGATCGCGCATCTTGCGGAGGTGGTGCGAGGCAGTTGAGATGGTGGTGCCGAGCACGTGGGCTACGTCGCAGACGCACAACTCTGCACCGTCTTGAAGCGCAATCAGAATCTTCAGCCGCGCCCGGTCGCTCAGCGCCGCAAATAGAACGCGAGCTTCTTCGAGGACCTCATCCGGAGGCAGCTTCTGCTGCAGCTTGCGGACCAGCTTTTCCTTGAAGCACGGGATCGAGCAAGTGTCTTGAGAAATACTCGATAATATGATATTCGCACGCATATGATAACAATAGCACAGATACAGTTCGCAGAGTCATTTTGGGGGATTGTGCCTGGATCACGGCCGAGTCGGAAACAATCCAGGCTGATCCACCTGCAAGTTGGGTGGCAATTTGCTGTAAACGACTACCGCTTTCGTGCGGGCTTCGAGTGAGTAATCACACTCGAAAGTGACCCCAAGCCCGAGTCAGCCGAGCCGAGAGCGAACAGTATTTCCGTTCCTGACGGCAGAAATGAACAGATTAGCATGTTATCAGCCCTCCTCTGCGCAAAACACTAACAACGGACCAGCACCGACTCCGAACTAGCCGGTTCGAGCTTGCACATTGCGCACATGCCGCGTTCAGTAAAACTCATAAAGTCCGAACAAAACTCCGGCAAATAGGAAAGTGCTGGCCAGTGAATACCCGCAAAAGGGAATCCCGGCGACATAGCATTGAACTAATCCTGCCCAAGTCGGCGGATACATATGCCTCCCAGCCACACTCCAAAATTACTGATCAGGTAGAACGCTGTGGGCCCGGCGACGCAGGCGAACGAGAACCGACGCAGCGTTACTCTGGGCCGCAGCAACCAGCCGATCATTGCGATCGCAGCGAATGCCGCTATCTGGACCAGTTCCCCCCATCCGATACTGGACGTGATGCCGCAATGCCGTGATGGCAACGGTCACAATGATGATCGCGCGTACGGCATCAAGACCCATCACCAGGTGGCGGCGATCTTCGCGGTCAATGATGACCCCGGTGAAGGGTAGCATCAGCATGGCCGGAACGGTCTGCAAAAGTGCGAAAGTGCCGAGCGCCATTTCAGAATGGGTAGCTTCGAGGATGTACCAGGCCACGGCGGCGGAGTTCATACCGCTTCCCAGCATGGAAATCACGTTGGCCACAAAGACAAACCGCAAGGCGCGCTGGGCGGGAACGACAGGCATGGGTTGATTTATCCCGCGAAGCCGCAAGACTGGGCGTGGGGCCTGATTGGTGCTGTCTCAATCGAGTCCGATTACGCACACCTGGGCGGAAACGCTTGGTAAGTCATCATCGTCAACAAGATTCACGGGTTTCTTGTAGAATCTTGCGGCCCTAGCGACTTTCATTTCTGCAGCTGATTGAATCGGAACCGGCGTAATTGATAGGGGCGATCGGGAACGGGCAACGGAGATCCGCGGCAGTTGGATTAATGTCGCCCAGCAGGCTGCGGAAAAACTCAGTTAGACCGTTAGACGTGGATTTTCAGTATGCGGCAGACGTGATTGATGTAGCGCATCACGCCCGTGTGAGCGGGTGGGCTGCTGACCGAGAGGCAGGAATTGGCAGGGGAGTGAGTTCTTGTGGCTCGACGTCTGTCCTGGTTCACAGCCGCGTTGCGCTCAATCCAAGCCATGGACGGGTTTTACTTCGGTGACGCGGCCGTTGGGGCCGAAGACTACGCTGAAGGAAACGGTCATGGGGGTCAGGTTGGAGTAGGTGTAGTAGAAGTGCCAGGGGTAGCCGTCGTGGAGCTTGGTATGAAGGCGCTCGATGGCCTCGGATTCTGTTAGTCGGATGTTCTGGCGCGCTGCCATATCGTAGACCCGGTAGCCGCCGTCTTTCTCCCTCTCCAAATTCATGGCCGGAATATCGGCCACATCAGCCTTGTCATCCGGCGGGAATTCGGAACGCGCGCTGAAGAGGTCGGAATTCGTGATCGCGTGGAGCACTTCGGGTACGGTCATGCCGACGTGAACAGCGTTGCATGCTTTCTTCGCCTGATAGAAGGATAGACTGACGGGCACGAGCGCGGGGGAGAACAACAGCAGAAACGCCAGCGTGGCGGTGGCAACCGATTTGAGAGTGCCGAGAGTGCCGCGGGTAACGCGCACCCAGAGGGGACGTTTCGGGCCAGGCGACAAGCTGGGCTGCGGTTTTGCGAAGTCTAAGGCAGGCAGCCGGCGAGCCAGGTAATGCCACCCGCAGAACAAGGCCAGCCAGCAGGGAATAAATAAGGCCCCGCCGATATCGGCATCGAACGGGCGCGCAACCACACCGGCAACAATGGGCGCGAGCAATCCCGTAATGACCAGGCGTGCCGCAACCGGAGAAACTGCGCCGCGTGCTGCGGGCGCGGGCGCTTTGGGGACCAGGCGGCGGCTCAAATGGGGCCAGGTGAAGAACAGCGCCAGCCAGAAGATTACCAGCAGCGGCACAAAGAGATATTCGGGGGCGACGAGATCCTCGGGGACGACGAGGAGGGGCAGAGCAGCCAGCACGGTGGCCAACAGCAGGGTGATACCGAGGCGGCGGATTGCGAGGTCGAAGGTCACAGGGTGCGGGCCCAGTTCCTTCTAAGCATGAAGTATGTGGCGCTGGGGACAAGGTTACGTTGGTGTCGGTGGCAGGCTGCGAGAGCATCGTGGGAGAGCGCCTCACTGCGCTTAACTGGACAGCCGAGAGCCCGCCCCTTCGGCAGGCTCAGGGCAAGCTCTGAGCGAAGTCCAAGGGCGGCTGTCCGTACGTAGGGTGGTCCTAGTCCCAGCCGTAGACGGGCTTCACTTCGGCGACGCGCCCGTCGGGACCGAAAACCACGGTGAAGGAAACGTGCATCGGAGTCATGTTGATATAGGTGTAGTGGAACTGCCACTTGTAGCCATCGTGAAGTATCGCGTGGAGACGTTCGATGGCCTCGGACTCCGTCAACGAAATGTCGCGCTGGGCTGCGAGATCGTACGTCCCGTAAGTGCCATCTCTCCGCCAATTCAGACCCATCGCGGGGATGTTGTCACCATCGGCCTTCCGGTCGTAGGGGAATTCCGACGATACCTGGAAGACGTCGCAATCCTTGGCTGTATCGAGCACCTCTGGCACCGTCATGCCAATGTGGATGGAGTCATGCACCTTCTGCGCCCTGCGCTCGCAGAGAACGATCGGCACGATGGCGGTTGAGGACATACAAGCGAGCGCCAATCCGATACCACCGACCCAGGCGAGTGTGCCACGGATCAGACGCAGCCAGAGCGGACGTCGCGGAACTGGGGTCGTTGGCGCTTTGTCGAAATCCAGGAACGGCAGCCGCCGACTGAGATAAGGCCATCCGTAATACAGGGCCAACCAGAAGGGAATAAACGAGATTCCGACGACATTGGCGTTGATCATTAACGCCAGCGCCACGGAGAGCACCATTGCGAGCGCTGCCGTGATCACAAGCAGCATCGCGCTCGTCGAGCGCGGGCGGCGTTCGCGTGGCGCGGCGGGCGCTTTTGGGAAATCGAAGCCTAGCCTCCGGCTCAAGTACGGCCAGCCGAAAAACAGCGCTGCCCAGGAAGGCAAGAACAGCGACAAGGCGGCATCTTCATCGATGAAGGCGACGATACAGGCAAGCACGACTACGAGCGCTAGCGTGACGCCCAGACGACGGATTATGAGGTCGAATTTCACAGGATGACTTGCGGGTATTTCCTAACAAGAATGACGCAGGGGACGAGAGATGCAAGTTACGTAGGTGACTGCTTAGACGCGGTGCGAGCCGCCGGATTTGGCCCGAGCGGTTCGCACTTGTGTTGGTGAGTCTTGGGACTGATCCAACACACGAGAGGGCTCTTGTTTCCACGACACAATCTGATAAGAAGAAGGCATACGCGGAAAAGATGAGCACCAGTTGGACGTCTTAGCGGCTTCGGCTCGATCTTTAGGCAATTGGCACTTCGGCCATCGGGCTTATTTGGATTGCCTGGCTGTCGCGTAAATTTTTAAGCAGATTGTCTATTTTTGAGGGTATGTCCTCGTTTCGAACAAAAACCTGATTGGCATGCAGCTGGATGTAGTTTCCAAGGAGCAAGGCATTGGCTGCTCCCACAGTAGCCACGATGCGCGCCGCGGATTGGGTTTCGGGACTGACCGAGATACCGATCGGATATTCCTGACCGGCGAGAACAAGACGGGGCACTCGCCCCCGCGAGGAAGCCAGTTCAGCGCCCTTCAACAGATGAAGCGGCTGCGGAGGCACATGTCCCACTTCCAACAGCGTCGTCGTCACGTTCTCCCAGCGCACCAAGTCACCCGCACCGACAAGAGGTGTGCCTTTGTCCGCGACCAGGTCGTAAGCCTCCCACGCACGCGCGAGACGCTCATTTCTTGAAGCGGCTGAGCTCTCCGCTGCGCCGGGTTGATCAGCATAAAGCTTGAAGCGCTGGCGTTGTAGGAAATCCTGACCAAACGATGGAGGCACTCGGAAAAGCCAGGGCGCGTTAACCTCATCCAGGCTGGCTATGGAAACGGGCTGGCTGCGGTAATGGATCAGCGCCTCCAGCGATCTCGCGTCAGGAGATGCGCCGCCCATGCGACGATAGCTGTCCAGCATCTTGGTTGAGTCCGCGGGTGCATCCGCATCGAGATAGGCGAGGGCAGCGAGCCAATACATTCGCTGGGCATCCGCTACGCGCTTGGTAATTTCGTATCCTTGCGCCAAGCGCGCCTTCACCTCAGGCAAGGGCTGGTAGAAATTCTCGTCCCTCTTTCGGTGCTCCGCCGCATCGAGGGCATGTTCAAATTGGAAAATTGCACTCGCGGGCGGCCACTTTCCCGGTGCCGGCTCCCAAACTCCCCGTGCTGCATAAATCAGGCCGATGACCGTGTGGTATTCCTGGATCTCAGGCCAACGCTGGTGTTCATAGGCCTCCATCTTTCCCATGAAGAGTTCCCGCACGAGTTCGTTGAGCTTGGCGCTGTCGGGATCGAGACTTGGGTGCTGGTAGTAGAGCAGTGCCAGTTCCTTGCGAAGATTAACTGGCGAGCCAATGGAGGGAGCGCCTGGAGGGCTAGGTGGTCCATTGCCCTCGATGTACCTTGCAGAATCCAGGGCGACGTTCCAGCAACGGGCCGCGGCAGAAGCTTGTTCGCCGTCCAATAACTGCTTTCCCGCTGTCCTGGCAACCTCGATGATCACGCGCCGGCGATCGTCGCGGCTGCGCCACCAATTCCAAGGGGGGTTAGCGGTTGCCGGATCGGCCATGTATCGTCTGAGTTCTGCTACGGATGGAGCGCTCCAGTCCGCGGGAAGTTTGCTGAGGCTCGTCTGTGTAAGCCACCCTTGTTGTGACATCACAATGGTCCAGCGGAGCAGGGCCTGCTCGGAATCGGCAGGCTGTAGCTTGTACAGGCGCGACATCAACAACTCATAGCCGCTGCGGGCTACGCTGGGAAACAGGGCTTCAGCCTGGAACAAAAAAGGTGGAAGATCCTTGAGTTCGGCGTCAGGGGCAAGGCGATAGGTTTCGACCAGGCGCCGGCGCGGAGTTTCGGCAGCGGGGGAAAAATCGGCGGCGCGGCGGAATTGTGCTCGCGCGTCGGCCACTTGCTTCTGGCTGAGGAGCAAGTCACCCAGGTGCAATGCGTATTGGCCGCCGCGTACCGGGTCCACATCGATCGCTTTTTTCCAGTGTTCGGCCGCGTTGGCATTCTCACCGAGCATCTGCTCGAGCAGCGCAAGGTTGTTAAGTGTTGCGCCATCGTTGGGTGCATCCACCAGAACGGCCTTGTAGAGATCATCTGCCTGGCGGAGCAACTGCGAGCGTTCCGAATTGTCGTGGCTCATCTCTGAGGCCTGTTGCTGTGCCAGGTAGCCGAGCGTGAAGTTGCTCAGTCGACGGCAAGAACTCTGTTCTGGACCCGGGTTGCAGGCTTGTAGCGCTGCCTCCATGGTTGAACGTGCGGTCGGCCAGTTTCCTGCCGCGGCCAGTTGTTGCGCATTGCTCGATGCGCGCTGCACCGCCGTCATCGTCTCAGGATTCTGTGCCTGAATGGCGGCAGCAGGCATGAGAAGTAGAAGCACGGCTAGAATCGCACTCCTGGTCATTGGCCGCCTCCTCCTCCACTCACCACCCCTGCTGGTTTGATCAGTTCCTCGCACCCAAGATCCAGACGGTGATACTCAAGGACATACACCGCAAGTATTTTGTTGCTGGTGGGCGGAATGCTGCGCACGTCGGTGAGCGCGATCGACTGATCAGGTGGCGGTTCGGCAGGCGTGCTTAGAATTCGATTCTGCAAGGACGCAGAGGCGGTTGATCCGGACGAGCCGTATACACCATTCGCTTCCACATTCAACTCGTGCGACCGCTGGCCAACATCGGTATGAAGTTCGTCGATGATCTTCAAGCGGCTGGGGAAGTCCATGCACAGGTCACCTTGCGTGAACGGAATCACCCAGACCGGAATTGGGTCCTTTTCGACGAGTGTGCCATCATGAGCGATGGGCACCGCGCTCAGCACCTTACGGACAAGATCAAGGTGATCACCCTGTTGAAAGCTTAAACCGATCTCAGCAGCTAAACCTTCAGGCGACCCAAGCGGGGAGTCATACGCCGATGCGGGTCGGAAACTCCATCGAACGACTCCGGACTGCAGAGGCTTGCCGCTCACCGGGTCGGTACCCTCAACCAAGAGCTGGAAGTTTACTTCGTGCATCTCGCCGCCACCGGACGGACTGCCCAGGCGAACACGCAAAACGGCGCTTTGAGGTTCGGAGGTAAACCGCAGGAATGGAGCGCGCCGGTTGAGGTCGGAGAGAATCAACTCAAGGGCATGGCGTTCTACGCCAGGGGCGTTAGTCCCAAGTTCGCGGCGATATTGTTTCTCAGCGAAATCGAATATTACCTGAACCGCCGGCTTTTCCCCTGCACGGAGGACCGGCACAGCCACGCAAAAGACCCCAAGCAAGATCAACAGGCATCGTTTGGAAATCATCGTGGGACTCCCTTCAGATCAGCTGCGGCACACGCCGACTCGGACGAAGCGTGCCCGGAAGGCGTTGTGGTGTCGCTGACCGCTTCCATCGGCACATCGGTGAGCCTCTCGTCGCCGAGTGTCACGCGTGCCCGCATCATGGGTGCGCCCTCTCGAGTTTGCACTTCTCCCACCAACGTCATTTGTGGTTCGAGTGGTATCGCAGAGAGAAGCCGGTACGGTGCTTTCCATATCAGGATCCTGCTGTCGATGGCGTCGGGCTTGAGCTGCTGCGCAGCCAGCTCCATGCGCCAATTCTCAAACAGCGTAGGAGGAATTGCTTGTTCGTTGCCCACCAGCAACGAAGCTTTACGGTCTGGCTTACCAGTAGCGATCTCTGTGCGCTGATCTCCTTGCTCGCGCCAGGCTACGAAGCAGCCACCGTCGGCGAGCGTGCGCAACCCGTCTGCCCCGGGACGAAAGAGAACCGAGAGCGAGGGTCGCAGGTCGCGTCGGGGGCTTAGAGTCAAACCCAAAAGGGGAAACACCTGTACGGTCTGCGGTAAATACCCGGCAACTGACAATCGATAGGAACGTCCAAGTGGAGACGTAGATACCCAACTGAACTGAAGCCCTTTGTTTGGATCAGACAGATTGTCGAGCTTTTTCATTTTGCCCGCCGGTTGATCTGCCTCGGTCAGACTTGCAGTGAGAGCACTCCCGGGTGGATCACCGAGCACGGTAACCGAAGAAAACAGCACCATCGGGATGGCCACTGCGACATAAAGGAGCAGCAATAGTGGAAGATCAAGCCAAGAGAACAGATTGGCCCACCAGGCTTCAGGTTCTTTTCTGCCGGCCTTTTCGAGCAGGTACAACACTGTGCCAACAGCCGCAACAATGATCGAGATGGTTCCCGGATCGTCCCAGCCGAACCCAAGGTGGCGTTTCAGCCAGAGATTAACGAATGCAATCCAAAGGAGCAGGAGCAGAGCCCGTAAGAGCACATGTTCTGTGGTGCGCGCAGGGGCAGAACCGTTCATGCGGGAAATACTCCATCACGCACCGCAAGTCTTCTCGCCAGCCGGTAACCGGAGCTGAGAGCTCCCTCCATGTACCCCATGAAGGCATACGACGTGTGCTCGCCAGCAAAATGCAGCCAACCTCCATAACCCGCCCGCCAGAAAGGTCCCCAGGTTGTCACTTGGTGCAGGCGTGGAAAATAGTAGGATGCTTTTGTCCATTCCTCCTCCGGCCAATTCATAAACTTAGTGTCCTTGATGTTTTTATCGATGCCGGGATAGGGTTCGTGCATCGCTCCGACATAGTTGGCTTTTCGGACGCCGTCCTCCCAGCCGGCGCACTCCTCGGCGTCCGACGATCCAGAAAATGCGACCATCACGAAATCACCGGTCTTGTCTGCCTCGGTCGTTTCCCAGGTCAGATCCACAGGCCCGTCTTCGGACAGTGTAGGACTACTGGCAAACTCCTCCCAGAATCTCGCCTTCAATCGCATGAGGTATTTTACGTTGGCACCCATCTTCGGCGGTGCTGACAGTCTGGCGGCCAGATCCGGAAAGCCCTTAAACTCAATCTTGCTCCACGCTGATGGCGGCACTGTGAGGATGACATCATCAGCCTGCTCGGACACGCTTAGTCCTTTGACGGTCAACGAAACTCTCGCACCATCGTGGGAGATCGATTGGACGGGCGCATTCTCGATAACCGTCCGCTTCTTCCGGTTCAGCCAATCTGCAAAGTTCTGCGCCAGTTTTTGGTTGCCGCCTTTGCAACGGAAGAGTTCGGTATCTGTCCAATACCGATCCAGCCCGCCGCCTTTAACCATGGCAAGAACGCCGAGAAGGCTTTGCTCGTTGGCCGGGATTCCGTTGTCGGCGGCGAGCATCACGCTGATCGCGTGCTTACACTCAGGCGAGCATTTCGCCTTGCTGATCCATTCTCCCAGAGAGATCGCGTCAAGGGCCTTGGCGTTTCGATTGGTCCAGGGCTCGAACGGATCCACCACTCTCGCGGCCAGGTTTGTCAACAGGTTGAATTGTTCGTCCATTTCAGTCGTCAGGTTCTTCGACTGCGCCGATGTCAGAGTTACCCCACGAAGGCGAAAAGGGGAATTCCCGTACTCCTCGACGTCAGTAAAACTTAAACCGAAACGGTGCTTGTACGAATGCCAGAGGGGATGGTTGGCTCCAATCAACTCGCCTCCTCCCTCTGCGATCTTTCCTTCGACGAAGTTGTCGAGGCTGTGCACCCGACCGCCAACCCGGTCGCGCGCTTCGTACACCGTCACGTCATATCCCAGGCCGGCTAGTTCGTACGCCGCACAAAGTCCCGCCAACCCCGCACCGATCACAACAATCTTCCGTTTGAGTTCTGGTGCGCGGGACTCGAGAGCGCGGCGTGTACCACTGCCTGCGGCAGACTCCCTTTCCGTCTCAAGCAGTGTCTTGTCCGGCGGAGCAGCGAAGATCTGCGACTTTGGCAATGAAGGTTCCGGAGGGAGCAACTTGTGCCGGTGCTTCGCGCGCAAAGCCGTGTAAATTGTTGGCATACGTACTTTCCTGGTTTGTCAGAAGTTCTAGCGCCGCATGGAAACCTGGAAAACTCGGACTCTCTCCTTAAGTTCATTCACGTAGATTCCTGACTTGCAAAATTGACAGTCTCGAGGGGTGCGGGCGAACGAATCGCGGGTAACCGGGGCGCAGGCCCGAAGAGGAAACACCTTTTGAGCGGAGAACAACGCGAAAGCCGGGGCAAACCAACCGCGAAGCGAGCCATAGGCCCCTCCTGAATGGTTCAGTTTCCCCCTCTGAGAACTGATGGGCGCCATTGTCATACCTCGAAGTTCGCCGTGTCAAGCGCGTCTCTCCAGCACTTTCACGCGTGTGCTCAAGAAAGACTCACGCCCGGAGACAAACACGACTGCGACAGCACTTAGAAGCTCGGATAGTGTATTTGTCGGAGCCATACAATCTTCAAGCTGGACCAGGTTTGATCACCAGCGAAATTGCCTTTGTCTCACAAGAAGTGTGGGCAACGACTTAGCAGTTTGACTAAGACATCAAGGCCTCACGGGGAAATCTGAGCCTTGGCCCATCCTTGCGGCTTTATTGAACACTCCCTTGACACCTGCAAACTACTGCCGTATGTTTCCAACCATCGGCGAGTTAGCCTGTCGAGAGGTGGGAACTTTCGACTCGAGGGGGCTCCTACTCGCTGCTTCCCCTGGAAAATTGAAGCCGATGCTGCGCCGTTTTTGTCCCAGGCGTTGCAGGGAGTACTGTCCCCTGTCGCAGGGATGGCAAGAATAATCGGAAGGCATCGGCTCCGCCTTGCGTTGAACAAGAAGCAAGAAAAACTGCGCGCGGGGACTTCGGGTAACACGGTGCACAGCAGCAAATCGTACAAGATTGGAGATTCGTCATGGCGAGTAAAACACATGTAGTCCTGCCAGGCAGCAAACGCGCCAAAGACCCGGTAGCCGTCCGGGTCGGTGACATCGACCCCAAAGAGAAGGTTGTCGTCACCATCGGCCTTCAGGGTCCGAAGCTCCCCAAGGCAGACGAATACGTTGGCAAGAAACTGACGCCGGCTGAATTGACCGAGAAATTCGGAGCAAAGAAGGCGGACGCCGATAAGGTGGCCCAATCTCTGAAGAAGTTTGGTCTTACGGTGGACAATGTTTCACTGGAAACGCGCAGCATGATCGTAAGCGGAACAGCAGCGGCCATGGAGGCTGCTTTCAAGCCTGGCCTGGCAATCATGCGTTCGGCGCGCGACGGCCAATATCGCGGGCGGCAGGGGCCGATCCAGATTCCGGCAGAACTCAAGGGGATCGTAACGGGAGTCTTCGGGCTTGATCAACGGCGAATGGCGCGGCGCAAGTCGAGTGTTGCGGGCGCCGCCAGCCACGCAGGTGCTTTAGCGCCCGTAACGCCGGCGGATCTCGAGCAGCGCTACAACTTTCCTCCCGGAGACGGTGCAGGCCAGAGCATCGTGATCGCCGAATTCGGCGGAGGCTACTTCGCAAGCGACACGACAGCCTACTGCAACAAGTTCCAGCGCCCGGCGCCAAACGTACAAGCAGTCGCCATCGATGCTCCGGCCTATACCTTGCAGGAGGTTCTCGCGCTCCCTCCGCAGCAGCGCCGTCAGGTATTGGGCGACAGCATCGAAGTTATGATGGACGTCGAGATCGTCGCCGGTTTGTGTCC
>Ga0116219_10001763_pt1 | contig 19379 bp, 16 predicted proteins | sample Sb_taG_4_FD_91019 | JGI IMG/M metagenome (GOLD analysis project Ga0116219, IMG submission 91019) | Peat soil microbial communities from Weissenstadt, Germany - Sb_50d_6_BS metaG | ecosystem: Environmental > Terrestrial > Soil > Wetlands > Peat | place: Germany: Weissenstadt | collected 2010-09-21
ACTTGATCAACACCGACGCCGTTGAACGCCCACCCCGTCCCAGGGACGTTCGACCGGTGGGTTGCTCGAATGAGCGAGCCCCTCTCGCCTGTCCGCTGCCGGCTTGGGTGGGCGATGGCGCCGTTTGTGCTGATGGCGTCCATCGTCGCGTGGGACTCTTTCTACTGGCAGCAGATGCCCGGGGACTTCAACGAGAGCGCGATTCCGGCATTCGCGATGGCGCGAGGCGAGTTTCATTGCGCTTACCCCACGACGAATCAGTCCTCTGTGCCTCCGCTGTATCCGATGGTTGCGGCTTCGGTGATCGCACTGACGGGACTCAGCAATATGAAGATCCCCGAGTCTGGGGCCGCCGCGCGAGGCTGTCCATCGTCGGAGGTGGGTGCGATTGATTGGCACAGCCCCGTGCTGCTTCTCTGGCCGATCGGGCTGCTCGGGTGGCCGGTACTGCTCGCAGGATTCGTCCTGGTTGTCCGGGCATCTGGTTGGGGCCGCACGAAGCTCGAGGTTCTCGGAGCCTGTCTCATGGCGTGTATCCCGGCGCTCGCGGGAACGCTCATCAACTATTTCCACCCAGAGGATCTCTTCGCGATGGGGCTCATCTTGGGCGCCCTCGCCGCACACCTCCGAAGACGGTGGTTTGCCGCTGGAGTCCTGATCGGGCTCGCGTGTTGTGCCAAGCAGTATGCCGTGCTGGCGGCCTTGCCACTTTTGGTCGTCACACCGAGCCGAGATCGGTGGCGCCTTTTGCTCGGAGCAGTTGGGATTGGTGCCATTGTCATCGTTCCGCTGGGGATAGCCACGGGACGAGGAATGTTCGATGCCCTCCTGGGCACCAACGCGACGCCCGTCGGCTCGGCGACAGTCGTTGCCAGGTTGGGCCTCCAGGGAGCAGCTCGTACCGTGGTCTCTCGATGTTGTCCCTTGATCCTGGCCGCGATTGTGACGCTTTGGGCGCAGAGCAGGATCAAGACGGCGGTACGTCAGCCCGTGGTGCTGACGGCCCTGCTCGCCACGTCGTTGGCGTTGCGTTTGGTCTTCGAGGTGAACACCTTCGACTACTACTTGATGGCCTTGTCGGTTGCGCTCATCGTGGCCGACGTTGCCGCAGGAAGCATTCGTCTCGAAACGATTGCCTGGATCCTCGCGGCAGGGACGTTGTATCCCCCGAAATTCGAACCACTCGTGCTCGTTGTGGACAAGTTCCCAGTACCGGCGCAGATGCTGGTCGCCCTTTCGGGCCTGGCACTCGCCATGCGGCCGCTCTTTCGACTTTCCCACTATGGGTCAGCGGTCAGCGAAACCGCGGTTGAAGCCATCTTCCGTGCAAAGGATTATGGCGACTCGACGAGCGTGACTAGCTTCTGAACGTTCGAGAGACACGTTGATGGGGAACGGAGCGGCACCGACGGGCAGACGGTGCGCCGGGTGGAGTGAGTTCTGACCGCAGGGCGGCACCACAGGTGTTGTGCAGATAGGTATTCCTCACTGGTGCGCCGCGACGAGATAGAACGGTAGACCCATGTACGTCTGTCACTGCAGGGCGGTCACCGATTGGGCGGTTCGATCGACGATCGCTTCCGGAGCCCGTAGCGTCGCGGACATCACGGCAAGGTGCCCTGGTGCTGGCCGCGGCTGCGGCGGGTGCCGGGACCGGTTGCAGAAGTACCTTGACGTCATCTTGGGTTCCGGTGAGTCAGTCGATACCTCGGAAACCTCAAGTGAGACAGGCAAGACTTTCGAACACTTCGCCAGCGACATCTCCTCCGTGCAGCCTCGCGTGGTGACGCCGTCCGGCTGATCCCGTCTCACTCGGCACCGACGGAAGCCATCGATCGCCGGGTGTCGCTGACTGCGTTTCCAGGCAACGCTCATCCCGATGTCGAGGGGTCGGGCAACCGCTGAACACGTGTCGGGATCACCCGAATGCGGAAGGTCGGGCATCAGCCAAAGTCACACCGCATTTGGTCGGGCCCTCGGGCATCGACCCTGCGACCGAGGAACTGTGAGTTGTCCGTCTTGCGGATCCTTGCGCTGACCTGCGCTTATATTCGGGGCCACCTTCCCACCCACCCACCGGTGCTAGCCGAGGAGGGCCTTCATCTGCGGGGCTGCCTCGCGTCCGTCGGCAACACCGGCCTCGGCGGCTCTCGCGCGCATCGCAGGGTTCATGAGGTCCATGCCGATTCCGGCCATCACATTTCCACCGGTGACCATCACCACCGGCATGCCCTTCTCGGCCAGCTCCTCGAGCTCGACCTGACGGGTGAGTTGCGGAGGCATCGCCGCGTTTGGGCCGACGAAAAGGACCCCGTCCAGAGCCTTCTCTCCGGCAAGACGGGCCATGTAGCCGCCCCGCGGTCCGTCCACGTAGTGCTTGCCACGGAAGCTCACCGGCGGAAAGAAGCAGGGAATTGCGCACGACGATGCGACCGCACGGACAAGATCGATTCCGTCGTGACGGCTCCATAGGACACTGCGACCGGTCTCAACTTCGGCGGTCGTCACTCGCAGATCCACTTCCGGCCACCGGTCGGTACCGAGGAAAGACCGGAAGGACTCCACATAGGCGTCCTCCTCCATGGGGACGTCGGCCTCCATGGCCATCTGCCCGATCTTGGCCGCTCGCTCCTCGATCGAGCCTGTGGATGACATCATGGCTTCGAGGATCTCGTCGGGGACGGACCGTGGCTGGCCCGAATTGCCCGCTCGGTCCGCGTCAGGCGCGGTTCTGCTCCCGGCGGTTCCCGCCGCGGCCGGCGCACGCTGGCTCGAAGCCGTACGGAGCTGTCTCTCCACCAGATCGCCCAGATCGCGGCCAAGCGCAGCCTGCGCGCCCGATACGGATCCAGCCGAACTGCCCACAATGACGGCGGCGGATGTCGGGTCCAGCCCCGCCGCCTCCTGGAGTCCGGCGAGTACCCCCAGCTCCCATGCGATGCCCACCAGCCCGCCTCCGCCCATCACCAGACCGAGGTTCACTCCGACCCCTCACGGCTCGACGCGACAAGGGCCAGAGGCTAGCCCTCGCCCGTGGCAGCAGCCCTGACCGTCGCGGCCTTTTCGCAATCGGCGCTCCTCTTCGGTCCCGGCGCGTCCCAGGCCCCCACAGGGTCCGATTCGACCGTCCCACGTTGGCGACCTCGCACCAGCGTGTGGACCCGAAACTCGGTAGTTTGATCGGGGATCGAGAGTTCTGTCGTGCCAGCCGCAGGACCTCTCTCCCAAGTTCACACGGAGCATTCGACCCATGACAGCCCAAGACCACCGACGCGACCTCGCGGGATGGGAGAGCGCCGGACTGCTCTATGAGGTGGCGGACGGCGTGGCGTGGCTCCGGATGAATAGGCCGGATCGCGCCAATGCGATGGACCACTACCCCACCGGCGGTGGCCTCGACGGGATGGGCCTCCGCGATGCGCTGCTCGAGGCGATTCACGACGCGACCGAAGACAAAGGCGTCAAGGCTGCCGTTATCACCGGTTCCGGTTCCACCTTCTCTGCCGGTGCCGACCTCCGGCAAGCGGGTGGCGCCCTTGAAATTCCTGCGGAGAGGCGTCGGCCCGCCACCGTGGCACGAGACGACGGCATGTTGTACGGCTGGTACCGCCTGTTCGAATCGATCTGGCGCAGCGAGACGCCGTTCATCGCCGCGGTCAACGGTCCCGCCGTCGGTGGCGGGTGCCAGCTCGCCCTCGCCTGTGACCTCATCTACGCGTCCGAGAATGCGACCTTCTGGGAGATCTTCGCCAGGATTGGCTTGCCGCTGGAGGGCGGCGCAGCCTGGTTGCTGACGCGGTCACTGAGCCTGCCGCTGGCGAAGGAGATGGCGCTCCTCGGCGAACCGTTGAGCGCACGACAAGCGGAGGAGTGGCGGCTGATCAACCGGTGCCTTCCCGCCGATGAGCTCGAGGCCTTCGTCTCCGATGTCGCCCAGCGGCTGGTGAACATCGGGCCGCCCGGCAGGGGTCCTGCGGCATCGATCGCGAGTCGCGACCTGAGCGCTCGGATCGGTCACATCAAGGGTCAGCTGAACGCGGCGTGGGAGCAGTCCATGTGGCAAACCTTCCGCGATGAAGCTGCCCTGCTGAACGTCCCGCCCGGCGAACCACCACCCTCGCCCCCCGACGCCTGAGCCTCGCGCCGAGGGGCACACTCATCGGACGACGGGCGTGTCAGACTCCGCCGGCCCCGCTCTCCTCGGACACCTCGGCACGCCCGTGCGTGATCACCGCGACACCGTCTTGGAGGGCCTCGAAGGCCAGCGATCTCGCCCCGTCGGGGGTGAGGCCGGCCTCGTAGAGCCGGACATCGAGCTCCCGACTCGGAAACGCAGGGGCCGAGAAGCGCGCGGCCACTCTGCGGAGCCGGCTCGGTTCGCCCCCCGCTCCGGCGTCGACGACGGCCCCGCAGCACAGGCCGAACGTGCACATGCCCTGGAGGATCTTCCCCGGGTACCCCTGTTCGCGAGCGACTTCGTCGTCCATCGAGTGAGGGGCGTGATCTGATGAGACGCCGGCGTAGCGAAAGGCCTGATCGCGATCGACCGGCACCGCCCTCGACGCACACGGTCGGCTCCTCGCCTCCTCGGGAAACGTGTGGTCCGGCAACGACCATTCCACATGATCTCCGCGGAGGGTGGCGCCCATCAGGAAGTCGGTCCACAGGTGCTCGACCAGAGGCGCACCGGTCATGTCGGAGACGATGATCCGGCGTGTGACGAGGACGCCGCCGCGGTTTTGCTTCAGGCCTGCGATTTCCCCCGCCCATTGCACGTGCTGGCCCTGCTTCACCTGGCCGTGGACGTGGATGTCGTGTTGCCCGTGGACACCGCCGCGCCACCCGTCGACAAAGCCCATCGGATCGGGAGTGAACGCCGACCATGGCATGAGGGAGCGAACCAAGGTGGCCGTGAAGGCGACAGGGACCGCATCACCGGCCAGGTAGCGAGGATTCGGATCGTTCGTGGCCCGCGCATAGGCGAAGACCGCGTCCGCGTCCACGCGACCGCTGAATCGGCCTGGTTGCTCGTCTTCTTCTGCCGTCAACTCCGCCTCCTCGGGCGTCATCGCACCTACGAGTGTGTTCGATACCGGCTCGGCACTTTTGACCCGTGGGCTCGGGCCCGGGGGAGCCGTCACCGGCGCCGGAACACCCTGCGGCTTAGTGCGCTCCCCGGATCGGGCGGTCGGTTCGACTCGCCCAATCTCGCACGATCGAGTCGTACGGGCCCTGGTTGATGAGGGCGTCCTTCTCCGGGAACCCGAAGGCCACCGGGGGGAGCTCGCCGTGCTCGAAGAGGTAGGTCGCAAGCTCGTAGTGCGAGCGGGCCGCGGCGGCGGTGCCGAAGCCGGTGAACAAGCTGAACTGCATGCCCGGGACCAACTTGCCGTAATTGCCCACCGGGATCTTCACCTCGGCGGCGATCTGAGGAATCTGTTCGTCGGTGGCGAAGGTGGGCAGGAAGGCGTCTGCTCCGGCCTCGGCGTAGGCGACGCCCCGCGCGATCGCCTCGTCGAGCGAACCCGACCCTCCACCGCCGTCCACGTACAGCTCGTCGGTCCTGACGATGATCACGAAGTCCGGGTCGGAGCGACCGTCGACGGCCGCGCCGATCCGGGCCTGCATGTCGGGGATCGACAGCAGCGGACCGTCGTAGGCGGAGTGTTTGGGAGCGATCTCGTCCTCGATGTGGATTCCGGCGACGCCTGATCGCTCATAGCGGCCGACCGACCGATACACGTCCGCCACCGACTCGCCAGCCTGGTCGGCATCGACGATCACCGGAATGGCGATCGTCTCAGCCACTCGAGCGGCTTGCTCGATCATCTCGGTCGGCGTCAGCACCCCGCAATCGGGAACGGCGTAGTGCATCATGCCGGTGGCATGACCGCCCATGTAGGCCGCCTTGAAGCCGATGTGCTCGATGATCCGGGCGGTCAGCGCGCTGTAACAGTCAGCGGCAACGAACGGGTCCTCGCCGTTCATCAACTCCCGTAGTACCTGACGCGTGCTCACTCAGTTCACTCCATTTCTCCAAGACGCGATCGATCCACACTCCCTCACTGGATGGAGGTGGCACTTCCCTCTCCGCGATGACGGTGTCTCCAGTTCACCACGGCAACGTCGGGCACCGCTCTTGAATCCCACCTCGGAAGTCTCAAAAAGCCTGCGCCGTCGCGGACCTCTGGCCACAGCCAAGTTCGCCAGGCACGACTTCATCCCGAGGGCCGATCGGGCAATGGCCGCGTTGCTCGGAAGGCTGCGCACCGGACGGCCGGGGGGTCGGAGGCCGACGAACAAAGCCTCCTTGGGGAGCGGACTAATCGACACCCGGGGCTGGCTGTGGCAGAATGGCCTCGGCGGCGAATGAGCTGGCGATCGGCTTGAGTCGGGCCGGCTCGTCGTTGCCAAACGGCTGAACGTTCACTTCGCCCGCATTCCCGCGTGGCGAATCGCCCGTAGCGGAGCGTCTGGTTTGGCCGCGACCGGATAGGTGGCGCCATGGAGCAGCTCGCGAAGCTTTCGTGGCGGGCCAGGGGGACCGGCGCCACTTGTGTCGCCGAGGTGAACCAGCCAATTCAGGGTTTCCGCGTCACCGCCAAATACAACCGGAATGCTCCGGGAACTCCGCTCCCCGAGGGACCAGCGCCAAACGTCGACTGGATCAGTTACGACGGCGCGGTGTACTGGGTGCGCCTCGCCACCGTGCGGGGGTGGCCCCGGACCATCCGGGTGACACAGAGCGATGTCGCCGCTGCAGCGAAGGCCCTGGCCAACCACGACGCTGACTAGCGTCGTCCGGGCTCCGCATCGTCGGAGCGCCACGCACTGTCAGAGCTTGTAGAGCCGGGCGGCGTTCTCGCCGAAGATCAGGCTTCGCTGCGCATCGGTGAGGCCCTCGGTGGCTTCCCGCAGCTCCTTCACGATGCCCGGGATCTTGGCGTCCGGATGGGGGTAGTCGGAAGCCCAGACGATCCGGTCTGCGCCGACGTACTTGCTGTTGGCGGTGTAGGTCAACGACTCCTCGTCGGGGTCGAAGCTGATGTAGCACTGCCGCTTGAAGACCTCCGAGGGTGGGGTGGTCTGGTAGCGGCTGCCGAAGACATCGACGTGGTGGTCGAAGCGCTCGAGCATCGGGGCACACCACCCTCCTGAGCCCTCCAGGAAGACGACGGTCAGATCCGGAAAGCGCTCGCAGATCCCTCCCGCCACGAACCACCCCATCGCGACCATCACGTCCAGGGCGTTTCCGAGCCCTTGGCGCAGGGCGAGCCCCTTGTCGAGGTGGCCGTAGGCGTCCTCCTGGAGCCCGAGCCTGCTCACGACGTTCCATGGCATGTCCGCAAAGGAGAAGGGGTGCACCCCGATCGGACATCCGAGTTGCGCGGCCGCGTCCCAGAACGGGTCGTAGACGGGGTCGTTGAGCTTCTTGTTGTCGATGTACGGAGCCGGCCGGATCATGACCGCCTTGAATCCGAGGTCCTCGACGCAGCGCTCCATCTCTTGGACAGCGAGTTTCGGGTCCTGCAACGCCGCCAGCCCCACCCCCACGAGGCGGGTCGGGTCATACGCGCAGTACGCGTGCAGCCAGCGGTTGTACTCACGGGCCATCTCGTGGAACACGTCGGCCTCGGGGACCCACGCCAGTCCGGGGGTGGTCGGATAGAGCACCGCCACGTCGATCCCTTCGGCGTCCATGTCGACCAGGCGCGGTCCCGGCTCCGACGCGCCCGGTCGATTCATGAGCTCGGCATGGGATGCCTCGGAGGGGGCCGGATCGTCCGCCGAGATCGGTTCATCCCCCCGGATCCTGGCGAAGAAGGCTTCACGGACCTCGGGTGAGAGCTCGAGACGCTCCAACACGTGGCCGTCTGCATCGATCATCTTCGACTTGCCGCTTCCCATCTCATCGCCTCCCAACACCGGCCAGCCGATCGGCATCACCGGCCTCTCGGAGTCCACACGACCGGCGCAATCCCAATGGCAAGTTAGTTGGCCCTCGCTGCGCCTTGGGCTGCGCTTCGCCGGACCGTCCTGAGGGTCTGATGGAACTCGCGCCTCCGGGCGCCGTCTGGCCGGTGGTGGACGGCGCCCTGCGGCCGCCGGTGTGCCAGAAGATCGGCGGGCCTGCTCCCGACTCGACGTAGTGGCGGCGGACCCCGTTGCGCTCGAAGGTGGCCACGCGCCGGTGCGGGGCCCAGCCCCGACCTACCGGGTGACGGTGCGGACCCCGGCCTGGCCGTCCCCGTCGCCGGCGTCGACCGGGGTGTCGAGGTCGATGCGGACCGGCACCGGGATGGGCCGCAGCTCCTCGTGCTCGTCGTCGGGCTGCGGGGCGGTGTCGACGGTCCGGTACTCGCCGGTCGTGCTGCGGAGCATGAGCACGGCCCGCTTGCGCTTGCCGATCGAGTCGCCGCCCCCCTGCATCTCGATGCAGATCCGCCAGGTGAACACGCCCACCACGATCGGCACCACGATCACGAGGATCCGGAAGGTCCAGAGCACCTCGTTGAGAGAGACCTGGAAGAAGTTGGCCAGCACGTCGGTCGCGCTCGCGCCGAGCAGCGTGAACATGAGCGCGATCATGGCCGCACCGGCGGCGGTGCGTTTCGGCCGGTCACGGGGCCGATCGAGCAGGTGGTGGATCGAGTTGTCGCCCGTGAACCGCCGTTCGATGGCCGGCCAGGCGTAACAGAGGGTAAAGATCAGCCCGGGGAAGACGATGGCCGGAAGCAGCACCACGAAGGGGATGGTGTGGCCGAAGCCGGTGAACTCCCAGCTCGGCATGATGCGCAGCGCCCCGTCGAGCCAGCCCATGTACCAGTCCGGCTGGACCGCGTAGGAGATCTTGTCCGCCTGGTACTGGCCGAACTGCCAGATCGGGTTGACCTGGGCCACCCCGCCCAGCACCGTGATCACCGCCGTGATCATGAAGAGGTACCCGGTCGTCTTGGCCATGAAGGTCGGGTACATCGGCGATCCGACCACGTTCTCCTCGGTCCGGCCCCCGCCGGCGAACTGGGTGTGTTTCTGGCGCACGAGGAGGAAAAGGTGGGCCCCGATGAGCCCGGCGAGGATCGCCGGGAGGATGAGGACGTGGATGATGAACAGCCGGATGATGATCTCCTGGCCGGGGTAGTTCCCCCCGAAGAGGAAGAACGCCAGGTAGGTGCCGACGAAGGGGATCGACAGCACGATCGAGTACATGATCCGCAGCCCGGTCCCCGAGATGAGGTCGTCGGGCAGCGAGTAGCCGATGAACCCGTTCGCGAGCGAGAGGACGAGCAGGGTCAGCCCGATCGTCCAGTTGAGCTCGCGGGGCTTGCGGAACGCCCCGGTGAAGAAGATCCGGGCCATGTGGATCACGATGGCCCCGAGGAAGATGTCGGCCGACCAGTGGTGCATCTGGCGCATCAGCACCCCGGCCCGCACCCCGAAGCTGAGGTTGACGGTCGAGGCGTAGGCGGCGGTCACCGTCTGGCCGCGCAGTGGCGCGTAGGCGCCGTGGTAGACGAGCTCGGTCTGGGACGGGACGTAGTAGAGGGTGAGGAAGATGCCCGTGGCGATGATGACGATGAAGGAGTACAGCGCGATCTCGCCCAGCATGAACGACCAGTGATCCGGGAAGATCTTGTCGAGGAAGACCCGTCCGCCCTTGGCCAGCCCCAGTCGGTCGTCGAGCTCCTCGATGACCTGGCCGACGCGCCCGTAGGGGCCGCGCGCGGCCCTCGCCTGACGTTGGGTTCGGGCGGTGGTGTCGGCGCTCACGTCGTTGTCCGTTCAAAGTACCCCGGGCCGACCGGCTGGTCGTAGCCGGCCTGGGCGCGCAGAAACCCCGAGCTGTCGATGTAGAGGGGCAGCTGGGGCAACGGGCGCGGCGCCGGCCCGAACTCCGGCACCGCGCCGTCGTCGATGCGGAACATCGACTGGTGGCAGGGGCACACGAGGAGGCGCAGCTCCCGCTCGTAGAGGCCGACCGGGCAGCCGGAGTGGGTGCAGAGCTTCGAGTACGCGACGTAGCCATCGGGCGCCCAGCTGGCCCGGCCCGGCTCGGTCACGAGGGCGGTGGTCTGGGCCCGGATGAGGACGGTCTGGTCGACGGCCAGGGTCTGGTCGTTCTTCTCGTAGCCGGCGGGGAAGACCGTCACGAGCCCGCCCGGGGCGAGGTCGTCCTTGTGCACCGCCCGACCGCTCGCGTCGACGAGGAGCGAACCCCGCCGCCAGTTGGTCTTAGTCAGGGTCAGGCCGGGCAGCGGCCCGAGCGAGCGCAGCAACGGGAAGATGGCCACGATCGAGAAGATCCCGACGCCGGTGCCGAACAACCCCAGCAGCATCCGACGGCGCCGGACCACCAAGCCGGTCCGCTCCACGAGGGCCGCCGAGATCGCCTCGCGCTCGGCCCGGGCCGAGTGCAGCGCATGCCGGGCCTCGCTGAAGGGCCCCTGGGGCATGAGGTACTTGCCCCACGCCGACACCCCGAAGCCGAGGAAGAACAGGCCCACCCCGAGCGAGAGGCCGAGCGTCCAGGGCTTCCAGTTCTGCCAGTAGGCGGCCCCGAACACCGCGACCCCGGCGATCCCGATGACGAAGTAGGTGGCGATGGCCCGCTCGGCCCCCGGGGGGTTCGCCACCGCCTCCCGCAGGTGGGGGTCGTCCAGGCTGGCCACGGGGGCCGGCGCGTCCAGCGCGGCCTCGAGCTCGTCGTGCTCGCTCACGACCGCTCCCCGATCCAGAACCCGACCAGCGCGAGCAGCCCCACGCCGAACAGGAGGGCCACGAAGCCCTCGGCCACCGGGCCCACTCCGCCCAGGGCGAACCCGCCGGGGTTCGAGGGGTGCTGGATGTATTCAGTGACGTACGCGTCGATGTCGGCCACCTGCGAGTTGGTCAGGTTGCCGCTGAAGCGCGGCATGTTGCCGGGACCCGTGCGGATCGCCTCGGCCACCTGGGTGGGGGTGGCGGCCCGCAGTGACGGCGCGAAGGTGCCGAAGGCCAGCTCGTCACCCGCCCCGGTGATGGTGTGGCAGGCCGCGCAGTTGAGCGAGAAGAGGTCGGCCCCGATCGCCACATTGGCATCCTTGATGTTCACACGGGGGATGGCGGGCCGGGCCGGGTCGAGCGAGTTCACGTACGCGGCGACCTCGAGGGCCTCCTGGTCGCTCAGGCGGGCCGGCTTGCGGGGTGCCTGGATCGCGTTCGGGTTCTCGGCCGGCATGCGGCCGGTCGAGACCCAGAAGTCGACCGTGCCCGGCCCCACGCCGACCAGGTTGGGGGCCCTCGAGGTGCCCTCGGCCTGGGCGCCGTGGCAGCTGGCGCAGAACGTGTCGAACAGGGCCTGGCCGGCCGGGATGTACGACCTCGGCGGGAAGACGTAGGTGATGGCCGCGTTGCCGTAGGAGTGGGTGGCCTGGTCGAGCCCCTGCGCGCCGCCGGTTCCGGAGAACGCGACGAGACCACCGAGGGCCACTCCCGCGACCACCGCTCCCGGGAGCAGGAACCGGCTGGAGAAGACCCGGCGGATCCGCGCCATCACTTGAGCAGGAAGAGGCAACTGAACAACCCGATCCAGACGATGTCGACGAAGTGCCAGTAGTAGCTGACACCCTGGAAGACCGAGAGCTCGCCCGGGTCGCCCGACTTCCCCCGCATCCGCAAGAGGAGGAAGGTCATCGCGATGATCCCGATGAAGACATGGAGACCGTGGAGCCCGGTCATGATGAAGAAGAGAGAGCCGTAGGCGTTGGTGCTCGCACGAGTGGTGAGGAACAGCCACTCGGAGAGCTGGTTGCCGAGGAAGGCCAACCCAAGCACGATCGTCGCGCCGACCCAGATCTTGGCGGACCGGCGGTCCCTCCGCTCCTCGTCGAACACCGCCTTTTGCATCGTGAAGCTCGAGGAGACGAGCACCGCGGTGAAGACCGCGGCCCGGATGGTGTCGAGGTGGGTCCCGGTCGGCGGCCAGACCGTGTGCTGGGAGCGGATCGTGAAAAAGGCGGCGAACAGGCCGCTGAAGAACATGAGCTCCGAGCCGAGCCAGATCATGACGCCGATGGCGAGCATCGGCGGCCGGTCGTGGGTGATCCGGGGGGGCCTGGCCGGCTTGCCCACCGAGATCGCCTGGCTCACGAGGTATTTCCTACTCGACCGCGCACGCGGGACGCCAACATCCTGGTGAGGGGCGGGCGTGCCACCGACCAGGGACGTCGCGGTCAATTCGCGGCGATCGGGCGGTCCGTTCGGGGGGTCAGATCGACCGGCAGCGGGAGGGAGTGGAGAACGGCCAGACGCCGGGTCGGACGGGTCAGCGCGACGTACAGGACCCGCAGCCCGCGCCGGTCGACGGTCGGCGGTCGCTCCCCGGCGGAGGCCCCGTCGTCGCCCATGCGCGCGGGCTCGACGACCACCACCGCGTCGAACTCGAGCCCGTGGGCCTCCCCGGCCGGGAGCAGCACGAGCGGCGCGCCCAGCCCCTCCCCGGCCGGGTCCCGGGGGTCGATCGGATCGAGCCCGTGGTCACGCAGCGCCCGCTGCAGCTCGGGGACGAGCAGCTCCGGGGCGAGGACCGCGACCCGTCCAGGCGCCACCGCCGCCAGCTGGTCGGCGGCCACGGCGGCGGCCCGCGCGCTCAGGCCCGCGCTCGGCACATGCTCGATCAGCGGGAACTCCCCGGACCGCCGGACCGGCGTCGGCGGCTTGAGCTCGGGGGCGGCGGCGCGCAGCGCCCGCGCGGCGACCTCGACGACCTCGGCCGGGGTCCGGTAGCTCACGGTCAGCTCGACCAGTCGGGGCTCGTGTTTCGGGGCCAGGTGCGCGGCCACCTCGGACCACCGGGTCGGCGTCCACGCGCCGGTGGCCTGGGCGATGTCCCCCACCACGGTCATCGAGCCCGACAGCGACCGCCGTGCCAGCATCCGCAACTGCATCGGTGAGAGGTCCTGGGCCTCGTCGACGACGATGTGGCCGAACGACCGGACCTCGTCGGTGGGCGCGACCTGGATGCTGCCGGGCGACTCGGGCGAGGGGTCCAGCCCGGCCGGCCAGAAGCCCTCGACCGGCCGCTCGCCCCGGGCCCGTACCTCGGTCCGGGCGCGGGCGGCCCGCGGGCGCCACGGGCCGAGCACCGCGCGCGCCTCGTCGACCAGTGCGGCGTCGGCCGCCGTCCAGCCCACGTCGTCGAGCGAGCGGCTCCGGGGCCGGACGAGCATCGCCTGCTCGGCGTCGCTCAGCAGCCCCTCGGCGCTGGCGGCGAGCAGGGCGGGGGCGCCCAGCAGGTCATGGAGCAGCTCGTGAGGGGCGAGGCGCGGCCACATCCGGTCGAGCGCCTCGCGGACCGGGGCCGTCCGTCGGAACTGCGCGGCGAGGTCGGCGCGGTTGAGCTCCTCCTCGTCGGCGGTCATCTCGCTGTCGCCGCCCCAGTCCTCGAGCGGCGAGCGCCCCATCACGCTCGGCCCCATCCGCTCCTGGGCCGACTCCAGGAACCGCTCGTAGCGTTCGACCAGGAGCGAGGTGACCTCACGCTCGACGAAGCGGCGCTTTGCGTTGTGGTGGCCGGGGCGGCGTCGGGCCCGGCCGACGATTCTGGCCGAGTCCTCGACCCCGATCCGCAGCACGGCCGCTCCGAACGGCACCTCGACGTCTCGTCGCAGCCGGCGTTCCCGGGCGCGGACCGCCCTCGCCATGAGCTTGGCCATGCGGGCGTCGCCCTTCAGGCGCGCGACCTCGGCTGGCTCGGTCACCCGCACTCGGATCTCGGGCACCAGGCCCGAAACGGTCGAAAGGGTGACGCCCGCCTCCCCGAGCGACGGGAGCACCTGTTCGATGTAGCGGAGGAACAGCGGGTTCGGGCCGACCACGAGGACGCCCTGGCGCTCGAGCGGGAAGCGATGGGTGTAGAGGAGGTAGGCGGCCCGGTGCAGCGCCACCGCGGTCTTCCCGGTGCCGGGGCCACCCTGCACCATCAGCAGCCCGGCCAGTGGCGCCCGGATGATCTCGTCCTGCTCGCGCTGGATGGTGGCCACGATGTCGGCCATGTGCCCGGTCCGGGCCGTGCCGAGGGCGGCGAGCAGCGCGCCGGGCCCCCCGAGGGTCAGCGTGCCGTCGAGCTGTTCCTGGCCCTGGCCGCTGGAGGCGGGCGGGGCGGGGCGGTCGCCGTCGGCCCTGCCGAAGTACTCGTCCTCGTACCCGGTGACCAGCCGGCCCCGCACGGCCAGGTGGCGGCGGCGGGCGAGGCCTTGCGCGTCGAGCCCGGTGGCCCGGTAGAAGGGCGCGGCCACCGGCGCCCGCCAGTCGACCACCACCGGCTCTCGGTCGAGCCCGGACACGGCCAGGCGCCCGATGTGGAAGGTCTCCCCCGGCTCGTGCTCCTGCTCGGGCACCCGGTCGATCCGCCCGAAGCAGAGCGCCTGGTCGCCGATGTCGAGCTGGGCCAGGCGGGCGAGGCTGGTCCGGACGACGATGTCCCGCTCGGTGCGGGACTGGGGCGTGCCGCCCCTCCCCAGGTCGAGGACGGACTCGAGCATCCGCCTGGACTCGTCGCGCATCGCGTCGAGGCTGTCGTGGGCACGGTCGAGGAACCGCTGCTCTTCCTCGAGCTCGAGATCGATCGCCACCTGTCCCTTCCTGCCCGGCCCCCGGCTCGCGACCTCGGGGTCGGCACCACCGAGATCCGATCGACCGAGGCCCCTCTGCCCGGGTAACCCAGAGATTTTAGGGGCTGGTCGCGACGCGCACGGCCGTTGGTCACGGATGCCCCGGCCTGCGATGATCGACCGGTCCGACCGGGCGCCTGGCCCGGTCCCGGGCGAAAGGATCTCCGTGCTGATCTCCACCATGAACGACGTGCCCGGCTACCGAGTCTCAAAGGTCCTCGGTGAGTGCTTCGGGCTGACGGTCCGATCGCGCAACGTGTTCTCCCAGTTCGGGGCCGGCCTGAAGTCGGTGGTCGGCGGCGAGCTCGTCGGCATGACCAAGAACCTCCAGAAGAGCCGCCAGGACGTCATCGACCGGATGGTCCAGGAGGCCGAGGGGCGGGGCGCCAACGCGGTGCTGGCCATGCGGTTCGACACCTCCGAGATGGGCGGCAACTGGACCGAGATCTGCGCGTACGGGACCGCGGTCGTCGTCGAACCGGCTTGAGCCGGCCGCGGGAGGCGGCGGGGGGGCCGACGGTGACCGGGCCGCCGACGCCCCCCTTCCTGGCGGCCTGCCGGCGGGAGCCGGTCGCGCGCACCCCGGTGTGGTTCATGCGCCAAGCGGGGCGGGCGCTGCCCGAGTACTGGGCGCTGCGCGGCACCGGGACGATCCTCGACACGATCACCAAGCCCGAGCTGGCCGCCGAGATCACCCTGCAGCCGGTGCGCCGCTACGGGGTCGACGCCGCCATCTTGTTCTCCGACATCGTCGTCCCGGTGTGGGCGACCGGGTTCGGGGTGGAGATCGTCCCCGGGCGCGGCCCGGTGGTGGAGCACCCGGTGCGGGGGCCGGCCGACGTCGACCGGCTGCGCCCGCTCGACCCCCCGACCGACACCGGGTTCGTGCTCGACACGATCGGCATCCTGCGCCGGGAGCTGCCGCCCGAGGTGCCGCTCATCGGCTTCGCCGGCGCGCCGTTCACCGTGGCGAGCTATCTGGTCGAGGGCGGACCCTCGCGTGACTACGCGGTGGTCAAGGCGCTCATGCACACGGACCCGGGCACCTGGGAGCGCCTCGCCGAGAAGCTGGCGCAGATGGCCGTCGACTCGCTGGTGGCCCAGGTGGGCGCGGGCGTGCAGGCGGTGCAGCTGTTCGACAGCTGGGCCGGGTCGCTGTCCCCGGCCGACTACGAGCGCTTCGCGCTGCCAGCCACGAGGCGGGTGCTCTCGGCGATCGGCGAGCTCGGGGTGCCGACGATCCTCTTCGGCGTCGGCACCGGCGAACTGCTCTCCCTCATGAGCTCGGCCGGTCCCGACGTGGTCGGTGTCGACTGGCGCGTCCCGCTCGACGTCGCCCGCGCCCGGGTCGGTCCCGGACGGGCGGTCCAGGGGAACCTCGACCCGGCGGCCTGTCTCGCACCGTTCGACGCGGTGGCGACCGAGGCGCGCGAGGTCCTGAGGCGCGCCGGGACCGAGCCCGGCCACATCTTCAACCTGGGCCACGGCGTCCTGCCCACGACCGACCCGGGGATCCTCACCGCGCTGGTCGAGTTGGTGCACGCCGAGGGAAGGGCGGGCGTGACGGCGTGAGCACGCCGGTCGGCGTCCTCGTGATGGCCCACGGCACGCCGGGGTCACCCGAGGAGATCGAGCCCTTCTACACCCGCATCCGGCGGGGGCGGCCGCCGAGCCCGCAGCAGCTGGCCGACCTGGTGCGCCGCTACGAGGCCATCGGGGGCACCTCGCCCCTGGCCGCCCGGACCCGGGCCCAGGTGGAAGGCCTGGCCGGCGCGCTCGAGTCGTCGGCACCGGGACGGTTCCGGGTCGCCTTCGGTGCGAAGCACACCGAGCCGTCGATCGAGCGGGCCGCCGGCCAGCTGGCCGCCTCGGGGGTCGCCGGTGTCGTCGGCCTGGTGCTCACGCCGCACCGCTCCGCCCGCGGCTCGGGCGAGTACCTCGACCGGGCGGCGGCGGCCGTCGAGGACGTCGCCGCCGGGCTCGCCTTCATGCGGGTCGACGAGTGGTTCGACGAGCCCGGCTTCCCCGAGCTCCTCGCCGGACGGCTCCGCACGGTGGCCGAGGGGGAGGAGGCCCCCACCGTCCTCTTCACCGCGCACTCGGTCCCGGAGGGTGCGGGCTCCGAGCCCTACCGCGCCCAGGTGGAGCGCTCCGCCGGGCTGGTGGCCGCTGCGGCGGGCCTCGACGACGCGGCAGTGCCGTGGCGGGTCGCCTGGCAGAGCGCCGGGCGCACGGACCAGCAGTGGCTCGGCCCGGACCTGCTCGGCACGCTGGATTGGCTGGCCTCCCACGGCGCGAGGTCGGTCGTGGTCTGCCCGGTCGGCTTCGTCGCCGACCACCTGGAGATCCTCTACGACCTCGACATCGAGGCGAAGGCACGAGCGGCCGAGGTCGGCCTGGCGTTCGCCCGCACCCCGTCGCTCAACGACGACCCGGCGTTCCTCGGCATCCTGGCCGGGGTGGTCCAGCGGGCCGCCGTCGGGGTGGGCCCGTGACCGGGCGCGCCGCCGTGGTCGTGGTCGGTGGGGGGATCGCCGGCCTGGCGGCGGCCTGGGAGCTCACCGGGGGCGCGACCCCCGACCACGAGGGGCCCCGGGTCGTTGTGCTCGAGTCCTCGCGCCGGCTCGGCGGGCCGCTCCTGTCCTCCGAGTTCGACGGCCGGACCGTCGACCTCGGCCCCGACGGCTTCCTCGGCCGGCGCCCCGAGGCCGCCGAGCTCTGCCGCGAGATCGGGATCGAGGACCGGCTGCGGCCGATCGGCGCGTCGGGCGCCTCGGTCTACGCGCGGGGCCGGCTCCGCCGGCTCCCCTCCGACCTCTTGCTGGGCGTGCCGATGCGGTGGTGGCCGGTGGCGCGCTCCGGCGTGCTCGGCGCGGGCGGCTCGCTCCGCCTGCTGCGGGACGCCGTCGCCCCCCGGGCCGACCGCCGGGGCCCGCTCGGGGACCGGGCGCTCGGCCCGCTGGTGGCCCGGCGGCTCGGCCGGGCGGTGGTCGACACGCTGGTCGACCCCCTGGTGGGCGGGATCCACGCCGGATCGGTGAGCGACATGAGCGCCGCTGCGGTGCTCCCCCAGCTCCTCGCTGCGCCCCGGCGCGGCTCGGTCATGCGGGCGCTGCGCCGGGGCGTTCGCACGGCGGCCACCGGCGACAGCGCCGACGCCCCACCCCCGCTGTTCTGGGCGGTCGAGGGGGGCATGTCGACGCTCGTCTCCTGCCTCGAGGAGGCCCTGCTGGCCCGGGGCGTCGAGATCCGGACCCAGCTCGGTGCCGAGCGGCTGGACCGGGCCGGCCGGAGCGGATGGACCGTCGAGACCCGGGTCGGCCGGCTCGACGCCGACGGGGTGGTCCTGGCGGTCCCGGCCGGCGCGGCGGCCGAGCTTCTCGCGCCCCACGACGCCGACGCGGCGTCGCTCGAGCGGACCATCGAGTACGGGTCGGTGGCGGTGGTGACCCTTGCCTACCCGGACGACGGCGTCGCGCTGCCGCCGGGCACCGGGTTCCTCGTGCCGAAGGGGGCCCGGTCCCCCCTCGCCTCCGCCGAGGGCGGCGACCTCCTGCTCACGGCGGGGACGTTCCTCGACGCCAAGTGGCCACACCTGAAGCGACCCGGGACCGTGCTGCTGCGGGCCTCGGTCGGCCGCTTCGGCGACCGGCGCGCCGAGCAGATGGACGACGCCGAGCTCGCGCGCCGGGTGACGGCCGAGCTGGCCGCCGTGCTCGCCCTGGGCGCCTCGCCGACCGCCACCCTCGTGACCCGGTGGCGCCACGCCTTCCCCCAGTACCGGGTGGGCCATCTCCTCCGGGTGAGCGGGATCGAGGCGGCGGTGAAGCGCCTGCCCGCGCTCGCGGTCGCCGGTGCCCCCTACCGCGGGGTGGGGGTGCCGGCCTGCATCGGGAGCGGGCGGGCGGCCGCCGCCGCAGTCCGCGGCGCGCTCGCGGACACCAGGCCGTGACGCCGCGCCGAGGCGGGGTGGTCGCCCCTTCCTTGGCGGCCGGAGTCCTGCTGGCGCTGTCGGTGCCGCCCTTCGGCGTGTGGCCGCTGGCGTTCGTCGGCGCCGCGCTGCTCTATTGGCGCCTCGGCGGTCTCCGCCTCCGGGCCCGGTTCCTGGCCGGCTGGATGGCCGGCATCGGCTGCTTCGCCATCGGCCTCGCCTGGGCCGTCTCCTTCAACTGGTACGGGGCGGTGGTCCTCGTGCTCGTGGAGGCGCTCTTCCCGGCGACGGCAGCGGCCGCCACCCCCCCGCGCTGGGGCCGCGCGCCGGCCTTCGTTGGGGCGGCCACCCTCCTCGAGGCGGCCCGGATGGCCTGGCCCTTCGGCGGGCTGCCGGTGGGTGGGGTGTTCCTCGGACAGGCGGGGGGACCGCTCTTGGCGGCGGCCCGGTTGGGGGGCCCGCTCCTGCTCACCGCCCTCGTGTGGTGCGGCGGCGTCGCGCTCGGCGAGCTCGCCGTGCCCGCCTCCCGGCTCCTTCGGCGGCTTCCGGCCGGGACGGTGCCCTGGGGCGGGCTCGCTGGCGCGCTCGTCGTGGTGGCGGTCGGGTCCCTCGGGGCCGGGTCGGCCGACGGCGGCCCGCCGGTGCGGACGCTGCGGGTGGCGGCCGTCCAGGGGGGCGGCACCCGGGGCCTCACCCAGCTCGAGACCGGCCGGGCCGGGGACTTCGGCGCCGAGCTCGACGCGACCACCCCGCTCGCCGTGGCCTCGTCCCGCCCGGCGCTCGTCCTGTGGCCCGAG
>Ga0116219_10001770_pt1 | contig 19347 bp, 20 predicted proteins | sample Sb_taG_4_FD_91019 | JGI IMG/M metagenome (GOLD analysis project Ga0116219, IMG submission 91019) | Peat soil microbial communities from Weissenstadt, Germany - Sb_50d_6_BS metaG | ecosystem: Environmental > Terrestrial > Soil > Wetlands > Peat | place: Germany: Weissenstadt | collected 2010-09-21
GACGACTACGGGGACGTGTGGACGTGGACGGCCATCGACGCCGATTCCAAGCTGGTCCCGAGCTGGCTGGTTGGGGAGCGGAACAGCCGGGATTGTTACTTCTTCCTGGCCGACCTGCGTTCCCGGCTGCGCCCTGGTAACCGCATTCAGCTCACCACGGACGGCCTCGGTTCCTACCTTCAGGTAATCGAGCCTCTATTCGGCGCTGACCGGGTGGACTTCGCTCAGCTCGTCAAGATGTACGGCCACGACGCCCGCGACGATGAAGCCAAGTACTCACCGGCAACCTGCACCGGCATTGACAAGCGGGTTGTCACTGGGGACCCTGACCGCTCGCTCATTTCCACCAGCTACGTGGGGCGTCAGAACCTCACCATGCGAATGGGGATGCGCCGGTTCACCCGGCTCACAAACGCGTTCTCCAAGAAGGTCGAGAATCACGCTGCGGCAGTCAGCCTCCACTTCATGCACTACAACTTCGGACGGCCCCACATCACCCTGACCAAGAAGGCCGGACGCCCCACCACCCCAGCCATGGCCGCGGGCGTTGCTCACTACCCGTGGTCAACGTTCCAGATCGCTCAGCTTCTCGACTGAAACTGACCCACTACCGCACGGCGGCCTGACCGGCCCACGAATCCCGCTCTTGGGCACGAAACTGTTGTCCGAAGACGGTTCCGGCCAAATTGGCCTAGACGAGGACAGCGAGCGTGTAGTCTTTGAGGATCGCATCGCTGAGACTGCGCGAGCGTTGCGTCATTGCAGGTTGCCTTCGTGGTCTCCCGCAACAAGTACGGCGTGGAGAAACGAGGCAACAAAATGGCCGAAGGCACCGTGAAGTGGTTCAACGCGACCAAGGGCTTCGGGTTCATCACTCCTGACGACGGAACACCTGATGTCTTTGCACATTTCTCGTCGATCGAGGGCTCCGGTTATCGCGAGCTGGTCGAAGGGCAGAAGGTGGAGTTCGACTCGGAGCAGGGTCCGAAGGGTCCCCAGGCAAAACGCGTTCGGGCTCTCTGAGCCCCGCATCTTCCGACGGCCCAGGGCGGCGGTGCCGTCCCGAGAAAGAAGGCCACCATGCCTGAAGATGTGACCAGTGACGATCGTGTCCTTACGCTTCGCGACGAAGGGCGTTCTTTCGTCGCCATCGCAAAGAAGCTCGAGCTTTCGAGCGCCGTGGACGCCATATCGGCGTTCAACAGAGCTCTCGAGCGCAGAGATCCGACCGACCAGCAGGCCCTGCGGACGCGGGAAGTTGCCCGTCTGGATGCTCTAGGCGAACGAGTCAAGGGTCGCAAGGACCTGAGCGACGAGGAGATCGACCGCAGGCTGAAGGGTCTAGTGCGCCTGCGCAAAGCGCTCCATATGGCTTGACCGACGCTGCGCACCTGTGTGCTTCTCACCTGAGGGAGACCTAGCCGGCGGCCTCATCGTGGGCGCGATCGGCGTCGACGCCTGTCGACACCTCCGTGGGCGAAACAGTCAGCTCCTCCTGGCTACGACGCCACTGCTGCTCGGGGTTCACCAGATCGACGAGTCGCTGGTCTGGTGGAGTCTCGACGGCGACCTGCCGCGAACTGTCGGCCGAATTGCGATGTGGATCTACCTCGTGATCGCTCTTGTGGTCGTGCCGATGTTGGTGCCCCTCGCCATCTTCAGGCTCGCACCCACACGTGGCCGACGATGGAAGCTCGCGCCATTCGTGGCGCTGGGTGTGGGCGTTGCAGCAGTGCTTCTTGTCACCATGCTCCGCGGTCCGGTAACCGTGCGAAGGGGCACGTTTCACCTCGCGTACAGCATCGGGTTGCAGCACGGGATCTTGATAGTGGGGCTCTACGTGGTGGCAACCTGTGGTTCTCTGCTCTTGTCGGGATACAAGCACATCGTCATCTTCGGCCTTGGCAACCTGGTGGCAGTCGTGGTCCTCGCCGTGCTCACCGCCGACGGCTTCGCGTCTCTGTGGTGCTTCTACGCCGCTGTGACCAGCGGCGCGATCTCACTTCACCTGCGCTACGCCAAGCCCCACAAGGATCGTCCCTACGCTCTCACGTGATCGCGCAGACGGCCCGCGCACTTCGGGAGCTTCCTAAGACAGCTTGGGCAGGATGGCCGTCGCCAGCTGCTCCTCGTCCGACAGCGAAGGCGCCCCGCCGGAGGGAGCAACTGCGATCCGTAGGTAATAGGAGCCTTTGAGAATGCTCAAAGACGCGTAGCCGTCGTAGTAGGCCTGGTCGCCATACCCTGAGACGGGCTGGGCGCTCACCTTGGACTTGTAGTCGTTGTACCAGGTCGATGCGTCCGAGCCCTTGACCACGACGACTCGGACGCTGTCAGGCTGAGCCGTGTTCGGTGTGGTGGGGGTGGGTGCAGAAGGCCCGTAGAAGACACAGGCGAGGCCTCCTTCGACCGTCGCGTTCCCGAGAACCCCCGCAGTCACCGATTGACCGAGGGCGCTGGCTGCCTCGGCCTGAGTGACCACCGAGCACGAGTCGAAATTCCCCGTTGTCGTAGCGGCGGTGGATGTGGTCGATGCCGACGCCGAAGCGCTTGTGCTCGGCGGGGAGGTCGGTTGCGTCGTCGGGGTCGATGGGGTCGAGCTGCACGACACCAGGAGCATTGCGACGGGAATGCCGAGAACGACTCCGAGGACGCCATTTCGCACGGAGCGGTGAAGTTTCATCGGATCCCTCGATTTCATCGGGAAGCGCTGAAGGCGATTTTGAGCGCTTGAGTTGCCGGGAGCGTACCCGGATTGCGGAGGCCTCGCACCAAGCACGCCTATCTCCCATTCGGCCTCTCGAGGCGTAGTCTCTTCGCGCCATGGCACTTCGCGTCCCGAGCGCGGTTTCCGATCCGTCGACGACGACACCAGCGCGGCGCGACGGATCCATGCGGCTCACGAGTCACGTCGACATCGAAACCCACGAGGGCGGTGGCCTGGTGCTCACCGGAGCCGCGCGGGAGCTTCGAACGGAGGGCAAATCGGGCCGGGTGGTCGGCAAAGCCAAGGTGAAGGCCGAGGTCGGACCTGACCGCATTCTGCGCAGGATCGAGGTTTCGCCCCAGAAGCGGACCACAGATGCGCTGATGGGACTGGCAGTCGGCTCGGGGTTCCGGGCAGCGGTGGATGCCGCATTCAGCGACGAGCCAGGTCCACCTGGACCGCTCCACCTCCTCCTCGACGATCTCCCGGTCGCCGTTCTGATCTCGGGCTACGCCGCGCTGTACAGCGGCAAGATGCAGATCGAGAGAAAACACCTGGACGCAGGGCTGCTTCAGGCCGACATCTGCTCGGGATGGCAGTGGGACGCCACGATGCTCGCCACGTTGAGGAAGGAGGGGCACCTCCCCGTCTCCTTGGGTCCACCGGCAGGAGACCTGAGTGCTCTCGACGACGACCTCGCATGGCACGAGATGCCTCGTCTGGGGCCAGGAGCGATGCGCCGTCGCCGGCTGATCGACGTTGTCCCGGGCGCCCCGATCCAGGTGTTCGCAATGTTCCGCGACACGCACCTCGACGCAGAGGGTGTCGAAGCAGTCCTGCACGAGTACTCACTGACCGCCGAGCTCGACAGTTCGGGTAAGGCGATCGCAAAGTGCGCCGCTCTGCCACGAGTGTTGCCTTGGCCCGAATGCCCGTTGGCCGCCGACAGCGCGCGAAGGCTCAACGGTGTCCAGCTGGAAGAGGTTAAGGCCGTCGTCGGGCGCGACCTGCGCGGGACGTCCACTTGCACGCACCTGAACGACCTACTGCGTTCGCTCGGTCGTGTTGCCTCCCTTTTACCCCATCTGAGTTGATCGTCTGACGCGCGGCGATTCCGTCGACCAGCTGCGCCGGAGAGCTGGTACCGTTCGAGCGCGTGAAGCCTCCCGGGCCTCTGCTCGCCTCGGGCCGCGATTCGGAGATCTTCGAATACGGGCCCGGGCTCGTCCTCCGTCGATCTCGCGCCGGACGTTCGATGGAGTCCGAAGCGAAGACGATGGCGTACGTGCGCGAACACGGCTTCCCGGTTCCTTTCGTGGAGGAGATCAGCGACGACGGATGCGATCTCGTGATGGAGCGGATCGAGGGACCGTCGATGGTCGAGGCGATCTCGAAGGCACCCTGGACCGTACGCCGCCAGGGAACGCTGCTCGCAGATCTGCACCGTCGGCTGCACGAAGTCACTCCTCCCGACTTCCTCCCTCCGGGCCCGATAGGCGCGGGAAGTGCCCTGCTGCACCTCGACCTTCATCCCTTGAACGTGATCATCGGACCGAGTGGCCCCGTGGTCATCGACTGGCCGAACGCGGCATTGGGCGACCCCGCGGTGGATGTGGCGCTCGCTTGGCTGTTGATGTCCGCCGGCGAGATACCCGGCGGGTCCATGAAGGTAAAGCTGCTCGGGTGGGGCCGCACGCTCCTTGTGAACGGGTTCATGGACCGCTTCGATCGGAAGCAGATCACGACCCAGCTGAGACCCGCCGTGGAGTGGAAGGCGAAGGACCCTCACATGAGCCCCAAGGAGATCGAGGCCATGTGGCATCTCGTTGAACGCGCAGAGGCCACCGAGATCCCGGGGCGGAGTCCGGGGCAGACCTAGGCGGAGTCCGGGGCAGACCTAGGCGGAGTCCGGGGCAGACCTAGGCGAGGGAATCGGGTGCTGCGGCACTCGAGTACTCGGGGACCCAAACAGCACTGTCCACCGCCGCCTCGACCTCTTCGGGTTCGACGCGTGCCACCCCCTGTCGACACGCCTCATGTCCCACCGCCACTGCGATCGTCCGCGATATACACCGAAGCTCGCTCAGGCGTGGGTAGATCACTCCTTGCTCGAGGCGCTCGCTGGAGACCGAGCCGGCAAGTGCCCGTGCAGCCACCAGGAACATGTGGTCGGTGATTTCACGCGTTCGTGAGGCAATGGCTCCCAAGCCGACACCGGGGAAGGTGAAGACGTTGTTCGCCTGACCTATCACCCTCGCAACGCCGTCGACCTCGACGGGATCGAATGGGCTTCCGGTCGCGACGATCGCGCGCCCGCCCGTCCATCGGAGCACGTCTTCAGGTGTCGCTTCCGAGTTGGCGGTCGGATTGGACAGCGGGAGGACGATCGGCCTGCGAACTCGATCGGCCATCTCCGAGATGGCTTTCTCCGTGAAGGATCCCGCCGTGCCGCTCGTGCCGACCAAGACGGTGGGTGAGAGCTGCCGAACGACGCCCTCGAGGTCGCGGACACCGGGTTCGATGCCGATACGAGCCAATTCCGTCTTCGACATCGCGAACGGAGCCTTGTCGTCGTCCAAGTGCTCACGCCCTTCGAAGAGCAGTCCCTTCGAGTCGAGCATCACGACAGACCTTCGGACGGCCCCTTCGTCGGCACCCTCTTTGCGCATGGCTGTCTGGAGGAGCCGCGCAATCCCGATTCCTGCTGCGCCGGCTCCGACGAACGCCACCCTCTGGTCGGCCAGGCGACCCCCTGTCAGGCGAAGCGCGGCCAGGATGCCCGCCACCACCACGGCAGCGGTGCCCTGGATGTCGTCGTTGAAGCTCGGTATGCGTTTCCTGTACCGGTCGAGCAACCTGATCGCGTTGTGCTGCTTGAAGTCCTCCCACTGCAGCACGACTTCGGGAAAGACACGAGCGGCAGCCTCGACGAACGCCTCCACGAACGCGTCGTAAGCCTCTCCGCGCAGCCTCGGCTTGGGATAGCCGAGGTACAGAGGGTCGTTCAACAGCTCGTCGTTGTCAGTGCCGCAGTCGAGAGACACCGGCAATGTCTTCGACGGGTGCAGTCCGGCGCCCGCCGTGTATAGGGCGAGCTTCCCGACGGGGATGCCCATCCCGCCGGCCCCTTGGTCCCCGAGACCCAGGATGCGCTCGTTGTCGGTCGCGACTATGAGGCGGACGTCGCGCTGTCCTGAGTTTCGCAGCAGCTCCGGAAGGCGGTCGATGTCGTCCGGCGTGATCCATACGCCTCGTGGACGGCGTACGACGTGACTGAACTCCCGACATGCACGTCCCACGGTAGGGGTATAGACGATGGGAGCGAGCTCTTCCAAATGGTCCATCAACAACCGGTAGAAGAGGGTCTCGTTGCGATCCTGCAGTGCGGCAAGCCCTATGTAGCGCTCCATGTCGTCGCCTTTGCGGCGTAGATGCTCGAGCTCCAGGGCCACCTGTTCCTCGATGGTGACCACGCGCCAGGGGAGAAGGCCGTGAAGACCGAGCAGTTCGCGCTCGCTCTGATCGAAGGCGGCATCCCTGTTCTGCGCTGGGTGCGTCAGGACGTCTCGTCCTCTTTGTGCCTCTTGTTTCGCCACTGGACCGGTGCAGTTATTGGCTGACGGTCGCGACTGCAGCGCCAGAAGGCTTGGCGGCCTCGACAGCCGTCGTCAGATCCTCTGCGTTCGCCGGGGAAGTCACGACCGTGTAGCGAGAGACCAATGCCGCGTGCTTCTTTGCGTCCGACCGACGAGCCTCGACGATCACCGTCGTCCGCGGGTGCAGATCCGCGAGCCTCGCCAGAACCTCGCGGCACGCGGCGTCGTCCAGACCCAGAGCCGATACCACGGCGTCCGAGCCTTCGACAAGATCACAGGGGTGACCGGACATGAGTGGGCACCAGACCGGTGGTGGCCCCTGCGGTCCTGGGCACCAGGAAACCTCGTAGCCCCGGTCGGTCAAGCAGCGCCAGAGACGTGCGCCGTCTGCCCCGTCAGGCGCCTCGAGCAGCACCCGCAGCGGGCGAGGTCCATCCGAACCGGATCCCCTGGGCCGGCGGCCGGAGTCCGCTGCCGTCCACCGCTCTGAGGGAAACTGGGTCCTGAGCTCTGGCTTTGTCACTTCGCTTGCCCCCGGGTCTGCTTGGGGAGGAACGCCGTCGAACTGCCCTCACATGAAGTGTCCCGCTAGCTCGAAGCCGATGAAAGGGCATTTAGTCCTGCGAGGTCAGCCGACGTCCTCCAGATCACAGGCACGAACACGCAGGAAACCGACCGGCGGTTCGAGGGGCGTGTGCGAGGGGCGGGTTCGACCGGCGGGTTCGACCGGCGGGTTCGAGGGAGAGGTGGAAGGGCCGGAGCCGTGAGACGAGTGTCAGCGCCTGTTGACCCTGTTGGCCGTCCCGGCTCCGACCAGCACTCGCAGCCGCTTTTCGAAATCGTCCGGCTCGATCCCGCTGAACTTGACGCGCTTGACCCTGGAAGTCTCACCAGAGGTGATCTCGAGGGTCGCAGCCTCCACGTCGAATTCGTGGGCCAGAAGCGAGAGCACGGCCTCGTTCGCTCGACCTGAGACCGGGGGCGCGACGACCCTGACCTTGAGAGCGTCCCCGTGAGTGCCGATGATCGCCTCTCGCCCGGCGCCGGGTTGCACGTGGACCCGAAGCACTATCCCGTCCTTGGCCTTGTCGAAGAGCGTCTTCATCTCGCACTGGCTCTAGTCGTGAACCGCCGACACAAGAGCGGAGCCAGCCTCCCTCCCACACTCTAGGGGTCGCGAAAGGGAAACAAGATGGCCGAGCGTCGCTAAGGCTGGATCATCACGTTGCCCAATGTCGTATAGCTGATGAACACGACGGGCAGGAGGCTCGCGAACACGATCACCAGTGCCTGCCAGGCCCGCCCTTTCAGCTCCACGGCTACTGCGACGAGAGCGGGAAAGACCCACGAGAGAAGTCGTGGCTTGAAGCCCAGGTTGTTGCTCACGAAGAGGACTACCAGAGCGGACGCACAGTAGGCGTTCACGAATCCGGGAACCTTTGCCCTCCAAAGCGCGAAACAGCCGCCCAGCACAGCTGCGATGCCGATCCATTCGAGCCACGCCTTACCCTGATAGCCGCCTTTCCAGAAGTGTGGAAGCAGCGCAAGGAGCGACTTTCCGAAGTCGACGTCCACTCCCCATGCCTGGCGCTGCAGGTGCCACCAGTAGAGAGCGTCGTGATAATGGGCGCCGAGCCAACCGGCATACGCGAGGAACCCGACGGGAACCATGAGCACCGTGAGCCCGGCGGCAGGGAGGCGACGCCTCATGATGTCCTTGATTGCCGGCACCGCAGCGGCGGGGGCGAGCGCCAACGCCATCGGGCTGGTGAGCGTGGCGAGAGCGCCCACGACGCCGGCCCAGAACCACTGCCTTCGGTACATGAGGAGAAGCGATCCCGCGACGAGCGCGAGTCCGACGGACTCGCAGTAGAGGAGGCCCCAGCTCAGCGCCATCCCGGGGAAGACGGCGAAGAGGACTGCGGCTCTCCATCCGACCTGGCCCCCTCCGATGAGCGAGCCGAGCCGCCAGACGAGTACGGTGCCGACGGCGCCTGCGACAATCGACACCACGAGCGCTCCTGCGAAGACCGATCCGAGGACCGTTCCGACCGCACGTGCGAGGAGCGGAAAGCCCGGCTCGAATCCTGCGGCGCTGTATGTCAGGTGCGCTCCGGCGGTAGCCGACGCAGACGGATACCCATGAGCGGCGATCTGCAGGTAGAAGCGGGCGTCCCACGATTGCATCGGGCCACCGAGGTCGCCGCGCCAATCGAGGTGTGCGACGAGCAGGTCTGCCACGAAGAGGCCGAATCTCACCAACGCGTACACGCCGAGCACCGGAAGTGCGGCGGCGACTGCGGCCTGCGAGCGCAGTGCGAAGCCGCGGCTCGTCTTCTCGTGAGGAAGGACCGCGGGTGCGCGCGGTGTGTCGACGACCGCCGTGTCGAGTGGCGCGGCCGGAATGTCGCCTGTGCTGGAGATGCCTTCCGACGTCACCTCTTGAGAGACGGGTGCTGACGAGCGATGATCGGCAGCAGGATCTCTCGAGGGGTCAGATAGGCGAGGTATGCGCCGATCCTGTTCGACAACCCCGGGAGGACCGCCGCGCGGCCGCGCTCGAGCCCTTCGACGGCTGCCGCTGCCACCGCAGGTGCGGGCAACCACATGATCTTCGGGAGGCTGCCTTCGGCCTCGGCCTCGTCGAACCCCGCCGCCTCCAAGAACTCCGTCTTGACCGGTCCCGGGCACAACGCAGTTACCGAGACCCCGGTGCCACGCAGCTCTGCGCGTACCGCCCGGCTGTAGGACAGCACGAAGGCTTTCGAGGCTCCATAAGCGGCTTGGCCGGGGAGTGGCTGGAAAGCAGCAGTGGAAGCGACGTTCAGCACCGCGCCGCGCCGGCGCTTCACCATTCCCGGCAGGAAGATGGTGCAAAGGTCTGCGACCGCCTCGACGTTGGTGCGGACCAACGCCACCTCGCGCTCGTGGTCGGCGCGATCTACCGGCCCTACGGTGCTGAAGCCGGCATTGTTGACGAGCACCTCGACATCGAGTCCTTTCCCTTCGATGGTCGGGCCGATCTCTTGGCGGGCCGAAGCATCGGTCAGATCGACCGACAGGATCTCGACTCGAATTCCGTGCGCGGAGTGCAGCTCGTCGGCCAGGGACTTCAGGCGGTCCTCACGCCGAGCGACGAGGGTGAGGCCATGACCGCGTTTGGCGAACTCTCGTGCGAGTTCGACTCCTATGCCCGAGGACGCGCCGGTGACCAGGCAGGTGGAGTTTTCTGAGGGTGCCGGAAGTGCCATCGCGCGATGGTAGGACTCGTCGCCGCCTGACGCAGATGCCCGAAGATCCGTCGAATCCGAGTTGAATCACTGCAGGATCGCCCGCGGGCCGTCAGATCCCCTGTAGCCAGCTCCGATCCAGGTCGGACACACCAGGGCATCCCAGCAACGACAATGTCCTGTTCATCTCCGTCCTCAAGAGATCGAGCATCCGGTCGACGCCCGCCTCACCCGCAGCGGCCAGGCAGTACAGATATGCCCGCCCGACGAGCACCGCGCGTGCCCCTAGGGCCAGGGCCTTCACGACGTCTGAGCCTCGACGTACGCCGCTGTCGACCAACACCTCGAGCCGGTCTCCGGCCGCGTCGACAACCTCCGGCAGGACGCGCATCGTCGCAGGAGCACCTTCGAGCTGGCGGCCCCCGTGGTTGGACACGATCACTGCGTCGGCTCCGGCGTCGGCGGCCACAACGGCGTCGTGGCCCGAAAGGATGCCTTTCACCACGAGCGGACCAGACCACTGACTACGCATCCATGAGACGTCGTCCCAGGTGAACGGCGAGGCGAGCATCGCGACGGCGCTCGCGGACGTCGCGGCTCTCTCGTGCGTCTGCTTTGGCTGGGCCGGCACCTTCTGAGGCTCGTCGTGCGAGTCCGAGACCGGCGTCCCAGGAGCGCGCCCCGCGAGCTGCACACCGTTGCGGAGCATGCGCAGACCCCAACCAGGGCGAGCAAGGATCTGTGGACCTAGTCGCATGGCCGTGCGGAGATCCAAGTGAATCGGGTTGTTGACGCCGTTTCGGACGTCGCGTTCGCGGTTTCCGAGTGCAGGCGTATCGACCGTTACGACTAGTCCTTCGAACCCTGCCGAGCGAGCCCGAGCCATCAGGTGCTCGGCCACGTCGCGGTCTGCTGCGTACAGCTGGAACCACCGGGGACCCTGCTCGCTTGCGAGCTCTTCGGGAGGTGTGCCCGCCACGGTGCTCAGAATCGAGATCGTGCCGGCTCGCTTGGCTGCCCTCGCCGCCCCGAGCGCCCCGTCGGGGTGCACCAATCGGATGAGACCGCAAGGCGCGAGCAGCACCGGCAAGGAGACGGGCGTCCCCAGGACCGTGGTCCCGAGTCTGGGACTCCCCACTCGGATCCCCATTCGGGGTCGGAACGCGATCTCCCGAAACGCCTGCACGTTCTCGCCCATCGTCACCTCGTCTTCGGCGCCGCCGTCGACGTAGTCGAAGACGACACGTGGCAGGCTTCGCCGGGCGAGTCGACGGGCGTCGGCGACATTGTGGATTCGAGTCGCGTTTGGCATCGGCGTGGCCACGATAGCCAAGGCGGCTCTAAGGCAATTCGAATCCAATCCGCGGGATCGAGGAACCGATGAGTCAGGCGTCAGGCAGCGGGCCCCGTCGCCAGTTGAGTCGTCGCCGTCTGCTGCTGACCGGAGGTGTCCGTCCAACCGATCTGAACCTCGTCTCCCGGGTGAAGGCCTTCCATCACGTTGGAGAGGGTCGTGGGGGAGTCGATCGTCTGTCCGTCCAGCGAGTCGATCAGGTCGCCCGAGACGAGGCCTGCTTGAGCAGCAGGAGATCCCGAGACGACGCCGACGACGGCCGCTCCGGATCCACTGGTTCCTGAGCTCGTCGCAGAGCCCGGCTCGACCTCGACTCCGAGGAAAGCGGCGGGACCGATGTGCACGGTGGAAGAGGCATCACCCGCCTCGATCTGCTTGGCGATCGACAGGGCGGTGTCGATCGGGATCGCGTAACTCTGAGTCGATCCGGCCGTGGATCCGCCCTGGAACTGAAAGCCACTCGATGCAGCCGTGTCTATGCCGAGGACGCTGCCAGAGGAGTCCGTCAGCGGTCCGCCGGAGTCCCCGGGTTGCAGGTTGGCGTTGGTCTCGATGAGACCGTTCAGCTGTTCGGAGGAACTCGAGATCTCGTCGCTCGCGGTGATCGACTGGTCCAGAGCGGTTATCGCACCGCTGGAGACGCTCGGAGTTCCTCCGACGCCGCCCGCGTTGCCGATTGCGACCACCGCTTCTCCGACGCGTGCGGAGGTGGAGTTACCGAGGTTCACCGTCGCAAGGCCCGAGGCACCGTTCAGCTTCAGCACGGCAATGTCCTCCGCTGCATCGGTCCCTACGACAGTGGCCGAGTAGGTGCGTCCGTTGCCGATGTCGGTGACGCTCACGCTCGTGGCCCCTTCCACCACGTGGTTGTTGGTGAGGACCTCACCTGAGGACGTGAGGACCATGCCGGTCCCGGCAGCGGCCCCTCCCTGATACCCGAGCTGGGTCTTCACGTCCACGAGACCCGGATCGACCTTCGACGCGGTCTGCGATGCGTTCGCAGAGGTTCCTGCACCTGCTGCAACGGAGCTCGAGGTGGCCGGCTGCCGATGGGCCGAGTGGGCCCCGATCGCCAGACCGACTCCCATCGCGGCGATCACCAGCGCGACCACGAAAGTCATGAGCGAAATGCGGCTGAGGGGATGAGGACGAGAAGGGATGGGCGGCGGCGGAGCCCAGCCGGGCGGGGCACCCCAGGGACCCCATCCGCCTCCCCCTGCGCCGGCCGCAGTCGGAGGAACCCAAGTACCGGTCTCGACACCGCCGGGGGCACTGGAGCCTTGTGCGCCAGGCTCGTCTCGTGGGGGAAGCAGGATCGTCGGTGCTCCACCTTCTGGTTGCTCACCGGAAGATCTATACGGCTCGTAGCTCTCGTCCATCGCCGACTCCTTTGCGAATGCGACTCCCGTGACGAATTGTCCTGTCGCTATTGGTTCCATTAGACGGCCCGGGACTTGGAGCACCGTATGGACGTGCTGTGCATTTGCTAAGAAGTGGGCCTTGTCTGAGACGCAGATGGACATCGAGCAGTTCTACGCGGCTGACGAGCGCCGGCGGCGATCCGAGGAGATCGAGCTGGGCACCGAGTGGAACGACTCCGACGGAGCTCGTTACGAGCTGTCGTGGGTCGCCGATACGGGCGAGCTCTACGTGATGCGCGAACCGGACGTCCCGATGACGACAGATCCTTTCGGGGACGTCTACCGCTCGAATGTCCCGACGGGCGAGATCACCGTGGCCGTGATCGGCTGGGTGCCCGAGCGCGACACGATGGAAGAAGTGCTCGAAGGTTGGGAAGCGGCGATGGGCGAGCCGAACAGCGTCGCGTGGCTGGCGGAGCGTCTTCGCGATCGAGGGATCCCGAGAGAGCACCCTCGCTGACCCGACCGGGCCAGCCCGGCCCGAGCGGCCGCCGACCAGCGCCCCCGGCCAGGCCCGACCCGCCGGCCGACCCATCCGGGCTCATTGGCCGCTGAGGGTTCTCAGCGCCCATACTCTGCGAATGCGCTCCCCCTCGGGAATCGTGGCGAACACCCTCGTCGGGATGCTGATGCTTCTCAGCGCGGGCGCGATCGCGCTGTCCCTGCTGACGGCGCCCCAGGTCGCCGAACAGCAGCTCAAGGTGGCCGCCACGAACACCGCGGGCGCTTCGAGCTTCGTCTTCGTCGACCAGGTGGCCATTCGTGAGCCCCAGCCGACAGCGGCCCTGGGCGGCAGGTCGTCTGCTACGACGACTCAGCGGGTGATCTACCAGGCTCCGGACCGTGTCGAGGTCTCTTCGAGCTCCGCCCCGGGGACGATGCTGCTGGTCATCGGCAACAACCGATACGAGAGGACCGGAAACGGCCCTTGGTCTCCTCTTCCTCCCGTCCAGACTTCCGGCATCTCGACGGGACAACGAGAGGCGAATCTGCTTCTTTTCCCCCTTCAGTCCCTGGCCGACTCCACTTCGGTGACGAGGCGGGGCTCCACCTACCGATTCGTCCCGGGAGCCAAGTCCTCGTTGCTCTCCAGCCTCTTTGGATCGCTTGCTTCCCAGCTCTCGACCATCAACTTCACAGCTGCCATAAACGGAGAGTTCGCGACCACCGAGCACGTCCTCGCGACTCGAGGCGGCGCACGTTTCGTCATCGACTTCAGCTATCTGTCGATCGGCAAGGTTCCGCCGATCCAGGCGCCTACGGGTTCCTAGAGTCCCCTCCTCCGAGGCCGACGCCGACTGTCGGCACAGGCCCCTTCCCGGGTACGATCGCCCAACAAGAACGAGTTCTAATCTTCAGGAGGGGACGTGAAGGCATACGACCGACTGTTCATCGGCGGTGACTGGGTGTCTCCGGCGTCCACCGGCGTCATCGACGTGATCAACCCCACGACCGAGGAAGTCGTAGGGCGAGTTCCCGACGCAGTCGACGCCGACATGGATCGAGCCGTCGCCTCCGCCCGCCAGGCTTTCGACTCCGGCCCGTGGCCGAGGATGTCACCTCCCGAGCGTGCTGCGATCCTCACGAAGGTGTCGGACGCGCTCAAAGGCGAGATGCAGTCCGTGGCAGAGCTCATCTCGACCGAGATGGGATCACCGGTTTCCTGGGGGCTGATGGCCCAGGTTCTCGCTCCGACGATGATCATGGACTACTACGTCGGGTTGGCCTCGACGTTCGCGTTCGACGAGGTTCGTGACGGCCTGATGGGCCAGGTCCTGGTGGCCAAGGAGCCGGTGGGGGTCGTCGCAGCGATCAGCCCGTGGAACGTCCCGCTGTTCATCGCCGCCGCGAAGCTCGCTCCCGCGCTCGTCGCGGGTTGCACGGTGGTCTTCAAGCCGGCGCCCGAGACACCGCTCGACGCCTTCCGCCTCGCGGAGATGTTCGAGCAGGCGGGCCTTCCCGAAGGCGTCCTGAGCGTCGTTCCCGCGGGCCGTGAAGTGGGCGAGCACCTCGTGCGCCATCCCGACGTGGACAAGGTCTCGTTCACGGGGTCGACCATCGCCGGCAAGAAGATCGGTGCCATTTGCGGCGAGCAGCTGAAGCGGTTCAGCCTCGAGCTCGGTGGTAAGTCGGCCGCGATCCTTCTGGACGACGTCGACCTGGAGCAATCGCTTCCCATGCTCCTGCCCAACGCGATCATGAACAACGGTGAGGCCTGCATCGCGCAGACCCGGATACTCGCACCGCGCGACCGGTACCAGGAGGTCGTGGACGCGGTGGTCGAGTCGGTGTCGAAGATGAAGGTCGGTGACGCGCTCGACCCCGAGGTCGAAGTGGGCCCGCTCGTCGCCGAGCGTCAGCGCGACCGGGTGGAGGGTTACATCAAGATCGGTCAGGAAGAGGGGGCCAAGGTCGCGACCGGCGGCGGGCGGCCTGCGGGGCTCGAAAAGGGCTGGTTCGTCGAGCCGACCGTCTTCGTCGACGTGGAGAACTCGATGCGGATCGCGCAAGAGGAGATTTTCGGCCCTGTCCTCGCGGTGATCCCCTACGACGGCGGCGACAAGGAAGCCGTGGCCATCGCCAACGACTCGAGCTATGGACTGTGCGGTTCGGTGTGGACGTCTGATCCCGCTCGCGGGCTCGAGGTTGCACGCTCGGTGCGCACCGGTACCTTCATGCTGAACAGCCCCATCCCCATCGACTTCTCCACTCCCTTCGGCGGCTACAAGGAGTCGGGGATAGGGCGAGAGTTCGGGCCCGACGGTCTCGAGCTGTTCCTCGAGAAGAAGTCGATCAACCTGCCTGCGGGGTTCACGCCCGCCGACTGACAGGCGACTCGATCAAGGCACGCCGTCGGCACGTTCCGCGCATACGTGCGGTCACGGGTGGCCGACGAGATGGACGACCTCGCCGGTGGAGCCGCGGGTCGCTGAGGGTGCCTGCTTTTTCACGACTTACGACCCGGTAGTCGTCGATGCGGCCTGTCCCCGGGCCTGATCGCCGCGCGTCGGGCGTTTTGGCGCAAACGCCGGCTGCGAAAGTCCCAACAGCCACTTCTGTCACAGGTATAGGTGGAAACACCTGCCATTTGCTAGGTGACGACACGGATTATTCGGGACCTCCGGCCCGTCGATGCCTTTCGTGGAGTTCTCCACGGGTTCGTGAGAGCTTCCGAGAAACCCGGGCGGGGGGCACAAGGCGGAGCGGTTGTCCTGGGGGGCGGCAGTGGGGTGGACAGGATCGGAGCCGAGGGTGGCGAGTTGCGAGGGGGGCGCCTCGCAGCCCTCGGCTCCACTGTTCAAGCGGTTCGGGCGGACCGAGGCCCCGCAGCGTGAGTGCGGCTTCTCCCTGATCGAGGTGCTGCTCGCGGGATCGCTGCTCCTCGGAGTCCTCGTCCCTTCTGCCGCTCTTCTAGGGACCTCCGACAACGTCCTCAGTCTGAACCGAGCCAAGGTCGTCGCCGCCAATCTCGCGGCGGGCCAGCTCGAAGCCGACAGGGCAGCAGCCGACAACGCAACATGGACCTCGAACGCGCCCCAGCTTCCAACGCCATCCTCGACGAGTGTCCCGAGCGGGGGGGAGCTGTACTCGGTGGCTCAGGGCGCCGGTTGGTGCGCGGAAAGCTCGAACGGCAGCGGTGACTGGACGAACTATTCGTCCCGGACAACGGCTGACCCGCCCGCCTACCTCGTCAACGTCACGGTCAGCTGGCTTGATGGACGTCAGAGCGTCTCCGCCTCTGAGACATTGACCACGCCTCTTTCCGTTACACCTCCCTCGACAGGATCATGTCCAGCTTGAGACCTGAGCGAGGCCAGGAGGGCTTCACGATGGTCGAGACTGCCGTCGCTTCGCTGGTCGCTCTGATCGTGCTTTCGATGATCTCGTTGTCGACGATCTCGTTGACGCGCGCATCTGTGGGAGCTGTCCAGAGAGGTAGCGCGACCGGTCCGGCCCTCTTGGCAGCGCAAGAAGTCCAGCAAATCATCTCGCGAGCCTGGGTCCCGAACGGCACGAGCGGTGTGACGTCGATGTGCTCGGGTAGCACGAACGGCCAGACTCCCTTCGGATCCATGGACGGCCCGTTCGTACCGCTTAGTGGCACTCCCGTAACGAGCACCGACGTCATGTTCTGCGCGGTCGATCTGAGTTCGACCACCACAGCCCATACTTATGAGCTTCACTTCACAAACTGCAACAGCTCCAATGTCTGCACGCTCGAACTCGACGAGGATCCGGCGTATCCCTGCACTCAGTCGTGCAACCCGAAGGTCGTGTGGACGACCAACGACGCTTCGGACTCGGGAACACCCTTCGATTACTACGAAGCGGCATCAGGCTGGACGACACCAGTTCCTCCCGCGCAGGTCGTCCCGAGCGAGATCCAAGCCATTCAAGTTACCTTGACGCTGGCGAGCCAGGCGTACGGCGGCAGCAGGTTCGAGAGTGTTCAGCGGATGATTCTGCTCCCGAACACCCTGCCGAGCGGCGGTAGCTGACATGGGGTGCTGGCCGAGAGTCGGTTCGAGAGACGAACCGAGGACCTCGAACGACGAGACCGGTCAGGCGATGGCTGTGGTGGTCGGCGCGTTGGCTTTGCTCTGCCTCATTCCAACGGCTGTCCAGACCCTTGCGGTTGGACAGTTGCCGGCCGCCCAAAGAGCGGTTTACGCGCAGCAGGCTCTCGAGGCCGCCCGAGCGGGACTCAGCGACTACGTCAATCATGTTCAGAGCTCCTCTTCTTACGTTGACTACTGCAGCACGGGTGCCACTTCGGGCACGCCTTCGTGGACATGCCCCAATGGATCGACTCCGGCCACTTACGCGAACACTGGAAACCGAGGCTTCGCGAATGCCCCGGACGATTCGGATTGGGCCACGGTGGGGACGAATCCATCGGATGACAATCAGTCGTTCCAGTACCTCGTGAACGATGCCGCATACTTGCAGGACAACTCGAAACCGTTGACGGTCTACGTAACGGGTCGGGCCGGTTCCCTTTCACATCCGGTGTACCAGACGCTCCAAGCGGCCCTCAGCATCACGTCTTCATCTTCAATAGACGTTCCAGTGTCATCGACGCCATCCACGTGCGGGTACACGCAGGCGGTCTCCGTGCCCGCAGGTGCGACGTGGGCTCACGTCATCGTCGACGGAGCTCAGGGGGGATCGAGCTCCGGAGGCGCGGCCGGGGGAGGCGGAAGCGGTGCTCACCTCGTGGCAGACGTCCCCGTCGTTGCCGGCTCCACCTGGACGCTTTCGCCCGGCTACGCCGGCGCGAGCGGAAACTTCGAGCTCCTGAGCTTGCTCGGATACGGCTCCGGCGGTCCCGGTGGTTGTGGGTCGATGAATCTGAGCGGAGGAAACGGGGGAGGGTCGTCGACCATCCTCAACGCCCTTGACAACACCGGCGGAGGTGGCGGAGCGGCCAGTGCCATCTGTGTCGGCACCTCGGCCCAATGCACCACCAACGCACAGGCGCTCTCCTTGTGCACCTCCAGCCAGACCGCCCCTTGTCTCTTGGCCGTGGCCGGAGGAGGTGGTGGCAGTGGTGGTCCCGGAGGCGGGATCCTCGGTGGCATCTTGCAGGGCTTGCTCGGAGCAGGGGGAATCGGCGGCAATTCGAGTGGCAATTCGGATGCTGGATGGGCTGGTGCCACCGGCGGCTCGTTCAGTCTTCTCGGTCTAGGTCTTGTTCCCGGCGGATCTGGAGGAACTGCTGCGGGCTACGGCGGCAACCAGAGCACAAACGGCCAGGGTGTCTCCGGGGGACAGAACTTGCTGTCCGGTTTGAGCAGCTACGGAGGCGGAGGTGGAGGCGGATACGCAGGCGCCGGGGGATTGGTCTCGTACACCTCTCTCCCCGCGGGTGGTGGCGGAAGCGGCTCTTCCGGCGGACTTCTGGGTCTTTGCGTGCTGGGGCTGTGCGCGCTTGGGAGCGGAGGGGGTGGCGGCGCGGGCGCGTCGGATCTTGCGGTCGAGGCGACCGGGTCGGGCTGCTCGGTGAGTGGACCGACAAAGGCGACGTACCCGGCCCTCCCCGGAGACGGTGACAACGGCGCTTTGCAGGTCACGTTCCACAACGGCGCACCCTGCACCGGTGGCCTACTGCCGCCGTCGGCGCAAATCTCAGTCGTGCAGCCCGTGCCGAGCACCGGCAACGTGATCTGATCTCAGCGAGGTCTATCTGGGCTGTTCGACACCAAATCGTTGGCGATGGCGTAGCGGACGAGCTCCGTGCGCGAGGTGATCTCCAGTTTCGCAAAGACGTGATTGAGGTGGCCCTCGACCGTTCGTGAGCTCACCCCCAGGCTCGATGCGATCGCCTTGTTCGCCAAGCCTTCTGCGACGAGCCGTACGACCTGGCGCTCGCGCACCGTCAAGCGGACAGGCTCGTCGATGGCCGAGATTCGCGAAGGTGAGCGCGCGAGGCGCGACGAAACGGCCGGGTCGAGCACCGTCGTCCCGAGCCCGGCCGAGCGCACCGCTGCTATCAGTTTCTCTCCGGACATCGACTTGAGCAGGTATCCCGTTACTCCGGCCGACAGCGCTGCTCGCAAGTAGTCGTCGTCGTCGAAGGCGGAGAGGATGACCACCCGCGTACCCGGAAAGTGCTCTGCCAGATACCGGGCCAGTTCGATCCCGTCCATGTCGGGAAGTCGGATGTCGAGCAGCGCCACGTCCGGCGAGAGAGCCCCGACCATCTCGATGGCGGAGCTTCCGTCGTGAGCCCCTCCGACGACGGTGATGTCATCGGCGGTTTCGAGGACGTTCTGGGTACCGGTCCGGAGGACCTCGTGGTCGTCGACTATGAGGACCCGAAGCGGATTCGAAGCACCGCCGCGGTTCACGTGACTTACACCCTCTGACACCGGGCCATCGTAGTTTGGTGCAAAGGTCAGCCGGCAGTCGCAGGCGGCTCTTGCCCGCCTCCTTCCGCCGCAGCATACGGGGCGGTGATCTCGTGAACCAGATCGGATTCCGGCACGCGGGTGGTCTGGGAGAGTGTCGTCATGAGGGCCTGCCACTGAGAATTCTC
>Ga0116219_10001773_pt1 | contig 19343 bp, 16 predicted proteins | sample Sb_taG_4_FD_91019 | JGI IMG/M metagenome (GOLD analysis project Ga0116219, IMG submission 91019) | Peat soil microbial communities from Weissenstadt, Germany - Sb_50d_6_BS metaG | ecosystem: Environmental > Terrestrial > Soil > Wetlands > Peat | place: Germany: Weissenstadt | collected 2010-09-21
AGATGCTCCATCAGCGGGGCTTTGGTCGCCTCGATGTCCTCGTGGGTCACGGCTTCGGCTCCCGAGGCTTGCGCGGCTTCGATGCGGCACCTTTGGTCTTGCCCGGAACAGCTTTGGCGGGAACCGGCTTCGCCGGAACGGCTTTCCCTGCCGCGGCCCGCTTCTTGCGTGGCTTTGGCGTCGGAGATGGCGCGGGCGGTGGCGCCGGAGCGGCTGCTTCGGCAGCAGGTATAGTAGGCGCCGGCGTCGGGTCCTCTTTCGGCACCATCAGCGGTCTATCGACGGGCGCACGCAAACCGACCGTGGGGGCCTGCTCGCGAAAGTCCTGCATCGCTTTCCGCACCTCGTCGATCTCGCTGTCCCGCACCGCCTCCTCGAACTGGCGTTGGAACTCGGATGCTGCGCGTCTCAGTCTGCCAGCGTAATGGCCGAAGGTGCGCATCAGCCGCGGCAGGTCCTTCGGCCCCACCACGATGATCGCCACCACGGCGATGACCAGGAGCTCAGACCAACCGATATCGAACATGGTGCGTGTCAGGGCCGGATGTGCAGCCGATCGCGTGAGATGCCGCGGCGGGCCCCACGCGGCCTAGGCCTTTGTTTTGACGCATGATCCTACGAAAAGTCTGCAACTTTTCGGGATCATGCTCTAGCTCGTTTTCGGCGTCCGCGGGGCCTTGGCGCGGACCGCCGATTTTGTCCTGCCCGTAGCGGGCTTGGTGGCCTTGTGTTCGATCACCTTGGGCCCGGGGGGCGTGGGCTCGGGCTCTGGCTTGTCCTCGTCGTCCTCGGCCATGCCCTGTTTGAAGCTCTTAATGCCTTTGGCGACGTCGCCCATCAGGCCGGAGATCTTGCCGGTCCCGAACAACAGCACGAAGACGAGGAGGACAAGGAGGATGTGCCACCAGCTCAATCCCATCGACGGTCTCCAACTCCTTTGAGGGCGCCCCTCAGCCCAAGCACTATGGCAGCAAAGCGCGGGCGCTCGCAAGCCGGGGGCGCGACGTGCCGCGGAGCTCGCGGCGGCCGGTTCCTCGGCTTCGAAGACAAGGACCGAGGAGTGCGTCTGCACCGCGATCTCCAGAAGCGCCACGTCGCCGAGGAAGCGCGCATCGAGCACGCGCGCCGGCACGCCCTCGCCCTCGCCAGCAATCGCACGCCGCGCTGGCGCACGCAGACGATGGCGTCGGCGCCTTCGCCCACGCCATTGGCGGGGAAGCTCCCCAGCGCCGTCTTGGCGGTGCCGTGCTCGATGCGCGCCGGCAACTCGTTCAGATCGGAGACGGTGCGCGCGGCGAGGATGTCCTTGGGCGCGCGATAAAGGTCGAGCGCCTTCCCGGTCTGCATCACGCGGCCGCGAAAGGCTCGTCCATGAGCAGCACGCTCGGCCGCGGAACAATGGCGCGCGCGAGCGCCACGCGCTGCTGCTCGCCGCCCGAGAGGATGTGCGGATACTCGTTCGCGTAATGGGCAAGCCTGACCCGCGTCAGGGCGGCAAGAGCTTCGGCTTTCGCCTCGCGGCGGCGCAGGGATTTGAGGCCGAAGGCCACGTTGTCGAGGATCGACAGATGGGGGAAGAGCGCGAAATCCTGAAACATCAGCCCGACGCCGCGCTTCTCCGGCGGAACGAAATGGTCGGAGCCCGCGTCGAGCAGGACGCGCCCCCGAAGATGGCCGCTCAACGCCTGCGGCAATCCTGAGCAAGGTCGTCTCGCCGCAGCCCGATGGCCCGAGCAGGCAGAGCACCTCTCCGGGCGCCACGTCGAGGGAACATGGTCGAGCGCGAGGCCATCGCCGAAGCGGCGGGACACGTCCTCGAAGGTGAGGCGTGCGGGAAGGTAACGCCGGCCCTGCCCCGCTCGCTTGGGACGTGCCGCTTCAACGCGCGGCGACGCCTGCCCGCTTTCAAGAATTCAAGCACAGGGCTGATCTACGATCTCGACCGCAGAAGCGCAACCGCGAGCGGTGCGACCGCAAGCGTCAGGCTGGCGGCTCGCCCCCGTCGCGTCCGGCGTCGGCCGAGCTTCCCTCGTCGGCGAGATCAGGCTCGTCCTCGAGCGGCTCCTCGTCCTCGCGAAGGTCCGGGGCGTCATTGGGATTGGGCATCGAGAAGCCTAGAGGCAAGGTCGAGTCGAGGAGCCCTGCCCCCTTCAGCTCAGCAAGGCCCGGCAGATCCTGGATCGAGTCGAAGCCGAAATGGGCGAGGAACTGCTCGGTGGTGCCGTAGGTGACCGGGCGTCCGGGCGCGCGCCGGCGCGCCCTAAGCTTGATCCAGCCGGTTTCGAGCAGCACGTCGAGCGTGCCCTTCGACGTGCTCACGCCTCTGATCTCCTCGATCTCGGCGCGGGTGACCGGCTGGTGATAGGCGATGATCGCCAAGGTCTCGAGCGCCGCGCGCGACAGGCGGCGCTGCTCGACGGCCTGTCGCTCGAGCAGGAAGGCCAAGTCCTCGGCGGTGCGGAACGCCCATTTGCCGGCAACCCGCACGAGATTGACGCCCCGGCCGGCATAAAGGCCCTGCAGCTCCTCGAGCAGCGCAGCGACATCCTCGCCTTGCCCGAAATGCTGGGCGAGCGCGGCCTGGTCGAGAGGCTCGGGCGACGCGAACAGCAGGGCCTCGAGGATGCGCAGCTTCTCCCGCCGGTCGGCCGAAGGTAGCGCCATCACGTTCTTGGAGGGAAAGGGCAAAAGCAGCGAAGCGCCGCGCCCGCTCTTCTCCTGCGGTACCACCCTATCCAGATTGTTCGCTGTCATTCACGACCTCTTTGTTGTTGTCAGCGCTTCAAGCGGCCTTGGCGCGGCGGCGAATGAGAAGTGGCGCGAAGAGCTTCGCTTGCCGGATCTCAAGCGCGCCTTCGCGCGTCATCTCGAGCGTTGCGGTGAAGCCGCTCGCGAGCGCCGTCTTGCGGAGGTGGGGCCCGACCAGGAACTCGGCCAGAAGCTGATCGAGCGGCGCCCAGTCGCAAGTCATGCCGAGCAGCCGCTCAAGCTCCTCGCGCGCCTCTTTCAGCGACCACACCGTACGCTGCCGCACCTGCCAGCTGCGAACCGCGGTACGCTGCCGCTGTTGCGAATAGGCCTTGAGCAGATCGTAGACATTCGCATCGTAGGTGCTGTTGCGGGTGATGCGAATGGGTTCCGGCATGCCTTTGGCGAAGACATCGCGGCCGAGCCGTTTGCGCGTCATCAACTGCGCCGCGACATCGCGCATGGCGCCCAGACGCTTGAGGCGGAAGGCCAGCAACTGGGCAAGCTCCTCGCCGCTCTGCTCGCCTTCGGCGCTCGGCTCCGCAGGCAAGAGCAGTTTCGACTTGAGAAAAGCAAGCCACGCCGCCATGACGAGATAGTCGGCGGCGATCTCGAGCCTGAGGCGGCGCGCCGCGCTGATGAAGTCCAGATATTGCTGCGCCAGCGCCAGTACGGAGATCCTGGCAAGGTCGACCTTTTGCGTGCGAGCCATCGCCAGCAGCAGGTCGAGCGGCCCTTCGAAGCCCTCGACATCGACCACGAGCGTTTCGCCCGCGCCCGGCGCGTGACCATCCGCCTCCGCCTGCTCCCAATCAGAGGCGTCGTCAACGCGCTCTTGCGGCTCGCCGGTCATGCTTTCCTCGGTCGCGTCCATGGTCGTCCCGGCGTCTTGAGGCTTCACGCGACGCTTCCGGCCCCGCCGGCAACCTCCGTCACCAGCACCAGCGCCTGAGCGGCATCGAAGGCTTGCGGCTCGCCGAGCTCGGCGTAGGCGCGGGCGAACCGCTCGGCGCTGTCGCCGGCAAGTGGCGGAACCGCGCTTGCGACCTCGCGCATATCGGCAAGCTCGCCGCTGCAGTGGAGGGCCACATCGCAGCCCGCTTCGACCACGGCCGCCGCGCGGCTCCCCATCGAGCCGCCGAGGGCCGCCATGCCGATATCGTCGCTCATCACCAGGCCCTTCAGTCCGATCAGGTCACGAATCACTTCGCTCATTATAACGGGCGAGACGCTTGCGGGTCGCTGATCATCGAAGGCCGGCAGCAGCACATGGGCTGTCATGGCGAGCGGCGCGTCGCAGAGCGCGATGAAGGGCCGGAAATCGACCTCGCACAGCTCGTCGATCGAAGCATCGATCCTCGGCAGCGACAGATGGCTGTCGGCCTTGGCCCGCCCATGGCCCGGTACGTGCTTGATCACCGGCAAGACGCCCCCGGCAAGCGTCCCTTCGACCACGGCGCGCCCAAGGTCACTCACGATGTCGGGGTCGGAGCTGAAGGCGCGATCGCCGATGATATCGTGGGATCCCGGCTCCGGCACGTCGAGGACGGGCGTGCAATTGACGTTGATGCCGGCGTCGCGAAGCTCGGCGGCGATCAGTCTCGCGCCGGCAAAGGCTGCCGCCTTCGCTAGGGCCGGATCGTGACGATAGAGCTCGCCATAGACCCGCGCCGGAGGCATCTGGCGCCAGTTTGGCGGGCGCAGACGCTGGACGCGGCCGCCCTCCTGATCGATGAGCACCAGGGTTTCATCGCTCTCGACCGCGTCCCGAAAGGCGGCGATGAGGGCTCTGAGCTGCGGCGGCGATGAGCAGTTGCGGGCGAAGAGGATCAGGCCGCACGGCCGCACTTCGGCAAAAAAAGCGCGCTCGTCGTCGCTGAGAGTGGCGCCGGCGCAGCCGGAGATGAAGGCTCTGAAGTCCACCACGCGGGGCTAACCACCACGCGGCCCGCGGTCAAGCCGCCTACTGCGCCGCCATCACTAGGCAATCGGGCAGGCCTTGCGACTTGAGTTGGCCGCAGAGCTTAGTCGCGGCTGACTTGTCGACGATCGGTCCGATGCGCAGGCGATACCAGACGCCCTTCGCGCCGAGATCCGCCTTCTGCACCATCGGCCGGTAATTGGCGAGCAGCGTCGGATATTTCTGCTGCATGTCGGCGAAGGTGGCGAGCGCCTCGGTCTGGTTCTGCTTGGAGCCGACCTGGACCACATATTTGCTGGAGGCGGCGGCTTGTGGGGCGGCATCCGCGACGGCCACGGGTTTGGGCTTGGGTTTCGCCGCCGGGATGGCGGCCACGGGCTGCGGATCTGCGGCCACCGGGGCGGCAGCCGGGCGAGGCGCCGGGGCCGCGACCGGTGCCGGCGCGGGTTGCGCTTGCGGCATAGGCGGCGGTGGCATGGCGGGCTCGGCACTTGCCAGCTGCGGAGCCGGAGCAGGTGGAGCAGCATCAGCCGCGGCCACCTGCGCCATGGCCGGCGGAGCGGCCTCGGCCGCGGGCGGCGCTGCGGGCGGCATCACGGATCCGTCCGGACGCACCACGAGCGTCTTCACACGGCGGGGACCTCCGTCGGCGGCATTGGGGTCATCGACGGTAGCCACGGTGGGCGGCGCCGCTGGCGCGACCGCGGCCTGAGGCGGCATGCCCGCAGTGGGGTTGGCGCCGGGCATCGTCGGCATGGCAGGCTCCTCCTGCCGCGGCACGACATTGTCCGCCTCGGGCTGATCGCCATTCTGCAGGCGCTCGTAGATGAGCTTGTTCTTGTGTGGAAAATCCTTGCCACCCGGTTGCTGCGGGGGCTCCTTGACGGGCCGGCTGTCGGCCTGAACCAGCGGAGGCTGGGCACCGCTCATGGCCCCGCCGCTCTGTTTATAGGCAAAGGCAAGTGCGCCACCCAAGGCCACGACGCCAAGCAAGGCGCTACCGGCCATGAACATGCTGCGGCCCTTCATCCCGGCCTTGCGCGCCGGCTGAGCAAGCTGGCCCTCATCGAGGAAGTCGGCATCGACGTGCTCGTCCTCATAGAAGCCTTGCGTGCTTCCGCGTGCGTGCTGGGTTGAGCCGAGCGGAATTTGCGGAGGCTGGTCGTAGGGCGCGTCGAAGGCTTGCAGCGCCTGGTGAGGCGGTATGCCTCGCCCCTGCCCCGCCGGCGCGCTCTCTTGCGAAGCCTGGGTCACATAGTCATGCACGGCCTGGTCCTCGTGCGGCGCATAATCTTGCTCGGTGCCATAGCTGTCAGCCGGACCATCGAGGTCGAGGGGGTCATGTTCGCCATAGGGCGCCTGGGCGGACTGAGTTTCGTCAGCAAAATTCGCGTCCGGGAAGCTGGCGTCGGGAAAACTGGCGCCGGGAAAGCCCGCGTCGGGGAAACTTGCGTCAGTGAAGACTGAATCGGCCAAGCCGTTGGGAAGGCTCGCTGCCGGATAGCCCGGCTCGGGGAAACCGGCGTCCCGATAGGCTCGGCTCGGGGCTACCTGGCTCTGATAGGCCTCGCTCGGATAGCCTCGGTTTGGGCTCGGCTGGGACGGAGCGGCCTGGCTCGGACCGGTTCGGTTCGGTTGGGGCTGCGCTTGGGGCGGGTAGCTCTTGGCCGGATAGGTCTGGTTCGGCTGGGCTTGCGGCCTCGGCTTCTGCTCGGTGGGATAGCTCTGCGCCGGATAGGTCGAGCTTGGATAATTTGGGGTCGAATAGGCCGGGTTTGGGTAGGCTGGGGTCGAATAATCGTGGGGGGCGCTATGGTCGTTGTTTAAACTTGGATAGGACTGAGGCGCGCCATCGGGGTTAGAGAAGCCCGGTACCCCCGGTTGATTGGCGCGAGGATCGGTTTCTCCGCCGCCTTGCCGTGCATAAATCCCAAAATCCGGCTGTGGCGGCTGGGGCTGCTCGCGTGGATCGGGCGCCCGCGTGACCGGCGTATAGGCGGGGACCTGCGCAAAGACCGGCCCGCGGCCGGTTCCGAAGATCGAGCGCTGTCCCATCAATGGCTGGCCCGGTCTACCTGCTCCCGAGTTCATGAGGGGTCCCTCGCTTCTATGAGCATTGTGTACGTTCATGCCCCAGGGCTGGTCGACCGGAGCGCTTCCGTTTCTCAGTGCGTTGGTGAAATCCGACTCAAACTCAAGGATCGGATCGGCGTTGCCGCCGTATCCTTCATCGTGCTCGGACATGGTACTTCCCTCGAACCATCCCCCCGGCCCCGATCAATGCATCTCAATTCATCTCATGCAGTGCCCGGACGCCGAGAATGCCCAAACCCGACGCCAAGACTTGTTTCGTGGCAGCCACCAACGCCACGCGACCGCGTGTTAACTCTCGATCTGTTTCGTAAATAAATCGTAATTGTGGCGAGTCTTTGCCTCTATTCCAGAGGCCGTGGAACTCCCCAGCAAGATCATAAAGATAGAAGCCGATGCGGTGTGGCTCATGTGATTTCGCCGCGCCTTCGACAATACAGGGAAATTGGGCGATCTTGCGGATCAGCGCCACTTCGGCTTGGTCGCTGAGCCGATCCAAATCGCTGCGCGCCAAGGCACCACCCCCCAAATCTAGATCGGGGAAAACGTCCCGCACGTAACGCAACACGGAACTCGCCCTGGCATGGGCGTACTGAACATAGAAGACCGGGTTATCGCGCGATTGCTCGGTGACCTTGACGAAGTCAAAATCGAGCGGCGCGTCGTTCTTCCGGTAAAGCATCATGAAACGAACGGAGCCGGGGCCCACCTCGTCCACGACATCCCGGAGGGTGACGAATGTCCCGGCACGTTTAGACATCTTGACAGGCTCTCCGCCGCGAAACAAGCGCACAAGCTGGCAAAGCTTGACGTCGAGTTCGGCCTTCCCATTGCTGAGCGCCGCCACCGCGGCCTGCATGCGCCGGACGTGGCCGCTGTGGTCGGCGCCCCAGACGTCGATCATGGTGTTAAAGCCGCGTCTGAACTTGTCGCGGTGATAGGCCATGTCGCTTGCGAAATAGGTGTAGCTGCCATCCGATTTGACGAGCGGCCGATCCATGTCGTCGCCGAAGGCGGTAGAGCGGAACAGGGGCTGCTCGCGGTCCTCCCAGTCTTCGTCCACCTTGCCCTTGGGCGGCGGCAGACGGCCCAGCTCGATGAGGCCCTTGGCATTGAGCTCCTCGATCGTCTCGGCGACTTGGTCGCGCGGTCCCTCGATCAGCGACCGCTCCGAGAAGAAGACGTCGTGGTGGATGCCGAGCTCGGCGAGGTCCCCCTCGATGATGGCGAGCATCGCCCGGAGCGCCGTGTCGCGCACGATCGGAAGCCATTCGGGCTCGGCGAGCGTCAAGAGCTCCGGCCCATGCTGGTCGACCAGCGCGAGGCCCACGGGCTTCAGATAGTCGCCCGGATAGAGGCCTTCCGGGATCTCGCCGATCGTCTCGCCAAGGGCCTCGCGGTAGCGGAGATAGGCCGAGCGCGCCAGCGCATCGACCTGGGCGCCAGCGTCATTGACGTAATATTCGCGAGTGACAGCGAAGCCGGTGAAGGCGAGGAGATTGGCGAGCGCGTCGCCGAACACCGCGCCGCGGCAATGGCCGACATGCATCGGGCCCGTCGGGTTGGCCGAGACATATTCCACGTTCACCACCTGGCCTTGGCCGATGGCGCTCTGCCCATAGGTCGCGCCCTGCTCGAGCACCATGCGCAGCACGCTCGGCCAGAAGCTCCGGGCGAGCGTCAGATTGATGAAGCCTGGCCCGGCAATCTCGGCGCGCGCGATATTGGGATCGGAGGCGAGCAGCGGAACGATGCGCTCGGCAAGCGCCCGCGGTGCGAGCCGCGCGGCCTTCGCCAGCACCATGGCCGCATTGGTGGCGAGATCGCCGTGCGAGGCATCCTTCGGGGGCTCGAGCGTCACCCCCTCGATGCTTGCCCCGGTGGGCACGACGCCGTCATGCTTCAGCTGCTGGACCGCGGCCAGGACGTGTCCGTGGAATCCTGCAAAGACGTCCATGACGGCTCCGGAACGTGACGCCCGGCGCGACTAACGCAAATCGGGAGTGGCGTCAAACAGGCGACGGTGCTCGGCCAGAGCATAGCGGTCTGTCATGCCGGCGATGAAATCGCAAACGTGGCGCGCATAGGACTTGGCCGGCCGGTTGCGCGTCTGCTCACGCCATTCCGGCGGCAAAGCCTCGGGGCTACGGCGGTAGAGCCCGAGGAGGTCGGTCACCACCCCTTCCGCGTCGGTCATGATGCGCATGATGCGGGGATGCCGATAGACGCGCGCGGTGAGGAAGGCCCGCAAGGCCGCGAGCTCCCGCTGCATGGGCTCCGAGAAGGCGGCGACCGCGTGACCGGCATGCCTCACCTCGTCGGCGCTTCCGGGCCTAAGCTCCCGCAACCGCGCGCTCGTCTCGGCCACCGCATCGTCGATCATTGCGGTGATGAGGCGGCGGTTCGCCTCAAAGAGCAGGCGCGGTCCCTCGAGATGCGGATGCGCCGACCCGACATCGGCCAGAGCGTACCCCGCGAGCCGCACTTGGGCGAGCTCGGCGAAGGTGAAAAGGCCCGCCCGATACCCGTCCTCGACATCGTGGCTGTTGTAGGCGATGTCGTCGGCAAGCGCCGCCAATTGCGCCTCGACGGAAGGGTAGGTCGCGAGCTTGAGGTCCTGCTTCGCGCAATAGGCGACGATCGATTGGGGAACCGGTCGCGGGCCTTCGCCAATTGCCTCGCCGGTCAACAGCGGGCCGTTGTGCTTGACGAGGCCCTCAAGCGTCTCCCAGGTGAGGTTCAGGCCGTCGAAGCTTGCATATTTCCGCTCAAGCTCGGTGACCACGCGTAAGGATTGGGCGTTGTGGTCGAAGCCGCCCTCCCCCGCCATGGCGGCATCGAGCGCCCGCTCGCCGGCATGACCGAAGGGCGGGTGCCCAAGATCGTGGGCAAGCGCCAGCGCCTCGGTCAAATCCTCGTCCAGGCGAAGCGTCCGAGCCATGGAACGTGCAATCTGCGCCACCTCGAGACTATGGGTCAGCCGTGTCCGGTAGTGGTCGCCTTCGTGATAGATGAAGACCTGGGTCTTGTGGGTGAGCCGGCGGAACGCCGTCGAATGCAGGATACGGTCGCGGTCGCGCTGGTAGAGGGTGCGCGTGGGGCTTAAGGGCTCGGGCACAAGGCGTCCCCGGCTTTGGCGCTCGTGGACGGCGTAGGGCGCGAGGCCGATCGGGTCTCTTTGGAAGCCGACGGGCCTCGCCTTGGCGGCATAGCCCCGCTCCCCTTTGCGGCTGTGGTCGATTGACAAGCCCGGCCGCCATCCTATCTTTCAGTCGAGGCGTGCTCACGCGCTGGCCCACCCCGAGCCAGCCTGCACCTGGGTTAGCTATACCGACATGACCGAAGCGTCCATCACCTTGAGCGAGCGCGCCGCCCGCCGCATCGTCGAGATCTTGCGGGCCGAGGATGCCGTGCTCATGCGCGTCAGCGTCGAGGGCGGCGGCTGCTCGGGCTTCCAATACCGCTTCGACCTCGTGCAGGAGGGGGCGCCGGATGACGTCCTGGTCGAGCGCGACGGCGCCCGGGTGGTGATCGATCCCGTCTCGCTCGGCTTCGTGCGCGGCGCGGAGATCGACTTCGTCGACGATCTGATCGGGGCGCAGTTCAAGGTCAAGAATCCGAACGTGACGGCGGCTTGCGGCTGCGGCACGAGCTTCTCGATCTAGCGGCAAGCGATCGCCCGACGCGGGTCGTATCTCAGCACGTCGGCCGATCTCTTTTCGCCGTTGGGGCCTTTAGGCAGGATTCCCTGCACGTTTCGCTTGGACCGGCAGAGACGGTACCGATCCATATGCGCAAAACACGCAACAATCACCAGGGGTCGGTTTTAGTCTCTCTCCGCATTCTTCGCAGTCATAGAAGACTAGGCACGCATCAATTGGCATCGTTTCGGTCACCTCATGGCCGCAATGTGGGCAAGTCAGAGGCGATTGAAGCTGTGTTCGATCATGCACCTCATGTGGCATGGCACCGAGACGCGTTCCAACCCGCGTCAAGGCCTCTAATTTTCAAAACGAGACACGGCCCAGCCCGGGCGACGATCCCGGCTCGATTCCGTCCGCCGACGTGCTATCGAGGGTCGCCACCCCTCGCGCCGTGCACACACCTCATTAGCCCATGAAGATCGCCACCTGGAACGTCAACGGCATCAAGGCGCGCGTCGATAGCGCCAAGACTTGGCTCGCTTCGGCCGCCCCCGACATCGCCCTCTTCCAGGAGATCAAATGCGTCGATGAGGCATTCCCGACCCAAGAGTTCGAGGAGCTGGGCTACAACGTCGCCGTGCACGGCCAGAAGGGCTTCAACGGCGTGGCGCTCCTCTCCAAGCTGCCCTTCGACGAGGTGGCGCCGAGGCTCGCCGGCGATCCCGACGACGTGCAGGCGCGCTATTTGGAGACCGTCGTCTCGGTTCCCGCGGGCGTGATCCGGCTCGTTAATATCTACCTGCCGAACGGCAATCCGGTCGGAACGGAAAAGTTCGCCTACAAGCTTGCTTGGATGAGCCGGCTCCGAGAGCGGGTGAAGGCGCTCCTCAAGCTCGAGGAGCCGATGATCGTCGCAGGCGATTTCAACGTCATCCCCACACCCGACGATGTCTATGCCCCCGCCGCCTGGGTCGACGATGCCCTGTTCCGGCCGGAGACGCGCGCCCATTTCCAGGCGCTCGTCAATCTCGGCCTGACGGACGCCTTCCGCGCCTGCCACGACGAGCCGCACCGCTACACCTTCTGGGACTATCAGGCTGGCGCCTGGCAAAAGAATCGCGGCTTGCGCATCGACCATATGCTGTTGTCGCCGCAGGCCGCGGACCGGCTCGTGAAATGCGAGATCGATCCCGGCCCCCGCGGCTGGGAGAAGCCATCGGACCACGTGCCCATATGGCTCGAGCTCAGCCCTTAGCGCCCTGTCGCCTCACAACGATCGCGACAGAAGCCTAGATCCGATTGGAGCATGTTCTAAGGCTTGAGCGCGGCTGGGTCCGAACCCGTTGCCCCGAAGCCCACGGGCACACCCATCTCAGCCGGCGGATGGGCGGGGCTCGCGCCCTCGCCTGAGGGCATAGCGTCAGCCGCGGCAGACGCGCCCGGAGCGCGATTGGACGAGAAATCGCCCGACGCCGGAAGGAGCAGCTTGTCCGGAACCCCGGCCTTGGCCGCCATCGGACTCGTGTCGAGCGCCGGTCCGCCAAATTCCGGCATCAGGGACTGCGCCTCTTTGAGCATCGCCGCATCGGCGGCGCCCTGCGCTTCGACGTAGAGATCCTCGATCCATTTCGGCTCCTTGCCGTTTGCCTTCGCATTGGCATGGGCAAGCATGATCAGAGCCAGCCCCTTTGCGGGTTTCTGGCGGATCTCGTCGCCGCCACGCCACAACAGCTCGCCCAGCTTGGCCTGCGCCTCGGCATGCTGCTTCTTCGCGGCCGTCGCGAGCCAATTGACCGCAAGGCCCATGTTCTTCTCCACGCCGGTGCCGGTGAGGTAGAGGCCTGCGAGCGCATATTGCGCGTCGGCGTCGCCGAAATAGCTCGCCGCGTGGCGGAACAGATCCGCCCCCCGGGCGGGATCCTGCAGCACCAGCGTGCCCGGGATGCCTTCCAAATAATATTGGCCAAGCGCGACGAAGGCTTCGGCGACATATTTGGCGACGGGGCTCAAGGGCGTAATGTCGGCGTGCTCGTTGGCGATCTGGCGATAGAAGAAAAACGCCTGGGCATCGTCCTGCTTCACGCCATTGCCGGCCGCGTAGATCCGCGCGAGCTTGAGCTGGGCCCCGAGCACGCCGCGTTCGGCAGCGTATTGAAGCGCGGGGAGGGCCATCTCAATCCGTCCCGATTTGAGGGCGGCCATACCCTGGTGATAGGCCTCGGTCGCCGAGGCAAAGGGCGGCGCGTCGTCGGCGCCGACGGCGAAGGAGACGAGGATCATCAGCGTCGCCAGAGCGGCGAGCGCCCTGACGTTACACATCCGCATAGCACGTCACTTCCACGCCAGCGCCGGGATGCGTGACCGCTCCCGTCCGCGCCGGACCAACCTCGTTCGCGTATTTCCACAGATAACCGCTGCGGAAGGCATCTGGCCGCGCCTTCCAGTCCTTCGCCCGCTTGTCGAGCTCGGCTTGGCTGAGCTCGACATCGAGGGTGCCCAGCTCGGCATCGAGCACGATCATGTCGCCGTCGCGGATCAGCGCAATCGGACCGCCGAGCGCCGCCTCCGGGCCGACATGGCCCACGCAGAAGCCCCGCGTGGCGCCGGAGAAACGCCCATCGGTGATGAGGGCGAGCTTGTCGCCCATGCCCTGGCCATAAAGGGCCGCCGTGGTCGACAGCATCTCGCGCATGCCGGGACCCCCTTTCGGGCCCTCATAGCGGATGACGATGACGTCGCCTTCCTGGTAGCGCCTGGCACTCACCGCGGCGAAGGCATCTTCCTCGCAATCGAAGCACCGCGCGGGCCCGCGGAATTTGAGCCCCTTCATGCCCGCGACTTTGACGATGGCGCCATCGGGGGCAAGCGAGCCGCGCAAGCCCACGACGCCTCCCGTGGGCGAAAGCGGATCGTTCGCAGGCCGCACCACGTCCTGGTCCGGGTTCCACGCCACCTTGGCGAGGTTGTCAGCCATGCTGCGCCCGGTCACGGTCATGACATCGCCATGGAAGTAGCCGTGATCCAACAGCGTCTTCATCAAGAGCGGCACGCCGCCCGCCTCGAACATGTCTTTGGCGACATACCGGCCGGAGGGCTTCAAATCGGCGATGTAGGGCGTGCGCTTGAGCACCTCGGCAACGGCGAACAGGTCGAAGTCAATGCCGCATTCATGGGCAATGGCCGGCAGATGCAGCGCCGCATTGGTGGAGCCGCCGGAGGCCGCCACCACGGCAGCGGCATTCTCCAGAGCTTTCCGGGTGACGATGTCGCGCGGGCGGATGTTGAGCGCGATCAGGTCCATGACCTTCTCGCCCGCCGCCATGCAGAAGCGGTCCCTGATCTCGTAGGGCGCGGGTGCGCCCGCGGAATAAGGCAGTGCCAAGCCGATGGCCTCGGACACCGTGGCCATGGTGTTGGCGGTGAACTGGGCGCCGCAGGACCCCGCCGAGGGGCAAGCCACCTGCTCGAGCACGTCCAGATCTTCGGCCGACATCTTGCCCACCGAATATTGGCCGACCGCCTCGAACAGATCCTGTACCGTCACCGGCCGACCCTTGAAGGAGCCGGGCAGAATCGTGCCGCCATAGATGAAGATCGAAGGCACGTTCAGGCGGCACATGGCCATCATCATGCCGGGAAGCGACTTGTCGCAACCCGCGACGCCGACCAGCGCGTCGTAGCAATGGCCGCGCATGGTGAGTTCGATGGAATCGGCGATGACCTCGCGGGAGGGCAGCGAGGATTTCATGCCCTCATGCCCCATGGCGATGCCGTCGGTCACGGTGATGGTGCAGAACTCGCGGGGCGTGCCGCCCGCGGCGCCGACGCCTTGTTTCACCGCCTGCGCCTGACGCATCAGCGAGATGTTGCAAGGGGCAGCCTCGTTCCAGCAGGTCGCGACGCCGACAAGAGGCTGGTGGATCTGCTCGCGCGACAGCCCCATGGCGTAATAATAGGAGCGATGGGGTGCGCGGGCCGGACCCTCGGTGACGTGCCGGCTCGGCAAACGCGACTTATCGAACGTCTTGGCATCCATGTCCAAATGCCCGGATGAGCGTGCAAGAGAAGCTGGTGACCCCGGTCACCGCTTACAATCGTATCGGCTATCCGATCTCGGCTTTTCGCCCCTGCTAGAGCCTTAGGAACGCTTTTTCGCCGATGCTCCTCGAACGGGCCTGATGTCTCAAAGTTTTATGGCGCAAACGAGGCGAAAATGCCGCAGTCTGTGGCATTTGGGCTACAGTAGTGAAGATTTCGTATAAAGGTGCGCAATTGGCGGCGAGGCTGGCTTAGAGCGCGGCTTCGAGCCGCCGCAGGGCCTGTTCGAGCCTTGCCGCGGTCGCCTCGGCGTCCGCTTTCCGCTCGCGTTGCTCCTCGACCACGTGCTGGGGCGCGCGGGCCACGAATTTCTCGTTCGAAAGTTTGGCGTCGAGCTGCCTTATTTCTGACCCGACCTTGTCGATCTCACGCTGGAGACGCTTCGACTCGGCATCCACATCGATGATGCCGGCAAGCGGCAGCGCGAGCATCGCCTCGTCGAGCACGATCTGCACCGCGCCCGGCGGCGTCTTGCCGAAGTTCAAACTGTCGAGGCGGGCGAGGCGCAACAGAGTCTCCTCGTGGCGCTTCGCCCGCGCCTCGGTGTTCCTGCTCGCGCCGGAGATGACAAGGGGCACGCGGGCGCCCAGCGGCACATTTATCTCCGAGCGCACCGACCGCACCTCTGAGACGAGCCGGATCAGCCAGCCGATCTCGGCATCGGCATCGGCATTCTCGAGTCCCCGTTGCTTGGGCCAGGCGGCGAGGATCAGGAGGCTCTCCCTTCCCTCTCCTTCCGGCGCGCGTTTTGCCCAAAGCTCCTCGGTGACGAAGGGCATGAAGGGATGGAGCAGCTTGAGCGCCCGGTCGAGCACCCAGGAGGTCATGGCGCGCGTCTCAGCGACCGCTTTATCATTGCCGGCCAGGATCGGCTTGATCAGCTCGAGATACCAATCGCAGAACACGTGCCAAACGAAATGGTAGATGGCGGCTGCCGCCTCGTTGAAGCGGAAGGCTTCGAGCGCCTCCGTGACGGCGGCCAGCGCCCGCTCGCTCTCGCCGGCGATCCAGCGGTTCACGGTCTCCTTGACCTGCGCCGGATCGAAGCCCGGGCGGGACACGCAGTCATTCATCTCGGCGAAGCGCGCCGCGTTCCAGAGCTTGGTCGCGAAATTGCGATAGCCTTCGACTCGTAAGGGGCTGAGCTTGATGTCGCGGCCTTGCGCCGCCATGGCGGCAAGAGTGAAGCGGAGCGCGTCGGCGCCATAGGCGTCGATTAGCTCGAGCGGATCGATGACGTTGCCCTTCGACTTCGACATCTTCTGGCCCTTCTCGTCGCGGACCAGCGCGTGGATATAGACCTCGCGGAAGGGCACCTCCTGCATGAAATGCAGGCCCATCATCATCATGCGCGCGACCCAGAAGAAGATGATGTCGAAGCCGGTGACGAGCACGTCGGTCGGATAGTAGCGCGCGAGCTCGGGTGCGGCGTCCGGCCAACCCAGCGTGGAGAAGGGCCACAAGCCTGAGGAGAACCAGGTGTCGAGCACGTCCTCGTCTTGCCAGATTTCGACTGCCCCGCTTTCGCTTCGAACATCAAATCTTGTTGGCTCAATACTTTGGTACACGGCCGGCTGTTTAACGACCTTGACTGCCTCACCGTAGTACTCCGTCGCCTGACAGATGGCTTCGCTTTCGGTTTCGGCAACGAATATCTCAAGCGCAAACGGAACGGATCTTGATCCGGTTTCGTCATACGAAGCCTTAGCGCGCCCATACCAAGCCGGAATCTGGTGACCCCACCAAAGCTGGCGTGAGATGCACCAGGGCTGGATGTTTTCCATCCAATGGAAATAGGTCGACTCCCAGTTCTTCGGCACGAACACGGTGCGGCCGCGCTTGACCGCGTCGGTGGCGGGCTTCGCTAATTCTCTCGCATTCACGTACCACTGGTCGGTGAGGAAGGGCTCGATGACCTCATTCGAGCGATCGCCGTGCGGCACGGTGTACGTGTGGGGCTCGATCTTCTCGATGATGCCCTCCGCCTCCATCTCCGCGACGATGCGTTTCCGCGCGGCGAAGCGGTTCATGCCGTTCAATTGCTGAATCGTCTTCTCGAGTTGCGGACTCGGGTCGACACCGACGGTGAACTCGGGATTGGGGTCGAGGCTGAGCTTGGCCTCTGAATCGAGCACATTGATCATGGGCAGGCCGTGGCGCTTGCCCACCTCGAAATCGTTGAAGTCGTGCCCGGGCGTGATCTTCACCGCGCCCGAGCCCTTTTCGGGGTCGGAATATTCGTCGGCGATGATGGGGATGCGGCGGCCGACCAGCGGCAGGATCACCTGCTTGCCGACGAGAGCCTCGTAGCGCTCGTCGGCAGGATGCACCGCGACGGCGGTGTCGCCGAGCATGGTTTCGGGGCGCGTCGTCGCCACGACGATGTAGGTCGAAGGGTCGCTCGGATCGAAGGACCTCCCTTCGAGCGGATAGCGCAAATGCCAGAGATGGCCTTTCACCTCGACCTGCTCGACCTCGAGGTCGGAGATGGCGGTCAAGAGCTTCGGGTCCCAATTGACGAGGCGCTTGTCCTTGTAGATGAGCCGCCGACCATCTGGTCCCAGCGTGTTGTAGAGCTCGACGAAGACCTTGCGCACGGCGCGGGAGAACCCGTCATCCATGGTGAAGCGCTCGCGCTCCCAGTCGCAGGAGCAACCGAGCCGCTTCAGCTGATTGATGATGGCGTCGCCCGACTCCGCCTTCCATTGCCAAACGCGATCGATGAACGCATCGCGGCCAAGCGCGCGGCGGTTGGGCTCCTGGTGTTCCATCAATTGGCGCTCGACTACCATCTGGGTGGCGATGCCGGCATGATCGGTGCCCGGCTGCCAAAGCACGTCCTTGCCCCGCATGCGTTCGAAGCGGACGAGGACGTCCTGCAGCGTGTTGTTCAGCGCGTGACCCATATGCAGCGAGCCGGTCACGTTCGGCGGCGGGATGACGATGGCGAAGGGCCGCGCGGCCGCGCGGTCGGGGCGCCCCGATGCAAAGGCGCGCGCCTCTTCCCATAGGCGGTAGGTCGGGCCCTCGATCAAAGCGGGCTGATAGGTCTTGTCCAGCATCAGCGCAGGGCTCGCGAGACGAAGGGCGAAGGTCCCGCCTCCTACGATTTTGGCTTCCGCGCTGTCAACTCAAGGAGGGTCCGGTGTCACTCCGGCGGAAGCCGGACTCTGTTGCGCCAAGCGCAGCGAGCGCGCGGAGGCCGGCGGTCGCCGGTCGGGCGAATTCCTACAGGAGGCGAACCAAAGCGGCGCTTAGCTGTCGCGCCGCCCCATCTCGGAGTTCTCGAGCTCGTCGCGCAAGGCCGCGGTGAGTACGCGCGCCATGTTCTCGTCGAGCCACTGCCTGAGCAGCGGGCGAAGCATTTCCTTGACGCTGTCCTCAAGCGATTTGGACGAGGGCGATGTCTCGAACGAGGGCGATGTCTCGAACTCATGATGCTGGTGACCGGAGCCGCCATTGACCTGCGCCGGGCTCGGCTGAAGCGGCGGCGTGCTCGCGCTCGTGCCCCAAGACAGATCCTCACCGCGCCAGGGCGCGGGAGCGGCTTCGGTCTCGGGCGTGCTCACGCTGTCTGGCCAGGACTCGCTTCCGGCGGACCACGCCGCTGGCGCCGGCTCGAGCTCGGGCTCGCCGAGGATAACCGGCTCGTCCAGAGCGAGGGGCTCCTCCAACGCCATCCTTGCCGCCGGTTCGGGCTCGGGGATCGACGGCTCGGCGAGCGGCGCCGCGGCAGGTGTCGCCTGTGCGGGCGCGGGCGCCGCGAAGTCCGACCCCGCCTCTCGCGCAAAGGCCGACAAATCGCCGGCCTTCAACGCGGCGATCGCCCGTTCGAGCGCCGTGGTCGGCTCCTCACGCGCAGGCTCAATGCCACTCGCAAAGTCCTGCGCGCTCGCAGCCATCTCGGCAGGCTGGGGCGGCTCGCTCAAGCTGCTCGGAGCGGGCTCTGAAAGGCTCTGGTCGGTAGACGGGAAGGCCGCAGCGAAATCGGGCACAACGTAGACCTCCGTCTGCAGCACGGTCTCCTCGACGAGGACGAGCTCCACTTCGGCCGGGGCCGCACCGACCGGCCCGTTCCTGGCCTCGGACACGCCGAGCTCGGTCAGCTCAAGGATATCGTCATCGCCGCCAGCTGGGGCGCTGCCCCCGCTCAGAACACGCGCAATGTCGTCGATGATCTGCGTGTCGGCGGCTTCTTCCTCCGCATCTTCGGCCCTGACCTGCTCAGGATAGTCGGCAGTCGTTGCACGCTGCTGTGCCGCATTCGCTTCGTCGTCAGAGATGATCCGACGAATGGAGGCAAGAATCTCCTCCATTGTCGGTTCGGGAGCCCGCTCCGTGCTGCTCATGACTGGATTCCCTTGCCGCCATTTCCCCGCTGCATCCCGCGGTCATCACCTGGGTGGCCCTCAAGCGTCCGCAGTTTAACACAGCGTTAACGTACAAGTCTCGGCCTGGTTCGGGGATGCCTTTATGATTGTAACCTTAACCCCCCGGTTTTCTCAGTCATCCGGCGATGGCGGAGGCGGCGGTTTCAGGCCAAACCACTTGTCCTTGACGATATCATAGTGCTCGATCGGATCATAATAAGGCACTGACAGGCCAAGACTTTGCGCGTCCAGCCGGCCGACCGAGCCATATAGCGCATATTCTGCGACCACGCGGTCGCGCTTCGCCGTCACGAGCTGAATCTGCGAGCCCAAATATTCGAGTTGGGCGTTCAAGACGTCGAGCGTGGTGCGCTGACCGACCTTCTCTTCCTCACGTACGCCCTCAAGCGCGATCCCGTTGGCTTCGAGGGAGGATTGCGCCGACTGAATCTCCGAGGCGGTGGCTTGCAG
>Ga0116219_10001788_pt1 | contig 19244 bp, 16 predicted proteins | sample Sb_taG_4_FD_91019 | JGI IMG/M metagenome (GOLD analysis project Ga0116219, IMG submission 91019) | Peat soil microbial communities from Weissenstadt, Germany - Sb_50d_6_BS metaG | ecosystem: Environmental > Terrestrial > Soil > Wetlands > Peat | place: Germany: Weissenstadt | collected 2010-09-21
ACGCCCGGAGTCAGGCCGGGGGTTGAAGACGTCTGGGACGATACATAAATCTGGTAGTGGGAATAAATCAAGTACATCAGCGGAAGGACCAGTAGCGAGACCCTCCATCCGGATGTGTCGCTGGCGGTGCAGATTCCTCCGGCAACCACCGCTCCCGCCAGGTAAAACGGAAACGCCCAGAGATGGCACTGCCTCCACACCTCGAGAAACGTCTTGTTCGAGATCATCGCCAGAACCCCGGAAACCAGTCCCGAATCTACGACGAAGAACACGGTGGCGGCGGGGATCAGAGCCATCAGGCTCTGCGGTTCTACGGGGACAGCTCGCGCCGTCCAATAGGCCAGCGCAGCGCTGATCCCGACCGCGGAGGAATTGAATAGCACCCGAATCAGCTTGGGCCGAGTCTTGGGTCTCCACAAGCATTGCACGACGGTCGCGGCAAAACTCAAAAGCAGAGTTTCGGACAGGCTGAGTTGGGCGACAGCCATCAATATGAACACGGAGTTCACTGAAATCGTGCCCTGCAGCCGCGGCAGCCGCACCTTCATGGTCGACGCGATACAGGCCAGCGAAGTGTACGCGAGGAACCGCGCCATCTCGTCGAACTGCCTGTTCCAAGTCAGGCAGCTGGCCAGCAGCACGGCTCCAAGCGCCGCGGCGATACCGATATATAGTCGCGTTTTCAAGGGCATTGCGATCCTTGATGATGATCGGCGCTGCTAGTGCTTGCTTATTGATCGTCGTCGTCGGATGCCAACCCCATGATGGAGGCCCCGGTGAGCGCGGAATCGCCCCAAACAACGCTCCATCCGTCCATGGTGTCGTCGCCCCAGACCACGGAGTCGTCAGCGCCCCACAGCAGGGAAGTGTTGTTGAAGAGGCCCTTGAATGCGAAGCTGCCGAAAACCACGCTGTCTCCCCAGACCACGGAGTCGTCGGCGCCCCACACCAGGGGCAGAGTTTTGGTCATGGTGACTGTGTGAGCGGACACGAAGGTGACGGTGGGGGAAAGTGCCGGATATCTCACCAGGTCGGTGTTCGCGAGGGCGGCTTGGATGTCGAGATACCCGGCGCCCACGGTGAAAATGTCGGCTTGTTCCAAAAACTTCACTTGCGTAATCGCATCGACGGAAGTCATGTACGGGGGAAGCCCTTTTTGCGCGCTCTTCATCAGCCGGGCCTTCACCTGGTCCGGCGTAAGGGAGGGATTTCGCTGCAACAGCAACGCCGCGGTGCCGGACACCACGGGCGTGGCCATACTGGTGCCGCTCAGGGTCATGTAGGCGGTGGACATTCCGTTGACTCCCGGGTCATAGACGGAATCGGGGACCAGCACCCTGGGGTACGTAGTCGGGAGAGTCGAGTTCGGCGACATCAAAGAAGTAACCAGATTGCCGGGGGCAACCAGATCGGGTTTAACCAGGTGATCGTATGCCGTGGGTCCCTTGGAGCTATAACTGGCGATGGTGTCATCCGCGCGAGTCGCGGTGTGGTGGGAGTTCATCGCGCCCACGGTGATTACGTAGGGATCGTTGCCGGGCGAGGCAATGGTGCCGTATCCCAGAGTGTTTCTTCCGTTCTCACGCCCGTAGTTGCCGGCAGCGGCGACCACGACGATCCCCGCCTGCCAAGCGGCTTCCACGGCCTGGCACAGCGGGTCGAGCGTATAAGATTCGAACACCGGACGGCCCAGCGAAAGGTTTATGACCCTGATGTTGTAAGCGCTCTGAAGGGCGATGGCCTGATTGATCGCTGCGATCACGCCGCTGTCGGTACCCGCGCCGTTGGCATCCAGCACCCGCAGGTTGATCAGGTTCGCATTGGGGGCCACCCCGCGGTAAGTGCGCGTGAACCCAGTCCCGGTGGAATCCTTGCCATTGCTAGCCACGATGCCCGAGACATGCGTGCCGTGTCCATATTGATCCGACGCATCCAGCCCGGTTACGAAGCTTTGAGAATAGACGATGCGCGAGCCGCCTCCGTTGGCGGTTGAGAGATCAGCGTGAGGATAAATCCCGCTGTCGATGATCGCCACGCCCACGCCGGTGCCATCCAACCCAGTGTTCCACGCGATGCTGGCGTTTACCGTCGCCGTGGTGATGTCCAGGAACTTGGTCGTCGGCCGATCCGGCGAGACATACTTTACATTCGGGTCTTTCTCCAGTTCTGGAATCTTGGACGGGAGGATCGCCGCTGTTACGGTGAGGACGTGGCAATTGTTGGCCTTTACGTTGTTGTTTCCTAGTGCGTTGCTCCCTTGCCCAATGGAGTTCGCCTGCCCATAGGAGTTCCACTGACCATTGCAGTTCCCCTGCCCAATGGAGTTTCCCTGCCCAATGGAGTTACCCTTCCCGTTCGAGTTTCCTTGCCCATATGTGTTCCACTGACTATTCCAGTTCCCCGACGCATCGGAGTCGAGCCAGCTGAGCTCTTGCTGGGTGGGCGGAGTTTTGTACTGAATGATGACAGTGGTCCGGGTGGTGGACGTCGACGGTGGCGTGTCATTAGAGTGTTTCGCGTTGTCGGCGAAAAGAAGACTCGCGCCGGTAAAAACGACGACAAGATTTAAAAAGAGTTTCATAGCTTTTAGGCCTTTCCAAAATCCAAGGGCATCAATCTCCCCAGACTGCATTTTCGAACTGGTCCCTTAGTACCTCGCACGTAAGCGAATCAGGTGGAACATCGGTACTGGGCGCGGGCGACGACTGAATCTCGTCTGGTAAAAAGCTCTTAGCTGGGAAATAGGTGTTCATAATGTCCTCTTGCTCGGCGAATCTATAGCACGCTGGATGCCGAAAAACAGCGTGAAGAATCGCAAAGGGTTGTTGCCACACGGCAAGAAGAGAGGGGACAAGTTGTCCCTTGTTGGCGGCGCTGGCTTGAAAGACTGTCGCGTACTATTGGAGCTTGCGTACTAACGCTTAGATCGCCTTAACCATTACCCGAGTGGCCGTCTGCGCACCTAATGTAGTGCGTCAGGGATCTGGACCGTTAGGAATAGGTAGGGACGCGGGCGACTCCCTCGCCGGTCTTTTTAGTTGGACTAGTACAGCCGAACCAGGGGTCCCGACGGACGTGGATGTCCGCCCTTGCTGGTCAATGCGTGCGACGCACTAAATTGGTTTGCCTATTGAGGTCGAGGGCTCTGGACGTCTGGGTTCTTAGCTGCGGGAACTGGACGCTGCGGCGTGCGGGGCGGTGGGCGATTGTGGACGACTGTTTAGAGAATCACCGAGCCGTGCCAGGTCCGATTGTAATGCGGTCTGGAGAGATTTTCTTGGACCTTGTTTCATTTTGTACATGCGCCGGTCTGCTTCCGCGAGGAGTTGCTCGGCGTCAGCGCCGTCGACAGGATAGCAGGCCTGTCCGACGCTCATCGACAGCATATCCTTCCCCACTGCGGCTATTCCCGACTGGCGGGCGATTTCTACGAACAGGTCGATTTTCGCCGGGATGTCCTCGGGAGCGTAACCCGGGAGCAAGACCACGAACTCATCGCCGCCCATGCGCGCGACGTAGTCGTATTCGCGGCAATTGTCGCGTAACGCGTCGGCGACGTGGCGCAGCACCCGATTTCCATCCAGGTGGCCGAACTGATCGTTCACCTGTTTAAACCCATCCAGGTCGCACACCAGGACAGAGAGCGGATGGTGCTCGCGCTTGGCGCGGGCCAGTTCACTGTCCAGGTGAAGGAACAGCGACCGCGCGTTGGGCAGACCCGTCAGCCCGTCCGTGGTCGCGCAGCTCTCCGCCTGGCGGTACTTCAAACCGTTCTCGACGCACAGCGCAATCTTGCCCGAAACCGCGGATAGCATGCGAAGGTGATCCGCTGTGAACGCGTCGTGCGCCGCGGCGTACAGCGACAACACGCCCACCACGCCATTCGATCCCTCCAGCGGCACGGCCAAGGCGGATTGCAACAGGCTAAATTTAGTCGGATCGTTCAAGTAGCCGGGCTCCACCGATGGGTTCCCGTTCACGATCGGGCGCTTCGTCTGCGCCACCCAGCCCGATAGTCCTTCTCCCAACGGGATCTTCAAGGATGCGAATACCTCGAAGTTTTGGCCAGTCACGAATTCCGGCACAAGAACGTTGTCCCGCAGAACGTAGATCGCGATGCAGTCGTAGGGGCACATTCTCTTCAGCCGCAGCCCCAGCACGGAAAGCGTTTCGTGCAGGCTGAGTGAGGTTCCCAGCTCATGCGCGAGCTCGAACAAATCCTGTGCTTCCTGTCGAGCGGCGGCGATCGAGGAAAGGAAATCGCCATTGACCGGGGCGGACGTAAGTTGCGCGGTCGCGGTCTCGAGACCGGACGCGGGCGCCGAACATCGCGCGATCCTGACATTCTTCGACAGTCGCGAACGCGAAACTGACTTGGCTTTTACCAGTGCCTCCAACTCGGCGTGCCTGGTCGCCAGAATCTTCACGACTTTGGGGTCGAAGCTCTTTCCCGACTCCGCGATAATATAGTTCATCGCCTCTTCGACCGACAGGGCGCGCCGGTACTGCCGGTCCGAGGTCATGGCGTCGAAACAGTCTACTACGGACAAGATTCGGGCGCCGACTGGGATCACATCGCCCTTAAGTCCGGCCGGATAACCGGTGCCGTCCCATTTCTCGTGGTGGGAACGCACAATGGGAACCACCGGATCGGGGAACTCTACGCTCTCCAGAATCTCGGCGCCGATCACGGGGTGAATCTTCATCTTTTCAAATTCGACGGCGGTAAGCCGGCCGGGCTTCGAGATAATGTGTTCGGGCACGGCGAGCTTTCCGATGTCATGCAGGAGCGAGGCCGCTTGTAAGGCCCGGAGTTCCGGCTGGGGGACCGCCATTTCCTTGGCGATTTCCATGGCATAAAACCCCACGCGCCGAAGATGATCGTAGGTGTTGAAGTCCTTTGCTTCGATCGCCAACGCAAGAGCCTCAATCGTGCGCAAATGTAGTCCGGCCATTTCCTCGACGTGATGCTTCTCGCCTTCCAAGCGGCCCAGATACAGGCGATAAGACCGGTAGATCCAATAGAGGATCGGAAGAATCAGCAGCGACTGCTCCCAGCCGACAATGCGGTCCAGGATTCCCAAACCCGCCGCAAGCGAGGCGCCGACCAGATAATACGGGAAGGACCAGAAGTAACACTCGCGCCACGTAGCGATGAGCGGTTTTTTTTCGGTCAAGCACACGATCGCCGCCACGGGGCAGGTGTTCGCGATGAAATACACGCAGGCCGCCAGAAGCAGAACGAAGGCTGGCTTGACATTATGCTGGGCTAACCAATCCAGGTGATACCAGTAGGATGTTGCGCCGATCGCGAGCGCGACGCTGCAGACGTTGAACAGTATCTTGATGGGATCCGGCCTGCTCTTGGCCCGCAAGATGCATTGCGAAATGGTCGCGGTGCAGGCGATCGCCAGACTCTGGGGTAGCGTCATCGTCGTCACGGAGATGAGGACGAAGAAGAAATTCGCGGACATGGTGCCCGTGATTCCGGGCAATTGAACCTTAAATCCAGAGGCCAGATTGGCCATGAGGAAATAGCAGGCGAACCGCATTACGCCGTCTGAACTTCCAGACATCATCCCCGCAGCCAAGACGGCGAGTCCGGCCACCACTGTGGCAAACACATAAAGCTTTGCGGCTCGAGGCATGGTCTGATGATGGGAAGGTAAGCAGGGGGATAACCAGACTTGCAACCAGCCGAAGTCCTTATCTTGCAACGCCGGTTCGCGCCGGCCCCAATGCCGTGAGGACAAATTGTCGCAGGGCGGCTGGCCCGGAGACAGTTTGGCCGTGCTTAGCGAGGAAGAGATTCCACTCTCCAACCCTGTCGGGCGCCTGCTGGAAGAGAAGTACAGCAGCGCATGGATCGAGTCCGATGTTTTCCCATCGCGGTCGAGTGGCTCGAGTGGAGGAAGCTAACCCCCGCTGAGGGTCGTGCTACGCCCGTTAACTGAAACCTGGACGCACGCGCGGACCAAAGGACGTGGGCGGTGATCTTGAGGTGTATCGGGGCCGCGAATCCGCGCATGTTTCGTGGGTTGCAACAGCCAGGACGTTAATCGACGGGCAGAGACAGTTCGAGGAGAAGTCTTTGGCTCGTCAAGGGCGCGAGTTCGACCGCATGCGGTGGGTTGGGATACAACCACATAACCTCGTCAATTTCCGCCGAATTTTGCATGGGCGCCCATGAGGTTCACTCTGTACAGCGCTGCCTCCACCAGACTGCCCTTGTGGTTTGCGGCTGCGCTGTAAGGGTCCCCAGAGACGACGCTTGCTGGTTCGATCGGGCACACTGAGGTCCTCGATCGAAAAACTTTCCGTGATTGTGGCTCTTCCCTCAACCCGTGTCAACCAAACGTGAAGCCCCATTCGTCATCTCCTGGTGCCGGGCTACGCAGTGGTTTAACAGCTGGACCGAAGGAATATCGTCAACAAACCGCAGCAGGCTGACGGCCGCGTGGTCTTGGCCCAAACGAAAGAGGTTGAGCTCCGGCATCCCCAGCGCATGAGCGATCAAGATGCGGTTGACGCCGGCGTGGCCAACAATGACGCTCGTCTGCCCCGCTCGTTCACGCCGGATTACGTCAAACGATTTCAGTACCCTCGCTCGCACGTCTCGGAAATTCTCGCCGTTCGGGAATCTCACGCCGGTCGGTGCGTTCATCCATCGCCGGTAGAGGTTCGGATCACGCCGGTCGATTTCATCAAACGTGAGACCCGTGAATTCGCCGAAATCGAGCTCCCGCAGGTCTGGAACGACCTCCAGAGGCCACTGCCGAGCGCTGGCGAGAATTCGCGCGCTTTGCAGTGCGCGCGTCAGCGGACTTGAATATACTGTGGCAAGGGGTTCGTCCTTCAAGTACGAGGCCACACTCGCCATCTGCAGAAGCCCGGTTTCGGAAAGCCCGGTGTCTTGTGCGACACAACACATTTGCCGCTTTTCTGCCGCCGGTTCGCCGTGCCTTACCAGCCATAGGTTGGTGATGGGATTCACCTCGCCCATAGAAACACCAGCAGCGCTGCGCACTCGCAAAGTTCCACGTTCGCACCGAGCGTATCGCCCGTGATGCCGCCGATGCGCCTGCGGCAGTACAGACCGAAGCATGCCGTCACGAGCGCGACGATGATGGCCGCGATCAGAGCGCGGCTAGACGCCGCAGAGGCCAGCGCCACAGCGATCAATGTCGTCCCTAGCGCGAGGGCCCGTTTTCCCATGCCATCGGCGACTGATGCCCCCGGCCCCGCATAACGGTACGTTGCCGTGAGAATCAGCGTCGACCAACGTCCCAGCGCCGGTGTCAGGATCAACGCGGGAATCCAGTTACTCTGCCCCAGCAACGCGGCATAGGCCGTCACCTTGACGGCCACACAGACAGCGAGGGCTGTGCCGCCAAAGCTTCCGATACTGTGATCGTGCATGATGCGCAGGACCTCTTCCGGCTCCCGCCCGCCTCCCAAGCCGTCGGCGGAATCCGCAAGCCCGTCGAAGTGAAGAGCGCCCGTTACGAGGGCATCAAGAAGCACGAGCAACGCCGCGATCACCAGGGGCGGCAGATGTCCCTTGACGAGCGCGGCGGCCAGACAGTTGAACGATCCGAGCGCCGCACCGACGAGTGGGAACAATCCGGCGGAACGCGCCACCTCCGCAGCTTCGACGGCTTTACGCCGCCCCACCGGTAGCCGCGTCAAGAATGAGACGGCGGTCAACAGCCCGTTCACTTGTTGGCAACTCCCGCGCTGGCGAACGTTGCCATACCGGTGAGCGCTTCGACGGACGAGCGGACGACCGTGATCGCGAGGGCCGCACCGGTGCCCTCTCCGAGCCGCATTTCCAGATCGTAAAGGGGCTGGTGTCCGATGAGCGCGAGCAGAGGACGGTGACCGCGTTCCGACGACAGATGGGACGCAAAGAGATAATCCGAGACGGCCGGGCATAACCTCACCGCAAGCGCGGCGGCCGCCGTGGCGATGAAACCGTCCATGACCGTTGGCACGCGGCAAGACGCGGCCCCGAGGCAGAAGCCGCACATGCCGGCGATCTCGAGGCCGCCAACGTTCCTCATGATTCCGAGGGCCGTCTCAAGCTGCCCGGCGTGGAGAGCGAGGGCGCGCGCGATCGCCGATCGCTTCCTCGCCATGCAGGCCTCATCGGCGCCCGCACCCGGCCCGAGCACCTGATCCACAGGCAGGCCGGTCACCGCGGCAGCGATGGCGCTCGCCGAAGTCGTGTTCCCGATTCCCATTTCGCCGAAGCCGAGCAGATCGTATCCGGCCTTGGCGGTTTCCAGCGCGAGGTCTATCCCGGTCTCCAGTGCGGCGTTCATCTCGTCTTCCGTCATGGCCGGCTCTTCGCAAAAATTCCGGGTGCCCGGCGCAACGCGTCGGGATGTCAGCCCCGCCGTTATCGGCAAGGGCGAGGCGACACCAACGTCCACGACCCTGAGATCGATGTTCCCGGCGCGCGAAAATGCGTTGATGGCGGCACCGCCCTTAAGAAAATTCAGCACCATCTGCGCCGTCACCACCTGCGGATAGGCGCTGACGCCTTCCGCGCAGACGCCGTGATCGGCCGCGAAGAGCACAATGCACGCGCGGTTCGCGAGCGGTGCGAAGCTCTCGCGGATCGCCGTACAGCGGTTGGCGATCTCCTCCAGACGCCCCAGGCTTCCCGGCGGTTTGGTGAGCTCCAGCTGGCGGCGTCGCGCCGCTGCGATCCAGCCGGCGTCAACGGGCCGGATCTCCAGCAGTGTTTGTTCGAGCAGCGTCATCACGCCCTCAACTCCTCACTGAGGGCGGCGACCAGGCGGGCATTTTCCTCGGCGGTCCGCACCGCCACCCGCATATAGCGCCTCCGCGCGAGACCTTCGTAGGAATCGCAATTGCGGACGAGGATGCGATGCCTTTCTATCAGGCGCGTTCGCAATTCTGCGGAACTTCGCATGGTGTCACTCAGTTCCAGAAGCAGGTAATTCGCGGCCGACGGAAAGACTGTCAGGCCGAGCGCTGCAAGCGATTCGCGAAGCCGCTCCCGGCCGACTTCGTTTTCGCGCAGGGTGCATTCCGCGTATGCGCTCTCCGCAACCGCTTCGGTCAGGGCGTTCATCGCCAGTTGGGTCACCGGCCAGGTCGGCAAGAGGGAGACAATGCCGCGTATTGTCTCGGGATCGGCCACGGCATAACCGACCCGCAACGCCGGACATCCGTAGAATTTTGTCAGCGACCGGAGGACGACCAGGCCCTGCCGGGCCGCGGCCTCGGTGGCCAGCGTCTCGCCTGGTGCGTAATCGATGAAGGCTTCGTCGACGAGCAGCGTCGCGCCACACGATCTTGCGGCGTCGAAGACACAGCGGACATCGCATGCGTCCGCCAGAGAGCCCGAGGGGTTATGCGGATTGTTCAGAAGAACCACATCGGCCTGTTTGGTCTCGATGCGCCGGCACAGGCTGTCCACTGGCAGACGGAACAGTTGCGAGCGGTCAAGTGGAAACGGCACATACTCGATATCCTGCTGCGCGCAGACCCGCCGGTACTCGCTGAATGCGGGAACCGGCACAAGCACACGCCTGGCTCGCAGGCAGCGCAGGATCGGGGCAAGCAGCGCCTCCGCCCCGGGCCCGACGGCGATTGCGTCGGGCGGGACGCCGAGGTGTCGGCCTAACGCCTCGCGCAGGGCGCGGGCCGACGGGTCCGGATAAAGCTTGAGCAGCCGCGAATCGGACGCGTCTCTTATCAGCCTTTCGATCGCGCGCAACGGCAACCCGCGCGGGTTGATGTTGGCGCTGAAGTCCAGAAGATCCGCTGCCGGAATCCCCTGCTCCGCCGCCACCTGCCACACATCGCCGCCATGCACCGTCATCGCCCGCGCCTCCCGGCGACCGCCAGCAGTGCGACGCCGAACGCGAGACCCGAAACGACCGCCACCAGCGATAATGCCGCACGGGCATCTTGCACCGAGGCAGGCCGTCCTTCCGCATGGAGCAAGGGCGTCTCGTGCGGATACCCATCATAGGAGCGGGCGCCGCCGAGCCGCACTCCAAGCGCCCCGGCTATCGCCGCTTCGCTTTGGCCCGCGTTGGGGCTCGCATGCTTGCCTCCATCGCGCCGCCAGATCTACCGCGCCTGCGCAGCGTCCAAACCCCGGATCTTCGCGCCCGCCACGATACCCAGGGCCGTCAGACGCGCCGGGACCAGGTTGACGGCGTCGTCGAGCCGTGCGGCGACGCGCCCGAAGTAGCGATAGGGCGGCTCCGGATGGCCGATCATCGAGTCGAGCGTGTTGACGGCCTTGTAGGCCATGGCGCAGGGAACGCCTCCGGCTGCCAACCAGAACAAGGGCGCCACGATGCCGTCACAGGAGCTCTCCGCCAGCGTCTCGATAACCGCGGTCGCGATTTCGCTCTCGCTGAGATGCCCGGTGTCACGTCCGACGATACGCGCCAGACGTCGGCGCGCGCGTTCAAGATCGTGCGCTTCCAGCGCCTGGATCACGGTGCGGGCCTCGTCAAGCAACGAGCGAGTCGCCAGCGCGGTCCACGCGAGCAACACCTGCAAAATTGCATTTTGCGAGCGACCTGACAGCCAGGCGATCGACACGACTGAACCGGTCAGGGCCGCGCCCGCCAGCATCTCGCGGCGAGGGCCGCCGCCCCACTGTCGTAACCATCGGCGTCGTAACCACCGGTCTCCCGCGCTGATCAGCAAACCAAACCATCGGACCGGATGCGGGAACCACTCCGGGTCGCCCAGTACAAGGTCCATAGCATAGGCGAGAGCGAGACGCGCTGCAGTCACCTCCCACCGCCCGTCTCTTTTGCACCTCGGCCTAACGCCCAGCCGCGGATCAGGTTCATGTCGAGCGATTGCCGCAGGTGATCGGCCCAGCGATCGATCCGCCCCTGCCGTTCTGCCTTAGTACACACGTGGTCCAACGCCGGCGCCAGCCCGCGCGACGCGCGCGCTGAATCAACGAAGCTGTGCCGGAAGGCATCGTCGTCGAAAATCCCGTGGACGTAAGTCCCCCAGCTCCTGCCGGACGAAGCCATCGCGCCGTCCGCAACCGGCTGCCGCTCGCCTTCCCGTACGATCTCCGCGAACGGCGACGCGGCGTTTTCGTAAATCGTCTCTCCCATATGAATTTCGTACCCGCTGAACGGCGGCGCGCTCGCAAGGCGGGGGATTCCTGCCGCTCGGCGCACAGTCTTTTCGCAGCGCATCACGGTGCGCACCGGCAGGATGGCGAGCCCAGCCATAGTCCGAGGCATGCCGGCGCTCTCTGCGCCTGAAGGATCTTCAATTGACAGGCCGAGTATTTGAAAACCGCCGCAGATGCCGATCAGCAAACCGGAAAACGCGGCGAGGCCTTCGGCGAAGCCACGTGCCCTGAGCCAGACGAGATCGTCGAGTGTTTGTTTGCTGCCGGGAAGGATTAGCACATCGGCGACATCCGCCTGTCCGGGGTCTTCAAGGAAAGCCAGCGCTACCGAAGGCTCCATCGCGAGCGCATCAAAGTCGGTGAAGTTCGCCATGTGAGGCAACGCCACGACCCCGACGCGCAGGGGGCGGTCAGTTGTCTCCGGGAACCGCCAGGTGCGGTCCGGAGTGCGCCGGCTCTCCATCGCCACGCCGTCCTCTTCTTCAAGCCCCACCCCGCGCAGAAACGGCACGACGCCGATACACGGAATCCCGAGCCGCTTTTCCATCGTCTCGACGCCGGGACGCAGCAGCGCCCCATCGCCCCGGAACTTGTTAATCACGAAACCTCGAATTCGCGCGCGGTCTTCCGGCTCCAGCAGTTCCACCGTTCCGAGCAGCGCGGCGAAAACGCCGCCGCGATCGATATCTCCGATCAGCACGCAGGCCGCATCGGCGGCGTGCGCCATCCGCATATTGACAATGTCGTGTTCGCGCAGGTTAATCTCTGCCGGAGAACCGGCGCCTTCGAGCAGGATCAGATCAAACCGCTCCGCCAGTGTCCGGTAGCTTGTGAGCACAGCCGGAAACAAATCCTCGACCCGGCGTTGATGGTAGTCCGAAGCGGTGACCTGTCCCCACACTCGTCCGAGCAGGACGATCTGAGACGCTGTATCCGACGACGGCTTGATGAGGATCGGGTTCATCTCAGCGCACGGCACGACGCGGCACGCCTCGGCCTGCAAGGCCTGCGCCCGGCCGATCTCGCGACCATCCGGCGTCGCCGCCGAATTCAGGGACATGTTCTGCGCCTTGAAGGGAGCAACATGGATTCCATCGTCAGCGAAGATCCTTCCGAGTCCTGCCGTCAGCAGCGACTTACCTACATGAGAGGCCGTGCCCAGGATCATCAGCGCGCGTGCGCTCATGGTTGTACGTTCCCCTCATGCGAACCCCAGCGGTCGAAGTGTACGACCCGGGCGAGATCCTCGCGACTCTCCCAGCCCTTCTCCTCAAGGTCCGGCTGCGGCCGGAACTCCGAGACATAGCCGACGCATAAGTACGCGACCACCGTCAGGGAGGCTGGTATTCCCAGGATGGTCTTTATCTCGTCGAAATCAAGAATGCTGACCCATCCCGCCCCGAGCGATTCGGACCGCGCCGCGAGCCAGAGATTCTGGACAGCGCAAACGGTCGAGTAGAGATCCACATCCGGGTCGGTCTGGCGGCCCAGCCCTCCTCCCTTGCGGCGACCACGATTGCAGGTAACACAAATGTTGAGCGGGGCCTCCCTGATCCCCGCCAGTTTCAGGCTGTCATACAGCTTGCGCTTCTCGCCCTGATATGCCTCGGCCGCGCGGCTTTTGGCACGCTCGAAATTACGATGCACGGCCTCGCGGATGGCGGCGTCCCGAATAACAATGAAATCCCAGGGCTGCATGAAGCCCACTGACGGCGCATGGTGCGCCGCATCAAGGATTCGGCCGAGCACCTCGTCCGGCACTGTGTCGGGCAGGAAGTGAGACCGGACGTCGCGCCGCTCATGGATCGCGCGGTAGACGCCCCTTCGTTCTTCCTCGGAAAAACAACCGTTTTGCAGCATCGAATTCCTCACCACGCCCGCGACCAGCGGGGTCCCGGCTTGTCCTCCGTCCGCAACGAGGAATCAACGCCGAGGCGGGCTTCGACCAGTCTTCCGTACAGCCAAAGTACATCGGATAGCCGGTTGAGATAGGCCAGGATGGAGGGGTTCTGGATCACGCCCGCTTCCATCAGGCTTGTCGCGAGGCGCTCCGCGCGGCGGCACACTGTGCGCGCCACATCAAGCGCGGCGGCGTCGGGCGTTCCTCCCGGCAACGACCAGTCCGCCGGCACGCCGGGCTCGGCCTCGATGCGGTGGACCTCGGCTTCCAGGGCGTCCACCATCGCCGGTGTGATCTCCGGCGGCGTTTTCTTCGATTCGGGCGGCGTGGCGATCGCAGAGCCGACCTTGTACAGCTCTCGCTGGATCGCCTTCACGCGCTCGGCGACCTCGGCGTCCCCGCAAATCGAGCGCGCGAAACCCATCTGCGAGATTAACTCGTCGATCGTGCCGTAGCACTCGACGCGCGGATGCGTCTTCGACACCCTGATTCCACCGGCCAGGCCGGTCTGACCCCCGTCACCGCGTTTGGTGGCAATGCTCATGTGATAGTGGCTCCTTTCTGCGAAAGTTCCCGGTGACCGTGTCGGTTACATGGCCGCATATTGTTGCCGGCGGTGCAGCAACCAAAGAAAGGCCGGACCGCCAATCAGTCCGGTGATGGCCCCCACTGGCAATTCATTCGAGGGCAGCACCGTCCGCGCCAGCGCATCCGCAAGGATCAGGAACGAAGCGCCCAACAGAAGCGAACCGGGCAGTACGATCCGCAAATCTTCGCCGAACATCAGCCGCACCGCGTGCGGCACGATCAATCCAACGAATCCGACTATCCCGCCCGCGGAAACGGCGACGCCGACGATCAGGGCGCAGAGAGTGTGGGTGATCCGTTCGCAGCGGCGGATATTGACGCCCAGCGTCGCGGCCGTCTCTTCGTCCATCGCCATCAGGTTCAGATCGCGCGACATGACCAGCAACGCCAGCCAAGCCGGGACCAACACGATGAGCATACGGCCAATCGGGGCCAGCCCGACAACGTCGAGGCTGCCGATCAGCCATCGCAGGATACGGAGGGCGCTGGTTGGATCGGTCAGGTATTGGATGGTGAGTACGGCCGCGGCCGAAACCAAGTTCACGGCCACGCCGGAGAGCAACAGAGCGCCGGGTAGGACAACGGCGCCTGTGCGCGCCATCGTCCTCACCATCGTAACCGCCAGCATCGCGCCCGCGAAGGAAGCGGCGAATACCAGCGGGACGCCCGCGATGCGCGCGCCCCACCCCAGTGCGATCGCCACGCTGGCGCCCAGCGCGCCGCCGCCCGATACACCCAGTATGTAAGGATCGGCCAGCGGATTCTGGAAAAGCGCCTGCAGCGCGCCTCCCGAGACAGCGAGCGAGGCCCCGATCACCAGGCCCATCAGAACGCGGGGCAGCCGCAGGCGAAAGAACAGCGTTCGCGAGAACGAGTCGGAGAACAGGCTCGCAGGATCGATCCGCTGGCTGCCCACCGCCAGGCCGACCGCCACGGACGCGATCAGGACGAGTGTCAGGATCGCCAACGCTCTGGCGATGCGCGCGCCTACCGGCGCCGGTAACGCCGAGACTTGCGCTCGGCAGGGTTGCGTCTTCATGGCTCGACCCACACGCTGATGCTGACATCCCGCACGGCCGGCTTTCCGCCCGGATAGGCGGAGGCGAGATCATGCGCTTCAAGCCATGGCCGCGTGATCACTTGATCCATGGCCTTGTCCGTGCTCCGTGCGACTCGTTCTTCATGGGATCTCCGGGTGAATCAGGCGTGCGAACAGCTCGGCCGTCTGCACAATGCGCTGTGAAGCGTGCGGTACGAAGTCCTGGTTCACGCCCTGCACTCGCTTTGTGCGAACCGCTTTCAGCTCGGGCATCTCCCGCCAGGCCTCCAGGGGATCCCCGGCGAAGCGGCTCTTTGGTCCGTGGACGAAATCGAGAATGATGTCGGGATCGGCGGCCAGAAGATCCTCCTTCCTGAGCTTTGTATAACCGCTTTCGACCTTCGGTACGGCAATGCGCCCGCCGGCTATTCCAACCAGTTCCGCCAGGAAGCTGCCGTCGGTGGCAGTATAGAGATCGCGCAGGGTTCCCGGTGTGCGGTCGACAACCAGCACAACGCGCGGTTTGGGCGTTCCTGTTGTCCTGCGGGCCACCCTATCGAGTCCTTGCCGCATTGACGCCACCAATTTGGCGGCCTCGCCTTCATGACCCGTTGCGCTGCCGATGGCGATCACGGAGGAATAGACTTCCGCGAGCGAGCGATTGGACGTCTTCAGAACCCGCAGCCCCAGTTGCCTGAGAGTATCTTCAAGAAAAGGCGCCTGGGCGTTGTTGACGACTACCAGGTCGGGCCGCAACGCTGCGAGTCTCTCCAGGCTCGGGCTGTGCAATTCCCCGAGGTGGGGCAGCTTCGCGACCTCCGGCGGATAGCTGTCATAGTTCGATACGCCGACGACGTGGCTGAACGCACCTACGCCGTACAGGATCTCCGTCAGGTCGGGGGACAGAGACACGATCCGCTGCGGGACATCGGCGGCGATCGCGCGGGCCGCGAGCAAAAGCGCGAGGAAAAACAGTCGTCTTGGCCGCATGGCTCAGAATGCGAACTGCGTGCCGGCAGTCATCGCTGTCCCCGGCGTGCGGAAACCGTTTTCATAATATGTCTGGTTGAACAAATTGTCGGCCTTGAAGTAAAAACGGATGGCGCGGAATTCGCTCAAGGGCCTCCGGTAGCTCAGGCCGAGCTGGCCGCGTGCCGGGCCGTCAAACCGGGAAGCCCTGCCTGAAACCGACGCGAGGTAATCCGATGAACCCGTGAATGCGAAGAACGCGGTAAGCCGCGGCGAGAGTCGCTGCGTCGCCGACAACGAATATTGTTGCCGCGGTATTTCGTAGGTCTGCCAAACGCCGGCGACAAGCGGGGTCTGCTGGCGCGCGTCCGTGTACGTATAGCTGCCCATCAACTGCAGGGAGTGTGTCGCCGCCGCCGTCGCGTTGAACTCAGCGCCGCGGGCGATCCCGCCGCCCGTGTTGCGGTAACCGCCGCTGCGCCCCAGCGGATCGGTGATCGGATTGATCGCGTTCGACGTATCGAAGATAATCACCTCGTTCAGCCGCGTGTAGAAATACGACGCCGAGAGTTGCACCCGTGAATTCCACAGCAACTGGTCGATACCCGAATCGATCGAGCTGGAGCGATCCGGCCGCAGCCCGGGGTCGCCGTACAGCGTGTAGGTCGATCCGCCGTAGTAGACGCCGAAGCGTTCAAAGAGAGACGGCGCGCGGTAGCCGCGGCCCGCATGGACGCGGAACTTCGTGCTCGACCGCCGCAGCGTATAGGCGGCCGAGGCGTCGCCGGTCTGCGCCGTCGGCGGCGCAGCGAAGCTGCGCCCGATGAAAGGAGCCCCGGCCAAGGGCTGGAAGGCCGGCTGGTCGAGCGCGAAGAACTGGCCACGGTAGGCTCCCGCCAGTTGCAGGCGGCCATCCAGGAACCGGAGCTGATCCTGGGCGAACACGGCGTTGCTGCGTTGGGTGACGTCGGTGAAGAAAGGTGTGGCCGGCGCCGGCGGCAGCAGCCGGTTTTGGAAATTCTCGTTCTCAAACTCATAACCCGCGTCAAGATGCTGAAACCGGCCCAGCGACGCATCCATGCGGATATTCGCAGTCTGGATGGTCCCCAGGTATTTGGATAGAGAACTTCCGGCCGGCTGGCTTCCGGGCCCGGCCGGACCGTCGCCGTAATTGCGCCTCGTGCTGAGGTCCTGGTATTGCGCGGTGAACCCGAGCCGGTCCGACGGACGGATCGCAAGACGAAACGCACCCGTGAAGAACCGCCCGGCGCGCGTGCTGTCAGGGTCGAACGCGGCGGGCATAAACGTCGCGCTGCCAAGAATAAGCTGCGAGAGCGGCGTCCCCGCTTCATACCGGTGCTCTTCGGAAAGCGACACCGGCACGGCGTCGATGATACCGGTGGCCGGCAGTGTCCCGACGCTGCGCGCCGTCAGCCGCACGAAACTGAAGGAATCGCCGGAGTAGACTCGCGCTGAAATAGTGGCGATGCGGGAGAGCCTGTACGTTATCTGCCCCTGTCCGCTCGTATTGCGGGCGGGGCTGTCGCCATCGACGCCGCTCATCACGTTCCAGTGGGTGACGCCGAAGCTGTACTGCGCGCGATCGTGGTCGAAAGCGCCCGCCAGGTGGACCGTTCCGCGTACGGTGCCGAGTGAACCGCCGTCGACCAGCACGGAACCCCGCGTCCGGCCGCCGCCCTCGTCGGTGACGATGTTCACGACGCCGCCGGTGGCGTTGGTTCCATACAGCGAAGATCCGGCTCCCCGCAGCACCTCGATCCGGCTTGTATCCGTGATGACGAGATCCTGAAGCACGCCCGAGGCGTCCGCCTGCGTGCCGGCCGCGTCACGCAGCCGCAGGCCGTCCACCAGCACGGCCGTGTCCGCATTCCGCAATCCGCGGATCTTGAAATACGTGGTCGAACCGGGTCCGCCAAGCTGCTGCACGCGCAGCCCCGGCACTTCCAGCAGCGCTTCCCCGACCGACCTGTCGGCGCGCAGGCTGATGGTCTCGGCATCGACGACGGTGAGGGCTTTGGCGACTTCGGCCGTGGTCTGCGGTGTGCCCGATGCGGTTACGACAACGCTGGAATGCACCTGCGCCAGACCGAGCGACAGCGATACCTCGTTGGCCTCGCCCTTCAGCGCAACCAACTGCGGCGCGGAGGTATCGAAGCCGGCCGCTTCGCCCTGCACGAAATACTCGCCCTCTTCCACGCCGGTAAAGTGGCAGACCCCGTTCGCACCCGTCGTGAGTTTGCGGATCTCGCCGCTATTGCGCGAGACCAGCGAGACGGTCGCCGCTGGAATGGCGGCATGATGCGGATCGGCGACGAGCACCGCCACGTCCGCGCCGCGCGCCAGCCCACAGACGAAAGCCAGACAGAGCAGCGAACGCATCGACATTCTGGTCATTGTGAACTCCTTGCGCGCCTGTCGGCGCAATTCTCTACGAATCTCTCGGTAAACCCTGGATGGGACAGCGAGTGCCAGTGAATGCGTGCCGCGCTCATCTCGCGTCCTCCTGAAGCGGCTTTTTCAGATAAAGCGGGAGTCCCGCGATGGTGAAGATCACCTCGTCGGCGGCGTCGGCGGCCCACTGGTTCAGCAGTCCCTGTGTGTCGCGGAAGGCGCGGGTTACTGCCGGCTCTGGAACGGTGCCGCACCCGAGTTCGTTGGAAACGAGAATGACATGGCAAAGGTGGCTCGCGGCGGCGATCCTCCTGAGTTCGCTGCGAACGCCCTCTTCCACCACCCCGGCCGGGTATTCCCGCTTTTCCCAGAACACATTGCTCAGCCAGACCGTCAGGCAATCGACGACGATCGCCTCCGCTTCGGATACCGCTCGCTCCACCGCGCCGCTTAGTGCGAGCGGTTCTTCGATCGTCCGCCAAGAGACCGGCCGTTGCGCGCGGTGGCGCTCAATGCGCGCCGCCATTTCCGCGTCGTCCCCGGTCCGGGCCGTGGCTATGTAACTAACACGGGCGGCGCGAGCCGCAAGCCGCTGTGCAAGACGGGATTTACCGCTTCTAGCGCCGCCGAGAATCAGTGTGAGCATCGCAGACGAGTCCGGGCCTCAATTCGAACAGCCGCGTACGCCTCAGTGCGAAGACAGGAAGGAAGAAATGGGAGGATGCAACCTGGGAAGCCAAGGTGCCGTCCGCACGATCTGCTTTCGCCCGAAGCATAGCGTTCGCTTCACCCGAGGCAGGTCTCCTGACTTGCAGGTCATCGCTGCGCCGGCTTGCCTTCCCATTCCGAAGAACAGTGGCCTCTTGCGCCGGCCGCTTGCTGCTTACAGTGGCGGGACCGTGCGGGATTCTCACCCGCTTCCCTTTTCACTCGCCTTCCATGACGAGCACCTCAGGGAGTTTTCAAGCTATCACGTCGTGTCGCCTCGGTCAACCGCGGCGGGCTTTTGGGTAGTCCATAGATTATCCGACTACCGGGCTTTTCATCGGAGTTCGGCTCGACAAGTATCATGAATTGGGATAGGGGTGAGCCTCACGGCTCCTCCCCTCCCACACCACCGGACATGCGGGTCCGCATCCGGCGGTTCGGCGGGTTAAGCGATAGGCTTCACAGTCAATCGCGGA
>Ga0116219_10001822_pt1 | contig 19042 bp, 17 predicted proteins | sample Sb_taG_4_FD_91019 | JGI IMG/M metagenome (GOLD analysis project Ga0116219, IMG submission 91019) | Peat soil microbial communities from Weissenstadt, Germany - Sb_50d_6_BS metaG | ecosystem: Environmental > Terrestrial > Soil > Wetlands > Peat | place: Germany: Weissenstadt | collected 2010-09-21
CCTCGCCAAATCGAAAGTGGGTGTGGACATCAAGACGAATAATGCGAATGCGCGAACCGAAGAAGCGCGAGGCGAGGCGGAATTCATCCGCCAGACCGGCACGGCGAAGGGAGCCGAAGTGGAAGCCGTCGGCTTGGCCAGGGCTCGCGGTTACGAGGCGCAAGTGCGCGCGCTTGGCTCAAACGCGACGGCGCTGGTCAACGTCATCACGGCGCTCGCCGATGGAAGCACAAAATTTGTCCCGGACATTCTCGTTACGAGCGGATCGAATGGAGGCGGACCGCTCGACGGCCTCGCTGCAACCGCGATGCGATACCTCGGTGGAAATGGCGGAAAGAGCTTGCCAGGAAGCCCAGCTGCTGAGACGGAGGCCGGCACTCCAGCGAGCGCGCCTGCGAAGCAACCGGGGAAAAGCTAGGTTGTCCGGAACGCGGTAGGTTTCGGGCTTGTCATCACGCCGATTTCGACACGAGTGGAATTCCGTCGTAACATTGTTACGCTCCTCTCTGCGCGGCGGTCGGTTGAAGACCTGAGTTATCGCCGCGCGCCTCCCAATTTGGGCTTCGAACGAGTCTGCTAGTGCCAGCCTGATACTCAATTCAATTTCCAGCCGGTTCAGGGCTATCTCGGGCCATTTGATATGCAGTAATGTATTTATTATGAGTGTCTTACGAGAGCGGCCTCGCGCCATGGTTGGTCCGGAACATGCTCTTTGGATTTGCGGAGGGCAATGTGTCCACGCCAAAGGGTGCGATCACTTCGCGGGGTTTAGCGAGACGAATGGGTGGCCTATTTGTTTTGAGCGTAACGCTTCTGGCCGGCGAAGTGTTCGGACAATCCGGAAAGTCCACGCCACAGCCTGCGTCGCAAACGGCAGGGCCGCGCGACCTCTCGCAAGTTTCCCTCGAAGACCTGATGGACATCAAGGTGACGTCGGTTTCCAAGAAAGAACAGAAGATGTCGCAGGCGGCGACAGCCATCTTCGTCATCACCCAGGAGGACATCCACCGCTCGGGTGCAACGAATATTCCAGATCTGCTGCGCATGGTGCCGGGGATGGACGTCTCGCAAATCAACGCCAATAGCTGGGCCGTTTCCGCACGCGGCTTCAACGACCAATTTTCAAACAAATTGCTGGTTCTTATCGACGGGCAGGCCGTTTACACGCCGCTCCTCGGCGGGGTGGACTGGGATACCCAGGACGTGCCGCTCGAAGACATCGACCGGATCGAGGTTATCCGCGGGCCGGGCGCGACGATCTGGGGCGCAAACGCCGTAAACGGAGTGATCAATGTCGTCACCAGGAAGGCCGTGAATACGCAGGGAGGCCTAGTCACTGCTGGCGGAGGCACGGAGGGACAAGCGCAAAGCACGGCGCAATATGGGGGGGCCATCAAGGAAAAAACAAACTACCGCGTTTTCGCGAAATATCTCAACTACGGTTCCTTGCCCGCAGTGGGTGGTGGTTCCGGGCAAGACAATTGGAATCTCTTGCATGGCGGTTTCCGGGCCGATAGCCAGATTTCCTCGAGTGATTCGCTCACAGTTCAAGGGAATCTCTTTACGGGCCAGGAAGGCGCCACCATCATACATATATTCTCGGTGGCCCCGCCCGTTGTAGGCAATTTGAACGCGAACAACCAGCTATCCGGCGGCAATATTCTCGGCCGATGGAACCACACCTTTTCCAGCCGCTCGGATACCACCTTTCAATTCTACTTTGACAACTACGAACGGACGGGTCCCGAATCGGTCGAAACCCGGAATACGATTGATTTCGATTTCAGTCATCACTGGGTTTGGGGATCGCGCCAGGACGTGATCTGGGGAGCCGGATATCGCCGCACCTGGGATCAGGATCTCGGCACGATCGATCAGGCTTTCAATCCACCCAATACCGAGCTCCAACTCTTCACTTTTTTTGCGCAAGATACGATTACGTTGCAACCCGATCGGGTGTTCTTGACAGCGGGGACGAAGGTTGAAAACACCTATTTCAACGGCTACGAACTAGAGCCGAGCGCGCGCCTGGCATGGACTCCTTCCAACTGGATGACCATCTGGTCCGCGATTTCGCGCGCGGAACGCAGTCCGACTCAAAAAGACGTTGGCCTCAACGCAGCCCTGGCGGTATTTCCCGATCCGGCGGGATCGAGCACGCCGGTGGAAGTGATTTTATTTGGCAACCCAAAATTCCAGTCCGAGCACGTCGTGGCTTACGAGGCGGGTTTCCGGGCGCAGCCCAACGGGCGGCTTTCCATCGATGTATCCACGTTCTTCAATCACTACGACCATCTGGAAACCTTGGAGCCGGAGCCGGAAGTCCTGGAGGCGAGCCCTGCTCCCGCCCGCTTTGTCATGCCCATCACGTTCGGGAACTTGATGTACGGGACAACGGAAGGCGGCGAAATCTCCGCGAACTTGAAACTCACGGATCGCTGGGCGCTGAGCCCAGGATACGCATTCTTGGAAATGCATCTGCATGCGCAACCGTCGAGTCAGGACACTTCGTCCGTAGCGGAATATCAGGGTTCGAGTCCGCAGCAACAGGCGCAACTGCGATCTCACGTGGAGCTTTCGCACGGCCTCTCGTGGGACGCGAGCGCGTATTTCGTCAGCGCCCTACCGATTCAGGGTGTCGCTTCCCATACGCGCATTGATACGCAACTGAGATGGAAGTTCGCGGAACGCGCAGACGTCAGCCTGGTGGGGCAGAACCTTTTACAAGACCATCACCTTGAATCCATGGACCAACTGACCCTTGTGAATTCGTCCCTGATCAAGCGTAGCGCCTACGCGAAATTCACCTGGCATTTTTGGTAGGACGGGCTTCAGCCTGTCGGGTTTCGATTTTCGCGCACTGACGAACTTCGGCGGTCTAAGGAGCCCGTGTCGCAACCCAATCTTCTGCCTTCAGCTAGCCGCGCAACACTCCCGGCGGAATATCGTGCTGCCGGGCGAGGTCACTCAGTTCATCCAGCTGATTTTGGACTTCCTGCACTTGCGTCTGTAGATTCGCTAGGCCCTCGGCCGGAGTCATGCCGGGGCTACCCTTGTCCAGGGCGAGGCCCGGCTGGGTGATCCGGTCAACCGCCTGGGCAATCGCCGTTTGCTGCTGGAGCAAGGCGGCTTGGCGCTTGTCCAGCTCGGCCTGAAGATCGGCCGCCTGATCCGCATACCAAGCAGGATCGTCGAGCCTGGATGCATAAACTGGAAACGTGGCTTCGGCCGGCGCTGCGGGCGCCTGCGCCGTTACCACTGTCACTTCCTGGCCGACGATGGAAATCAGTCCGCGCGCGCGCAGCTGATCCATGTCCTCATTCGTCCACACTTTTTTCGGCTGATTTTGATTGCCTTGCGCGGGGCGAGGTTTCTCTGCCGCTTGCGAAGAACACGCAATGAGCAAAGCAAGAGCCGCCGCGAGCGGGAAAGAGTAGTTCCGCATAAATCCTCCTCGGCGGGGACAACTTCAGTGTACAACCAAACGGGGATAAGCCAAGGAACAAATCTCACGCGCCGAAATGGGGCAATTTCGGAGCCTTCGCCGGGATCTCTCTAATTTCTCGCAATGTATTGTCCAGTCCAAGTTGTGACCGATGAGCTCGCATCGGATTCTCTCATGCCCATCCATTGAGCCCCTTTTATCGGTATCGCCGAAGAGGTGAAGTCCGCGATAGAATAATGTCTTACAGTGGCTCTTCGTGGTTTGTTGTGATCAAGCACCCTCGGCCTGAAATAAGTCTTTCGCCCAAGTGTGCGGGAGGAGTCGGAGCGCCGATGGCGAGTCCACAAGATTCTCCAAAACCTGATCTGGGCTCGCTCCGAATCCGGGACGACCAGCGCGGCAAATCCGCCATGCGCAAAAGAGTCGTCTATGCCTCCATTCCGGTCATCTTATTCGGGGCGATCGTCGGAGGCGCATTCGCCCTGCGCAATCAGAAGCCGGTCGTGCAGGTGGCAACCGTGGCCAAACCCGACTCCGGCGGACCTCAGACCGCGCTGAATGCCAGCGGCTACGTGACGCCGCGGCGGCGGGCAACCATCGCCGCTAAAATCACGGGGCGCGTCACGGCTGTATATTTCGACGAGGGCACGCGCGTCAAAGTGGACCAGCTCCTCGCAACGTTGGACGACTCCGACTACAAACGGGCTCTCGATTCCACGAAGGCGGACCGCGATTCCGCCCAGGCCGCCATCGCGGATCTCGAAGTGCAGCTTCGAAATGCGGTAATTGAATTGAGACGCGCCCAGCAATTGCACGACGCCGGAATCGGGACGCAAGAAGCCCTCGACAACGCGGCCACCACAGCCGACAGCCTGCGAGCCAAAATCGCCCTGGCCAAGCAACAAGTGGCCGCCTCGGAATCGCGCATTGCCGAGGCGCAGCAAGCCGTCGATAATTGCATCATCCGGGCGCCGTTCGCGGGGATTGTGGTTTCCAAGGACGCTCAGGTCGGGGAAATGGTGTCTCCCAACTCCGCCGGCGGCGGATTTACACGCACCGGAATTGCCACCATCGTGGACATGAACTCCAACGAAATCGAAGTCGACGTCAACGAATCCTACATCGCAAGAGTCAAGGAAGGGCAGGCCGTGAGAGCCACGCTGGACGCCTTTCCGGACTCCCCCTACAATGCCAAGGTTCGGACTGTCATTCCCACCGCCGATCGTCAAAAGGCCACCGTAAAAGTGCCCATTTCCTTTTTGAAGCTGGACGACAAGATTCTTCCCGACATGGGCGTGAAAGTCGCGTTTCTCGAGGAGCCGAAGCCTGCCGCCACAAGGAAAGGCGCGGAGAAAATACCTGATGCGGTTGCCTACATTCCAAAAAGCGCGGTGCGATCTGATTCCAATGCCTCCTTCGTGTATCTAATCAAGGATGGCGCGGCAGAGCGTCGCGCGGTCAGCCTCGGAATGGAACGAGGCACGGACGTCGGCGTACTGGCGGGCCTGACACCTGGCGATTCCATCGTAGTCAAGGGTCCAGAGAATTTGCGTGACGGTGAAAAGGTCGAAATCGGCCAATAGGGGAGAAGCAGCATGGTTCGAGTCGATGGAAGCGCGACTTCTCAAAGCCTCATCCGCGTGCGTGGCTTGAATAAGACGTACAGCCGCGGAGGGGAAGCAATTCAAGTCCTCCAAGGGTTGAATCTCGATGTCGACAAGGGCGACTTTGTTGCGTTCATGGGCCCGAGCGGCTCGGGCAAGACCACTCTGCTGAATTTACTCGGCGGCATCGACGTGCCGTCGGCGGGCAGCATTACCGTGGACAGCGATGAAATCACGCACATGTCCGGGAGCAAGCTCACGCAATGGCGCGCTCGCCACGTCGGCTTCATCTTTCAGATGTACAATTTGATCCCGGTGCTGACCGCGTTCCAGAACGTGGAGCTGCCGCTTCTGCTGACCAAGCTCTCCAAGGCGGACCGGCGCCGGCACGTGGAGACGGCGCTTGCCGTGGTGGGCCTCACCGATCGCATGCATCACTACCCACGCCAGCTCTCCGGCGGGCAGGAGCAGCGAGTGACCATCGCGCGGGCGATCGTTTCCGATCCGACCTTCCTGCTGTGCGACGAGCCCACCGGCGACCTGGACCGCAAAAGCGCCGACGAAGTGATGGCGGTGATTGAAGAACTGGTCGGGAAATACGGCAAGACCGTGCTGATGGTGACGCACGACCCGGTCATTGCGGCGCGGTCCCACATCACGCTGCATCTGGAGAAAGGTGTGTTGGTCGAGGCCTCCAGGGTTAGTCAGGACGTGGCGGCCGGAGGCGCGTCGTGAAATTCAGCGCATTGATTTTCGCCAATCTGTTCCGGAAAAAAATACGTTTGATCCTTACCGTCGGCTCGTTTGCCGTGGCTCTCTTCCTGTTTGCTTTTCTCGGCGTCCTGCGGAACGCATTTAACCGGGGCGCGGACGTCGCCGGCGCCGACCGCCTGGTGGTGATCGATCGTGTCTCGATCATCAATCTGATTCCGCTCAAATACCGCGACCAGATCCTGCAGATTCCCGGGGTCAAGTCCGTCACGCACAATAACTGGTTCGGCGGCGTCTACCAGGACGAGAAAAACTTCTTCCCGCAATTCGTGATCGATCCGGAAAATCAGCGCCAGGTTTTTCCGGAACTCATTGTCCCCGACGACCAGTGGAACGCCTTCCTGAAGGACCGCCAGGGCGCCATCGCGGGGGCCAGCACTGCGGAGCGCTTTCATTGGAAAATCGGCGACCGGATTCCGATCAAGACCACTCTGTACGGCGGCGGCTCGTGGGAATTTAACCTGGACGGGATTTATCACGGGCAGCGGCCCGAGGATGATGAGACCCAGTTCTGGTTTCAGTGGGATTACTTTGAAGAGCGTGTTCCGGAGGAAGTCAAAGGACAGATTGGCTGGTACGTTCTCCGGGTCAATAATCCCGAGGATTCCGTGCGCATCGCGAAAGCCATTGATGATAAATTCGCAAACTCCCCGAGTGAGACGAAAACAGAAACGGAATCCGCTTTCGCCGCCGGCTGGGTCAAGCAATTCGGCAACATCCAGTTTTTGATTATGACCATCGGCTCGGTCGTCTTTTTCACGTTGCTCCTGGTGACGGGCAACACGATGGCCATCTCCGTCCGCGAGCGCACCGCGGAGCTTGCCGTCATGAAGGCCATCGGATACTCCGGGCGCAGGGTTCTCATTTTCATTCTTGTGGAATCCCTGGTGATTGCGATGATCGGCGGCCTGCTCGGGCTTGGGCTTGCTCTCATGGCTGTTCCGGCGCTCGCCAAGGCGCTGAACGGCATGCTTCCCCAACTCCTGCTGGAGCCCTCGATTCTTATCCTTGGACTGGCCGCCGCCCTCGCCGTCGGAATCGCGAGCGGGATCCTCCCGGGTCTCGGAGCCATGCGCATGCGTGTCGTCGAAGCATTTCGGAGGGTCTGACCATGGCAATTCCGCTGATTTACAATGTTCGCAGCGTCAAGGCCCGCTGGACATCCGCCATCGTTGCCGTGATTGGAATCGCGGGGACGGTGGGCGTTTTCGTGGCCATGCTTTCCCTCGCCCGGGGCTTCCGCGCAACTTTGGTGGCATCCGGGTCGCCGGGAAACGGGCTGGTGATGCGCGCCGGTTCGACCTCCGAGATGATGGGCGGCGTCACGTTGGATAGCGTCAAAATCATTCAGGATGCGCCGGGAATCGCGCGCGACTCCGCCGGCCCGCTCGTCACCCAGGAAGTGGTCGGCGTCATCCCATTTCCTTTGATCAGCAGCGGCACGGACGCGAATGTGCAGGTCCGCGGGGTCTCCCCCAATGTCCTGCGCATTCGCAACTTCGTAAAAATCGCGCAGGGACGCATGTTCGCCCCGGGCCTGAACGAGCTGATCGTCGGCAAAAATGCGAACACGACGTATTCCGGGTTGACGGTCGGAAACACGGTCAAATTTGGCGGCAGTCCCTGGAAGGTTGTCGGCGTGTTCGACGCCGGTGGGTCCTCGTTCGATTCCGAAATCTGGTGCGACGGTCCCATCCTCAATCAAGTCTTGAAGCGCCCGCCGAACATCTTCCAATCGGTGACCGTTCATCTGGTCTCGCCCGACACGTTCCAACAGTTCAAGGACGCCATCACGGCCGACCCGCGGTTGAACGTCGACGTGACGCGCGAGATTGACTACTACGCAAAGCAGTCGACTCAAATGACGAGACTGATTACCGTTCTCGGAGGCGTGGTGGCTTCCATTATGGCCATCGGGGCTGTGTTCGCAGGGCTCAACACCATGTACTCCGCGGTCGCCGAGCGTGGCCGCGAAATCGCCACCATGCGCGCCCTGGGATTTGGTGCGATGGCGGTGGTGGTGTCGTTTTTGTTCGAGGCCTTGCTGATCTCTTTTGTCGGAGGGGCCGTCGGCTGCGCAGCCGTCCTGCCATTGAACGGCCTGACCACGTCAACGATGAACTTTCAGACGTTTTCGAGCCTGGCTTTTGCTTTCAAAATCACGCCCGAATTGCTGGTGAGGGGAATTATCTTTGCCCTGGCGATGGGAATCGTCGGCGGCCTGCTGCCGGCGATCCGCGCCGCCAATACTTCGGTCGCTACCGCTCTCCGCGAACTGTAAAGCCGCTGCCTTAATTTGCGGCTCGGCATCACTTGCCGGATGTCGCGCGAATTTGTCCCTAGAATCTACAATCCACTCGACGGATTTAGTGGCCTGTCGGACGCTCAGCACTCGGATGAAGTCGGAATGTCGGAATCTGCCCGGTAACCTTAAGACTGCCTGGTGGACGCCGCTGCTGGGGCCGCGGCGCGTGGCGCGTACCTCGTCTGGATGTATTCGTCGACCAATTTGCGGAAGGCGGCGGAGAGTTCGTCATAGTTGCCGTGCAGGGTGACGGATTTTTTGCCGTCGATGTAGACGGGGCAGCTGGGCTCTTCTCCCGTGCCGGGGAGGCTGATGCCGATGTTGGCGGCTTTGGATTCGCCGGGGCCGTTGACGATGCAGCCCATCACCGCGAGCGTCATGTCCTCGACGCCCTCGTACTGCTGCTTCCACTGCGGCATGCTGTCGCGGATGTAGTCCTGAATTCGCTCGGCGAGTTCCTGAAAGGTGGTGCTGGTGGTGCGCCCGCAGCCGGGGCAGGCGGTTACGCTCGGCGCAAACGAGCGCAGGCCGAGCGACTGCAGGAGTTCGCACGCGGCGTAAACTTCCTCGCGACGGTCTCCGCCGGGACGAGGCGTAAGCGAAATGCGAATCGTGTCGCCGATGCCTTCCTGCAACAAAATTCCCAGAGCGGCCGAAGACCATACGACGCCTTTCGTGCCCATGCCCGCTTCGGTGAGGCCCAGGTGCAACGGCTGCTCGGTCTTGCGCGAAAGGTCGCGGTACACCTTGATGAGGTTTTGCGGCTTGGAAACTTTGCAGGAAATAATGATCTGGTCGTGGCGCAGGCCGCACTCGAGCGCAAGTTCGGTCGATTCGATCGCGGACTGCACCATGCAATTGTTGATGATCTCCTCGGAGTCGAGGCCAAGTTCGCGGTCGGTATTCTCCTGCATCTTGCGCATCACCAGCTCTTGATTGAGCGAGCCGCCATTCACGCCGATGCGCACCGGTTTTCCATGGTCCACGGCGACCTTGCAGATGGTGGAAAACTGCTCGTCGCGCCGCGCGCCCGCGCCCACGTTGCCGGGGTTGATGCGGTACTTGTCGAGGGCCCGCGCGCAATCCGGATATTTGGTCAGCAGGACGTGCCCGTTGTAGTGAAAATCGCCGATGATCGGCGCCGTGCATCCGAGGTCGCGCAGCCGCGCCACAATTTCCGCGACCGCCGCCGCCGATTCCGGCATGTTCACCGTAATGCGCACAAGTTCCGAGCCCGCGTCGGCCAGCTCCTTGCATTGCGCCACTGTGCCGGCGATGTCCGCAGTATCCGTGTTGGTCATTGACTGGACAACGACCGGCGCGCCGCCGCCAACCTGGAATTGGCCGACTTTGACGCCGTACGTCTTCCGCCGCGTAATGGGGAAAATCTGCATTTTCTTGCCGTCTTGCGATCACTATGATAACAGCGCTGACCTGAACCTCACAACGTCCTCATAGACCAGTGGTGCTCTAATTTGGCTTTCGGCAGACGCGACATAAGTCCCAGAGATTGAACTGTGCTCAAAGACGCGAGCGTAAAAACACCTGCGCGGTCTTCAAATGGCCAGCTAGGATTTTCTAAGGGATTGCGTAAGGTTTCGGGTAAGCAGTTAGGATTCCCCATTGTCGAGAAATGGGACCGTATCTTAACCCGAATGGGGCAAGATGAACCTTGAGGTTTTCTCTGCCGCTATCCCGCCCTGCGCAACAGACTCCTGCCACGATCAGCGCAACCGATAGGCACCGTGGCCAAGAAAATCAATTACACCAAGATCGCGAAGAACCTGTAGTTGCTGGCGGATTTTGTCGTGCACGTGGAAGTTCTTGGGGTGGAGATTCGTAAGCTCGTCGACGTGGGCGTAAACATCACGCAAAGTAAATTTAGCCATTTCGAGGGACCGGACGGTTTGCAACACATCGAGGGTCCAGCCGCGTTTCTCGGTATCGAGCTTTTGGAGTGGGCGAAGTCGATCATACGCATGACGGACCGCATGACTAGGCAGGGCTTGCCCTTCGTGGATTACTGCAATGCGAGCATCGGACGGAATTCTGTCGAGAAGGATGTTGCAGCCGACCCAGCCTGCGCGTCGAGCTGTCGGACCCAGGGGTTTACGACATTCAAGAGCTGAGAGTGTAAAGGCAAATCTCGGAATGAGTATGAGCGTTTCGACCTTCCACGCTCGTAGATCGTAGTGCAGGACGTACAGATTAGGCGTCCTATCTTCCACGATTGCCAATCGCATCTTCGAGTAGGCCGCGTCTACAATTTTTCCACCGAACACCCTGCATTGGCTTTTTAGCTGAAATGGAGACTTACAAACGCTGCAGAGATAATCGATCGCAGCCGTGTTGTGGGGCATGCGTTGAAGACGCGGAGACTTGCAGGAAACGCAGTAGAGATTCCTTGCTCCCCATAATTCGGTAGCCACACGGGCACGCTGGGAGGCGCTCTTGTAGCGGTCAAGACTGGCTGTGGGTAAGCTCAAATCCATGCGTGCATTAGATCACTTTTCTGACCCATGACGATAATTTTGCGCATGCCAGTTAGGGGTGCAGTCCTTTTGCGGCTTTGCGGGAACGGACCGGTCCTGTCGACAACCTTTGAACCAATTTGGTGGCAGATAAATCATCATTGCGCCTCCTTGAAAACCGAAATTAGGGCATCTCAGATTAATCAAGAATCGCAAATACGAGGCCGTTCGAACCCACAATTTGCTTGCCCAATTTGTTAACAATATGCGACAATCACCCTGTGAAGTTATCGCCTTGATAGGAGATAAGTATTACTTAACTAATTGATAATAGTTGGCTGAGTGTCTGGAATGAGACTTTCTAGCCCTTTGTAACGCTTCCCGTCACCACTTCGCAAGATAACCTCACGAGGTAGATCCAATTTTTCAAGACGGTCAAAGTGACAAAATCCTCCGGAGTGTGGGTTGATGGGTGATACGTCACGTATTGGGATAAGTTTCACGGGCCCAAAAGAGCCCGGGTTTTTGTCCGCTATGCATGAAATTTTTGCCCACCATTGTCGATACGAAGATATCAACAAGGAAGTCAAAATCGAGCCTGGCATGCTTGCCCCAGAATACAAAATTTATCTGGCAATGGCACGATGACCTTTGCTGATATCGAGGGGTTGCCAGTTCAGCGGCTTTCTGCCCAGAAGTCCCACTTGTACTTGTGGTGCCCTAACGCGCTCTTACCCCAAGGGCTCTCGGTGATGCAAGCGTGGGGATTCCATTACAAGGGAAATATTGTCTGGCACAAAATCCGCAAGGACGGCGGTCCTGATGGGCGGGGAGTTGGATTTTACTTCCGGAATGTCACCGAACTGATCCTATTCGGTACCCGCGGAAAGCTCCGAACGGGCGCTCCAGGGCGACGTCAGGTGAATTTTCTAGCCACGCGAAAACGAGAGCACTCCCGCAAACCGGATGAAATCTATCCGATCATCGAAGCGTGTAGCTTTGGGCCATTCCTTGAACTGTTCGCGCGACACAGCAGGCCGGGATGGGATTCATGGGGCAATGAGGTCGATAGAAGTTTGGTTTCCAAGTCAAATCGAATTCAGCAGGCCGCGATCAATCCGATGTACGTCTAGCGCATCTACTGCACAATCGTGAGTTTGCGCCGGGATTGAATAATTCTCAACAATATCCCCCGAACCCAAGAAGCTTGTGCTTTTTCACGCGCTGGCTGCGCTATTCCCGCGCAAGCCTAGCTCATCGGCCGCAGCGCGCATGGCGGCGATGCAGAAGGCGATGTGTTCCTCGATGGGGACGGCTAATTCTTCCGCGCCTTTGCGCACGTCGTCGCGATTCACGCCGCGAGCGAACGCTTTGTCCTTGAGTTTGCGTTTCACTGAATCGGGCTCGACCTCGAAGATACTCTTACCCGGTTTGACCAGGGCGCACGCGGTGAGGAAGCCGGCAAGTTCGTCGCACGCGAACAGAGTGTGTTCCAGCGGAGTCTCGCGCGGAACGTTGCAGTACTCGGCGTGCGACACGATGGCGCGAATCATTTCTTCCGGGTAGCCGCGCTCGCGCAGGATCGCCGATCCGCCCGCGGGATGCTCTTCCGCGGGGCTGTGCGCGTCGTTGGGCCAGCGCTCGTAGTCGAAGTCGTGCAGAAGGGCGGTGAGGCCCCAGAGTTCTTCCTCGGCGCCGGACTTTCGCGCGTAGGCGCGCACGCAGGCCTCGACAGCCAGAGCATGTTTGCGCAAGTTTTCGTTTTGCGTGTATTCGCAAAGTAGAGCCCAGGCGTCATTTCTGGTTGGCATGATTTTCCCCCAAGGCATGAAATGTTCGTCGAGTGTTCGCCGTCTGCGTCACCGTTTACCCGGCGGGGACAGCCCCCGCCGCGGCTGGCAGCTATCCTACTGATCCCGGCAAGGATACCGCAACCTCCTTGTTTGTGTCGGGCTGATATCTTCCAAAGACCTGAGCCCGCCAAATAAAAGAACTAATGGATTTACCGATTTGACCGATTTGATTATCGGAATGGAAAAAAAGCTTGACACCGGTTGCGGATACCCCCATGATGTCGTTCGCGCCAGCTGCTGCCTTCCCCCCGTACGAAGTCCCTCTCATCCGCATGCCGGAATAGTCTGCGAGGAGCACCGGTGTCGGAACAAAATAGTACGAATGCAATAAACGGAACTAACGGAAACAAGGTTGCTGTGGATATCGACCTGGACCGCGAAGTCATCCGTTGCAAAACATGCGGGCTCGTGCAGTATCGCACCCGCACGGGGAATTGCCGCCGGTGTCTGCGCTTGCTGCCGCCCAAGGTGGAATTTCTAATTCCTCCTCCCGAGCCGCAGGAGCTTCCAGGCGACGACCGGCAACTCTTCGAGAAGTGGCCGAACCGCGAGACGGTGGAGAATATTGGTCAACGCATCCGGCAATTGCGCGAATCGCGCGGGATGACGCAAAGCCAGCTCCAGGCGCGCTCGCGCGTATCCCGGTCGTACCTGTCCCGGATCGAAAGCGGACAGATGACGCCCAGCCTCGGAACGCTCGAAAAGATTTCCGAAGCGCTTGGCGTCGGCTTGAACCGCTTCTTCGTTCCGGAAACGAACGGCGAAGCTCTCCTGGAAGATCCATTCATTCAGGGGTTGCGGCCGTTCCTACGGCAGCTCGACTGGGAACAGTGGCAATCGATTCTGAAGCGCCTGGCCGCGATCAGCGACCACGTTTCGAGCGGCAATGGCGTTGTGCGTCCCTTGGCACAGCCACAGCCGTCCCGGATGGAACAACTGGCGCGACGGATGCACCCAGCTGCGATGGGCCACCGGTAGCCGGTCAATAAGAAATCCTTAACAGAATGGCGCGAACTCTTTCTCTTGGGGGAGTTCGCGCCGTTCCGTTTTCACGCGGTCGTCGCAAAATCACCCCGCCAGCAAGCCCTAATCCTCCAGGTCGACAAACCGATGAAAACTCGATCGTGCTGTCGCGCCAACGGCGCGTAGGATGCCAGCCCGGGGCAACGCCCCGGGTATGGTGCACGGGGGCTTTATGGGCCGCCCTGAAGGGGCGGAAGGACTCCCTGCGCCCTTTCAAGGCGCAACACAATCGATGGGTTCCGAAACCCAGGGCGTTGCCCTGGGCTTGCATCCTGCAGCGCTTTCAGCGCCGGAAGATGTGCTGGAGGCGAAAAAGGATTGACACTGTGGCTTTGGTCGCGATATGCATGAGCTAATTCTGGCGAACAGCGAATGCTATTGATAAACTGTCAACCTCGGCGATTTCTGCTATACATGGATGAAAGAGGCCTCAGCACGATTCCATCCCGGAGGTTGCATGAAAAGTGAGCGGAACATGCGCGTTTTCTTGACGATCGGCTTTTTACTGATCTCGATCCCCTTGTGGGCGCACCACGGCGCTTCGGAATACGATATGACGAAGATCGTATCCCTGAGCGGAACGGTGAAAGAACTCCAGTTCGTCAATCCGCACACCTTGCTCACATTCACCGTAAAAGACGATAGCGGCAAGATCAGCGAATGGGAAGGCGAACTCCCGAGCCCGAATCTTCTGTCCCGGAGAGGCTGGAGCAGGAGCACCCTCAAGCCCGGCGACCAGGTCACCATCATCGGCGCGCCCGCCAAAAACGGTGAAAAAGGGATGCAGGTGAAGAAGTTGGTTTTCCCGGATGGCCATGAACTTCCTGGCACGGTTTTGCCGCCGGATTCTTCGAAATGAGAGTTCTAACAAGCTGGGGAAAAACTCGACATTTTGTCATTCCGAGGCACGCCGTTTGCCGAGGAATCTCTCTTTCCTTGGGTCTAAATCACGGAGAGATTCCTCGCTTCGCTCGGAATGACAAAATAGACTACTTTTTCCGAAACCAGCTATGGATCGCTTCGCTTGTATTCGCGGCACTCATCGCGTTCCCGTCCGCCCTGTCGGCGCAAACTCCAACGGCGAGCCAGAAGACGGCGCATACCGGTGATTTGACCGGAGTCTGGTATCCGTCCTCGGTAAACACATTCAACTTCATCTGGACCGACGCGCAAGGCCAGCACTTGAACGCCCTTCCTCTCACCGCCTGGGGCCAGGAGAAATTCAAGGGCAACCATCCGATCGGCGGCGAATACACGGCGCTCAACTCCAACGACCCAAATTCCGAGTGCCTTCCCCCCGGCGTGCCGAACATCTACACCCATGCCTATCCGGTGGAATTTCTTCAGGTTCCGGGCCGCGCGATCATGTATTTCGAATACGGCCACTTCGTGCGCCAGATTTTCACGGACGGCAGGGATCATCCGAAAGATGCCAACCCGACGTGGATGGGCGACTCCACCGGCAAATGGGAGGGAGACACGCTGGTGGTCGATTCCACCGGCTTCAATGACAAGACCTGGCTGGATGTTGCAGGGCACCCGCATTCCGAAGCGTTGCACATTGTGGAGCGCATGCGGCGAGTGGATCATGACACGTTGCTGATCGACATCACCCTCGAGGATCCCCAGGCCTACACGTCCACCTTGAAGACCCAGCGAAAATACATCTTGAAGCCCGGCTGGAACATCATGGAGTACATCTGCGAAGACACCCGGGTGAAGTTCGATGAGTTCGAAAAGAAAGTGGGCGCCAAAGGGACCAAGACCGCCGAGGCCACGGTGGAATCAGGATCCTCCCAATCCATCGTGGGCGATTGGAAGGGCACCATTACCCTGGCGGATGGCCGTTCGTTGCCCGCGGCATTTTCCTTTTCCGCGTCTTCCAATGGCTTGCTGACGGTGGCCGACCCCTCGGTATCCATGAACCTTCAATTTCGCAACGTAGCGGTAGCGGCCGGTGGAATCGTCACGGGCCTTACGTCCGATCAAGTGAATTTTCTGGGGAAACTTTCGGCCGATGGCAAGCAAATGACCGGAGACATTATCCTGCCAAGCGGAACCGGCCATAAAATCTCGATGAGCCGGCCTTGAAAAAATGATATGGCTGGTGGGCGTGGCCACCCTCAGCGAGAATAGGGCGAAAACCCGCACCCTTCACAAAAACGTGAAGGGTGCGGCACCCGAAAATTCAATTCACCCACAAAGCTGGCCCACCCGCCGACAAACGATAATGCCTGTATGGCTTCCGTGAGATACAATCCGTACAGCAGCGCGAACCGTAGCGAAGCAAAATGCTAGGTACTTCAATGTTCTGCTCAAAATGCGGAAAGTAAAATCCTGAGACTGGAATTTTCTGTTGGAGCTGTGGGAGCAAGTTGTTCAGGCATGAGCTTCGCTCTCAGCCCGAAAATATTGCACCTACGCTTGTTGGTGCACCCGCCGAGCAGACAGCAATGCGGGATGGAAAGAACCTGATAGTACCGCGTCGGGATGCGGTCTTGCCGCACGCTTGCGTTAAATGTGGAGTGGTTGGCATCCCCCGACCCTATAGGTTTGCATGGATGAGCCCGGGTTATTTCGCCTTATTCGTCTTGGGGATTCTTCCTTATTTTATAGCGCGTCTCTTTCTGCGAAAGACGTTTAGGCTAGCTGTTCCGTTGTGTGAACGTCACTATAATCGCGCTCGCAATCTCGGTATCACAGCGATAGTGATTCTGGCTGCTTCAATTCCCGTTGGCTTGATTGTGTATGAAGTTCTCGGAGGTGATGACGGGGTGATAGGGGGGTTCTTTTCCTCCTTCTTCCTAATTGTGGCTGGTCTGGTTGTGGTGTGGGCGCACTACCCGCTCCAGGCGGTGCATGTCGATCACGACCGAGCGACGCTTACTGGCGCATGTGAGAACTTTCTGGGGCTACTGAGGCCTACGCGCCCGTAAAAATTCTCTGATCAGCTGACTTGTTCCGCAAGCCCTACATTGAACCGGAACGTTTGTCAATTCCAAGTGAAATTATTCGCGCAATTTCTCCTCATTGGCGGGTGGCTGGCCCTTTGTTTCGGAAGGGTCGGGGCGAGTGGATTTATTAGGAAATCGAAACGGATGTCGAGCCGGCTGCGAACTACTGGTCGTTACTTCAATCCTGCCTGCGCCAGCATTTCCAGAAATTGTCTTCGGGTTCGCATGTCGATCGACTGGGCGACCAGTTTTCCGTTGCGATCGTAAACGAAAGTTTTGGGAATGCCCTCGATCTGGAAGAGTTCGTTCACCTTTCGTCCCGGATCGAGCAGGATGGGATAGGTGACCTTCTGCTGCGCGATAAAGGGCCGCACTTTGCCTGCGTCTTCGTCGGAGATGGCCAGGATCACCAGGCCTTGCTCCTTGAATTGCTGATAGAGCGTCTCGAGGTCGGGCATTTCCTTGCGGCAGGGCGGGCACCAGGTGGCCCAGAAGTTCAACACCACGACTTTGCCGCGCTGCTCCTTCAAGGTCCATGTCTTTCCGCCGAGTTCCGCCAGCGTGAAGTCCGCTTGCTGGCGGCGCTCGTTGTCGGCTTCAAGTTTGGCGACTGCTGCGGCGAATTGCGGGTCATCCAGCGTCGCTTGCACGTGTTCGTAACGCACGAGTTCGGCGAGTTCGACGTAGGGCTGGGGAGGCCGGCCATTCTTTGCCGGAAGCGGCTGCTCGTGCAGCGCCGCGGTCAAGGTTGTCGCCACCTCCTGCAACATTTCGTGGCCGAAATCTCCCTCGGTGGACAGCATTGCGAGACTATTCGCCAGGCGCAATTTATTCGGCGTCACAGGCAGTTGCCGAATTTCGAGCGCTAGTTTATTTGTCGCTTGCCCCCTGACGTTGTCCGGCAGCGAGCGAAGACCGCCGATCTGGTCCGCAATGGGTTTTTCCTGCGCGCTCCAGCTGATCTTCTGCTCCTGCGCCCGTAAAGACGCAGGGCGCGACAGGAATAATCCCGCTGCAGAAAGACTGAAGCCGAGGGCGAGGGCAGCCGCAGCGGTGGCTCTGAGACTTGGATAGGGTCGAATCACTTTCATGAACGGTCCGCCTCAACTGATGAGCAAACCCTGTCTTTCGTGCCACGGCCATCGAGGCAAGGTGGGTTTAGTGGCGCAGGCTTCAGCCTGCGGGGGTTAGTCCTTGCAGGCCCAAAACCCACAGGCTGAAGCCTGCGCCACTTAGACCGCAAATTGCCAAGTTGCTACGTAATATTCGTCTGGGCGCTCAGAGCGATTTTCCAGCCGTCCCCTCGGTTCAGAAACACGCGCAGATTCCAGCTGGTGGGTTTCGCGTTGGGATTTCGCCCCTGAAATGTCTGCATGATCACCACATTGCCGAATTCGAACATGCGCATGGATTGCACCGCGGAGCCGCCGGAGCCGCCGTTCTCTCCGTAGAGTTTGCGTTGCTCCGCTATTTCCACGACATGCTGCAATTTCGGCATGTCACTGCGCGGCGTGATGGTCTCGTGATTCTCGTCGGCATGGGCGGCCCAATCTTCCGGGTTCGGATGCCATTCATCGTTCTTCAACCGGAACCAGGTTGCCAGGGCCCCTTCTTCTACTGGATTCTCGGGCTTGTAGGGCAGCGTCTTGCAGGGATTTTCGCAGAGCTTGTCCGCCTCGGTGGGAGGAGCCGGAACCGCCGCATAATCCGGCCTCTCGGCGGGAATGGGGATGTTCAGGAAGACGAACGCCTGCCAGCCCGCGGGATTCTTCACCCAGAGATGGGCGAAGCGCTGGTTGTGGTGAATCCCGAGCACGCGCTCGACCTGGCCGAGAAAGTCCACGGTTCGCGCATCGATAGCTCCTTCGTTGTCAGCGGCGAACTGGGCCAAGTCCTCGAGGACTTGCGCCTTCGTGTGGATTTTGCCGTTCGCCTCGACCCACTGGAAGCGATCATCCAGAAGAGGGGCGACAGCCTTCGCGTCGCCCTTGCCGAGGGCGTCGGCCAAACTTTTGTCCGCCTGTCGGAACGCGGAGGTTTCGTCGGCAGCGGCGAGCGGCCTGCTCGATAGAGCAAGCAAGCCCGCGCCCAACAAGAGGCCCGCAGCGAATGTGCATGTGAAGAAGCGTCTCATCGTATTCGTCTCCTTAATGTTGGCGCCTGGATGGATCATGCCAGCTACGGCCAGGCGAATGGGGGTGTGAGTCCGTGCCTTGGCGTCATTTCCGCTGACGGACATCCACGGCCGGATGATACCACTCCCGGTGGTCTACGCCGAGAGCCGGGTTTAGCTTTGCCGGTCGCCGGCCCCCCTATCTCGTTGCGTTGCCCGCAAATAGCCTCCCCGCCAGATTCACCGTATTATACAAATAGTTATTACATTCGACGAAGCTTGCCCCAACGTGGGTATAAACATCGGCGCGGCACTTGATAAAATCCGGCAAGTAATATGGCCATTGGCCGAAGACTGTACTGAATCGAATGGAGAACCATCGTGCGAAAAACCCTTTCTGCGTCCCATCTGGCGTTGTGTGGTCTTTGCGTGCTTGGCCTTTTTGGATGTAGCTCCAGCGGCCAATTCCTGACCACAGATCTCTCGGGGCAGCAGGCAGCGGC
>Ga0116219_10001825_pt1 | contig 19019 bp, 14 predicted proteins | sample Sb_taG_4_FD_91019 | JGI IMG/M metagenome (GOLD analysis project Ga0116219, IMG submission 91019) | Peat soil microbial communities from Weissenstadt, Germany - Sb_50d_6_BS metaG | ecosystem: Environmental > Terrestrial > Soil > Wetlands > Peat | place: Germany: Weissenstadt | collected 2010-09-21
GATCTTGTCCTCGGCGTGCTGGCGGACGGAGCAGGTGTTGAAGAGGATCACGTCGGCGCCGGCGGCGCTGTCGCTCAGCTGGTAGCCCTGCCGGCGCAGGCTGCCGACGACCAGCTCGCTGTCCAGCACGTTCATCTGGCAGCCGACGGTTTCGATATAAAGTTTCTTGCTCATGACTTGCGCCGCTGTCCCTTCCCCTTCTTGCCCTTCGGCGAGGCACCGCGAAGGCGGGCTAGCTCCTCTTCGAGAGCACGGACCCGCCTCACCGCCGCCAGCGCCTCCTCCGGTCGGGGATAGTGCTCCCCGGTCTTCGCATCGATCACGCGCAATTGGCCGTCGGCCTCGATCACCACACGGAACCCAAGACCGCTCGTAATACCGCCGTCTTCGTCCTCCTTGTCTCGCCAGGTGCCGTCCGGTTGTCGCCGCAGGAGCAGGAGGCGCTGTGCCAGGAGTTCGCCGGTCACGTCGGCAATCAGGTATTCGTCAATGCCGATTTCCCCGTACTGGATCGGCTTGCCGGTCAGGTCGCCCTCCCTGTACGTCCTCGGCGAGAGGACCTCGGCAACAAGGAGAGGCGTCGGTCCCTGTTCCCCGATGCGGTACGAACTGAGCTGTGCGGGCAACGGGCGCGGCGTTTTGACGACCATGAGATCGGGCGTGAGGAACAGGTTCGGGTTCTGCCGGGAGAAATAGAGGTTCAGGTTGCCGAGGACTCGCAAGCCCGCCATCAGGACAAAGTGGAACGCCAGGCCATAGCGGAGGATGTCGAGGGTGAGCGTATGTACGGTCGATTCGCCCATGTTCGATTCCTCGTCTTCGCAGGCCCACACCATCCCCTTGGGACGGATTCGTTGAAGCACCGGATCGTTCTGGATCGCCCGAATTCGTTCGAGGATCGCGCTCGCCCCATTGACGGCGGGCGGCGTTGACCCGGTTCGATGCGCAGCCTTCGCGGTGGCCATGTTAACCCCTCATTCGCAGCCGTGCCCAGTAGCCGCCGTCCGACGGCTTGCCGGGCACCTGTTCCTCTTCCACTTCCAGTTCCAGCTCGCGCAACCCGCGCAGCGCCGCCCGCACCACGGCCCCGTTCTCCTCCGGCTCGGTGCTGCACGTCGAATAGACCACAACGCCCCCCGGCCGCACGCGCTCGCCGGCCCACAGCAGCAGCTTCGTCTGCAACCGCACCAGGTGAGCGAAGTCGCCCGGCTTCAAACGCCAGCGCACCTCGGGACGGCGACCCAGCACGCCGGTGTTGCTGCACGGCACATCGACCAGCACCGCGTCGAACGGACCGGTCGGCGGCTCCTCACCGGGGGTCTCACGACCCCCGCTCGCCAGCCGTCGCGTCTGGACGATACCGATTCCCAGCCGGGCGCACAACTCGGAGACGATCTTCAACCGTTCGTCGTCGATGTCGCAGGCGACGATTTGCCCTTCGTTGTGCAGCAGCTCGGCCAGGTGCGTCGTCTTGCCGCCCGGGGCGGCGCACAGATCGAGGACACGCCAACCGGGCTGCGGGTCGAGGGCCGACCCCACGCGCATCGCCGACTGGTCCTGCACTGTGAACCAGCCCTCGCCGTAGCCGGGCAGTTCGCGGATCGAAGCCGATTCATCCAGCCGAACCGCCTGCGGGTGGTCGCCCGGTTCGGCGGCGATACCGGCCTGGCGCAGCGCCGCCAGGAACGAGTCGCGGTTGGTGCGCAGCGGGTTGACGCGCAAGTACAGCGGGGGTGGCCCGGCGAACCAGAAGCCGAGGCGCACGCACTCGTCCCACGGGTAGCGCTCCGCCCAGCGCTGGGCCAACCAGCGCGGCAGCGAAAACGCGGACAGGTATTCTACCGGCTTCGTCGCCGGGTCGGGAAGCACAGGTCGAGCCAGGCGCCGGAAGACGCCGTTCTCCAGCGGCAGGGCGTCGGCGGCCGGCCTGTCGGTGCGGTCGTCGGTGAGCAGGCGCAGCAGCGAGCGCAGCACGCCGTTGAGGAAACCCTTGGCCCCCGGCCGGCCCCACTGCGCGGCGAGCTCGACCGTCTCGTTGAGCGCGGCATGAGCGGGGACGTGCGACAGGTAGGCGAGCTGATACGCCCCGAGTCGCAGCGCATCCCACAGCCACGGCTCGACGTTATGGGGCTCCCGCGTGATGACCGGGTGCAGCAGGGCGTCGAGACTGCCGCGGCGGCGCAGGACGCCGTACGCCAGGTGCGTCGCCAGGCGGCGGTCGGCGGGACTCAGCGGGGATCGGGTCAGGTGGCCGTCGAGGACTTCCTGCACGAAGGCGTCACCGTTGCGGCAGTCGAGGAGGACTTGCAGCGCCAGCGTGCGGGCGGTGTGGATGGGACCGGTGAAGCGCGCGGGTTGGAGTCTCATTCGGATTCCGGGCCGAAGTGGTCGCCCGGCTGGATGGGGTGCCCGCGCAGGAACTCGGCGGCACTCATGCGCTTCTTGCCCGCGGGCTGGAGTTCGAGGATCTCGACCCGGGAGGTATTCGCCCAGACACACAACCTGGCAGGGGAACCGGGAACTACTTCAATCGTCCCCGGCCCCGGTATCTCGTCCTCCCATATATCGACGAGTTTGGCGCGAGTAAGGATGACTCGCACCGGCGGCTTGCCTTCATGGTGGAAGAAGGCGTAGGCCGTGGGCCAAGGCTGCATCGCGCGGACCTTGTTCGGCACATTATCCCGATCCCAATCGATCCGCCCGTCTTCCTTCTTCAGCTTCGGCGCCTTCGTCACCTGCGATTTGTCTTGCTTGACGCCCTGAACCGTGCCGCGCGCAAGTTGCTTGACCACGTTCAGCGCCAACTGTGCCCCAATCGGCGCCAACCGTGCCTCCAACTCCCCGGCGGTTTCGTCAGGATGAATGGCGATGGCCTGTTGCTCCAGCATGTCGCCGGCGTCGAGGCCGGTCGTCATGCGGATGATCGTCACGCCGGTCCGCGTCTCGCCGTGGTAGATCGCCCACGCCACCGGGGCCGCCCCGCGGTACTTCGGCAGCAGCGAGGCATGCACGTTGATGCCGCCGTGCGGCACCGCCTCCAGCACCTCCTTCGACAAAATCTGTCCGTAAGCGGCGACGACGAGCAACTCGGCCTGCCATTCCTTCAGTTTCGCGACGCCATCCGGCGTGTTGATGCTCTCCGGCTGCAAGACGGGGATGCCCTTCTCCTGGGCGATGGCCTTCATGCCCTTGCCGGTCTGGCGCGTCGAGCCGCGCTCCTGGCCGGCGACGCGGTCCGGCTGCGTCACCAGCCCCACGACCGGGTGCGGGCCGGATAGTAGCGCCTCGAACGTCGGCTCGGCAAAGGTGCCGGTGCCCATCATCACCAGACGCATCGGCTCTCCTCCTTTGGCGCTCGTAGTGACCGCATTTATGCGGTCGCTGCCGGCCGAGACCCGATAAATCGGGTCACTACGAGCGCGCGACACGCAACCTCAGAGGATCGGCGGCGTCCCGTTGCCTTCCGCCTGCTGCTCCTTCAAGCGCTTCTCAATCTCCGCGTCCGACGGATATTCGCCCTTTTCCTGCGACCGGCGGAACTCACGCTCGAAGTCGCGCAGCGTGCCGCGCGCCGCCAGCCTCCCGAGCGGCCCCATCTTGTCGATGAACAGCACCCCGTGCAGGTGGTCGATCTCGTGCTGCAACACGCGCGAGGCCAGCTCGGCGAAGTTTTGCGGCAGGTCGCTCGTCAGCACCTCGATGACCTTCCCTTCCAGATCGTAAGCCTGCACCTTGACCGTCTTCGCCCGGCGCACCTTCTGATACAAATCGGGGAAGCTGAGACAACCTTCCTCCCCCTCGATGGTCCCCTTGCGCTCGACGACGACGGGGTTGATGAGGATGCGCTGCTGCTCGGCCTCTTCGGGGTTGGCGGTTGCGTTCATCACGAACATCTGGAACGGCCAGGCGACCTGGTTGCCGGCGAGGCCCAGGCCACGGGCGCCGTACATCAGCTCCAACATCCGGCCGGCGATCAGGCGCACTTCCTTGTCGATCGCCTGCAGCGGCTTCGACTCGAAGCGCAGGGCCGGGTGGGGGTACTTGACGATCTTCAACTCACTCACGGCAGTCTCACGGAAGAAGGATCGGCAGCCGAACCAATCCATTATAACGCCAACGAGCTGCTTGCGGCTTCGCGTTCGCGCGGCACAGATTGCGCGAACGCCAAGCCGCAAGCGGCTCGCCATCGGTTACTTGCTGAAGTACGCCGGGCTCGACTTCGCGTCCTTGAAGGCCGCTTCCGGGACGAGGAACACCTCGTTCGGCAGCTTGTTGCTCGACGCGAACAGCTGACCGCTGTTGTCCGGATCCTGGTTGCCGACCAGCAATTCCAGCGGGCCGCCCTCGGTGCTGATCTCCACCTTCAGCGCCTTCTTGTTCACGTCGAGGCCGGTGTCGGTGTTCGGCTTCGGCGTCACGAACTTCGTCGCGCGCAGGTGGCTCAGGTTCTTGATGAAGTCTTCCACCTTGGTCCCGTCGGGAGTGATCGGGCCGTCCTTCGCCGTCCAGTCGTTCTCCTTCTTCCGCTCCAGGTCGAGCGTGGTCGGCTTCTTGAAGTCGTTGCTCCAGACGGTGAGCTTCGCCCCTTTCACCTGCTTCATGTCGAAGTTGAGTACCGTCAGGTCGCGCAGCTCCGCGCCGTCCAGGCGCTCGACCACGTTCTTCGGCACCAGGTAGACCAGGTCGTTCTTGCTCAACTTCGAGTAGACGCCCATCTTCGTGTCGGTCTGCTTGCCGAAGGAGTAGACCCACTCCTCCGACTTGTCGTCCTTCTTCACCGTCACGATCGCCTTCGTCTCCGGCGACTTGAGGCCGTAGAGCTGATCCAGGTTGGTCTCGTTCGGCTTTTCGTCCACGATCTTGTCGGCCCTCAGGCCGCTCAGGTCGCGCAGGACGTCGCCGATGCCGACCTCGTTGGCGGTGCGGCCGGCCATCGCTTGCGGCTGGGTGAACTTCCACACCGTCTTGTCGCCGGACTTCTCCTTGCTCAGCTCCCACGTCTGGCCGCCGCGCCGCAGCGACAGCTTCGTCACGTCCTTGGTCGCGTCGAAGGGGTCCTCGCTAAAGGTCGGCACCTTGCGATCCAGGTAGGCCAGGGGGCTGCTCCCCTTCACGATCTTGTCGAGCAGACCGGCGGACACCGTGACGATGCTCTTGTCGCCGCCCGACTCGCGCCGGACGTAGGCCAGGTCCTTGTCGTTGTCGCGCTTGCCGAAGGTGAGCGTCACCGCCGACGTGGTGCTCTTCAGCTCCGGCTCCTTTTCATCCTTCTTTTCATCCTTCTTTTCGCCTTCTTTCTTGTCTTCCTTCTTGACGCCGTCGATCCAGACGGAGACGACGGCGGCCGGCTTGTCGAACTCCAGGCCGTCGTCCTTGTCCACGAAGGTCTTCACCAGCGGCTGCTTCTTGTGCAGCAGCGGGTTGTCGCCGGTGAGGGCCTCGATCAGGTCGCGGACGGCGCCGGCGTCGGTGGCGCGGGCGCCGTCGTGGTACAGCGTCCACTTCAGATCGGACTGGCGCAGCTTGAGGGTGTTGCCGCCGGCCCGCACGTCGATGGCGTCGATCTTCGCGGTGCCGGGGACGGTCACCAGGTCGCGGTTGCGCAGGGCCTCGGGGTTGGCGGCCACGTCGAGCAGAGGCTTCACCTTCGCCGCCGGCACGCGCTCCACCGACTTCTCGCCCTCCAGGCGGACGAAGTAATAGTCCACGCTGTCTTCGGGCTTCTTTTCGTCCTTTTTTTCATCCTTCTTTTCGTCCTTCTTGTCCTGGACCTTCGGTGCCTTCTTGCCGATCAGCAGGACCTCGGTCTTCTCCTCGCCACTGAGCGGCTTCGACTTCGTCTGGATGCGCAGCGTCTCCGGCTTGTCCCCCAGGCCATACTTCGCCACCAGGTCGCCGTCGCTGACGCCCTCGGCGACGAAGTCGTTCTCGGCTTCGACGCGCAAGCCGTTGGCGTCGTCGATCAGGTCGCGCACGCCGTTGACCTTCTTCTCCCCGACGACCGGAAGGGCGGACGTCTCACCGCCTTCCAGGTTGGCGGGGCCGTAGGCCGGCTTCAGGAAGCGCCACAGGCCGTCCGCGGTCTTCTCCAGCGAGAGGACTTTCTCGCCGGCATCGAGCTGGACCGACGAGGTGTTGGCCGAGGTGGCCGACAGCAGCTCGCGCGAGCGGAAGTCGTTGACGTTTTTGAAGACGGCGTCGAGGCTGTTCTTGCGAACCGCGGCCGGCTCCTTCGGCTTGTCGGCGTTGCTGGCGTAGACCACGCCGCCGGAGCCCGGCGACTGCTTGCCGACGTTCAGCTTCCATTCCTTGTCGCCCTTGGCGAGGATGACGACGACCTGCGGGTTGTCCAGGCCGTATTCGGCCAGGTTCGAGGACATCTGGCTCTTCTCGCGCTGGGCCCCCGTCACCTGGCGGAGGAGGTTGTCCACCTGGTAGCCGTCGGTGCGGAGGGCGTAGGGCTCCTTCATCTGCCAGCCGTCCTTGCCGCGGACGAAGTCGAACGTCTCGTTCTTGCCGCCGGACGAGCGCTCGATGCGGATGCGGTCGATCTCGTCGGTCTTGACGGGATCCTTACCACTGTTGAAATCGGCGAAGAGGTAGTCGCCGGAGGCCCCCTTGGTGTCGCCGCGGTCGCCCCAGAGCTGGTAGGCGGCGAAGGCGAGGAGCACCACGACCAGGAGGCCGAACAGGATGTAAGTCGTCTTGAAGTTCATGGCATCAGTGCTTCCGGCTGTCGGTGAGGTGAATCGGAAGGCGGGAGGGGGGCGGCACTTCCCGGCCGCCGGGTCAGGTCAGCGGCGCCGCACCACCCAGACGCCGAGGCCGAGGCCGATCACGCCGAGGAACATCAGCAGGAACGGCGTGAGCAGCATGGAGGCCGGCTCGGCCGTGTTCTGGATCTTGTACACGTCGCGGTCCTTGTGGGTGATGCCGATGCTGCTCGGCTTCTCGCGCAGCCAGGCAAGGGCGCTGGAGAACATGTCGTAGTAGTCCGAGTCGGCGCCCTGCTGGCGCTCGGCCCCGCGGCCGCGAGCGATGATCTCCGCGTCCGAGGCGAAGCCTGTACTCCCGATCACGACCAGGCGGGGAGTGCCTTCACTGCGTGAGGAGCGCATGAAGGCGTGCGGGTCCCTGGCGTCGGGCGTCCCCGGGTCGGAGACGGCCACGCCAACCGGGATGCTCGCGACCAATTTCTTTCTTAATTCATCGCTGTGGTTATCGATCAGATCGCGGACCAGCGTTTCGGGGTCGCCCAGGCTCGAGTCCGTGAAAACCTGGAGCTGGCGAAGTGGCGCCAGGAGGCGCGAGGTCTCCAGAAGCCGGTCCACCTGGTAATTCCCTCCTGCGCCGGGCGGCACAGCGCCGGAGGAACGAGGCTGGACCGGCCGAATGTCTGGCAGGGGGAACACCTGCCGGTCGAAGGCGGTGGCCAACGGATTCTTGCCGCGCAGTTCGGGGTTGGTGTTCACGGCGATCAGGTCCGGCCGGTTGCGGTCCGGACGCAGCACGCGTTCGGCCGGCGCCTCCACGTCGAACTCGGACAGCAAGCGCTCGATTCCCAGTGAGGCGATTTTCTTCGGGTCGTCCGGGTCCGGCGCCAGGTCCAGCAGCACCATCATCTTCCCCTTCTTCTTCTTGGGATCGGCGGGGCGCATGTACTGGCGCAGAGCCTCGAGCTGCTTGTCGCTGAACTTCTCGCGCGGCCCGGCGACGACCACGGCCGAAGCGTCGTCGGGCACGGCGGTGGCGACGGTAATGCGACTATCGAGGCCGGATAAGGACGTGTCGCTCAGGATCAGCCCCTTGACGTCGTAGTGGTCGTCGCGCAGGCGATCCCCCAGCGCCCGGGCCCGGCGGTTCGGCTTGGCCCCCACATCGACGCCAAACAGGTCGAGGCAACCGTTGCCCTGCACGAAATAGAGCGCCGGCTTCTTCTGCCCTTCTTCCATGAACCGGATAGCCGACATCAGAAGATCCTCGCCCTTGAACGTCGGCGGCCGCCGTGGGGCCTCCTGGTCCATTTGCATCGGCGGCATCTGCATCAGCTCCGACTGGCGGACGAAGTGGTTCAGTTCGTTGTCCCCCGAGCCGTACACAATCAGCAGGCCGGTATCGTCACTCAGCTTGTACTTCCGCATCAGTTCGCTGACCGCGCCGGGGTTCATATCGCGCAGGAGGTACTCCACCTGTACCTTGTCGCTGGCCGAGCGCACGTTCTCCATCAGCGCGTGCGTTTCCTTCGACAGCGCGGTGCCGCGGTCTTCCTCGAGGACGTAGACCGTGACCGGCTGCGACAGCCCCTTGAGGACGTTCTCCGATTGCTGGTCGAGGGTGTAGATTTTCTGAAAGGTCCAGTCCGACGTCTTGGGCAGGAAGACGTAGGACAGGACGTTGATGCCGATGAGGAGCGCGAGGAGCAGCAGCCCAGGGAGGACGGCGTTGTTGTAGCCGTACAGCAGGACGCGCAAGGAGCGGTTGGCGTTCTCCTCGGCGCGCGCCAGCAGCAAGCTGGAGAACATGACGGCCAGGCCGACCAGCCCCGTCGTGACCAGCAGCCAGGGGTGCAAGCGGTTCTCGCCCCGCCACGCCTCGATCGTGCTGACGTCCTTCCACCAGGGGATCATCTGCCAGAAGGTGAACACAGTCAGCGCCAGCCCGATCACGCCGCCCTCGATCAGGACGAGGAGCCGGGCCGCGTCGGTTCCCCCGAGCGTCCCGGACGGCGGGGAGAGGAACCACAGGCCGCCGGCGGCGAGGGCCACGGCGCATATAAACGTGCCCGCGATCACCGGGGCCGCGGGCCCCCCGTACTTGTACCAGAGGATGCCGTCGAGCAGCAGCAGGCCGCCGGCGACAGCGAGCAGCGCCTGGCCCACCGGACGGCTATGGCGGGCGATGGCCTGCAGCCAGGGCGGGGGAGGGGTCTGTTGGACATTAGTCATCGCTTCATCCCTATTATCTCATTATCTCAGGCCGCCCCAGGGGCCGCCGGGGCGGCGCTTCCCATCGGCCTCAGCGCCACTTGCGCGACTCCAGCACCTTCACAGTCAGGAACAGCCAGAAGACCGCGGCCGAGGCGTAGACGATGATGTCGCGCGTCGCCAGCTTCCCCTGGATGGCGTTGAACCACATGTCCACGAACGACAGGTGCTCCAGCGCCGTCTGCAGGGCGTCGGGGACGAAATAGAGATCCTTCACCCAGAATACGGCCAGCAGGAAGAACATGCCGACGAAGGTGAACACGGCGGCGATGAGCTGGTTGCGCGTCAGGCTGGAGAAGAACAGGCCCATACTGACGAAGCCCGCACCGTTGAACAGCAGGGCGACGCCGAAGCCGAGCAGCGGCCGGTAGTCGAACTCCGAACCGCCCTCGGCCCGCAGGTCGATCAGGTACAGTCCCCACGGTAGCCAGACGATCAGGAAGAAGGCGAGGGCCGCGCAGAACTTGCTGAGCACCACCACCCACTCCTCGACCGGGGTGGTGAACGTCATCTCCAACGTACCGGTGCGGTGCTCCTCGCTGAACAGGCGCATGGTGATGACCGGCACCAGCATGATGACGCACATGATGGGCAGCCAGTTGAGGAGGTAGCGGGCGACGATCGGCTCCATCACCGAGCGGGGAATGCCCAGGCCGGTGGTGGGGTCCATCTGCCACAAGGCGGTGATGAAGGTGGCGTAGATGTACCAGCCCAGCAGGGTGTAACCCACCAGGACGAGGTAGGCCAACGGCGAGAAGAAGATGGCCCCCAGCTCGCGGCGCGTCAGGACGACGAACTGGCGGTCGGAACACACCCCGGCCCCCACCGCGACGTAGAGCAGCCCGCCCACCATCAGCAGCAGGCCGGCGGGCAAGAGGAACTCATCGTAACCCGACTCCATCAGCTTGAACTTGAACAGCAGCCACGGCACCAGCGAGCGGCCCAGGGCGACGAGGAAGGCGACGAGGCCGAGCCCCCCCGTACCCAGCCCGACCAGATAGCCGAGGTCGTCGCCGCCGCCGCCGCGCAGGGCCACGGCCGCCCACAGGAAGAACAGGCCGAGCAGGATGAGCAGGCAGCCGTAGGGCAGCAGGAAGGTCTTGGGGTAGATGTTGCCGAGGACGAAGCCGAGCAGGGCCATGACGATGCCGAGGCCGCCGATCACATACACGGCGATGTCGCGCAGTTTGGCGTCCGTCTCGTTGCGGACGAAGGCCATCGTAAACAGTAGGCCGCCGACGAAGCAGGGTAGCCCAACCGGCAGGAAGCGACTCGCGGCCGGGGTGCCCTTGACCAGCATCGGCAGCACCGACAGGCCGGCGCCCAGGGCCAGCAGCAGAAAGCCGAGCCCCATGTAGACGCGGCGGATTTGCTGGTCCGCGTCGTTGGCGGCGTGGTACATCAAGCCGCCGACGCCGAGCAGGAAGAGGAACCCGCCCAGGTTCGGGCCGATGAGCCGGTTACCCTGGCCCACCAGGTGGGTCAGCAGGGCGATGCCGCCCATGACGACCAGCGCCAGGCCAACTGCACCGACCCAGCGCGACACCAGCGGAGCGCTGTCCTCGAGCGCCGACGGCGCCACCTCCACCTGCGTCTGCCACCGCAGCGGCTGCGGGGCGTCGTCCTTCTTCTCGGTAATCGCCTTGCTCGACATATCACTTCCCTCGAGTTTAGCCGCCGCGCTCGTAGTGACCGCATCCATGCGGTCCAGTTGACCAGGACCCGATGAATCGGGTCACTACGAGCGCGGCGCTAAACGGGATACTCGCTTACCCCGCCTTCCCTTCGGCCGCCGTGGCGCCGTGGCTGACGACCTCCATGAAGTGCTGCTCCAGGCTGCGGGCGCGCTGCTCGAGCTGGCGGATGGTCCAGCCGTTGCGCGTCAGGCGCTGGGCGATGGCCTCGCGCAGGTCCTTGCGCTCGCGCGTCAGCACCTCGCAGGTCACGACGCCGTCGGCCTGGGCCTTCTGGCGCACCTGCTCGACGCCGTCGGTGGTCCTGAGCACGTTCAGCACTTGATCGGGCGGCCCATGGACCTCGACGTGGATCGGTCCGCCGCCGGCCAGCTCGGACATTTTCTTGTCCGACGACAGCAGGCCGCGGTGGATGATCATGATGCGCCCGCACACCGCCTCGATTTCGGACAGGATGTGCGTGGACAGCAGGATGGTGCGGCTCTCCCCCAATTCCTTGATGAGCGCCAGCGTCTCGCGGATCTGCACCGGGTCGAGACCGGAGGTCGGCTCGTCGAGGATAAGGATGGGCGGGTCGTGGATCATGGCGTCGGCGAGGCCGACGCGCTGACGGTAGCCCTTGGACAGGGTGCCGACCAGGCGCCGGCGCACCTCGCGGATGCGGCAGCGGCCAAGGCAATACTCCAGGTGCGTCTGCCGCTCCTTACGCCCCACCCCCTTGAGTTTGGCGCGGAACTGCAGGTACTCCTCGACGCGCATCTCGGAGTAGAGCGGCACGTTCTCCGGCAGGTAGCCGATGCGCTGGCGCACGTCGAGCGACTGGGTGCGGACATCGAAGCCGGCCAGGTGGGCGGTGCCGCTGGTGGCCGGCAGATAGGTGGTCAGGATGCGCATGGTCGTCGTCTTGCCGGCGCCGTTGAGGCCGAGCAGGCCGACGATCTCGCCGCGGCTGATGCTAAAGTTGACGCGGTCCACGGCCAGGACCGGCCCGAAGTACTTGGTGAGGTTCTTGACGTCGATCATGGGGTCATCCTGTGGCCTGCCGCCGCACGGGGCGCCGCGGTGAGAGAGTGCCGGCACGCGATCCAGTCACGATCAGGGATGTGGACAAGGCTTCCCTCATGCTAACTACGTCGGTGCGGTACGGCAAGTTCGGGGTGAGACAGCGCCGAAAAGGTATCTTGTAGGGCGCGCCCCGGGGCATTGCAAGGGAATGAGGAAGGATGTTGCGCGGCGTGGCGGCCGCTTGCGGCTTCGCAGGGCCTGCGAAGCCGCAAGCGGTCCTTCGACGAGCGGCCGGTTATTGTGGCTTGCCTTTATCGTCTTTCGACTCGTCAGGCGGCTGGCCCTGGCGGTTGAACAGGATCGGATCGAACTCGTCCACCGGCCCGGTGGGGACCGGCGCGGGCCGCGCGGCGGCGAACCCGGCCGACGGCGGCGCCGGGCTGGGTGGCGCGGGTTTGGCGCTGACGGCGGGCGTCGGCGGCGCGGGGGACGGCGCGAGCGGGGCGGGGATGGCCGCCGCGGCGGGCGTCGGCGGCGGGCTGCGCTCGCGCAGGTGCGGGTTGCTGGCCAGCGTCGTCTGCACCCAGTCCTCGATGGTGTGGTAGGCGGCCATCTGCTTGCTGTTCAGCGGTGCCTGCCGGGCCTGCGGGTCGTGGGCGGTCACCGCCTTGACGAGCAACTTGCTCTCCTGCGGCTGCTGGAGGTTCACCTGGGCCAGCACGGCGGCGAGGTTCTGCTGCAGCGACACGCGGCTGAAGGAGGTGGTGTCGTAAGTGCGCGCCAGTTTAAAGGAACCGCAACGGTTGGCCGTGTGACAGCCGGCGCAGGCGTTCATCAGGATCGGCTCGACCTTGGTGGCGAAGGCGGCACGGGCCGCCGTATCCAGCTCCGGCCCCTCAAACAGCTCGGGAGCCGCGGCGGTCGGGGCGGCCGGCGTCAGCGGCGGCGCCGCCGCTGCCCGCTGGAGGCCGGCCAGGAGACGCCGCGCCTCGGCGTGATTCGGATCGAGCTTCGCCGCCGCCGCGACGTTCTCCAGTGCCTCGGCCGAGAGCCCGTGCCCGTGACACCAGCGGCCCAGGCGCAGACACTCGTCCGGGTCGTTCAGGTTGGCCCGCGCCCGCAGCGCGCGGTAGGCGTCGGCCATGTCGGCGCACAACCGCAGCACCTTGTCGCCCGGCACCCACGTCTCGCCGACGGCGTGGCGGACGCGGTACTGGTCGCCGACGCGCTCGATGTCGCCCTCGACGGTGCGCTCGTTGATGAGGATGAGCACGTGCCCGGTGGCGGTTGGCTCGGCCCGGTCGGCGGCGAGGGCACCGGCGACCGCCGCGGCTACCACAGCCGCGGCGCACAGGATGAGTCGGTATGGGGTGGTCATGGCGGGGCGGTGATAGGCACACCCCGCCGGGGGGTCAAGAGCAGTTTGTAGGTTCCGCCTGCCGGGCCGGCCGGGCGGGACCCGGTGCTCGTAGTGACCGCATTCATGCGGTCCCGGTTGGCGGACCCGATAAATCGGGTCACTACGAGCGCCGCTCCAGGTCCCGCCCGGCAGGCGGGATCTACTTCTTCAGCAGCCCGCGCCCCTTCATCCAGTCGGCGAGGTGCTCCTTCCACGTCGTCAGCACTGGGTCGTTCGGCGTTCCGCCGGCGCCGGTCGCCAGGCCGACGCCGTGCCGGCCTTTCTCGTAGACGTGCAACTCTGCGGGAACCTTGTGTCTGCGGAGCGCCAGGTAGAACAGGACGCTGTTCTCCGGCGGCACGGCGGCGTCTTCGCTGGTGTGGAACAGGAAGGTCGGCGGCGTCTTCGCCGTCACCTGCTCGTCATTGCACAGGCTGGTGAGCAATTCCTCCGACGGCTTGTCGCCGAGCAGGTTGTCGCGCGAGCCCTTGTGGGCGTGCGGCTCCCTGAGCGTGATGACCGGGTAGGCCAGGATGAGGAAGTCGGGACGGCAACCGGCCTTCTCAACGGGGTCGTCGGCGTCGGGCTTGCCGTCGTCGAAGTGGGTGCCGGCGGTGGAGGCGAGGTGGCCGCCGGCGGAGAAGCCCATGATGCCGACGCGACGCGAATCGACCTTCCACTCGTCGGCCCGGGCGCGGACGGTGCGCAGGGCCCGCTGGGCGTCCTGCAACGGGGCGGGGTGGCGGTAGCGCGGGGCGTGCCGATAGCGAAGGACGAACGCGGCCACGCCCTGCTCGTTCAACCAGCGGGCCACGTCCTTCCCTTCGTAGGTATCGACGACCACGCCATAACCGCCGCCGGGGCAGATGACCACGGCACAGCCGTTGGCCTTGTCGGCGGGGGGCAGGAAGACAGTCAGCGTCGGCTTGTCGGCGTCCTCGGTCCCCTTGGCGCCGGGGGCGCCCTTCGGCCAGAGCGGCTCGACCTTGGGCTTGTCGGACTCCGCGGCGGCAAGGGCCGCGGTCAGCAGGATGGGCATCAGGATCATGGGGTGTCCCTCCGTTGGCCGCTCGCGGCATCTCAGGAGGCAGCTTACCGGGCGCCGGCGCCGATTCAACTCCGCCGCGGCGGCTGCCGATAACTCTATGGCCCGAGGCCCGCCTGGCCGGCGCGGTGAAGCGTGGCCGGGCGGAATCCTGTGGAGGGCACGTCGGTGCCGCACCCACTTGCCGAAAGGCGGGCGGGTCACCTATAATGTGGTAGTCTCACCCCGGTGAGGTCACCCTTGCGGGGGCGATCTGGTTTCGACCGGGCAAGTTGAGGCGTGGGTGGCGTGTCGTGGTTGATCGGTTGGCCACGCTAATAGCCGATCACACTAACAACTGCTGAACCGCAGTTTGCTCTGGCTGCCTAAGAAATGGAGCCCCTACTTCGCGAGCTTTGCCTGAGAGGTCGCGGATAGGTCGCCAAATCAGGCTCGCTGTCGCCTGAACACCGGAGGCGGCGATGGCTAAAACTCACCGCCGGTTAGCCCGGACGGCACCCTGCTTGTCGGGGGTCGTCGGGGCGAACGCGGACGGCGGAGCCGCAAGGTTCCGGCCGGCCAGGACTAGACAAGATACACACGTAGAAGCCGGCGCTGAAGTGCCACGGGACCCGGGTTCAATTCCCGGCGCCTCCACATTTAACGAAGAAAGACCTCCGGCCTGAGCAACCGGAGGTCTTTCTCGTTTAACGAGTTACGTCAAATCACTCCTCGGTCTGACCCCCCCACCTCCCGGCCTGATCGGTCTGATTTTGGTCTGATTTTTTGCCCGGCTGCTGAGCTTCCCACCCGGCAATCAGACCAGTCGAAGCGTCCTCCCCCGGCCTGACTGGTCTGATCTTGGTCTGTTTTTTCCCGCCTACTGAGCTTCCCCCCCCCCGGCAATCAGATCAGTAACGTGTACTACACTTCAGCGGCACACCGGAGAAGCGCAACGATGAAACTGGGCACGATGAAGAACGGGCGATTCTTCCGCAACGTGGGCTACCTCCACTCGGGGAGCCAGCCGAAGTTCTACCTCGGCCGGGACAAAATCGAGGCGATGGTCAGGGCGGGCAAGATTGAGCAGCTCTGGCGGTTCGTCGTCGCCGACCATGAACGGGCATACAGCCACTGGACGGCTGAGGAGCGGGCGGACGACAGCGGCCCCTTCTGGTTCGGTTTCCCCCTGGACGCCGCCCGTGCCGTGGCCGAAGGCGTGCCGGTGGGCGAGGTGCCGGGGGGCTGGCTTGAACGGCTGGCAGAGGTCGGCATAGCCACGACGAGCCCAACCGCCCTGGCCACTGGCAAGATTGAGACGTTCGGGCAGGCCGTCAAGGACTACATCGCTGCCGTCAACGAGAGCCACCCGACCCTCTGGGGCACAGGTAAAGTTCGCCTCATCGAGTTCGTCGCCGAACGTGTCCCCGACTTCACCCTGGGCGACCTCGACCTGGCCAAGATTGACAGCATCCTCCGGCTGATGGCGAACCGGCCGGTGAGCAACAAGACCGGCGAGCCCATTAGCCAGGCGTGGGCCAGGAATGCCGTCAAGGAGTTCCGATGCTTCCTTCGCTGGTTGCACCTGAACAAGCACTACCACTGGCGCCGGCCCGACGATTACGAAGTCAGGCCCGTCAAGGTCGCCCGGTCACAGAAAGAACGGGCGAGAATCACTTCACTCGCCGTGGAAACCTTTTCCGTCGAAGAACTGACGACCCTCTGGCGGTACGCCTTGCCGTGGGAGCGCCTCATGATGGCGCTCGGGCTCAATTGCGGTTTCGGCATGGCGGAAATGGCGACCCTTCGACCTGAGGAGGTGTTCTTCGGCCAGCCGCACCCCTTCGCCGGCCGGCTCGGTCTGCCCGAGGAGCCCGCCGACTGGATTCGCCGCCTCCGGGGCAAGAGCGACGTGTACGGGGAATGGCGCCTGTGGGACATCACGGCCCACGCTCTGCGCTGGGTCATGGCCCTCCGACCACACCCCACACCCCCAGCGGGTAATGACGACAAAAACGGGCGGCAACCTGCACCCACCAGGTTGTAGGAACAATTCGCTGGCAAACTCGTGGACCCGCCTCATCGACCGAGTGCGGGAAGACATATCAGATTTTCCAGCCCGTAGTTGTAACAAGTTGCGGAAGACGGCCATCAACATGGTGCGGCAGCAAGCGGGCGAGGAGGTGGCGTCCCTGTTCGCAGCGCACGGCAGGCCCGTCCACGATGACCTCATTCGGGTCTACGCCAACCCCCGCTGGCCCGTCCTGCACGCAACCACGGAGGCCGTCCGGCTGAAGCTGGAACCCGTATTCGCCTCCGTCCCCGACCCTTTCCCCCCCGAAGAGACCAAGGGGGGGCCGAACATCAGCCGGGGGACCATCGAGACAATACGACGCCTTGCCGCCGAGGGGAAGCGGATCTCCGAAGTGGCGAACGGGGCGGGTGTCAGCAGGGAAACCGTCAGGCGCTGGCTGCAACGACAGTGAGGAGCGGCTACCTCAAGTAAGGTCAGGGCTACCGTGAGGCGAGACCCTGCGCTGCTCGGCTCCCCCTCACGACCCCTGGCCAGGTTTTTTCGCCGCCGGCCGATTTTTGCGGATCACCCCTTCACGCTCCGTCCAGCACCCGTCCGTGCGCCCAGGAGTGCGCCGCCTCGAAAAAGTGCAACACGAAAGAAAAGGGTGGTCGCCGAAGCCCATGCAGGGGGGATGCTCAGCCTGCGGCACACCTTCCTTGAGGAGGAAAAAGGGATGAATTTAGTGCAATAACTTCTCGCACGACCTCGGCGGCTCATCGTTAGGCGCCTCCGGTCAGCAGCTGACAGCAGAGCCGGGCGCAGCGACCCGCCGGCGCACAGCGGTCGCCTACCAAGCTGGCAGGTCAGTGAAGATTTGAACATCATCCTCCACAAAGGAGGCAAATGCTGTGAGCAACTTCTGCATCACCTGCGAGTTTCACCAGGGCGTCAGGCGTCATTACCACACCTTCTTCGCCGCCCTGGAGGTCTTCGCCGACCGCTGCCACGCCCTCGAAGCCGTCTGGTTCATCCGCACGGACTGGAGCCAGAGCAGATCCACGCTCACCTGCGGCGGCACCTTGACCTCGAACACGCCCTTGGCGTTGACGAGATGCCTGTCGGGTTCGGCTGGTCGGGCTGGGTTCGTCAGGATGTGCGGGAATGGCTCACGAGGCAACTGGGACCGGCGGCGTGAGTGCCTGGGCTGACCGCACCGGCGAAGGCGAAGCCGGACGCCCTCGGCAGGGGCGGGAGGAACAGCCCTACCCCCAACCCCAGACCCCCAGCAAGCGAGCGAAGGAAGGGGAGGCGGAATGAAAAGGCTCGGCTTTGTTCGCTCGCTCGCCCTTGCCCTGGCGTGGCGTTCCGTCTGGCAAGCGACCGAGGATATGGGTAAACTGTCGGACAAGGAGGATGAACGAGGCAACCGGAGGCGAGCGATGAAGGCAAATTTGAGACAAGGGCAAGGGTTGATGCGCTGGCTGGGCTTGACCTGTCTGGGGCTGACCGTACTGTCGCCCCTGTCGGCACAGCAACCAAAACTGCGGGATACCCTCAAGGGACACACAGAGGCGGTATGGTCCGTGGCGTACAGTCCGGACGGCAAGACGCTGGCCTCGGGGGGTGGTTTGGGCGGCAAGCCAGGCGAAATCCAACTGTGGGACGTGACGACGGGTAAGGAACAGGCCACCCTCAAGGGACACACGGACGGGGTCTCCTCCGTGGCGTACAGTCCGGACGGCAAGACGCTGGCCTCGGGGAGTTTCGACGGGACGATCAAGCTGTGGGACGTGGCGACGGGCAAGGAACGGGCCACTCTCGCCGGGATACTCAACGGATACACCGGGGTGTTCTGCGTGGCGTACAGTCCGGACGGCAAGACGCTGGCCTCGGGGTGCGATACCGGCGAGATCGACGTGTGGGACGTGGCGACGGGCAAGGAACAGGCCAAACTCTGGGTACACACGTGTAGGGTGGACTCCGTGGCGTACAGTCCGGACGGCAAGACGCTGGCCTCGGGGAGCGAGGACCGGAAGATCAAGCTGTGGGACGTGGCGACCGGCAAGGAACGGGCTACCCTCAAGGGACACTCGGACGTGGTGCGGTCCGTGGCGTACAGTCCGGACGGCAAGACGCTGGCCTCGGGGAGCAGGAACAAGACGATCAAGCTGTGGGACGTGGCGACGGGCAAAGAACAGGCCACCGCTCTTCCGGTTTTAGGTGCGAGTACCGTTGGTTTGCTGGCCTCGCCTTTCGGCCAAGGCCCGATTCTCACTGCTTCCGCACTTTACCCCGGAAGAACCCAGGATACGTTCAGGGGACTCACGGGCATTGTGTACTCCGTGGCCTTCAGTCCAGACGGCAAGACGCTGGCCTCGGGGAGCGAGGACCGGCGGATCAAGCTGTGGGACGTGGCGACGGGTAAGGAACGGGCCACCCTAAAGGGGCACACTGGCGAGGTGTTGTCCGTGGCCTTCAGTCCGGACGGCAAGACGCTGGCCTCGGGGAGCAGGGACGGGACGATCAAGCTGTGGGACGTGGCGACGGGCAAGCAGGCGGGCAAGTGAACCAGCGTCACCACCGCACCATCCTCCGCTGGCTTGATTGAAAGGACAGGCACATGGCCCGCCCTTGTTCCTTGAGGAAGTCGGAGGGTGGCATCACGGAAGGCCATTCACAGTATACTCTGATGTTTGACGTGGCTTTCAGTAGTTCCGACCTCGCAAGGTAACAAACATGCAGATGTCAATAAACTACCGCCTGGACAAGACGAAGGGGGCGTAACCGGTCGCCCGCTCTGACGTAATCAGTTCTCGGCAGCGGAGTTGCGGCCGCCCGGCGGGTAGTCAAATGGGCCTCCGCGGGATAGGGTGGTTTTGCAGCTGACACCTTATCC
>Ga0116219_10001828_pt1 | contig 19005 bp, 17 predicted proteins | sample Sb_taG_4_FD_91019 | JGI IMG/M metagenome (GOLD analysis project Ga0116219, IMG submission 91019) | Peat soil microbial communities from Weissenstadt, Germany - Sb_50d_6_BS metaG | ecosystem: Environmental > Terrestrial > Soil > Wetlands > Peat | place: Germany: Weissenstadt | collected 2010-09-21
CGGGCGTCGTCCAGATCGGTGACGACCACGGTCATGTGGTCGAAGCCCTCGTTCCTCCCGTCGCCGACGTCCCCCATGCGGCCCTCCGTCCTTCCCGGGTGCCTACCCCTTCGCGGCCTGGTCCCGGGCGTCGCGAGCGCGGCTGTGGAGCCGTCCCCGTGTCGCCTGGTCCAGGATCACCTTGCGGAGGCGCACCACCTTGGGCGTGACCTCGACGCACTCGTCCTCGGCGATGAACTCCAGCGCGTGCTCCAGGGAGAATTGCATCGCCGGCGTCAGCCGCGCGAACTCCTCGGCCGTCGAGGACCGCATGTTGGTGAGCTTCTTCTCCTTGGTCGGGTTGACGTCCATCTCCTCCGCCCGGGCGTTCTCTCCGACGATCATCCCCTCGTAGACCTCCTCGGTCGGCCCGACGATCAGCGTCCCTCGCTCTTGGAGGTTCATCAGCGCGAAGGTCGTCGTCACCCCCCGGCGGTCCGCCACCATCGACCCGTTCCGCCTGGTGCGCAGCTCGCCGTGCCAGGGCTCCCACCCGTCGAACACGTGGTGGAGGATGCCGGTCCCACGGGTCTCGGTCAGGAACTCGGTGCGGAAGCCGATCAGGCCACGGGCCGGGACCCGGTAGTCGAGCCGCACCCAGCCCGTCCCGTGGTTGACCATCTCGAGCATGTTCCCCTTGCGCAGGGCGAGCAGCTGGGTCACGACGCCGAGATACTCGTCGGGCACGTCCACCGACACCCGCTCCACCGGCTCGTGGACCTTTCCGTCGATCTCGCGGGTGACGACCTGGGGCTTGCCGACGGTGAGCTCGAAGCCCTCCCGCCGCATGGTCTCGACCAGCACGGCCAGCTGCAGCTCGCCGCGCCCGAGCACCTCCCACAGGTCGGGCCGGTCGGTGTTGCTGACCCGGATGGCCACGTTGCCGACCAGCTCGGAGTCCAGGCGGGACTTCAGCAGCCGGGCCGTCAACTTCGTCCCGTCCGCTCCCGACAGCGGCGAGGTGTTGATGCCGATGGTCATCGCCAGGCTGGGCTCGTCGACCGTGATGGCGGGGAGCGCGATCGGCCGGTCGGGATCGGCCAGGGTCTCGCCGATCGTGACCTCGGCGAGGCCGGCCACGGAGACGATCTCGCCCGGGCCGGCCGACTCCGCCGGCACCTGGTCGAGCGCCTCGGTCACGTAGAGCTCGGTGATCTTGACTTTCTCCACGGTGCCGTCGAGCCGGCACCAGCCCACGGTGCTGCCCTTGACCAGGGTGCCGTTGTGGACGCGGCAGATGGCGAGCCGCCCCACATAGGGCGAGGCCGACAGGTTGCAGACGAGGGCCTGGGTAGGTATTTCCTCGTCGAACGAGGGCGCCGGGACGTGGTCGATGATCGTTCGGAAGAGCGGCTCGACGTTCGCGCCCTCGACCCCGAGCTCGGCGCTGACCCAGCCGGCCCTGGCGTTGGAGTAGAGGATCGGGAAGTCGATCTGGTCCTCGTCGGCGTCGAGGTCCAAGAAGAGCTCCTCGACCTGGTGGATCACCTCGGCAATACGGGCGTCAGCCCGGTCGACCTTGTTGATCACCACAACCACGGGGAGGCGGGCCTCGAGCGCCTTGCGGAGCACGAAGCGGGTCTGGGGCAGAGGGCCCTCCGAGGCGTCGACCAGCAGGAGCACGCCGTCGACCATGGTCAGCCCACGCTCGACCTCGCCCCCGAAGTCGGCGTGTCCGGGGGTGTCGACGATGTTGAGCTTGACTCCACCCCAGCGCACGGCCGTGTTCTTGGCCAGGATGGTGATGCCCTTCTCCCGCTCGAGGTCGCCCGAGTCCATGACCCGGTCGGTCAGCTCCTCGTGCTCCCCGAAGGCGCCGGTCTGGCGCAACAGGGCGTCGACCAGCGTCGTCTTGCCGTGATCGACGTGGGCGACGATGGCCACGTTCCTGATGTCCTCGCGCGTTCCCATGGGGGTGCCAACGATAGAGGACCCTGGACGCTCCTCAGGCGGCGGAGCGCACCGGGGCACCTGCTCCGGCCAGCACCAGCGCTACGGCCTCGGCGCCCAGGGTGAGCACCGCCGGCTCCGGCTCGACCCGTACAAGGTGGCCGGAGTCGGGCCACCACCCGACCACACGCCCGGGGACGGCGCCGCCACGGGTCCGCAGCGACTCGACGAGGGTCACGAGGGCGAGCTCGGCTCGTACCGATTCGCGGCGTGGCCCGGACAGCACGACGAGGTTGGCGCGGTCCGTGCGGACCTCGGCGCGGCCCCGCAGGGCGAGCAGTGCGGAGTGCGGGCTGTCCCACCAGCGGTCGCGTCCAATACCGAGCGGCGGTCCCAGGGCCGACCAGTCGAGGGCACACCACAGGCGGGTGGCCCAGGTCACCGCTTCGGCGCCTACCGCCGTCCGGCCTGCGGGCGACAGCCCGGCGACCCAGCGGTCGAGCTGCGAGGCGCAGGGGTCGCCGTCACGTATCCAGCCCGAAGACTCCCCGACCCGGGCGCGCACCGCCTCGACGGGAGAGCGGGCGCGGCCCGCAACCAGCAGGCGTACCGCCGCCAGCCCGAGGGCGCGACGCGCCGTGCGCGCGGACCACGCGAACGGCGGCTGCTCGGCGAGATCGGCGGCATCGCCGCAGAGAGCGGCTCTGACCTCGTGACCGGTGACGCGGAACGGGCCCGCCCCCGCCCGCCGGACGGCCAACCCGGCCAGGATGCCCTTCGCCTCCTCGAGTGCTGCGTCCCACGATGACGGATCGACGGGCGCCACCGGCGCCACGAGAATGTCGGTCAGCCGGTCAGCCATGCGGACCCGTAGCCAGCCACGCGCAGAGGTGCGAGGCGATCGCCCGGAGGTGCTCCTCGCGCACGTCCTCGACGCCGTAGCGGCCGGTCGCCGATTCGAGCAGGGCCAGGCGGAACGGGGGAGTGCCGCTGCGCAGGGTCTCGAGCAGGGCGAGGTAGTGCAGCGACCGCCGCTCCCGGGCCCACGGTCCGCTTGTCGACAGCCCGAGCGCGCACAGTGAGGCGGTGCCGGGCTGCGGCAGACCCACCAGCAGGTCGAAGGAGCCGTGCAGCATCACCCGACCCCCCGCGAGCGGGATCGCCACGCGGTCATTGGTCCGCGGCATCCAGCCCGGGGCGAACCGGGGGACCACCTCCTTCATGTTCGCCGCGTGCGACGCCATCGTCTCGGAGAGTGCCGCCCGCGCCGCAGCAGGCAGCGACTCGACGTGGCCGACGAGGGCCTCGGCCCCGGAGGCACGCAGCGCGTCGAGCGCGTCGCGGAGCGGGTCGCCGATCTCCCCCTCGTGGACGAGCTGGCCGAACAAAGCGTGGGCGAGACGCGAGAGGATCAGCTCGTCGGCAAGCCCTTCGTTGTCGCGCCATCCCGCGGGCAAGCCGAGCAACTGGCTCGGGCCGAGGAAGAGGGGCGGAGCGTGCTCGCCCCTCTTCGCCACGACATCGTAGGCGGCGTCCTCGAGCCAGGCCCGGAGGCCACCGGCCAGCTCCGGATCGAAGCGGGGCCGTGCTGCGGTGTCACCCCGCAGCAGCGCGAGCACCTCTCTCCCGCTGCCACGATCCGCCGGCGCGACGCCGGGAGGAGCGGGCCGGAGCAGCGGGCGTGGTGCGACGAGAACCATAGGTGCAGTGTGCCCACGGGGTGTGACATACCCTGGCAACTGCATGGCACCATCCCTCGTCCCGCTGGCGCCGGCGACGAACGTCGCCTTCTTCGCGATCTTCGGGATCTTCGTCGTGGCCATAGTCGTGCTGGCCGTCCTCGTCATCGTGTGGGCAGTGCGCCACGACCTGGCCGGGCGGAAGGCGTGGCGCGAGCGCCAACAGTCCCGCGGCCAGCAATCCCCGCCGCCACCTCGGGCCGCACCGTGAGCACCGCGGCCCCCACCGACGGAGCGGCGACCGCCACTTGGTCCGAGCGTCTTCGCCGGAGGTGGGCGCAGCGGCGGCAGGGTGCCGACGGAGTTCGCTGGCCCGTGCCGCACAGGACCGCCTTCGTGTTGGCGGGCGGCGGCAGCCGCGGCGCGGTGCAGGTGGGCATGCTCGAGGAGCTGATCCGCCGCGGCATCCGGGCGGACCGGGTCTTCGGCGCCTCCGTCGGTGCCATCAACGGCGCGTCGTACGCCGGCAACCCGACCCTGGAGGGGATCGAGCGCATGGCCATCATCTGGCGGGACCTGAAGGGCACCGACATCTTCCCCCGCGGCACCTTCGACGGACCGTGGGCCTTCTTGCAGAAGCGCGCCGCCGTGCACGCGAATTCGGGGCTGCGTGCCATCATCGAGGCAGGGATCGACTACGAGAACCTCGAGGACTCCTCCATCCCGATTGAGGTGGTGGCGACCTCGCTCACCGACGGGAGAGAGCGCTGGATCGGGCACGGTCGCGCGGTCGAGGCCATCCTGGCCTCCTCGGCCATCCCCTCCATCTTCCCGCCGGTGTCGATCGACGACGACGTGCTGGTCGACGGCGGCGTGGTCAACAACGTGCCGATCAGCCGCGCAATCGTCGCCGGGTGCGACCGTATCTACGTGCTGCTCTGCGGGCCGTTGCACTACCACCCCCGGCCGCCTCGCCGCCCGGCCGAGGCGGCGTTGACGGCGTTCTTCGTCGCCATTCACGCGCGCTTCATGCGCGAGCTGGCCTCACTGCCACCGGGCGTGGAGGTGGTCGTCTTCAGCGGCGGCGGGGAGCCGTCAGGCCAGTACCGTGACTTCTCGGCGACGGCGACCCTGATTGAAGAGGGCCGCGCCGAAGTGGCCGATGTGCTCGACCGCTACGTCGGGACGTCGCACGACCTGGCTCACCCCGCGCCGTCCGCCTCCCTGTGAGCGCGGACCGCTATCTCCTCACCAACGACGCGCCCGAGGCGATGGACCGCTTCACCGCGTTCGCCGCACTCTTCGACCCTTCGACCTTCCGTCACTTCGACAGACTCGGACTCACCCACGGCTGGCGCTGCTGGGAGGTGGGTGCCGGAGCCACGACGGTGGTCGCTCGTCTCTCGGCGCGGGTGGGGCCGGGCGGGCACGTGCTCGCGACCGACATCAATCTGTCGTGGGCCACGGGAGCGGCCGCGCCCAACGTCGAGATCCTCGAGCACGACGTCGCGGCGGCTCCGCCTCACGGCGGGCCCTTCGACCTCGTCCACGCCCGCCTCGTCCTGGTGCACGTGCCCGAGCGCGACACCGCCCTCGACAACATGGTGGGCTCCCTCCGTCCCGGCGGGGTGCTGCTCGTGGAGGATGCCGATCCGGCACTGCAGCCGCTCAGTTGCCTGGAGGAGACGGGACCCGAGCAGGCATTGGCCAACCGCCTGCGCCGCGGCTTCCGGTCGCTGCTGGCCGAAAGCGGCGTCGACCTGGCCTTTGGCCGCTCATTGCCCAGGCGGCTCCGGGAGGCCGGCCTGGTCGAAGTGGCGGCCGATGCCTCCTTCCCGGTGAGCGACCGGGCCTGCAACCACCTCGAGGTGGCGACGATCAATCTCATCCGGGACCAGCTCCTGGACCATGGCATCGCCACGGAGGCCGAGATCGAGCAGCACCTCGCCGCGGTGGTCGCGGGCAGGCTCGACCTGGCCCAGCCGCCGATGATCTCCTGCTGGGGCCACCGGACTCCCGCCTAGAACGGTACCGGCGAGGTCCCGCGTCGCCAGGGTCACAGCATCCTGGTGGAATAGGGGGCGTGCCCGACGCCTCACCCGAGACGCTGTTCCACCCGGCCGTGGCGAGCTGGTTCGCCCGACGGTTCCCGGCTGGGCCGACGGCGCCGCAGTCCGCGGCGTGGCCGCACATCGCCGAAGGCCGCGACGTGCTGGTCGCCTCGCCGACCGGTTCGGGCAAGACGCTGACGGGGTTCCTCGTGGCCATCGACGCGGCCTACCGGGCGGCCGAGGCCGGCGCGCGGGCGGGTGGCACGCCGGAGGTCCTCTACATCTCGCCGCTGCGGGCGCTGGCAGTCGACGTGCACGAGAACCTGCACGTCCCGCTATCGGAGATCCGGGAGGAGGCCGCCCGTCTCGGCTGTCCTGACCCCGGGCTCCGCATCGCGGTGCGCACCGGCGACACCCCACCGGCCGAGAGGGCCGCCATGAAGAAGCAGTCGCCCGACCTGCTCGTCACCACACCGGAGTCCCTCTACCTTCTCCTGACCGCGCCATCATCACGGGCCCTGCTGCGCGGCGTGCGCACCGTGATCGTCGACGAGGTGCACACGCTCGCCCGCGACAAACGGGGCAGCCACCTGTCACTGAGTCTCGAACGCCTCGATGCACTCGTGACCGAGAGCGGTGGCCGGCTCCAGCGGATCGGGCTCTCCGCGACACAGCGACCGCTCGATCTCGTGGCCAGGCTGCTCTCGGGAGTCCACGAGGGCCGTCCGCCGACGGTGATCGTTGACTGCGGTCACGCCCGCGACATCGAAGTCGCGATCGAGCTTCCCTCCACCGAGCTCGAGGCCGTGATGAGCGGTGGCCAGATGTCCGACATCCTCGACCGCATCGCGGAGCACACGCGGCATCATCGCACCACCCTCGTGTTCGTCAACACCCGCAAGATGGCGGAGCGGGTGGCCCACCAGCTGGCTGAGCGGCTGGCCGACGACGAGCCGGGAACCGAAGGCGACGTGGACGCGTCGCTTCTCGTCGCCGCCCACCACGGCAGCCTCTCCGCGGCCCGGCGGCGCATCGTCGAGACGCGCCTGCGCGCCGGCGACCTGCGCGCGCTGGTGGCCACGGCGTCGCTCGAGCTCGGGATCGACGTCGGTCCGGTCGAGCTCGTCTGCCAGATCGGGTCACCCCGTGCCATCGGGACCTTCCTCCAACGCGTCGGCCGGGCCAACCACCACCGGGACGGGACGCCCGCCGGGCGCCTCTACCCGACGACGCGCGACGAGCTGGTGGAGTGCACTGCCCTGCTCGCCGCCGTGCGCGAGGGCCGGCTCGATCTGCTCGAACCCCCGGTCGCCCCGCTCGACGTGCTGACCCAGCAGCTGGTGGCCGAGGTGGCCTCCACCGAGGAGCGCGACGTGGAGGCGATGTGGGCCATGACCAGGCAGGCCGCTCCCTACGCCGAGCTGTCGCGCCGGGACTTCGACGACGTGGTGGCGCTGGCGAGCTGGGGGATCGAGACCGGTCGCGGCCGCCGGGGCGCGCACCTGCACCATGACGCCGTGAACGGGCGCCTGCGCGCCCGGCGCGGCGCGCGGCTGGCCGCTCTCACCGGAGGCGGTGCCATACCCGAGACGGGCGACTACAGGGTCGTGCTCGACCCCGACGGGGTGACCGTTGGTTCCGTCCACGAGGACTTCGCCGTCGAGGCGACGGCGGGGGATATCTTCTTGCTGGGCACGCACTCGTGGCGCGTCGCCAAGGTCGAGGTCGGCACGGTGAGGGTCCACGACGCCGGTGACCTGCCTCCGACGATCCCGTTCTGGCTGGGCGAGGCCCCGGCCCGCACGGCCGAGCTCTCCGAGGCGGTCAGCGACCTGCGCGCGGCGCTCGAGCCGCTCCTGCGCGCCGGGGACGGCGACGGCGCCCGCGCCCTGGTGCGCCGGCGTGCGGGTGTCTCGGCCGAAGTGGCCCAGCAGGTGGTGGCGTACTGCGCGGCCGGCCTGGACGCACTGGGGCACCTCCCGACGCGCGAGCGCATCGTGGTGGAGCGCTGCTTCGACCAGAGCGAGGGATCGCAGCTGATCATCCACGCCCCCTTCGGCGGTCGCATCAACCGCGCCCTCGGCCTGGCGTTGCGCAAGAGGTTCTGCGTGTCGTTCGACTTCGAGCTCCAGGCGGCCGCGGACGACGACACCGTCGTGCTCTCGCTCGGGCCCCAGCACAGCTTCCCGCTCACCCGCGTGCAGTCCATGCTGTCGAGCGCCCGTGCGTCCGAGGTGCTGACCCAGGCGGTGCTGCCCCACCCGATGCTCGGGGCGCGCTGGCGCTGGAACCTCAACCGTGCGCTCGTCCTGCCCCGCATGAACGGCGGGAAGCGACGCCCGATCCACCTGCAGCGCATGGAGGCGGACGACCTGCTCGCCGCGGTGTGGCCCGGCCTGGCAGCCTGCCAGGAGAACGCGCCGCCCGGGCCGGTGGCGGTGCCCGACCATGTGCTGGCGCGCCAGACGGTCGACGACTGCCTGCACGAGGGTCTCTCGGTGGAGGGCCTGGTCGAGGTGTGGTCGAAGATCGAGTCGGGCGCGATCGCGGTGCACACGGTCGAGTCGTCGGAACCGTCGCCCTTCTCGCACGCCATCCTGAGTGGGCGCCCCTTCACCTACCTCGACGGTGCGCCGCTCGAGGAGCGGCGCACCCGGGCGCTCTCCTTGCGGCGCGGCCTCGGCGAGCTCGGCCCCGACGGTCTGCCCGTGCCCGCCACCGAGCTGGCGGCACTCGATCCCGAGGCGGTCGCGATGGTGCTCGACCAGGTGTGCCCGCGCCTGCGCACTGCGGACGAGCTGCACGACCTGTTGCTGTCACTCGTCATGGCGAGGCCCTGTCGGGACTGGGCGGACTGGTACGACGCGTTGGCCGCCACCGGCAGGGCGAGTCTCGTCGACGGCTGCTGGGTGGCCACCGAGCGCAGCGCGATGGCCACCTCGCTCGGCTCGGACGACGATGCCGCGGCCGCCTGCGTGGCCGGTCACCTCCAGCTGGCCGGGCCCGTCTCGGTCGCGCAGCTGGTCGCCGACGCGCCGCTGCCATCCGGGGCCCCGATGGGCGCGCCGCTGTCGGAAGGCCGGGCGCGGACCGCGTTGGCCCGGCTCGAGGCCAGGGGCTCGGCCATCGAGCTGCCCGACGGCCGCTGGTGCGCGCGCAATCTCCTGGTCCGACTGCACGGGGCCAGTCGCAGCCGGCGCCGTCGCATGGTCGAGGCGGTTCCGATCGCGGACTACGTGCGCTTCCTGACGCACTGGCAGCATGCGACGCCGGACAGCCGGGTCGAGGGACGGGCGGGTTTGCTCCAGGTGCTCGAGCAACTGGCGGGTATCGAGGCGCCGGCGGCGGAGTGGGAGGCCCAGATCCTCCCGGCCCGGGTCACCGACTACGACCCTCACTGGCTCGACGAGCTGTGCCTTTCCGGCGAGGTGGTGTGGGGACGCCTCAGCCCCCGGGCCGAGCGGACCGGTCGCAGCGGCACGCCGTCGCCGGCCACCCCGCTCGCCTTTGTCGTGCGCGACGACCTCGAGACGATGCTGCGCGCCGTGCGGGCCGGAGTGGTCGCGCCCGAGCCGGAGGTCGGCGCATCGGCTGACGTGCTGGCGGCCCTGCGGACGCGGGGCGCCTGCTTCCGTCCCGAGCTGTCTCCGCTCACCGGCCGTCTCCCGGCCGAGGTGGACGAGGGGCTGTGGGACCTGGTCGCGCGCGGCCTCGTCACGGCCGACGCCTTCTCGGCCGTGCGCTCGCTGCTCTCTGCCCGCGACCGCTGGCGGACCCGGACCGTGCGGCGCCCGTCGGGGCGTCTCGCCCGCCGTCGCGCGCCCGTGGGAACCGGCATCGGGGAGGGTCGCTGGTCGCTCCTGCCGGGAGCCGAGGTGCTCGGGACGCCGGCGGCCGGCGACGGGGTGCTCTCGCCGGGCAACGAGGAGCTGGCCGAGTCGGTGGCGCACCAGATGCTGGAGCGATGGGGCGTGGTCGCCTGGGAGGTCTGGAGCCGCGAGTCGTTCAAGGTGCCCTGGCGCGAGGTGGTGTGGGCGTTCCGCCGCCTGGAGGCGCGGGGTGTGGCACTCGGGGGGCGGTTCATCGCCGGGCTCTCGGGGGAGCAGTACGCACTCCCCGAAGCCTTCGAGGAGCTGCAGGTCGCGCACCGTCGCGCCGCCGACGGCGAGCAGGTGGTCGTCGCCGGCGCCGATCCGCTCAACATGACCGGCTCCATCATCGCCGGCGCCCGCGTGCCGACGCGGCGCAACCAGCGCGTGGTCTACCGCGATGGCATCGTGGTGGAACGACTCGAGGCGGGGTGAGCACGTGTTCCACAAGCGGACCATCGATCTGAACGCCGACGTGGGCGAGGCCGGCGACGCCGCTGGTGTCACGGTCGAGCGAGAGCTGCTCGGTCTGGTCACCACGGCGCACATCGCCTGTGGCGGCCATACCGGCGACGAGGCGTCCATGGCCGCCACCGTGGCGGCCGCGCTGGAGCACTCCGTGCGGGTGGGGGCCCACCCCTCCTATCCCGACGGCGAGGGGTACGGCCGGCGTCCGATGGAGATAGACCGGGTCGAGCTCCGCTCCTCGCTGAGCGAGCAGCTGGGGGCGCTCGAGCGGATCTGCCGCGCCGCGGGCACGACGATCGAGTCGGTGAAGGCGCATGGCGCCCTCTACGAGGAGGTCGCCAAGGGGGGCGCGATCTACGAGACTTTGCGTGACGCGGTGAGAGACAGCTGCGGCGAGGGCGTCGCGCTCGTGCTCCCGTCGGGCTGCCGCGCCATGGCGATGACGTTGCGTGACGGGGTGCCGGGGTGTGAGGAGGGGTTCTGTGACCGGTTGTACCGGTCGGACGGGGGTCTGGTCGATCGCGGTGTCGCAGGCGCAGTGTTGAGTGACCCCAAGGAGGCAGCCGCGCAGGCACTTAGCCTGGCGCGCGGCGCCGTAGTGGCCAGCGACGGCAGTGTGCTGACACGCTGGGTGGATACGTTGTGCGTCCACGGTGACTCGCCCGGCGCTGTGTCCGTCGCGACGGCGGTCCGCCAGGTAATGGCCGAATCGGGCATCGACGTGATTGCGCCGGCGCATGCATGATGCAGTCCATCCCCGCGGGGGAGCTGCGGCCTCTCGGTGATCGCGCCTTCCTGATCGGGGTCGCCGACCCGGCCGCGGGACGGGCCCTGGCACGGGTGCTCGTGCGGGAGCTGGCCGATACGGGAGAGGTCGATGTGGTCTGCGGCTTCGCCACGGTCGCGGTCCTGTTGACCGATCGCGACGCGGATCTCAAACCCGTGCGGGCCGCCGCGGCACGGGTGGTTGCACGATTCGTGGGGCATGACCTTGCCGACGGTGGGAAGCCGCCGGGCGGGCTCGCGACCGTGCCGTGCGTCTTCGACGGGTCCGACCTGGCCGAGGTGGCGGCGCTCGTCGGGTGCGCCACGGATCGGGTCGTGGCGTACCTGACGGAGCGGCCGTTGACCGTCGCCGTCATGGGATTCTCCCCGGGCTTCGCGTATCTCGACGGGCTCCCCGAGCCGCTGCGCGCCGTGCCGCGCCGCGATCGCCCGCGCCCTGTGGTGCCGGCCGGCTCCGTCGCGCTCGCTAACGGCCACGCCGCCGTCTACCCGACGGCGTCGCCCGGAGGGTGGCACCTGGTCGGCCGTACCGGCGTCACGCTCTTCTCCCCCGAAACGCCCCCGTACGCGCTGCTGGCGCCGGGGGACCGGGTGCGCCTCACCGTCGCCGGCGCGGGTGACCCGGTCGATCCCACGCCGGTGCAGGCGCCTGTGTGGTCTCCTCCCGCGACGGCCCGGCTCGTCCTCGAGGTCGTCGCGCCGGGGCTGCGTGCCGTCGTGCAGGACGGTGGGCGGAGGGGCGTGGCGGCAGTCGGGGTACCCGGCGCCGGACCGGCCGATCCGGTCTCCTTCACCCTGGCCAACCGGCTGGTCGGCAACGCGGACGACGCCGGGACGATCGAGGTCACGGGCGGTGGGACGCTGCTGCGCGGCAGGGGGCCGTCCCATATCGCCGTCGTCGGCGCCGCACCCGGGGTGCGCGTCGACGGTGTGGAGGTCCCGGCCGGTCAGGTGCTGCCGCTCGCCGAGCGCCACGTGCTCGAGGTGGGCCCCCTTCGGGGGGGATGCCGCACCTACGTGTCGGTCGCGGGTGGGCTCCTCGGACCCGGAGCCTTCGGGAGCAGCGCCAGCGACGAGCTGTGCGGTCTCGGTGCGGGGCCGCTCGCTCCTGGGCAGCCGCTCTACGCGGGCCCGTGGGCGCCGCCGCTCGGAGACCATGTCGCCTCTGGCGCGGCCAACGACGTGGCGGGCGGTGCTCCGCTGGAGCTCCGCGTCGTGCCGGGCCCGCACCCCGAGTGGTTCGAGCCCGCTGCCCTGGAGCGGCTGGCCGCAATGGTGTTCGGCGTCGCAGGGGACAGCAACCGGGTCGGCATCAGGCTGCGGGAGGAGAGCGGCGCGACGACACTGCGACGGCCCGAGGAGGGAAGCGAGCTCGACTCACAGGGCGTCGTCACCGGCGCGGTGCAGGTGCCACACGGGGGTGACCCGGTCATCCTCATGCCCGACCACGCCACGCTCGGGGGTTACCCTGTGGTGGCCGTGGTGGTCTCCGCCGACCACGGCTTGCTCGGCCAGTGCGCGCCGGGCACCCGTGTCCGCCTCGTCCCGATCGGCCATGACGAGGCGCGTGCGGCGCGGCAGGCCCGGCGGCGCGCCGTCGATGGTGCCGTCATCGGCCATTACCCCCTGTCGGTCGGGTGAGCGGGATCAGACCAGCAGCTTCACGGCCGTGCCGACGCCGATGACCACCACGACGGCGCGGAGTGCCGGCGCGGGAAGGGCCAGGGCGACGCGGGCCCCGATGTAGCCTCCGACGAGGCTGCCCACGGAGAGAAGCCCGACCGCCTCCCACGCCAGGCCCCCGTGGACGATGAAGACCACGGCAGCGATGCCGTTGACGATCATGGAGAGCACCGAGCGGAGACCGCTCGTGTGGGCGAGGGAGACGGGCAGTGCCAGGCCCAGCACCGCCAGGAACATGACGCCCATGGCGGCGCCGAAGTAGCCGCCATAGACGGAGGCGGCGAACACCCCCACCACCAGGAGCGCCGGCCGGGTACGGGGGTGGGTCGAGCCACGGTCGAGGGCTCGCCGCAGCGCGGGCTGGACGGCGAACAGCGCGGCGGCCCCCAAGACGAGCCAGGGGACCACGTCGTCGAAGGTCGCCGGGGACGTCGTGAGCAGCAGCAGCGCGCCGGCGACCCCGCCGGCGAGGGCGACAGGGGTGAGCCGGGCGAGCCGGTGCGCCTGGTCACCGATCTCGCGGCGGTACCCGGCGGCCGAGGCCAGATAGCCGGGCCAGATCCCGACCGTGTTGGTGATGTTCGCCGTGAGGGCCGGGTACCCGAGCGCGAGCAGGATCGGGAACGAGATCAGGCTGCCGCCGCCGGCCACGCCATTGAAGATGCCGGCGCCCACCCCAGCCAGGACGATCAGCACGACGTGGGACGCGGGCATGGAGGGCAAGAGTACGGGACGGGCGGAGTTTCCCCGCCGTACGGGGACTGAAGCCGTGCACGGCATAGGCCCTCAACACGGGTGTCGACGTGCGAGCTGTTTCCCAGCCGAGCGCAAGATTCGCTGAACTCCCCCGTCTCTCGGCGCGCAAACCGCGTAGCGTGCGGGGCGCCGACCGCTGGCGTCGGCTCCCGGCACACCAGAGGAGGTTCCATGGTCAGGCTGACGTGCCTGCTGCGCCGCAAGGAGGGTCTCACCCCGGCCGAGTTCCACGCCCACTGGCGCGACGTCCACGGCCCACTGATCGCCGCCAGCCTCAGCGGGCGGCATGTCGTGCGCTACGAGCAGCACCCGCGTCCACTCGACGACTACAACGGAGACAGCGATACGGGGTTCGACGGGGTGACGGTGCAGTGGTTCGAGAGCATGGACACGTACCGGGCCCACATGGGAGAGCCGGACTTCCCCGACATCTGGGCCGACATCGAGCGCTTCCTCGACACCGATCGCCTGCACTTCATCGTCACCGAGCACCCTCGCGTGGTCATGGGTGACGACGCGGCCTCATTCCCCCTGGCCTGATCGGGGCGGGGGCGCCAGGGCCGTCAGCCCCGGGCCCGTGGCCGGATGCATCCGCGTCTGCCCGGTCGTGGTGTCGGTCGGTACCCCTTCGGCGACGGGTCCGGGCACGGCGCGCAATGTGTGGCGGACGGGAGGTCGGGCCGTCTCCGCCTCGGCGCGGCGCTGTTCCATCAGGTCGAGGAGGTCCCGCCACTCGCGCCCACCGATCCGGGACACCTCCTTGGGCAGGCGCCGGCGCAGCCGGTCCACTTCTCTCCGGTGCAGCTCCGCGATGCCCCCCATCACGAAGACCGTGGCGGCGGGGAGGTGGGCCTCGCCGGTGGCCAGGTCGGCCAGCCGGATGGAGGCGACCTCGGCGTCCTGCATGAGCCCGAGTTGGTCCTGCAGCCCGGTCAGGTGGCGGACGAAACGTGAGGTGCGGCCCCCGTACACCTCGGAGCTGAACTCGAGCGCGTAGCGCAGCCGCTTGCAGCCGATGCGGAGGCGGTGAAAGTCCGAGACGACGCCTGATCTCTTGGCCCGCTTGGCGGCCTTGGCCACCTTGTCGTGGCGCGCCACGACAAGGTCGGGCATGCCGATCACGGCGGGAACCCTGGTCGCCAGCGAGCGGCGCGCCGGCCCCTGTTGCACCATGGCGGCCAATCCCTTGGCCAGGCGCTCCCAGCGGACCGAGTCGAGGGCTCCCAGCATTTCAGCCCGTGCCGTGTCGCGTTCACGCTCGAGCAGCGCGGACAGCTCGGCCAGGGGGTCGTGATCGTCCGGGCGCGCACCGGCGCTCCAGCCGGCCGTTGCGGCGGCCATTTCCGCCAAACCCTCCTGCTGCACGTCGAGGTCGCGCACGGCGCCGAGCACGCGGCCCAGCCAACCGAGCTCCTCGCGGAACACCTGGGCCCGGACGGGAAGAACGTCGGAGAACAGTGCCAGCGCAGCCCGCAGGCGACGGGTGGCGACCCGCATGTCGTGGAGCTCCTCGGGATCCTCACCGAGCCGCGTCCCCGGCTCCTTGTCGCGCAGCACGCCCAGCTGGCGGCGCAGGACCGCGTAGGCGAGCTCGCCCATGGTCGAGGACTCCGAGATGCCGGTGGGCCCGAGGTCGGGCGAGCCGGGGATCTCCTGACCCACGGCGAGAAGGCCGGCCTCGAACTTCGACAGGCGCGCCGGTTGGAGCCCGCACGATGCCCGCAACTGGTCCACGATCGGCTCCAGGGCCTCGAGCCACTCGGGCCGCACCTCGACCTCCACCCGCCGCAGCTGCATCGGCCGCTGGCCGCCACCGACGACGATCATGGTGTCGTCGAGCGCGACCTCCGCGGCGTCGACGCCGCCGACGCGCAGCGCGAAGGGCCGGCGCCGTGTGCGGACCTGGAGCACTTCGCGCAGCCGGCGTGAGCCGACGATGGCGCGCAGCCGGCGGCCGACCGCGCCCTCGGGGCCGAGCGCGGCGACGCCGGACGTAGGCAGGACCTCGGTCACCTCGAGACGCTGGCGCAGGCCGCTTCCCTCGGCGGGGTGACTGTCCTTGAGGGTGATCTCGTCGTGTCGGCCGCGGCGCCGGGTCCGGACGACGAAGCCGGCGCGGGCGATGCGCCAGTCGTCCGTGTCGATGTAGGAGTCGACCAGCCGGCGCGGGGTCCGCGCGAGCGCGGTGACGGTCCCGCCGTCACCCGTCTCGACCGCGATGGTGGGCAGTGCGGCGAGCCAACGCTCGACGGGCCGCAGGTCGAGGGCGTCGAACTGCCACTCGATCTCAACGGGGTCCTGCTCGTCCCCCGGAGGTTGACCCCTGGAATCGGACACAGGAGCAGGCTACTGCGGGCCTCCACCGCTCACGCCAGCGGGCACCGCGATTGCCGTCATATGGCCTCAGCGTGGCGGTAGTCTGCAAGGCAGTGGCGCGACGAGCGATGACCGCGGAACCCCCCTCACCGACGGAGATCGTGCAGGCGGCCGGCGGCCTCGTCGTCCGCCGCCACACTGAGTCGCTCCAGATCGTCGTGGTGCACCGGCCGGTGCAGCGGGACTGGTCGTTCCCCAAGGGCAAGCTCGAGGCGGGGGAGACCTTCGAGTTGGCTGCCCTGCGCGAGGTGCGCGAGGAGACGGGAATGGCCTGCCGCCTCTTGCGGTTCATCGGCCACACCGATTACCTGGACCGCAAGGGCCGGCCCAAGGCCGTGGCCTACTGGGTCATGGCGGCCGAATCGGGCTTCTTCATTCCCAACGAGGAGGTCGACGAGTTGCGCTGGCTCACCCTGGAGGGCGCGAGCGACATGCTCTCCTACCAGCGCGACAGGGAGCTGGTGGCTGTACTTTTGGCCGCTGACCAGGTAGAGCCTTTGATCTGACCCCTTTCAAGTCTTCCGGAAAGATTTGATGTTTATGTGGTCTCCGGATCGGGAATAATGGTGTAGCGATCTACCGCCTGATCGCACTGCCGGCGTTCGTGCCCCAGTCGAGAGCTCCAGGACCTATCGCCAAGGGCCCTGTGACAGCGCTTTGACGTGAATCGGCTGGGGCACCGTCGGCGCCTCTGCTTCGTAGGGGTCAGTCCTCGTCCGGCGGACTCTCGTGCACGATCACTCGGCCCGTCGTCTCGCTGGGCGCAATGGCCATGAGGGCGTGGCGGTCGCCTCCCGCCCAGGCCTCGAGGTCGAGTGAGGACAGCCGCTGCACCTCCTCGGGGTCTTCTATCCGCTGGCAAGGGCCGGTGACCAGCACACTCCACCCTTCACTCAGTGATTCGTCGACCCGGTCGATCTCGAAGCCGACGGTTTCCCGGGAGCTGAGAGCGGATGCCTTGTCGTCGTCGGTGCTGAAGACGATCTGGTCCTCGGTGAGCTCGAAGTTGACCGGCAATGCGACCGGCCCGCGTTCGGTGGAGTACACGATGCGGCCGACCCCGCCGACCGAGAGATGTGTCCGGCACTGCTCGGGAACGAGTTCGTTGAGGGAGGCATGGGGCATTGCACGCGCATGTCCCTGGGGGCGGTCGGCCGATCCGCCCAGGAGCTCGAACGGGGTGGTGTCGAGGGCGAGCGCGATCAACAGCAGGCTCCCGCCACTCAGGTTGGCGTCGGGACTCGACTCGAAGTAGGCGAGGTAGCCGGGATCGATCCCCGTCCGCGTCGCGAGCTCCTCCACGCTCATGCCGACCTCCTCGCGTCGCATGGCGATCCGTCGCGCCAGATCGGAGGCGTGCGGGGCGGGGGTCGGCGGTGTCATCCGGTCATTCTGCCCGCGGCGGGGGTCCCCGCACAGGGCCGATTGTCCCGGTTCACACGACGAGGACGGCGGCGCCGTTGACGCGGTCACCCGCGAGATCGCGCAGTGCGGCGCCGGCACGGTCCATGGGGTAGGGCGTGGCCGACACGCGCACCCCGATGCGGGCGGCCTCGGCGAGGAATGCCTCCCCGTCCTGGCGAGTGTTGGCGGTCACGCTCTGCAGGGTCCGTTCCTCGAAGAGGTGCTCCTGGTAATTGAGGACCGGGACGTCGCTGAGGTGGATGCCGGCGATGGCGAGCGTCCCACCCCGGTCGAGCGCGGCGAGCGCGGGCGGCACCAGCGTGCCGACGGGGGCGAACAGGATGGCCGAGTCCAGGGGCTCGGGGGGCTGGGCATCGGCGCCGCCGACGCTGGTGACCCCCAGCTCGAGCGCAAGCGCCTGGGCCTCGGTCGACCGGGTCATCACGTGGACGCGGGCACCGTGGGCCAGCGCGACCTGCGCTGTGATGTGCGCAGAGCCCCCGAAGCCATAGATCCCGAGACGACCCCCCTCGGGTAGGTTGGCCCGCTGCAACGCCCGGTAGCCGATGATCCCGGCGCACAGCAGCGGAGCGACCTCCTCGTCGCTGTATCCCTCGGGCAGCGCGTACGCGTACGCCTGGTCGACCACGGCGTACTCGGCGTACCCCCCGTCGAGGTCCCAGCCGGTGAAGCGTGGGTCGATGCACAGGTTCTCGCGGCCGGACACGCAGAACCGGCACCGGCCGCACGTGTGGCCCAGCCAGGGCACCCCGATGCGGTCGCCCTCCTTCCACCGGGTGCTCCCGCTCCCGAGCGTGTCGACGACACCGACCACCTCGTGCCCGGGCGTGACGCGTGGGTGGCGCGGTTCGAGGTCCCCCTCGGCGAGGTGGAGGTCGGTGCGGCACACACCACACACGCGTACGCGTAGGCGGACCTGGCCTGGCCCGGGCTCGGGGATGGCCTTCTCGACCTGGATCAGGGGGCCGCCGTCGACGGGGCCGGGCCGATCGACCACCCACGCCTTCATGAGGTCCGGCATCGCGTCAGCGTAGGACGGACCCGGGCAGCTGCCAATGGACCTTTGACCCTAGGTGGAGCCAGCGAGGGGTGCGAAGCTGGACTCGTAGCATGGACGTGAACGAGGAGAGAACCATGCCTGCCCAGTTGCCGTTCGTGGACGCTGCCGCGCTCGTATCTCCGGCCGGGTACCCCCACGATCTCGAGCGCGACGTGGCCGGCGACGCTGGACTCCACTACCGCCTCCGGCCGATCCGGCCCGACGACGCGCCACGCCTTGTCGTGTTCCACCGCCAGTTGTCCCCGCATTCGGTGTACATGCGCTTCTTCACCTTCCACCCGACGCTCTCGGACGCGGAGGTGGCGCGCTTCACGAACGTCGACTACGTGGACCGCCTGGCTCTGGTGGTCACGGTCGGCGACGGCCTCGTGGCGGTGGGCCGCTTCGACCGGGCGCCCGGGGAGACCGAGGCCGAGGTCGCGTTCGTCGTCGCCGACGAGTTCCAGCACCACGGCATCGGGACACTCCTCCTCGACGAGCTCGCCCGGGCAGCCAGAGAGAGGGGCGTGGAGACCTTCAGGGCGGAGACGCTGGCCGAGAACAGCGCCATGCTCGATGTGTTTCGCCACGCTGGGTTCCCGGTCACGTCGAGCATCGAGTACGGGACGGTGACCCTGCGCTTCCCGATCGCGCTCACCGACGACTACCGGGCCGCGCTCGCCGCACGCGAGACGACACGATGGATCCCGCCGGAGGGAGCGGCGTGACGACCCTCGTCGTCGCCGGGCCGACCGGCATCGCGGAGCACGACGGCGGCAGTTACCACCCTTAGCAGCAATCGCGTCTGTTCGCCGTCATTGACGGCGTGCGCGCCCTCGGCCTTGAGGACGAGGTCGTCTACCCCGCCATCTCCGAAGCATCGGTCGACCAGCTCTCCCGGGTGCATGCGCCGGCCTACCTCGCCGAGCTCGAGGCGTTCTGCA
>Ga0116219_10001833_pt1 | contig 18983 bp, 19 predicted proteins | sample Sb_taG_4_FD_91019 | JGI IMG/M metagenome (GOLD analysis project Ga0116219, IMG submission 91019) | Peat soil microbial communities from Weissenstadt, Germany - Sb_50d_6_BS metaG | ecosystem: Environmental > Terrestrial > Soil > Wetlands > Peat | place: Germany: Weissenstadt | collected 2010-09-21
AGTCCCGACACGCTTGCTCGGTGTCGAACCGAGCCTCGAAATCGGCCAGACTCCGGGGATACTCCTCCACAGCCGGCCATGCTACAGGTTGGGGCCACCTGAGTCAAGTAAATACCCCCTTTGCGTGGATTCAAGGCGGCCATGGATGCTCCACCACCCATCATACTCTTCAAAGCTACTCTTCCGCGCCGTTCGCAACGGAGCGAACGGGTCAGCGTCACAGCCCGCCGGCTCTCCACGCTAGCGCAGCAGCAGCCGCCCGATCCCGTGCTGGCTGCACGATTCCAGAAGGCACGTGTGCGCGCCTTCCCGCCCCATCACACTCACGCGGCCACTCTGTTCGCTGATCCGGAAGGCGGCGCGGGCGCCTTGTTCGCGGGCCAACGACTCCAGCGGCCAATCCGATTCCGCGCACATGCGAATCGAGCCGTCGGGCGCGATCAGAATCGTCATTTCCGTGCACGCTTCGCCGCGTTCGGTCGCGGCCAGCGCGGCGTCCATCAGGGTGTTGGGCCTGTTGGGTAAGGCGGCTCACACCTGACTTATCGAACCGGCGCGCGCGAGTCTTATTGGCAATCCCAGAACGGGGCCACGCCCCGGGGTGGGCAACCCCAAAGCTGGGGCGAATCGGATAACCTAAACCTGTGGACCTGGAGGAAAGCACATGAGCACTCACGCTGATTTGGCTGCGAAACAGTGTGTACCTTGCCGTGCAGGAACCCCCCCTCTCACCGGCGCGGAGCTGGACCGGTTTGCCGCCCAATTGCCGGAGTGGAAGGTCATCGAATCGCATCATCTGGAGCGGGCCTTTAAGTTTCCCGACTTCGTGTCCGCGCTGGCGTTCGTCAACCAGATCGGCGCCGTGGCGGAGCGCGAGGGCCACCACCCCGATCTGACGCTCGGGTGGGGCCGGGTCCAAGTGGTAACCTACACGCACGCGATCAAGGGATTGTCGGAAAGCGACTTCATTCTGGCGGCCAAGATCGACCAGCTTTACCCCCAGCCGGTGGCTGGAGGCGCCGCGCCTAAATACTGAATCCACGTTTGAGGACATTCCGTGATGCTCCCCGCTGCGAAGGTTGTCGAGCGCGTCACCGAAGTTGTCCCGTTCCTGCGCGTGTCCGACATGGAGCGGTCGGTTCGCTACTATGTGGACGGCCTGGGCTTCACGATTACGAACAAGTGGGTGCCCGATGGAAAGCTGCGCTGGTGCTGGATGATCAAGGGCCGCGCGGCCCTGATGCTGCAAGAGTTCTGGAGAGACGGAAACCCCGGGGGACGGCCTGACGGGAGCTTGGGGCAAGGCGTGTCCCTCGTGTTCCAGTGCGAAGACGCCCTGGCGATCTACAGGGACGTCACGTCACGCAACATCGCGGCGACCGAGCCGTTTGTCGGGAACGCCTTGTGGACGTTCTCCCTCTGCGACCCGGACGGCTACCGGCTGGAGTTCGCCAGCCCGACGGACGTGCCCGAAGAGACGAAGCTTTCGGAGGTGGAGGGCCAAGGAACTTCGTAATGGATCTCAACCCATTACCGTTTCGCGCCAGCCTGGAGCAATACCGGAAACAGGCCGAGGAACTGCTCGAAGCCCACAAGGCGGGCGATTCCCAGGCCATCCGGGTCTTCCACGAAAGACACCCGCGCTTCTTGGACTCCAAAATCACGTGGCTGCCGAAGAATCTGTCGGACTCCGAAATTCAAAGCGCCGCGCTTGACCTCGCCGATGCTCAACTCACGATCGCGCGCTGGTACAGCTTCCAGGATTGGCCGGCGCTCGCGCAGTACGTCGCAGCCGTAACTCAGGACGGCTCTCCAGTCTTCCAATTTGAATCGGCCGTGGAGGCCGTCATTGCAGGCGACTTGGCGACGCTGGAATCGTTGCTGCGCGAGAATCCGGAATTGGTTCGCGCGCGTTCGACGCGCTTCCTCTGTAATGACCCGCCCGTGCATCGCGCCACGCTGCTGCACTACGTCGCCGCCAACGGCGTCGAGGGCTACCGCCAGAAGACGCCGAAGAACGCGGTTGAAATCGCTCGGGCGCTGCTTCAAGCCGGCGCGGAAGTCGATGCGTTGGCCGACATGTACGGCCGGCCTTGCACGACCATGAGCATGCTGGTATCGAGCTGCCACCCGGCCCAGGCGGGAGTGCAAGTCGCGCTGGTCGAAACGCTGCTGGACTTCGGCGCGGCGATCGACGGACGGGGCGGTCACTGGGGCGGGGGCGAACACGAGGGCGGTCAGAGTAGTGGATCGCCGCTGACGACGGCGCTCACGTTCGGATACCTCGACGCCGCCGAAGCGCTGGTCCGGCGCGGTGCGCGTGCCGATGACCTGCCCGCGGCGGCCGGGCTGGGACGGCTCGCCGAGGCCGCGCAACTGCTCCCGCTGGCCGATGCGGCGAGCCGGCATGCCGCGCTCGCGCTCTCCGCGCAACACGGGCACGCGGAGATCGTCCGGCTACTCCTCGACACGGGCGAAGACCCGAACCGATACAATCCTGAGGGACATCATACCCACTCAACCCCGTTGCACCAGGCCATTGCGGGTGATCATGACGCGGTGGTCCGGCTGTTGGTCGAACGAGGGGCGAGACTGGACATCAAAGACACGATCTATCAGGGCACACCGCTTGGCTGGGCGATGCACCTGGGGAAGGCCGAAATCGAGAAGTACCTTCGCGCCCATGGCGCTGCGTAGACTTGGCGGCGTCTTGATCCCGAGTCACGTGATCCCAAATCAGGGGATTTCACGCGAATCGAATAGCAGCGGACCGATGCTCAGGAGGTATTTATGGGATCAACCCGTTGTTTAACCCTACAGGGGCCATGCTTGCACCAGATTCCAGCGCCCGCCGGGGCGGACGACGACCACATATCGGTGCCCTTCGCGCTGGGAGCCTCCGTGGGAGCTGGAGGCGTCAATGCCCGTGACGATGCCAAGACGATCCAGAAGGCGTTAAACCGGCTCGACCCGGGGCTGGGCGGAGCAGACCCGAAACTCAAGGTGGATGGTCTGGCTTGGGACAAGACCATCGCCGCGATTCGCAAGTTCCAAACCGCGCAGTTCGGCTCGGGCGATGGACGAGTGGACCCGGGACGCGCGACCGAGGACCGGCTCAACGCGCTGCTGCTGGTCATTTGGGTGAACGTGAGTCCCCGAGTTGTCAAAAAGATTTACGAGGTTCTTTTGCCGAAGGTGCTGGAGTGCCTGATCGCCGCCGATGCCGCCTTGCTGGCGGCGCGAAGCTCCTTGCTCTCACGTCCGGCGATCGATCCCGGAGCCGCGGCGGCGCGGCTGGTGAACAAACATTTCTCGCTGAACCAAAATCCGAACCTGGAGCCGGATCTGGACATGATCCAGGGAATTTTTCGCAACATGCTCGCGCTGGTCCACCGCAACCTGAGCGGGGTGGAGACGACTTTCTCGGCCTTTCCCGGCCGGACCGATTGGGCCGACGAATTCCGCTCGGGCCACGTGGCTGTGGCGAATGCCATTCCGCACGGCGTGGCGATGAAAGGCCAGACCACCACGGTGCATGCCCGGGACGGCGCGAAATTGGTGCTGCGGGACGACCAGATTAACATCTTCCGGCCGTTCCAATTCGAAAGTCCCGACGGCCAGGTCTGCACGCTGGTCCACGAAATGTCGCACTATCTCGGCGGTCCGGAGGGAGCCGGGAATGCGGTCGACGACTGGCGCTACGGCTCGCCGGGCGACCTGAGCGGGTTAGATCCCAAGTTCAAGGCGCGCAACGCAGACTCGTACGGCAACTTCGCGTTTGAAGCCCATTTTCACAGGGAGCCGTTCTCAACTGTGGTCTAGCGGCGTTCGTAGGGTACCCTGGATATTAGGGGTTGCGTTCGTTCAATGCTCGAAGAATTATGAGAAAGTCCTGGCGGTGTTTTCCGTCCGTGTTCGCCTATTCAGATATAATTCGGTCGATATGGACGCATTGAAATTCGCCTTCGAAATTCTGATCGTCGGGGCGCTGGCATTGCCGTGGCTTGCCGTTCTAATTTTGATGTTTCCCGACCGTGTCTCCGGAAAACCGATAAGCTGTCTTGATTTTTCCTTGTCTGTCGTCCCAAAAGACGTCAAGCCTGCCGTCACCGCGGTGGTCATCGTGGCGCTTGGGTATCTGCTTGGATCGGCTGTCTCCCGCGTTTCCCGAGACTTCTTCGACGATGAACTGTGGGGCGTCTTTCCGACTGAAGACCAGATTCGCGACGGCGTCTATTATGACGAGTATTGCACCGAATATGTGCTCAGCGGCCTGGACTTGCCCTACCGAGGACACGCGCCATTGCCGGGCGATTTCTGTCCAACCTGGGACCCCTCGACGAGTTCCCTGTTACGTGAGCACAAAATGTTTTACGGTAAAACCTCGCTGAATGGTATGACGACGACTTTCGACGCGTTGGTGCAGGAAATGTTCCGCCTTCAGGAAGGTGAGCTTCTGTTAAACGGACAAGACAAGGTTGACAGGCTAAAGCAGTACTACGATCAGATTACGGTGCTGCGCGGCGCGGCTTTCAACGGATTCATGTTGTCTGCGTTGTGCGCGTTTGGATACTGCGGAAATTTGAGGGCCCGTTGGTTCGGAGCGCTGCGTCCTGGAAGTTCTCACGTTCCTGCCTGCTGCCGGCGTAGCGCTCTTGGGCGTCTTCTCGCTCGGGAGCCACTGGGGGGATCAGCTACAGCTCTACCGTGATCCACCAATGGCGGAACTTGTGCTCATTGTGCTGGGCGGGATCGGCGTTTGGGCAATTTCTGCAGCCAAACACGCAGCGCACTACGGTCCCACGTGCGTGGTGGCGGCAGTTCTGACTGTAGTTTCCTTTGGGGGATGGTGGTGGACCGAGGTCCTGTACGATCTTCACGTGATCCACTCTGTTCCGGTGCAGCACCTCCCGCAGGAGAACGTTAGAACCGAATAGCCGGCGCTCCGAGGGGACTAACTTCGCCGCCGGGTCCCGCCGCGTCCACGAACCCGCTGAGTCCGGACGAGCGGAACTTCCTATCGATGGCGGAGCCTTAGTCCAGACCGGCTTCGGCGGGGACGGTCTGTTCCACCGCAAGTTGAACTTCAGCGGGGTGCTGCACCGCGATTAGCCGATCCACTTCGGTGTGAATCCGCTCGAGGCGCATCCAAAATACGGAAGCCGCCGCCAGGCACAGAACCCCTCCGGCGGCGATGGTGAGAGGCGCTCCGATACGGCTGGCGACCGCCCCGGCTAACAGCTGTCCGAAGGGAGCCATGCCCAGAAACATCATAGTGTGCACGGCCATCACGCGTCCGCGCAGGTTGTCCGGAACCATGCTCTGGACCAGCGTATTGGTCGAAGCCATCGCCACCATCATCGATCCGCCCACCGGGATCAGCAGGACGAAAGATAGCCAGTAGATTCGCGAGGCCGAAAACGCCACCAGCGCCACGCCCGCTCCGGCACACGCCCAGGCCATCCAGCGCACCAATCCGTGGACTCTCTGGCGGCTGGCGAGCATCAAGGTTCCCGCCACTGCGCCCAGGCCGGACGCGCCCATCAGCGTTCCCAGCGTGCGCGGACCTCCGTGCAGGATGCCGTCGGCGAAGATCGGCATCATCACGCTGTAAGGCATTCCGCAGAAGCTCAACGTGCCCAACAAAGCTAGCGTGGCCAGAACAGCGGGGTGGCTGCGGATGAACAGAAATCCTTCGTTTAGAGGAGGATGGGGGCCGGTGCGGGCCGGTCCGGCGGATCGCGGCGGAAGCTGCATGCACAACAGGCCGGCGATCACCGCCAGGAAGCTGACGCCGTTGAGCAGGAAGCACCACGATTCGCCGATCAGCGCCACGGTCACGCCCGCTATGGCCGGGCCCAGCACGCGCGAGACGTTCATGATGGCCGCGTTCAAAGCGATGGCGTTCATCAGGTCGGTCTTGCCTACCATCTCCACCACGAAGGACTGCCGGGCCGGAATATCGAAGGCATTGACGGTCCCCAGCAGGGAGGCCATGACGAACACGTGCCAGATCCGCACAGTGCCCGTGAAGGTCAACGCCGCGAGCACGAAAGCCAGCGCCATGGAGATCGATTGCGTGGCCACGATGATGGGGTGCTTGCGGTAGCGGTCGGCCACGGTGCCGCCGACTGTGGCCAGCAGCAGGACCGGAATCTGGGAGCAGAACCCCACCGCGCCCAGCTCGACCGACGAGCCGGTCAGCCGGTACACCAGCCAGGATTGGGCCACCGATTGCATCCAGGTGCCGATCAGGGACACCATCTGACCGCCGAAAAACAGGCGGTAGTTGCGGTGATGGAGCGCCCGGAGCGTGGCGGGAAGTCGCATGTCGTGAGAAATTGGCGGTTACTTTACCTATTGTAGGGGAGCCACCCGGAAAACTCGGAAGTCTGGGCACTCACACGCGGCGGGCCCTGGCCGATATGAGCGGCAGAGAACCACCATGCCGCCTCCCACCACGCCGGAGCGGATCGCCGCGGAACCCGAAGTGCTGCGGCGGAGCTGCGCTGTGGCGATTCGCAGCATGGGAGAATACCCGCCGGAAATCGAACCGGGAGATGCCCACGGCTTTAGTGCGGAACTGCTGCGGCTGAGCCGGGCGCTTGGGGAAACGTTCGCCGCCGAAGAGGTCCGCCGCGTGGAGGCCGAAGTGCGGGCGGCGCTTCAGGCGTATCGGGAACAAGTCCAACCGCGGATCGAAGAAATGCACCAAAAGGTACTGACGGCGCAAACCGCCATGCACGAATTGGTCTCCGGTATTGCCGCCGGCGATGCCGCCCACCTGGGCGGAGTCCAGCAGGAATTGGAGACTCTTAAGAAGGAGGCCCAAGGCTCGGATCTGACGCGCATCCGCCAGGCTCTGGGCCACGCCTGCGCCGAAATCCGGTGCTGCCGTGCCGCGCTGTTGCGCGCCCAGCAAATGATCACGCTGCAACTGCGGGATGAAATCCGGATGCTGCGGTACACCATCGCGGCGCAGCAGCGCGCCGGCCGACGCGACGCCGATTCGCGCATCGTGAGACGCGAGTACTTGGAGGCCGAAATTCGCGCCCGGTTGTCCCGCAAAGAAGCCTTCTCCGTCCTGCTGTTGTCGATCCACAACCTGGAACGGCTCCAGGCCGAGCACCCGCCGGAGGCCATGATCGGCCTGTTGGAGGCGTTCTGCAAGCGCCTCGCCGCCGTCGCGGGCGGTGAACTCATGCTCGCCAAATGGAGTCCCAAGGCCTTGGCGCTTCTGCTGCCGGTAACGGGTCCGCGCGCCGAAGCGATCCGCGATCAGGTTTCCAGCCGCATGCCGGGAGCCTACACCTTCCAGGTGAGTGGAACATCCCGCACCTTGCGGCTGGACCTATCGGTGGCCATCCTCGACCCGGCGGTCGAGTTCTGCGCCAACCAGTAGGGCCACGGCTTAATCATTTGGGCGTAACAGCGGCGCGTGCCCGGAGTACACTCGATTTAACCTGGCGATTGAGCTTTCGGATGAGAAAAGCCGACGCTAATGTGGCCCCTTCCCGAGTCGGAAGGAGGCGGAAGTTATGATAACTTACCATAAGTGAAATCGACGCCAAGGATAACTCTGTCCCGGAAGATCGCGCAGGCAGCTTTACTTTTGACCATCAACGAACTCCCGCCGGAGGTCGTGGAAAAGGTCAAGATCGCGCTTCTCGATATGTTGTCTTGTGCGTTCGAGGCTCGGAATCTTCCGTGGAGCCGCCAGGCGATTGAGGTGGCCGGCCGCGCTCAGGGGAAAGCGACAGTGATCGGCACACCGGTTCGCGCTTCGGTTTCCGAAGCCGCGTTTGTGAACGCGATTATGGGTCATGGATTGGTCCGCGAAGATATGCATACGCGGTCGGTGAGTCACCTGGGAGTGGTGATCTTCCCCACCTTACTGGCGCTGGCGCAGAGCAAGCGCGTCATCGGGCGCGATTTTATCCTGGGCGCGGTGTGCGGATATGAAATGGGCGCGGCCGTCGGGCGCGCCGTCATGGATCAAGAGGTCGTGCGCATCTTTCGGCCGACCGGAATCACCGGCCCGATCGGCGGCGCGGTGGCGGGCGGGCGTTTGTTAGGCTTGAGCGAAGACGCGCTGGTGAGCGCGATCGGCCTCGCCGCCAACACTACCGTGGGACTGAACGAATGGCCCAAGGCTGGCGCAGATGAGATGTTTTTCCAAGTTGGATTTGCCGCCAGGAATGCGGTTACCGCGGTGGAGCTGGCTGAGCTCGGCGCATATATTTCCGAAACCGCTCTGGACGGAAGCGCGGGACTCTTCGCTGCTTTGCAGAAAACCGACCGGGTGTCCACAGTAAATCCTTTCGCTAAGGGCGAGTTCGAAATCATGTCGGTCTTCCACAAACCGGCGCCGGCTTGCAACTATGCGCAAACACCCTCTCAAGCCGCCTTGGCCGTGGCGCTGCAAGACGGCCTGAAGAGCAGCGACATCGTCAGGATCCACGTTAAATGCTCAGCAGCCGCCCTGAATTATCCCGGATGCGACAGTGCGGGTCCGTTCGAACGAATTCTGGCCGCGAAGATGAGCATCCGTTACTGCGTCGCCGCGACTCTGGCGAACCGCCGCATCGCGGAATCGAATTACCGCGCGCTCTCCGATCCGGAAGTAATGCGCCTGGTGTCGGTAACGACGCTGGAAGAAGATCCGGAATTCACCGATGCTTATCCGCAATTACAAGGCTCGGAGGTCATCGTAACCCTGGCCGACGGCCGGACACTCCGGCACAGGTTGCCTGATCTCATTCCCGCGAACTCCAGTGAGATCCGGTTACGATTTCGGGAAGCTGCCGGGGAGGTCCTGGGGCGGCCGGCCGCCAGCGCGATCGAGTCGGCCATCGATACACTCGAAAACCAGGACGACATGGAGATTCTCGGAAGCTTGTTGCAACAGAACGTGGCTGTTCCGGTGAGCGGCTAGAGATGGGGAAACATCGGGTGGCGGGCTCGGCACCAGCCGAAGAGATCATCATCGCGGAATGCGCGGATGTCGACGAGCAAACCGTCGCGTACATTCTCGCGACCAGAAAGCATTTTGAGGATCTGCGTCAGGTGGCCGCCCAACTGGCCGGTTTGCTGGTTCTGGCGGCAGCCGGTGGAAAGAGCGCGACTCCGGACCATCCCATGCTCGAAGCCGCCGAGCAGTTGTATCGATCCGCCGCGGACGGCGTGCGAAGCGCCCGACCCACGGAGCGGGCGCAACCTCACCACCATCACCTCCTGCGAGCGGCCGAGACGCTTGGAGGCGCGGTGTCTCGCGCCCGAACCGAAATCCAAGTCGACCCGATTCTAAAACCGCTCCAAGCTGCCTATGCCGAGCTTCAACTGGCATCGCGGGAGCTTCCGGGCTTCGAAATCATCTCGTTTGAGCACGGCTGCTGCGCAGGTGAACATGGCCGCCGCGCGGGAATCGCTCCATGAGCGCCTACTCGGTCTGGGTGATGGAGTTTGCGAATGTGCCCAACTACCCGTTGAGCGGCCTGGTGTATGGCGCTCACAATCAGGGCCATCGCAGATTGCCTTACTGCTACATCGTAATCAAGGGCCAGGGCCACATCGCCATGGTGGATGTGGGATACGATCACAAAGCCTACGGGGAGACTCTCGCGAATCTGTATGGCGTCCGGGATTGGCTACCGCCCGGCGTGGTTTTAGCGGAGTGCGGCATTACACCGGAAGATGTCTCGACGGTTTTTCTGACGCATTCCCATTTCGATCACATGGGAAACACGCAAGGTTTCCCTAACGCGACGTTCTACATTCAAGAGCGTGAGCTGTCGAAGTGGGTGTGGACCATGTCCCTGGAGCGCCGCTTCCGCTGGCTGATGCTGGGTATCGATCCGGCGGACATCCTGCGGGTCGTCGATCTGGCGCGGCAGGGGCGGCTGGTGTGCGTGGCTGGCGATCGCGAAAACGTGCTTCCGGGAATCGACCTGCATGCCGCGTTCGATACACACACCTGGGGATCGATGTACGTGAGACTGCGCAACGATCTGACGCCGAACTCGAAGGACACTTGGGTTTTCGCCGGCGATCTTGCCTATATGCACGAGAACTTGCGCGGCTCGGATCCGAGTGATCCCGAGTACGTGCCCATCGGATTCGCGATGGGGAGCCAGTTCAACCTGGTTATGGCCACGGAAGCCATGGTCAAGGGCGTCGACGGCGACATCAAGCGCGTGATCCCTCCGCATGAGGAGCGCCTCAAAGAACTTTTCCCGACACGGATCACGGCGACGGGCGTGCGAATTACCGAGCTGGCCCTTTCGGATGGAGAGTCGAGCCGAGTGCGATGAAGCTCCGGCGAATGCTTGGACAGCTGATGGCGAGGACCAAAGGCGGCAGGGACGTTCCTCGCGTTTCTTGCGTCACGCTTCGGCATATGAGAGATTAGGGAGCGTTATGAAACGAAATCTCGACGTTGCGATTTGTGTGATGGCGGTAGGCGCGGCAGCCGGCCTCGGTTGGGTGAGCGCCGTGCACGCGCAGGCGCCGGCCCCGCAGGCCAAGGGCAAAGCTGCTCCGCAGATGGGCATGGAAGACGGTCTCACCTATTTTCAGACGCGCTGCATGAGCTGCCATCGCGAGAACAATTCCGAAAAGGCGCCGAGCGCCCGCCGCATCCGCCAAATGACGCCCGAGCAGATCTACGCCGTGGTCTCCAAGCCCAGCCGTCCGGAACACGATCAGGGATTGACCGATGCGCAGAAGCGCCGCACGTCCGAATTCATGGGCGGCTACCGGCAGATCGGCAGCGTGGAAGCCGGCAATCCCAAAAACTTTCCGAACGCCTGTCCTTCGAATCCGCCGCTGAGCGATCCTTACGCGGGCGCCTTTTGGAGCGGGTGGGGCGTGGACATCCAGAACACGCGCTATCAAAGGACGGAAGCCGCGGGCATCACCAAGGCCGATGTGCCCAAACTCAAGCTCAAATGGGCCTTCGGATTTCCGCTGGGCATCAGCGCGTATAGTCCGCCCGCGATCGCTTCCGGACGCGTGTTCGCCGCTACCGATATTGGGTGGGTCTATTCGCTCGACGCCAAGACCGGATGTTATTACTGGGGCTACGAGACCGGCATCACGGTCCGCCCGGCGATCAGCATCGGGCCGGTAACCGGACGAGGAAACACCAAGTACGCGATTTTCTTCGGCGACGCCAAGGCCAACGTCTACTCGCTGGATGCACAGGACGGCAAGCTGCTGTGGAAGCGCAAGGTGGAGGATTTCTTTCTGGGTCGCATCACGGCGGCTCCGAAGCTTTATAACGGGCGCCTGTACGTGCCGGTGTCGTCATCGGAAGAATGGCAAAGCGGCAATCCGGACTATGAATGCTGCACTTCGCGCGGCAGCGTGGTCGCGCTCGACGCCAACAGCGGCGAGCAGGTCTGGAAAACCTACACCATGGCCGATCCCAAGCCGACGCAGAAGAACCCGAACGGCGTCCAGCTCTATGCTCCAGCAGGGGGTTCGGTGTGGAACTCGCCCACGGTCGATCCGGTGCGTCATGCCGTGTACTTCGGCACGGGCGACACGCAAACGGAACCCGCGCAGCCGCTGGGAGACGCCATCGTCGCGGTGGATATGGATTCGGGCAAGGTTCTGTGGTCCTACCAGGCTCAACCTAACGATGCTTTCATGGGCGGGTGCCGGGACCAGAACAAGAGCAAGGCTTGTCCGCAGGTGATGGGACCGGATGCCGACATCGGCAACTCGCCCATGCTGAGTACACTGCCCGACGGCCGGCGCGTGCTGATCGCCGGCACCAAGAATGGCGATGTGTTTGCGCTCGATCCGGACAATCGCGGCGCGCTGATCTGGCGCGTGGCTGCCAACTCCGGCGGCGGACGCGGCGGCATCGTTTGGGGCGGTGCGGCGGATCACGAAAACGTTTATTACGGCATGGGCAGCGGAGGCATGGTGGCGCTCAAAATGGCTACCGGCCAGCGCGTGTGGTTCCAGGCGATCAATGCTTCCGGTGGGACCGCCGGTGTGCGGGTGGGCAATAACGCCGCCGCGACCATGATTCCCGGGGTCGTGTTCGTCGGCGGCACGGACGGCAAACTGCACGCTCTGTCCGCGACCGACGGCAGCTCGCTGTGGGAATTCGATACGGCCAGGGAATTCGACACCGTCAACAAGGTCGCGGGGGCCCACGGCGGCGCGATTTCGTCGGTGGGTCCAGTGGTCGCTGGCGGGATGATGTACATCGGCTCGGGCTACGGCGTCGGGGGCGGGCCCTTCGGAAACGTGCTGCTGGCATTCGGGCCAGAGTAAACGGTTAGCGCGGTCGCGCTGCGGCCACTGTGCACATGCCTAAGGGCGGCGAGCGCGCTCACCAGACCCTTCAAAAGTCGGCCACTTCGAAGTCAGGAGAAAACTGCGGACTTTCATCTTCCGCCTCACTGGGACTGGAGAAGGCAGACGGGCTAAACTCAGCCGCCAGAAAGGCGAGCGCGGCGGAGCCGGCGAACGCCCATGACAGGGGGAAACCCTCGTGCTCGAATCCCCAGCCCAGATCCGTGTTGCCAGCGAGGATAAGGGCAAGAGACGCGAGGGTCATGGCTATGCCGACCCAATAACAGCCTGCAGCGCAATTCTGTTTAACAGAGGACATGGGACCTCCTCGAAGTAAGCCCGTGCCACCAGTTTACACGAAATGTTCATAGTACATAAAAAAGTTGTGAAAATAAGTTGCTTCGGGAGTCGGCCGCACGAGAGAGATAGGCCGCCGGTGGGCGGAGATCCCGGTCGTGGATAGAGCAACGGCCTTCATCATATTGATTAATCAACACTTATATTGTGATTCTGAAGCGAGTGCAGGTGTTTCTCCGACTACTCGTGGAAGATTAGGTTTCTCGCCAACAACGAAGAACTCAGGGCTGCAGGGCCTCCGCGATCGGGCCAAGCGCCAATGCGGGCAGGAAGGAAAGCGCCCCTACCAGCACGATCGTCCCTAGGACCAAGGCTCCGAAGGTCGCGGAATCGCTCGGAAGCGTCCCCGCGGTGGTTGGCCAGCGGCGCTGGGCGGCGAATCGGCCAGCCAGGGCCAACGCTAACGCGGCCAAGCCGAATCGTCCAGCCAGCATCGCGACGGCAGTGGTCACGTTGTAGAACACGCTGTTCGCGTTGAGGCCGGCCATGTTCTGTCCATTGTTGGCCATGGACGAGGCGTAGGCGAAGATCACTTCGGTGAAGCCTCGTGTCCCGCCGTTGGTGACCAATCCAGCCCGGCCGGCATTGGTAGCGAGTGCCACGCCGGTCAACACCAGCACCACAGCGGGCGTCAACAGGGCGTACAAGGCGATTAACTTGGTCTCCGCGGCCCTGATTTTCTTTCCGAGGTACTCCGGTGTGCGGCCGACCATCAGGCCGCCAAGAAACACGGCAACCAGCGCGGTCATGATGATGCTGTACAGGCCGGTTCCCAGACCTCCGAAGACGACCTCGCCGAGCAGCATGTTTACCAGGGGCACCAGCACGCCCAGAGGCTGGTAGGAGCCATGCATCGAGTTGTACGAGCCGGTGGCTCCGTTCGACGTGACCACCGCCGCGAGGACCGAGCCGCCGATACCGAAACGAACTTCCTTGCCCTCCATGTTGCCGCCCGAGAGATGAAGGCCGGCGAGTTGCGGCGGGGTCGCCGACTCCGCGAAATCGCACAGCGCCAGACCCCCAATGAACAACACGACCATCACCGCCAGCAAGACCCAGCCCGCGCGAGGCCGGCCGGTCATGTGGCCGAACGTGATTGTGAGCGATGCCGGCAGGACCGCAATAGCCAGCATCACGAGGAAATTAACGAGCGGCGTGGGGTTCTCATATGGGTGGGCGCCGTTAGCGTTGAAGAAGCCGCCGCCGTTGGTTCCCAGGTTCTTGATGAACTCGAGCGCGGCCACCGGACCTTGCGCGATGGTCTGAATTCCGCCCTCCAAAGTGTGGGCTTCCGTGTAAGGCGCCAGGTTGAGCGGCACGCCCTGCCAGATCAACACAAGGCTCCCCACCAGGGCCAGGGGCAAGAGAACCCATAGCAGAGCTCGGACGAGGTCCACCCAGAAGTTACCGATGGTTGCCGAACGTTCCCGGGCGAGCCCTCGGATGAAGGCGATCCCCAGGGCCAGGCCGGCCGCACCCGCGAGGAAGTTTTGCGAGACCAGACCGAGCAGTTGGGTCAGGTAGCGAAGCGTGGTCTCGCCCCCGTAGGCTTGCCAGGTTGTTGTTGTCGAGAAACTGATCGCGGTGTTTGCCGCCAGGTCCACGGTCATGGGCGTGGTCAGATAACGATCGCCGGGCCCGCCCGGGAGCCAGCGTTGGGCCAGCAGCAGTAGGAACAACCCGCCCGTGCTCACGGCGCTGAACAGTAGGAAACATAGCGTGTATATACCCGAGGACATCTCCCGGCTTCTGAGAACCCCCAACCATCGATACAGAAACGACTCGATCGGGCGAAGAACAGGATCAAGAAAAGTGGGCCTCCGCTCGAAGACCCGGGTCAAATACAGGCCCGCAGGCTGGGCCAGCCCGACGACGAACGCGAGGAAAACGATGTATTCCAGCCAGTACATAGAGTGTCAGCGAGGAGGGAGCGGGGCGGCCTGGTCGAGAGCGAGATTCAGATCGAGTACCGGAACCCGTGGATTACCCATAAAGCCCAGTTGCGGCCCTTGCGTGTTGGACGCCAGCAGACGGCGAACGGCATCCTCGCTGAGGCCGCGCGCTCGTGCCACGCGTGGGACCTGCAGAGCTGCGTCTGCGGGACCGATGTGCGGATCGAGTCCGCTGCTGGAGCGAGTCACCGCGTCGAGGGGGACGATGGCATCCGGCGGCAGTCCGTTGCTTCTGCGGTAATCCTCCGCCAACTGCCGGACGCCCTCGATGAGCTTGCGATTGGACGGGCCGAGATTTGTGCCACCCGAGGCAGTGCCGTCATAGCCGGCCCCGGCGGCCGACGGCCGCGGATGAAAATACTCGGGCCTGCTGAACTCCTGGCCGATCAGCCGCGAGCCGATCACGACCCCGTTGCGTGTCGCCAGACTACCGGCGGCTTGCCCAGGGTAGAGCAGCCACCCCAGAGCAAACAGCACCAAGGGGAAGACGCATCCGGTAAGCAACGTGAGCGCGATCACGCTAACCACCGCCAGCCGAAGATGCTCACGGAAATTCATAAGGATGGGCGCCGCAACTTGGCAGCACCGGCACTTCGAGGATACGCGAATCTGTCAAACATTATCGTCTCCCCATTCGAAAGCGAAACGAGTAGCCGATTCCGATGAAGTGATCCACGGCAGCCGCGGAAAGCCCGACTCCCACATGCAAATCGAGTTGCTGCTGCCGCGTAATCTTATAAGCGGTTCCGAAATGCAGGAGGTGGCGCGGTCCCCCAGCTTGCGGAAAATCGCCTGCGTATTCGGTGAAAGCATCCCAATCCTTGGTCAATTGCCGATCCACAAGAAAGGTGGTCTCGCCGACAACACTGTGCGAGCCGTTTTGCGTGGGTGCATAGACGGACAGCATTCCGGCCGCGGTCCAGTTGGAAGAGAGCGGGTGTGACCAGGGCAGTTGGAAGGAAGGATCATAGCCATGGCTGGAGATGGCAGCCGCTCCGGTTGGTAGGCTAAGCGACAAGACCGCCGCCACTTCGAAACCGAAGGGACTGGGGAGTTGCTGTTTGACGCCGAGCGCAAGATCGCCAAAGCCCGATCGCAGTCCCACGGGAGTCACGTAGTCCTGATAATAATCGGGGGCGGTGAAACGCAGTTCTGTGCTCGGTCCAATTCCTACCCGGATGAGCGTCTCGGGAAAATCGAGAGTGCGGCGCGCTTGATTGCCCGTGTCGAGCAGGCCGTTTTCGGCCTGGAACACCTTGTCGGGAACGACTGCGCTGGAGTCTGTGACGGCGGGCCGGTCGGTCGCGATCACGGCCGGTGCGCTATCGCTATCTAGAGCCTGCGCTGAGGCGACCTGAAAGACGCCTCCCGCTATGAGCCAAGCCGCACAAACCACCCTACCGAAACGGAGCAGTATGATTCGCGCTGCGGACGGCGAGAGTCTCAGAAAATCCATATTTAGCAGACCGGCCGTGGCGGCAAGGATCGCGAATCGCGGTGACCCAGCTTGGAGTGTTGCTCGCGCCCATTTGCGCGATCGCCCGTAATCGAAGGATTGTTCGGCATCAGCATACGCCGCTCACTATCAGCAGACCACCCCCAGCTTGGCGAGGCAGACTCATTCAGAGGGTGAATTCCGGGGCGCGTACGACTACCCATACAGTCCCTCGGCCGTCGCAGTGATGGCAGCGCCCTCCCGAATAGGTCTTCCCGCTGGCATCGCATTGTTCGCAGCCGGTGACGAGTTTCATCAGTAGTTGTTCAGGTTTCGGCAGGTCCCCCAATTTTCCAATTACTTCCGCATTGTGATGACTGACCAGCCACCGACGCAGCTCGCTCTCGATTCTTTGGCGATCACCGACACGGAGTTCCGGACTTCGGTGCAACCACCATCGCGGAACACAGTCAAAGCAAACCAGCTCGCCGCAGTCGAATAAGGCGCCCGGATCAGCATGCCTGCGGAACTTGCCGCACCAGACGCAAGGCTTGACGCCAAGCAGCCCGAGGCCGTCTTTCAGCTGCTTCAGGCTGCGTTCGAGGCTACCCAGCCTCTCATCTAAGGTTTGCTCTGGGCTTTTCTCTGGGCCTTTCTCTGGCTCGCTGGACAATTAAATCCTCCCAGTGCATACATCGCACAACGGCAATTTGCTCGATCGATCGTTGCCGACGCACTATCGCCATCGGGGGCCTCTGCTGAGAAGGCGTGTCACTTCTTCTGATTGCAGACACGGGTCCTGGGCAGGCCATTCCGTCGCTTCTCAAAATATGCGATCTCAACCAGCGTAGGCCATAACTGGATCGACGCCTTGATTACTTGGACTACGTCATCGACAATCCGCAGCAGGTTTTGCTGGAAAAAGTCTGGCTCAAAGCTGTAAAATGCCTTCTCCAGGCTGGCGGCAAATAGCCGCAACGCTTCCGCCCGCTCCGGAGTCCGCGCTGTTTCCGCGGCTTCCAACGCGCGCTGGTACAGCGCCGCTATCTTGTCCAGGATTTCGCGCGCATCCTCGCCCGTCACCTCGCCTTCATAGTCGAAGCCGATGGTGAGCGCGTCCATGTGCGTCAGGGTGGACTTGATCTTGCGTTTTAGGAGGTTACACACCTCCTCATTGAAGATCTCCGCGGCTGGCGGGTTTCGCATGTAGTTACCTCTTCATGTGATGCTGCGCTGCATCCACGTGAGCCGCTACGATGCCGTCTTGCTGGACCCAAAGCCTGTAAATGTAATCCTCGAAGCGCAGCCTGGTGGGAAAGAACGGTGGGAGCCCGAATGTGTTGTCGTAGGCGGCGACGCCACAATCCATCCGCCAGTTCTTTCGCGTGACTGCCGGCCGAAAGTTGACCAGTACGTAGACGTCGTTCAGCGTGTCGAGACTAGTCTGCTTTTCATCCTCCAAGAACATCTCCAAAAAGTCGGTTTCGTCAATGTCGTTGGTGCCTGAGCGGAAGGTCTGTGCAATCTTCACGAGGGAGTTCTCGGGCACCGTTCCTCGCTCCAACATCAGAGCGTGCTCGCGCGTCAGCCCCTTGCTGGCATTGGTCTCAAGGTCCATGGCGGTATCGACCAGCACCTCTCCGCGTTCGTAGTTGTCGGGGACCTCGCCGACTCGCTTGCCCAGGACGTCCAGGAAAGCCGCTGTAATGTCGAACGATTTGCGGGTGTAGCCATTCTCGCCGGATTTGTGAAGCCGCCCGCGACACACCTCGTCGTCGCCGAGCGACTCCGGGCTATACTCCACCAGACAATAGGGCCGCATGTCGTCGTCCGAGCTGATCATCAGCCCGCCCAGAGTGTACATCAGTGTGTAGTTGCGATTTCCGCCATAGCTGGGGCGGAAGAGGCTCTTGACTAGCGACTCAAGCCGCTTGTCGCGCAACCTGCTGTTCAGATACGCGAGGAATTGTTCCTTCTCACGAGGACCGACGTAATACAGGTCGTGATGCGTTTTGGTTTTCTCCAGCCGCGGAAAGTACTTCTCCTGGTTCGCCGGGGTGGAGTCGTCGAATACGATGATCTGGGGCGAGTGCCCGTTACGCCAGAAATGTTCGTCGTATTGCTCTACCGTCTCGCCGACGTCACGCAGACGGTTGGTAGGGATTGCGAACGATAAATCATCTTCGTCTTGCATAAAGCGCGGTGCGCAACTGGGAGCACCGCTACTTCGAGGATATGGGCAAAGGCCTGAAGGAGTCATAGAGAAGCCGTAAAGAAGCCATGAAGATAGCGGGCCTTGTCCTGCCACGTGCCCATCGGCTTGAGTGGGCGCGACTTCAATCAATTCGCTTGATGAGCGATCTGGATGACCAATCGGATGCCGAAGGCGAGAAAGCCGGTGCCCAGAAGGCGTAGAACGAGTTTCTTGCCCCAGTCTCCTGGATTGACTTCCGGATAAAGCAGAAGACTCTCGTGGACGAGATTGCCAAAGCGAGCCGGCGCAATCAGCATGAATAGACCCACGCCGCTACACGCCAGCACCATCGCCACGTAAAACAAGACCACGCCAAGAAGACGGCTCATCGTGTCCTTTTCTGATCGACGGATTCGTCCTGCATACGCGCTGCAGCCAACGGTGACCACCGCTACATCGAGGATAAGTGGAAACGCCTGAAGGAGTCATCGAGAAGCCATGAAGAAGTCATCGCAAACTCATCTTGACATGCCCGGGAGTTGGGTCCACTTTCTATAGAATGCACGTCGAAGTGATGAGCAGGAATTCTGGGAAGTGGGGTATTTACTTCACCCAGGTGACCCCTACCGGTTGTGGTCGGCGTCTGAGCCGACGGCGGCACACCTGACCAGAGATTTGTATGGCACTGGATCGACGACAACCGCCTGCTGCACGAGGCGGTAGAAGAGTTTCCCTC
>Ga0116219_10001834_pt1 | contig 18977 bp, 1 predicted proteins | sample Sb_taG_4_FD_91019 | JGI IMG/M metagenome (GOLD analysis project Ga0116219, IMG submission 91019) | Peat soil microbial communities from Weissenstadt, Germany - Sb_50d_6_BS metaG | ecosystem: Environmental > Terrestrial > Soil > Wetlands > Peat | place: Germany: Weissenstadt | collected 2010-09-21
CGTAGCGACAAGCGTAACGATCCACGGGGCAAGCCCGTGGCCTTCCCCCCACGCCCCAAGTGGTGGGGATCAGCGAGTAGTCTCACCATTCGGCGCCGCTTGCGGTTTCGCGCTCGGGCCACCGGGGTGAAGCGAGCGCGAAACCGCAAGCGGGCGCATCACGTCTGACGGCCGGTCACGGTCGCGACGAAGGTCATGATGTCGGTGATGCCGCCCGAGGAGATCAGGATCATGTAGGTCCCCACCTTGGTCACCGTGAGGTTGCCGAAGGTGATTTGGCCGCCGGAGAAGTTGCCCTTGACCACGCCATTCAGGCCGCCGCCCGAGGGCTCGCTGATGATCGAGATCGCCACCGCGGCGTTGTCGCCAAAGACCTGGGTGTTGGTCGAGTCGAACGCCGTCACCGTGATCGAGAAGGGCTTATTGAGGCCCGGTTGGAGGTAGGAGCGCGTGGCCGACAGGCTGGCCACGACCTGAGTCTGCACCGTCTGCGTGATGGCCGTGCTCGAGCTGCCGAGGAAGTTGTTGTCGCCGGCGTAGCTGGCACTGATACTGTGCCCGCCAAGGGCCAGGTTGCTGGTGACGAAGGTGGCGATGTTGACGCCATTGACGACGGCGAGGTTGCCGGTGCCGATCGAGGTTTTCCCGTCGAAGAAGGTCACCTGCGCGGTCGGCGTGCCGCTGCCCGGGGGGGCGGCAGTGACGGTGGCCGTGAATGTCACCGGCTGCGCGACGTACGAGATGCCGGACGGGGCGGAGGACGAGCTGACCGTCACCGAGCTGGCGGCCTTTCCGACCGTGAAGATGACGGCGCCGGTGCCGGCCGTGCTGCCCGTCTGGCTGGGTAGGTAGTTGGTGTTCCCGCCGTAGGAGGCCGTAATGGTGTCCGTACCGATCCCGAAGCTGACGGGCAGAGTCGCCACGCCGCCGGCGTTGAGGGTGCCGATGCCGAGTGTGACGGAGCCGTTGTAGAAGGTCACCGTGCCGCCCGGGGTGCCGCTGCCCGGCTTGTTGGCGGTGACGGTGGCGGTCAGGGTCACCGTTTGGCCGTAGACGGCGCTGGCCGTGCCGCCGCTGCCGGCCGAGGACGTCAGCACCGTCGTCGTCGCGTCCTGTTGGACGTTGATCGACACGGCGTTGCTCGGGAGGCTCAGGGCGAAGTTGGTGTCGCCCTGGTACTGGGCGGTGACGTGGTGAGTCGTGCCGACGCTCAGCCCCGCGTAGGGGAAGCTGGCGGTGGACACGCCGTTGCTGGTGCTGAGCGTGCCGGTGCCCAGGGTGGTCGAGCCATCGACAAAGGTGACTGAGCCGGTCGGGTGGCCGGCGCCCTGCGTCACGGTCACGGTGGCCGTGAAGTTGATGGTCTCGCCGTAGTAGTAAGGCGAGGCGGGGGTGGCGATGAGCGCCGTGCTGGTCGAGGCCTGGTTGACCGTGTGGGTGAAGCCCTGGGCCGTGGTGCTGGGGGCGAAGACGGTGTCGCCGCCGTAGGTGGCGGTGATTGTGTGCTTGCCGGCGCTGAGGGTGCTGATGGGGAAGATCGCCGTGGTGACGCCGCTGGTGGTGCTCAGGTTGCCGCTCCCCAGCGAGGTGCTGCCGTCGAAGAAGGTCACGCTCCCCGTCGGCGTGCCGACGCCGCTCGTCCCCGCCGTGACGGTGGCGGTGAGGGTCACCGTGGTGCCGTAGATCGAAGGATTGGGCGACGAACTGGCGGTCGTGCTGCTGGAGAACAGCACGTGCTGTGTGAAGTTGGGCGAGGTGCTGGTGACGAAGTTGGAGTCGCCGCTGTAGGTAGCCGTGATCGTATGCGAACCGTACCCCAGGGTGCTGATCGAGGCGGTGACGATATCGACGCCGTTCACGACGGCGAGGGTGCCGTTGCCGAGGGGGTTGGACCCGTCGTAGAAGAAATTCACCGTCCCCGTGGGGGTGCCGCTGCCGGGGGAGGCGGCCGTCACGGTGGCCGTGAACGTCAGCGTCTGGCCGAAGGGCGCGGCGGGCGCCGACGAGGTGACGACGGTGTTGCTGTTGTCCTGGCCAACGGTCACGACGGCGGCGCCGGTGCCGCTGGTGTTGCCGGTCTGGCTGCCCAGGTAGTTGCTGTCGCCGGCGTAGGTGGCGGTGATCGTGAAGGTGCCGACGGCCAGGGCCGTCGTGGTGATGCTGGCGGTGGTGAGGCCGCTGCTGGTGCTGACGGTCATATTGCCCAGCGAGGCGTTCCCATTGAAGAAGGTCACCGTGCCTGTCGGGGCGTTGACGCCCAGGTAATTCGGAGTGACGATCGCCGTCAAGGTGATCGCCTGGCCGGCGACCGGCGGGCTAGGCGAGGCCGACGCGGTCAGCGCCGTGGTGGTCGCCGTCAGGTTGACCACCTGGGTGAAGGAAGTCGAACTGCCGTTGAAGTTGCCGTCGCCGCTGTAGACGACGTTGATGGTGTGCGTGTTGACACTCAGGGCGTTGGTGCTGATCGTGGCGGTGGTGACGCCGCCGCTGGTGCTGACGTTGGCGGGGCCGCTGCCCAGGACCTTGTTGTTCGCGACCGGGCCGTCGTAGAAGGTCACGGTGCCGGTCGGGGTGCCGGAGCCCGGGGACGTCACGTGGACGGTGGCCGTGAAGTTGAGCGGCTGGCCGTAGACCGACGCGCCCGGCGAAGAGGCCGTCGTGGTCGTCGAGGCCATGTTGACGACCTGCGTGAACGACCCGCTGCTCCCGAAGAACGCGGTGTCGCTGGCGGACGGGATGAAGGTGGCCTTGATCGTGTGGGTGCCGACGCCCAGCGTGCTAATGGGCAGCGTCGCGATGCCGCTGTTATTGAGGGTGAAGGGGCCGTAGTTGGTGGTGATCCCGTTCAGCGTGTCGGAGAAGAGCACCGTGTCCGGCGAGCTGGGGTTGCCGGTGGCGGGCGCCTGGGCGGCGACTGCGGCGGTGAAGGTGACCGACTGACCGTAGATCGACGGGCTGCCTGTCGAGGAGGTGACCGTGGTGACGGTGGCGACGGCCACCGCCAGGCTCCAGGCCCCGGTGGCGACGGTGCTGCCGGTCTTGCTGCTGGAGAAGTTGCTGTCGCCGCTGTAGGAGGCGGTGATCAGGTGGACGCCGGCCGCGAACTTGTTGGCGGTCAGGGTCGCGATGTCGCTGCCGTTGAGCGCCGGACTCGGCGTCAGCACGGTGGTGGTCCCGTTGTAGGTGTCGGAGAAGGTCACGGTCCCGGTCGGCGTGCCGGCGCCCGGCGACACGACGCCGACGCTGACGGTGAAGGTCACTGGCTGGCCGAAGGTGGCCGTGCTGGTCGAGGCGGTGAGCGTCGGCGTGGTGCTGGCCTTGCTGACCGTGTAGGGGTTGATACTGCCCCCGACCTGCACGAAGCCCGTCGCCGGGGTCGTCGCGACGGCGTTGTAGCTCGTGTCGCCGGAGTAGGTGATGTTGATGACGTGCGTCGTGCCCACCCCCAGGACACTGGTGGCCGGGATGGTGAGGGAACCGTTCACCAGGGTTCCGGTCCCCAGGATGTCCGCCTGAACGACGGCGTTATTGTAGAAAGTGACGGTGCCAGTGGGCGTGATGGGACCGGACAGCGTCACCGAGAAGGTCACCGGCTGACCAAAGACCGAGCCGGGGGAGGGCACGGGGTTCGCGGAGAGGAGGACCGTGGGCTCCCCCTTGGCCACGTTGACGAGGTAATCGCTGCCGGTGCTGGTGCCCTTGAAGAAGGTGTCGCCGCTGTAGGTGGCGCGGACGCGGTGCAGGCTGGCCGTCAGGAAGGGCAACGTCTCCGTGGCCACGAGGGTGCTGCCGACGGTCGCGTACGTCACCGTACCCGACAGGTTGAGGCCGTCGAGCGAGAAGGCGACGGTGCCGGTCGGTGTGCCCGCGCCGGGCGGCGCCGCCGAGACGGTGGCCGTCACCGTCACCGTCTGGCCGGGGATTGGGTTGTTCGGGGTAGACGAGATGGTGATCGCCGAGGACGCCTGGGCGATGACCTGGGTGGCCGAGCCCTGCTCGGTGGTAAGGAAGCTGACGTCGTGGCCGTCGGCGTTGAAGATCGCTGTGACTGTGTGGTTGCCGGGCGCGAAGTAGGTCGTGTTCGGGCTGAAGTAGTTCAGCGGGTTGAAGGTGGCGGTGCTGTTGCCGTTGAGGTTGACCGTCACCGCCGGGTCGCTGTCGAGGTAGAACGTGACGGTGTCGGTGGTCGGCAGGGTGCCGGTGCCGACCTCGGGCGTCACCGAGGCCGTGAAGGTGAAGTTCTGGCCGAACACCGACGGGTTCGGCGACGAGGTCACCGTGACGGTCGCGGTGTCGAGGGCCCGGATAAGCTGGATCTGGGTGGTATTCGGATAGTTGACGTAGTTGACGTCGAACTTCAGGCCGCTGAGGAAGACGATGCCGTCGCCGACCGTCTGCCCGGGGAGCGGGGGCTCGTCGCCGTACAGCTCCTGGAAGCGGCCGGCGATGGTGCCGTTGGTCGCCGACAGGATCGTGAAGGTGTCGCCGATCTGGATGTTCGGGTCGAGCAGGGCGGTAAGGACGGCCCCGGCCGAGGTCTTCGGCATCCCACCGAGATTGAGGATCGGGGTGGTGGTGTTGCCGGAGGGGCCCGTGAGCAGCAGCTCGCTGGACGGCCCGTCGCCGGGGTGGTTCAGCACCAGGTTGAGGGTCGTCTTGTTGTTCCAGGTCGGGGCGGCTGCGGTGGTCGGCACGTTCATCGTCAGCGTACCGCCCGGGAGGGGCGTGGGGTCGCCGGGCAGGATGGTGCCGCTGACGGTGGCGCTGGTGGGCGTGACGGGCCCGACGATGCCGTTGCCGGCGAGGTTGCCGCCGTTGAGGACGACGGGGCCGACGGTTTTGCCGACGGTCGGGTCCCCGTCGGCGATCAGCGTCCCCTGGGTGATCGTCGTGGTGCCGGGGAAGGTGTTGATGCCGGTCAGGGCCAGGGTACCGGTCCCCGTCTTGATGATGCCGACGCCGGCGGCGCCGGTGATCGGCGCGGAGACGATCAGGTCGGCGTACAGCGGCACACCGGCGACGGAAGTCAGGGCGTTCAGCGCCGCGGCCACCTGGGCGGCGGTGGCTTTGGCCGACAGGAGGGGGGTGCTCTGGCCGTCGAAGGTCAGGGTGAACGGTCCGGAGTTGCTGAACTGCTGCACCTCCGAGACGCCGGCGAAGCCGCCGGGCGTGGTGGTGGCCACGACGCCCGCGGCACTCAACTGGCTGGCGGTGCCGGCCAGGCTGCCGAGGAAGGTGACGACGAAGTTGTTGCCGGAGGGACTCACGCTCACTGAGGCCCCGACGCCGGTGATGGACGACAACCCGTCCAGGGCCGCGGCGATGGTGCCCGCGCCGGCACCGACCGCGATCGGCACTGTGATCTGTCCGCCGAAGGTCAGGATGTACCAACCGGCGGAACCCACCGGGATGTTAATCTGCTGCCCGCCGGCCACGGTGGTCACGCTGACGTTCGGCCCGATGCCGGTGCCGGTCATGGTGGGCACGTTGAGGTTGGCCAGGGTGCCGCCGAAGGTGACGCTGTAGACCCCGCCGCTCAGGGTCACCGAGACCGAGCCGCCGTTGCCGTGCGAGATGTTGAAGGTCTGCGTCGTGCTGCCCAGGTTCAGGGAGCCGAGGTCCTGGATGGTCGAGGGGTCGGCGAAGGGGTCGGAGGACGCGGTGACCGTGCCGTTGACCGTGAGCTGGGCCCCGGAACCGGTGTCGCTGACGGTGCCCCCGGTCATGAGCAGCGCGCCGAGGGTCTGCTGCTGGCTGTTGAGGTCGAACAGGCCGTCGCTGTTGACCGTCATCGACGCGGTGGCCGGCATCTGGCCGGAATTGAGCAGTTGCAGCACGTCGCTCAGGCCGACCGGCGGCGTGGGGTTGCTGTCGCCGACGACGGTGTTGCCGACGGCGTAGGCGGTGATCGTCGAGAGCAGGTTCAGGGCCGCCTGCACCTGGGCGGCGCTGGCGCCGGCCGGCAGGCTGGTGGTGGTTTGGCCGTTGAAGGTCAGCGTGAACGCCCCGGTGGTGCTGAACTGCTGCACCGCCGAGACACCCGCGCCACCGGTGGTGGTGGTGTTGATGATGCCGCTGCCGCTCAGCAGCAGGGTGGTGTTCAGCAGGGTGCCCTTGAAGGTGACGACATACGAGCCGTTGCCCCCGGTGACGGTGACGTTGCCGAGGCCGACGAGGGCGACCAGGGCGTTCTGCAGGCTGGCGGTCGGCCCGACGCCGCCGTTGGCGGCGATGTTTGCCGCCAGCGGGCCGGTGGTCTGGCCGTTGAAGGTCAGGGTGAACCAGCCGGCGGTCGAACTGAGAGCGACGGTCTGCTGCGAGCTGCCCTTGGCGCCGGCCGTCACCGTGACCTTCGGGCCGATGCTGGTGCCGGTCATGGTCGGCACGGCGGTGTTGGCGAGGCTGCCGCCGAAGGTGACGGAGTACAGGCCGTTGACCAGGGTGACGTTCACCGACGCGCCGACCTTGTCGAGCTGCAGCACGCCGTCGTCCACCGTGGTCTGGCCGGTGTAGGTGTTGCTGGTGGTGCCGCTGAAGAGCACGTTGCCGAAGCCGACCTTGGTCACGTTGGTCGGGGCGCTGATCTGGCCGATCGGCTGGTCGATGTTGAGGGTCGCGGTCTGGGGCGTCCCGGTCGAGCTGTCGATGTCGGACCCGAGCGAGGTGTCGGCCGACAGGGTGATCGGGGTGTCCCAGGTGTTGACGCCCGAGGGGCTGTCGAGGGCGCCGAGGCCGCCGGCGGTCGTGGTGAGGACGACGCCACTGCCACTGAGGGCCAGGCTGCCCCCCGCCAGGATGCCGCCGAAAGTGACGGTGTAGACCCCGTTGGCCAGGGTGACCGTCGCGGTGCCGCTGACGCCGCCGACGGTGGGTAGGGCGGTCAGGGCGGTCGCCACCTGGGCGGCGGTGGCCCCGTAGGGGAGCGAGGCGGTGGTGGCGCCGTTGAAGGTCAGGGTGAAGCCGCCGCCGGGGCCGCCGACGAGGGTGATCTGGAAGGCGTTCGGGTTGCCGGTGACGCCGGCGACGTTGACGGTCGGCCCGATGCCCGTGACGGCGGTCATCGTCGGCACGTTGATCCCGCTCAGGCTGCCGCCGAAGGTGACGTTGTAGACGCTGCAGTTGATGGTGGCCTCGGAGGCCGCGACGGTACCGCCGCTGACCTGCGTGCCGATCGGCGGCTGGTTGGCGTTGGCCAGGCTGCCGTAGAAGAAGATGGTGTAGATGGTGCCGGCCGGGCCCGTCGTCGTTGGCGCCGAGCTGACGACGACCGAGCCGCCGATGCCGCCGATCGACGACAGGGCGTTGAGGGCGTTCTGCAGACTGGCGGTCGGCCCGACGCCGCCGGTGGCGGGAATGTTGGCCGGCAGGAAGGCGGTGGTTGCGTTGTTGAAGGTCAGGGCGAAGGTCCCGCCCGACCCGGTCACGGTCACGACCTGCGCCTGGATGTTGTTGAGGGTGACGGCCACCGAGCCGCCGACGCCGCCGATCGACGAGAGGGCGTTGAGGGCGGCCACGACCTGGTCGGGGGTGGCGCCGGACGGAATCAGAGGCGTGATCTGTCCGTTGAAGTTCAGCGAGAACGGCGCCCCGTCGGTGGTGAATTGCTGCACCGCCGAGGCCCCGGTGCCGGCCACCGTCAGCCCTTCGGTGGACATCGTGACGCCGGCTTGCAGCGGGATGCTGGTTCCCGCCAGCGTGCCCTTGAAGGTGACGGTGAACGAGCCGGCAGCGCCTGCGACGGCGACGTTGCCGGCGCCGATGGTGAACAGGGCGAGCAGGGCATTTTGCACGCTGGCGGTCGGCCCGATGCCGCCTGTGGCCGGGACGGTCGGCAGCAGGACGCCGGTGGTCTTGCCGTTAAAGCTCAGGGTGAACGGCTCGGTCACCTTGAACTGGTACACGCCCGCGACGCCCGTGCCAGTCACCGGCACGCCTTGCAACTGCAAGGTGCCGCCGCCCGTGACGACAGTACCGGCGGAGCCGTCCTGAAGGGTGTAGATGTTCAGCTTGGTGCCGTTGAGGCCGGTACCGGTCAGCTGGTTCTGGTTTTGATTGGCCAGGCTGCCGCCGAAGGTGATCTGGTACAGATTGGAGCTTGTGAGGACCACGCTCACCGAGCCGCCGACGCCGCCGATGGTCGAGAGGGCGTTCAGGGCGTTCTGCAGGCTGGCGGTTGGGCCGACCCCGCCGCTGGCCGGGATGAGGGCCGACAGATTAGCGGTGGTGACGCCGTTGAAGGTCAGGTTGAACGAGCCGGTGCCGGGGCCGGAGAGCAGGACCGCCTGTATCTCCAAGGCGTTGCCGCCCAGCGGCGACTGGGCCGTGGCGGCCGCGCCGGTCGAACTGGCCTGGAGGTTGAGGACGCCGTTGGTGACGGTCGTGAGGCCGGTGTAGGTGTTGTCGGCGGAGAAGACGACGGTCCCTGCGCTGGCCTTGGTAAGCGTGGGGGCCGGCACAGGCGCCTGGAGCGGCGGGGACGGCGCGGGGGCGACAGGGGGTGGGGCGTTCTGGATCGTGCCGCTGACGGTCATGAGCGAGCCGGGGGCGGCGCCGACGCTGCTGGCGGTCTGAAGGAGGACTGGCCCGGCCCAGGTGTTGTTGCCCTGGACGTCGAACAGAGCGCCGCCGGCGCCGTTGCGCAGGGTGTAAACGGACGCGGTGACACCGGGGGTCTGCGAGGAGGCCGTGATCTCCGGCAGGTCGGCGCCGGCCAGGTTGCCGCCGAAGACGACCGTGAAGACGCTCACGCCCGGGGCGGGGATCGTCAGGCCCACCGCCGTGCCCTTGGCGCCGATGTTGGGGAGGCCGTTGAGGCCCGCCTGCACCGCGCCGGCGGTCGCGTTGACGGGCACCACGGTCGTCTGACCCTTGAAGTTCAGGGTGACGGTGGCCCCGGGCGTGCCGGTGCCGGTGAAGGTGATGACCTGCACCTCCGGGGTGCCGACGCCGTTGAGGAAGACGGGCTCGGTCGGCACCGTGATGGGATTGTCGTTGGGGTCGAGGTTCAGCTCCAGGGACGCCCCGGGCTCCACGATGGTGCCGGTGGCCAACTCGTTGGCCGAGGTGGTGTCGTTGGCCGTCCCCAGGGCCCCCGCGTTCTCGACGCGGAGGGCACCGGTGATCACAGTGGTGGGGCCGCTGTAGATGTTGGCGGCAGCCAGGGTGACGGTGCCGCTGTCCACCTTGCTGAGGCCCATCGTCACCGCTGCCGGCACGCTCGGATCCTGCGATACGACCCCGTCGATGGTGAGGTTGTCAAAGGGGCTGGTGAACAGCTCGCCGATGGCCACGCTGGTCGCCGGGGTGGTCAGCGGCTTGAAGCCCGGATCCTGGGCGAGGGTGACCGGCCCCTGCCAGTGGTTGGCGCCGCCGGTCCCTTCGAGGGCGCCGGTGTTGGTAATGCCCGTCCCGGTGATGCGAAGGGCCTCATTGGCCACGGTGATGCCGCCCTGCACCTGCATCTGGGCGCCGTCGAGGACCTCCGAGAGGTTTTGCGGCAGGCCCAGGGCGCCCGGGTTCTGCACGTTCAGGATGCCCTGGTTGACGAAGGTGCTCGGGGTGGTGGGCGTGGTGGCGGCGCCGAGGCCGTACGTGTTCTGGTTGGCCGCCACCAGCGTCCCCGTCAGCTCCTTGGTCAGGGTCAACTGGTTGCCGTTGTCGAGGATCGTCCCGGGGGAGGCGAGGGTGAGTTGGCTGCCCGAATCGACGCCGATGGTCGAGTTCGTCTCCAGGATGAGCGTGCCGGTGAAGGTGTTGAAGTTGCTGACGTTGCGCAGGGCGCCGGTGTTGTGGCCGTCGAAGAGGGTGCCGTTGGCGTTCAGCTCCACCGGCTCGCCGAAGAGACTCGACGCCAGTTTCAGGGTCTGCCCCGGCTCGACGACCGTGCCGCCGGCGCCGTCGGGCAGCGTGAGGATGCCGATGGTGGCGCCGTCGGTGCTGGTCACCTGAGCGCTGAGCGGGGCACGGTTGATGCCGGTCAGAGAGCCGCCGTAGATAATCGTGAAGACCGTGTCGGTCGGGTCCGAAGTCACCGAGACCGATCCGCCCACGTTGTAGATCGACAACAGGGCGTCGAGGGCCGTCTGAATCGTGGCCGCGTCGGAGTTGGGGCCGCTGCCGATCCCGGTGTAGATGATCGGGAGGGTCGGGACGCCGTCGAAGGTCAGCGTGAAGGTCGTGGTGTTGGCGGTCGCCCCGGAGAGCGTGAGGACCTGCACCCCGGTCGCGACGGTGACGTTGGCGGTGCCAACGTCGCTGCTGATGACGGTGGTGGTCATCACCGGCTGGGCGAAGCCGGTCATGTCGCCGCCGAAGGTGACGGTGAAAAGCGTGTCGGTCGGATCGCTGGTGACGGCGACCGTTCCGCCCAGCCCGTTGGTGGTCAGCAGCGTCTGCAGCGCTTGCTGGAGGATGTAGGCGTCGGAGGCCGGGCTGCTCTGGCTGGCGGGGCCGGAGACGCCGGTGTACTTGATGGTCGTCTGGATGGGGCCGAACGTGAGGGTGTAAGTCGTCAGGCCGGCGGTGGCCCCGGTGAGCTGGATCTGCTGCACGTCGGCGACGCCGGTGCCGCCGAGGGCTAGCGGGTTATCGACGACCAGGGCGCCCTGCTCGATGATGGCACTGCCGCCGAAGGTGTTCGACCCGGAGAGGATGACGTCGCCCAGGCTGACCTTGTCCAGGGTCCAGTCGGCGCCGGGGATCTGGTCGCTGACGGTGCCGACGATGTTGAGCGAGGCGACGGAGTAGCCGTTGTCGATGGCCTGGGCGTCGTACTGGTCGTTGCTGGCCGGGGTGTTGGGGAAGCCGGTCTGGGCGAGCAGGCTAGCGCTGTTGTCCGAGTAGATGCTATCGGCGCCGAAGGTGGTGGGGCCGGCGAACTGGACCGGCCCGGTCCACACGGCGGAGCTACCCGGCAGGGCACTGAAGGAGCCGCTGAAGGGCTGGCTGGTGTCCAGCCAGGTCTGGTAGGTGGCGCGGCCGTAGGTGCCGATGGTCAGGGTGTTCTCGGTCTGGTTAAGGACCATCGACCGCACTTGAACGTTGGGCAGGCCGATGCCGTACTGTTGCCAGGACGTGCCGCCGCTGGTGGAGATCCACACGCCCTGGTCGGTGCCGACGTAGAGGTAGCCGGTGCGCGGGTCCAGCTGCAGCTTCCAGCCGTAAACCGGCGCCGTCTGGCCGTTGACGACGAAGCTGGTGGGCAGGGTGGTGGAGCCGCTGCCGGAAATGTTCTTCCACTGTAGTCCGGCATTGGTGGACACCCAGACCTGGTCGTTGTTGTACAGGGCGTAGACGATGTCGCGGTCGCGCGGATCGACCTCGATGTCGCTGATCGTGCCGGAGCCGCCCGGGTTGCGCTTCAGCCACACCGTCCCCAGGTTCTTGGTGACGTAGACGCTGGTGCCGTCGGTGATGTAGATGGTTCCCGGGGCGTAGGTGTTCGCCCCCTGGTCGAAGACCAGCGGGAAGCCCGGGTCGGGGCGGAAGACCCCCTGGGACTGGGCGGCGGCGATCGCGGTGACGCTGATGGGAGCGTTCAGACTGAGCCAGTCGAGGCCGCCGTCCAATGACTGGACGAGGGAGCCGATGTTGTTCTCGGGGACGTTGTTGACCAAATCGGAAATCGGGTCGGGCTCGGGGGGGCCGTCGTTATCGACATCGTAGAAGCTCGCGGTTCCTCCCACCAGCAGGCGGGCGGAGTTGACGGGATCCACGTACAGCGCGGGCACGGGATCATGCGTCGCGGTCTCCACCACGGGGGGCGCGGCGCCCGACGTCGAGATGAACTGCTTCAGGTAGGTCTCCACCATGAAGGGGCTGAGGGAGGGGACAGGGCCCCAGGTGCTGCCACCATTCGTGGACTCGTACAGGGTCGAGATCGTCCCCCAGCTGTTGCTGTTGGGGCTGGTTTCCTCGTTGTCGGAGAGGAAGCCGTAGACGATCTGGGGATCCTGAGGATTGACGGCCACCGACGCGCCGAACGGGTAGTAGTCGGCCGGGGCCGGGTTGATCGAGCCGGCGTCCTGCGTCCAGGTGAGGCTATTGTTGAACTGGACGAGGCCGTCGGCCTGGACGCTGGCGAAGCCGCTGGCCGGGTTGTTCGGGGTGACGGCGAGGCCAGTGACGCGGGCATTCGCCAGGTTGCCGTTGAGGTCGGTCCAGTTGCTGCTGCCCGGGTTCAGTTCCCAGATCCCGCCGTCGGTGGCGACGTAGATGTTGCCGGCGACCTCATGGATCGCGTGGAAATCGGGGTAGGGGCCGTTCCCCAGGGGATCGGCACTGAGGTCGGTCCAGGTGGTGCCGAGGTTCGAGGTCTCCAGGAAGTAATCCTCGCCGCCGAGGTACAGGGTCGCGCCGTCGTAATAAGCGGCGGAGTCGTAAAACCCTTGCGGCGGGTGCGCCGGTGTCAGGCCGCCATCGCCCTGGAGGGCCTGGACGGGGTTGGGGATTTGCGACCAGGAGGTTCCGATGTCGGCGTAGTAGTTGACGTTGGAGTCCCAGATTTCTTCGAGCGTGCCGTGGGTGTGAGGGAAAGGAAGGCCGCCGGACGCGGGGTCTGTGGTGACGGCGACGGCAAAGGTCGGAGTGACGCTACCGTCGGGCCTTACCAACACCGCGGCGTTGGGTTCTACCGCGATCTTGATGTAGCCGTTGTCATCCACGAGGCTACGGATGAACGGGTTGGGGAATTCCGAGGTGTTTTCGGCATCGACGTTGATCACCTCCTGGAAGGTCGTGTGCGCCGGGTTGTTGTCGATGTAACCTGGGCCGACGAACCAGACCGGGTTGGTGTAGCCATATGTGGTGGCACTGGGGGGTCCAAAGTTGTCGGAGCCGGCGTTGTCGAAGATCGAGCCAAACTTCGGGAAGGGCGGGTAGAACTCCTGCCACAACGACAGTTCGTAAACGGCGTTGGTGCTCCAGCCGGGGCCCGAGGTCGGCAAGGGATTCGGGAGCGGCAGTTGCGGGTATCCCGGCTGGTCGGCCGGCTGTGAGGGGTAGTCGGTCCCCATGGCTGCGAAGAGAACCCCGTTGGAGATCTTCATGTCCGACCAGGTGCCGTCGGTCTGGGGGAAGTTGAGACGGAAGTCGTCGTCCGGGCCCGGCGCGCCGGGGGTGTTGGTGAAGTGGGCGGACGCCTTGTTGGCGGGGTTGCGGTTGAAGGACACGATGTCCGTCAAGTTGAACAGCTTGTCCGCGGCGGGAACGTTTTCGGGGCTCCCGAGGCCCGTAGCCGGGTTGAACCGGACGCCCGCTTGCGGGTCGTAGCGGAAGACGCCGATCAATGGGTCCGGGTTGCCGTTCAGTCCGTTGTAGCCATCGACCGTCTGGTCGCTGTCGCTGATGTAGACGACGGGACCGGCGCCGGTCTTGGAGTTGTCGGGGTTGTTGTCCGGGTCGAACGGGTCGAAGGCGATGGCGGTGATGGCCCGTCCGAAGAAGGGGTTGCTGCCCCCGGGGCCGGTGATCAGCTGCCAGCTCTGACCGCCGTCGAACGACTGGTAAAGGCCGGTGCCGGCGAAGGAGTTGAGGGAGTTGTCCTGGAGGCCGGTGCCGAGGTAGACGTGCTGCGGGTCGAAGGGGTCCAGAGCGATGGCGCCGTCGTAGAGGCTCTGGAGGTCGTTCCAGATCGACTGCCAGGTCAGGCCCCCGTTGTTGGTCTTCCAGACGCCGCTGCCGGCGGTGCTGATGTAAATCGTCTTGGGGTCGGCGGGGTCCACGGCGACGTCGGTGACGTAGCCGGCCACCGGCGCCTTGTTCTTGCCCAGGGTGGTGCCGTTGCCAATCGGGCCGGCGCCCTGCGCATACCAGGTCACCCCCAGAGGGTCGCCGACACTGGGCACGCCCTGGCCCGACACGACGAGGGTCTTACCGCCGATGGTAATGTTCCCCTCGAGTTGCAGCGAGGAGCCGGTCCCGCCACCCTGACCGCCCTGGACAAAGACGCTGCCTGAGGCCGCGCCCAGGCCCTGGCTGTTGGCCACGGTGGTGATGCCGCCGTCCACCGGCAGGCCGGACCCGAAGAAGTACAGGGACGGGTCGCCGCCCTGGGTGGTCGTGGTGATCGGTACGGGGGCGACGATGTCGCCGGTCACGCGGGTGACGCTGATCACGGCGGGAATGTTGCCCGCGAACGTCCCGCCCAGGATGACGGTGTAGTAGCTGCCGGTCTGGGTAACAGTGACGGTGCCGCCGCTGACGCCGAGGGCGGCCGCCAGTCCGCTCAGCTGCGACTGCACGTCGGCCGCCGTGTCGCCCAAGGGCAGCGGCACCGCGGTGGTGACGGTCTGGCCGCCAAAGGTCAGCGACAGGTTGAACGTCCCGGTGCTGCCGGACATCTCGAACTGCTGCACGTCCGCAAACGGGGCGTCGCCGGGCACGACGGGGAAGGAAACCGGCGACAGCGGCGCCCCGATGTAGGTGTTACCGCGATAGCTGTTGCTGCCCGACAGGACCAGTTCGCCGTCGCCCACCTTGACGAGGTCCGAGCCGGCTGGCGACGGGTTGGAGGCGTCGTCGATATTGCCCAGCAGGAGCAGGCGGGTGCCGGAGTCGAGGTTGATGGAGGTGCTGGAGCCCAGGGTGACCGGGCCGCGCCAGACCTGGTCGGTCGGGACAATGGTGGTGTCGTTGGGGGCGGTCAGGGTGTCGGTGCCCAGGACGTTGATGGCGGCCAGGGGAGTGCCCACCAGAGTGTCGTTGCCGGGGCCGTTAAGGACGAGGTGCTCGCCCCAGATGTCCAGGCCCGAGTTGATCGTCCCGGCGGGGGCGTTGGTCGGCACCACGTAGCTGGTCAGGGCCAGGGCGGCGCCGGTTTCCACTGTGACGGTGCTGGCGGGGGCGCCGCCGGCGCCGAGGCCAGTGTTGTTCTGATTGAGGAGTACGCCCTGGCGGATGTCCACCGGGCCCTGGTAGGTGCCGTCGGCCTCGATCACCAGCAGCTGCGAGCCGAGCTTGGTGATGCCGCCCGCAGGCGCCAGCGCCGGAGTGATGGTGGCGGTGAAGTACCACTGGGTATTGAGCTGCTTCACCCCGCCGGCGTCCATGACCACCTCGATGGTCGTGAACGGGCCTGGGCCGTAAGTCAAATTGAGAACGCCGATCCCGCTGACCAGGCCGCCGCTGGAGTACAAATGGACGGCACCCGGCTGGCCCTCGATCCCGTAGTAGACGTCGATCGAGTCGGGCAGCCCGTACATGTTGTAGTTCAGGATGATCGTGCCGCGATTGGCCCCGGTGTCGAAGATGTCGTCGGTCTCGTGCGATCCGCCCGGGGATTGGGCGGCGATCTGATGCACGATCGCCTGGTCGTAGAGATGGCCGGTCAGGTAGAGCTGGCTGGGGCCGAAGACCTGTTCGACGCCGACGCCGTCCGGGCCCTCCAGCGTGACGTTGCTGTGGACGGTGTTGATGCCGTCCAGGCTCTCGATCGCCCCCTGCTGGCTGATGTCGCCGAAGGTATGCGAGATCCCCTGGCCGTCGAGAACCAGGTTCTGACCGACGTCGATCGGATTGGTCGCCGACCCCATCAGCTGCAGCGCGGCGCCCTGCTCGACCGTCGTCGTGGGCTGGAGGTTCTGATCGACCCTGGCGATGGTGGCACCCAGGCTGTGCGAGTTCTCGATCGTGACCCAGCCTTGAATGATGTCGATGTTCGCGGTGAGGCCCGCGTTGTTGTCGTAGACCACGGCCCCGGCCGCGTGGGGGGCCGCGCTCGCGCTGCCCGCGGCGCGCACCACGGTGAACCTCGCTAAACCGCCTGCGAGTGGGACGACGTTCGTCACCTCCATGACTTCATTGTCAACCTGGATGAGGAAAGGGACCCCGGGGAACCCGAGCGAGGAAGTGACCGTAATCGTGGTCGCGGCGGCGGTCACGGGGAGGGCGAGCGTCGTGTACACCGTATTGGCGATGGGCAGGATGAGCTGGCCGGAGCCGAACTTGTCGAGCTGGCCGCCGCCGGTGATCCCGCCCACGGGCGTCGTCCTCGGCGTGCCCGCCACGATGGTGGTGACGTAGTTGCCGATGGTCAGGCTATAGTCGCCGCCCGTGGCCTCGCCGGTGGAAGGGTTGTAGGTGGGGAAATAGGTGGTGCTGCTGGTGGGGTTGGGGTCGGGCTTCACGCCGATGGAGGCGACGCCGCCGAGGGTGATCGGGCCGAGGTAGGTGTTGATACCGCTCAGGCTGACCAGGGCCCCCAGGACGCTGGCCCCCAGGCCTGTAATGGTCAAAGGGTTGGACACCAGCAAGGTGTTGGTAGTAGTGGTCACCGAGTCGGGTAAGTTATCGACGCCCAGGGCCAGGCTGGCGCCGTCCTCGACGCTGCAGGCGCCGGTGCCCAGGCCGTGGGAGTCCTCGATCTCCAGGATGCCGGCGGCGATGTCGGTGCCGCCGGCGTAGGAGTTGCCCAGGCCGCCCACGGGGTTGGTGCTAGGGCCGTTATAGGTGAAGATCAGCGTGCCGGTATCGACCTTCGTCAGCAGCAGAGGGGCGGCGACGGCGGGGGGAGCGGTCGGATCCAGGACCAGTCCGGTGACGGTCAGGTCGGTCGCCTCGGCCACGCCGATCGAAGGCGGCACCTGGTTGGGAATGGCGCTTCCCACGATGACGTTCCCTGTCCAGGTGTTGAAGCCGTTGACGCTGCGCAGGGCGCCGCCGTCGCCGTTGCGCACCGTGGCCGCGTTCGCGAGGAGCTTGCCGCTGAAGACGGTGGGAAGCAGTTGCGGCACATCGAGAGTGGCGTAGGTGCCGCCGAAGAGGATTTCGTAGACGGTGTTGCCGGTCGTCGTCGTTGTCTCGGTCACCTCGACGAAGCCGCCGGCGCCGCCGATGTCGAACAGGGCGTCCAGCGCCGTCTGCACCTGGGCCGCGGTGGCGTTGGAGGGGAGGACGACGGTGGTGAAGCCGGCGAAGGTCAGGGTAAAGCTCCCGCTGCCGGTGAGCGTTACCGTTTGCACCTCCGAGGCGCCGACGCCGTTGATGGTCAGCAACTCGTTGGCGACCGTGAAGCCGACCCCGGTCGGATCCTCGACCCACAGCGCCCCGTCCTTCCCCTTGGACTGGTTGACGATGGTGCCGGTGGCCGCGGTGTCGTCCGCCGCACCCAGGCCTTGCGGGTTCTGGATGTCGAGCACGCCGTTGTTGATCGTCGTCGTGCCGCGGTAGGTGTTGGCGTTGGTGAAGATGATCTCGCCCGCCCCCTCCTTGGTGAGGTTGTGGCCGGCCCCCAGGTCGCCAACGACGCCGTCGATCTGCAAGGTGCCCGCGAGGGCGCCCAGGGTCGTGTCGCTGTCCAGGGTGATGTTCCCGCCCCAGTCGTTGTAGCCCGCCAGGCCCACCAGGGCGCCCTGATTGTCCGGGCCCGCCCCGTTGAGGATCAACGACTCGCCGACGCTGGGGCGTTTGCTCGGGTCGGTCACCTGCGGCAAGAGCACCTGCAACTGGGCGTTGGTTTGCACGGTGGTCGGGTTCGAGGTGTCGCCCAGGGCGTTGGCGTTGGTGATCTCCAGCACGCCGCCGTTGGTGTCCACCGTGATCGGGCCGGTGAACTGGCCGTTGTCCGCGGTCAACACCAGGGTGCCGGAACCCTCCTTGGTCAGGTCGCAGTCGGTCGTGCCGCTCAGCTGGCCGTCAATCGTCAACGTCGAGCCGCCGCCGACCGTGATGAACTGCCGCTGACCCCCCGGGCCGGCCAACTGCATCGCCAGCTGGATGTCGCTGCTGGGCACCCCGGGCAGCACGTTGATGAAGCCCGAGCCCGGTGTCGATGGGTCGCCCAGGATCAACGGCAGGCCCGTCAGGACGTAGCCCGGGTTGTCGATGGTGTCGGAGAACGACAGCGAATTGAAGGTCGCCGGGGCCCCGGTGCCGGTCGTCAGGTCGTTGACCGAGTTCAGCTGCGACGCGCCGCCCGGGAAGACCAGGTCGTCCAGGCCGTTGGGGTTCGGCGTCCCCGGCGCGCCGTTGACCGTCCAGTTCTGCGGGTCGCTCCAGTTGGGGTCGGCCGCCGCGCCGGTCCAGATGAACGTGGCCGGGGCCAGGCGCGGCTCGAGTTGCTCCAGGGCCAAAGGCCGCGGCCGCCTTCGCCGGAATTGGCGGACCTGAGGACGCCAAAGGGAGCGCAACCAACGCGACCAGGAGAACGGTGCCATGTGGCGACCTTCTTGGCGTGGGGCTCTGGGCAGAGCGGGGTAGCGGTTTCGATTACGGTCCACGCGGGAAGACACCTAGCGCCGCGGCGATCCGGCGTCCGGGACCGGGTGCGTGGGTAGTGGTGCCGACACTACCGGTCACAATACAGTACAAGCGGCGCGGCGCCGCCGCAAGGAAAAAAACGTGCCGGGGTGGGAAACCGGAAAGCCGGCGACCCGGTGCGCAACTGGCGATACCTTTTCGTGTTGTGCGGAAGGGGTCGGGGTTGCCGGGAAGGCACGCACCCCCGGCCCGGCAAAAGGGATGGGCCCTTCCCGAGGTCGTTTCGGCGTGGCTGACAAAGACAGCATACATGGTGGCCATGGTCCCGAGCACCCCGTGGGATGAGCCGCGGGCAACCTGTTGCCGGGCGGCGATGACTCTCTGTCCCGATGATCGCGGCCGACAAGGCTGAGGCCGCCGTCACGGCGGAGAACGCCTGCTCCCCGACGTCGTGCGCGTAAGGCGGCCTAACCACTTAAACACCCTTCGCCGTGAGACGGACCGAGCCTTGCTGGAATATTCGGCCTGGTTCCAGAGCACGGGTCGCTGGGTAAGACCGCTGTCGCCCTGCCGCACGGCACGGGGCCACCCCGGCCGCGCCGGGCTTTCCTTCGCCTGGCCAGTTGTGCCAAGGGCCGATTCGTTTCACGGCCGGTGAAGGCATGGTTCAGAACGGGGCGGTTTCGGGTGGCGCGGCCGTAGGTCAGGCTTTCCAGCCTGACTCGCTTCTCGTCAGGCTGGAAAGCCTGACCTACGGCCCCGAGTGTTACCCCGACTTGAAC